>JAAUXT010048674.1_pt1 | contig 12328 bp, 9 predicted proteins | sample 7278171 | NCBI WGS metagenome assembly JAAUXT01 (sample SAMN14350112, study PRJNA611818) | marine sediment metagenome | isolation source: surface marine sediment (1.8m) | place: French Polynesia: Moorea | collected 2018-08
AGTTCTGGAATCTGCGCTGGAGGTCCCGAACTTCTTCTTCAAGTGGCGCAAGGACGCCGAGGACAACCCCTATTTCGCCTTCCTGGATCTCGCCGAGCGCCACATCGTCACAGGCGATTCCATGTCGATGGTGACCGAGGCCTGCGCGACCCGGAAGCGCGTCTACATCTTCGACCTCGGCGAAGGCCACCTGGCGATGCGCCCCGACGCGCCGCCGGTGCGCCGTCCGCTGATCCCCGAGGCCGACAACATTCGCGGCTTCTGGTACCGGCAGATGATGAAGTACGGACCGCAACGCTTGAGCCGGGACATCCGGCTAATCCATCAGCGGCTGGTGGCCGAAGACCGTTGCGCCTGGCTGGATGGCGAGGACTTCATCGACTGGCAGACCCCGCCGCCGCTGGAAGCCGTGCCGCGGGCCGTCGCCCGGGTCCGCGCCCTCTTCGAGCCCGAAGCCCACGGCGAAGACAAGGCCCCATCCATCGAGCCAATGTCGGAGGTTCGCGCCCAGGGCGCCGGCCGGTGAGGTTCTACGCGGCCAGCGGCGGCGTCCGCTCCAGGACCTCGAGCGCATCGTGACGCACGTGGTTGCTGCGCATCTCGTGCTCCAGCATCTCCTGCGAGACAAGTCCCTGCTCCAAGCACTCGCGGAGCAACCCGAAGAAGAAGGCTTCCTGATTGGGATCGGGATGCGAGATATAGCGGGTCGGCGCGAGATTGCCCTTGATCAGCCTCTTGATCGGCCGGATCCAGGTGGCGGGCTGGCTCGCCTTGACCTTTTTGGTCGCCGGGACGAAATCGACCGGCAGGCCTGATTTCCAGGGCTGCGTTTGGCGCTTGGTGTTGTGCAGCAGCTTGGTGCGCGCCGTCAGGTGATCGAAGTCGTTCCATTCGTCCTCGAAGAGGCCGATGGACTCCTTCGGCTCCAGCTTCAGGGTGATCCAGTCCATGTAGTCGCGCTTGAAATCGAAGAGCTCGTCGAACTGCTCTTCGCAGCGCCAGTGGGTCAGCTTGGCGCAGTCAAGCAGCATGACGCTGCTGGCCAGGGCCCCGGTGAGGCCCTTGTTGCCGGTGCGCGGCCGGCAGACGATGGACTTGCCCTCCATGTCCCGGGTCAAGAGCGGCACTATGTCTCCGGCGGCGAAGACATCCGGATCGATCACCACGGCCTGGCCCTGATAGCCCATCAGCTCCGGCGGCATGAACCGCAGCGGCGTGAAGGACTGCAGGTCTTCGAAGCGCCAGACCCGGCGCTCTCCGTCCCGCAAGAAGGTCTGCCCGTCCCGAGCCTTGATGAAGGGATGGTCTGCGACATCGATAATCCGAACGTCGAAGGCATCTGGCGTGTTCGAGTTTCGCTTCAGCGAATACTGCGAGACCAGGGCGCCGATCTTCTGGCGATGATTGGTGTGAATGAAGACAGTGGGTTTCATGGCGGATCTTCACTTTCGCCTGTGATTCACGCTGCTCTTATCAGATGGCTCTGACCCGGGCAAGCTGTCCGACGGCTGGGCAAAGGGCCAGGGTCTCGGGAATCAGGGGATGCTTGACGGCCTTGGCCCTCAGGCACCAGATTCGGGTCGCTCAGAAGCCGTCCGATCCCCAATTCAAGCGGGACAGAGCCCCTGGATCGAGCCGAATGAGGGCCCCGCCGGACGGCGGCACAGTATCAGGCGACTCCTTGACCCGGATGACGATCGAGTCCGAGATCTCCCCAGCCGCACGGATGCCTCGATCGGCATCTCCACGGATCTGGCTGGTTCTCGGCGACAAGCTGGGAGACAACGCCCAGGTCGAGGCGATCGCCCAGGCGCTGGGGCTGCCTTGCGAATGCAAGAGGCTGAAGTTCAAGGCGCGCTACCAGCACAGCAAGCCGAGCTTCAGGGCCTCGCTCTACCACATCGATCAGTCAGCCTCCGACCGGCTCGAACCGCCCTGGCCGGACCTCATCCTGACTGTCGGCCGACGGCCCTCCATGGCCGCGCTCTGGGCCAGGCGGCAGTCCGGCGGTCGCGCCCGGCTGGTCCTGATCGGGCGGCCGAAGCGGCACGCCGAGGAATTCGACCTGATCATTTCGACGCCGCAGTACCTGATCCCCGACCGGGACAACGTTGTCCGCCTCGGCCTGCCCCTGATGCGAGCCGACCCCGTCGCCATCCGGGACGAAGCCGCGCGCTGGAAAGACCGGCTCTGCGCCCTCCCCCGCCCGCTGACCGCCGTGCTGGTCGGCGGTCCGACCAAGCCCTTCCAGCTCAACGCCCAGATCGCGCGGGACTTCGTCGCCCGGGTGGCCGAGACCCTGGGCCAGGAGGGTACGCTGTTTTTCTCGACCAGCCGGCGCACGCCGCCCGAGGTGGTCGACGCCCTGGAGTCCCTGCTGCCCGAAAACGCCGAGCTCTTTCGCTGGCAAGCGGAGCGCCCAGACAACCCCTATCTGGCTCTCCTGGGGCTCGCCGACCGCTGCGTCGTCACGGGGGACAGCACCTCGATGATGGTCGAGGCGCTGAGGGCGGGGCAAACGCTAGTGATCTACCCACTGCCGACGGGCGACGGCGGGCTGCACCGCTTGATCACTGGGGCCCTGGGGCCCCCCAAGGCCGGGGGGCCGGCGGCGCTGATCACCGAAGGGATCTACCGCCTCGGGCTGGTCGGCTACGGCCGCGACCTGACCGCGCTGCACGAAGACATGATCCGGCGTGGCCTGGCCACCCCCATCGGCGAGCAGCCGCCACAGGCGCCCGCCGAGATCCCGGACGACCTGGGCATCGTGGTCGAACGCGTGAGGGCCCTGTTTCCGGACGGACCTGGGTAGACCCCGCTGCCGAATCAACGCAGCCTTAAGCTGGCCCCGCTAGCATTCAGGGCTGTCCGGGGCAGCAGCCCCGTAGCCGTCGATCAAATCTAGGGTGTCATGGCCGTCCCCTTCTACCTGCACGATCTCGATCCCGAGGCCGCCAAGCCGGTGGCCGAGGTCCTCGCCTCGCCATTCCTGACCACAGGGGCCGTGGGCCGCGAGGTCGAGCAGCAGCTGCGAGATTTCTTTGCCATCGATCACGCCTTCCTGGTTAACAGCTGGACCAATGGCGCCGTGGCCACCCTTCTGGCCCTCGGGGTCGGCCCGGGCGACGAGGTGATCGTCCCGGCCATGACCTTCATCGCCAGCGCCAACGTGGCCTGTCTGGTTGGCGCCCGCCCGGTCTTCGTCGACGTCGACCCGGAAACCCTGCTGGTCCAGCCGGAGGCGGTCGCCGCCGCCGTCAGCCCAAAGACCCGCGCCGTCATCCCGGTCCATCTCTACGGCCGGATGTGTAACCTGCCGGGGCTGCGCGCGGCCCTGGCGCCGCGGGACGACATCGCGATCATCGAGGACGCGGCGCACTGTTTCGAAGGGTTGCGCGACGGGGATCCGCCCGGCCGCCACTCCGACGCCGCGATCTTCTCCTTCTACGCGACCAAGAACGTGACCTGCGGCGAGGGGGGTGCGGTCGTCACCCGCGACCCGGGACTCGCCCAGCGGCTGGCGCGGACCCGCTTGCACGGGATTTCCGAGCTTGCCATCGATCGCATGCGCGACGCCCGCTACCAGCACTGGGACATGCTCTGCCTGGGCACCAAGGCCAACTTGCCGGACCTGCTGGCCGCCCTACTGCCGCCGCAGATCGCCGAGGTCCGGTCGCGGCTGGCCAGCCGAGAGGCTCTGGCCGCCCGCTACGAGGCGGCCTTCGGCGACACCCCGCTGCGTCTCTCAAGCCCGGCACCCGGCTGCCTCGACGCCCGGCACCTCTTCTGCATCCACGTGCCGCCCGCCTGCCGCGACCAGGCGATTCTGGCCCTCAACGCCCGGGGCATCGGGGTAACGGTCAACTATCGCGCGGTCCCGACCCTGTCCTACTACCGCGAGACCTACGGCCACGGGCCCGAGGACTTCCCGGTCAGCCAGCACTGGGGCGATGGCACCATAAGCCTGCCCCTCTACCCGCGCCTCACCGAGGCCCAGCAGGACGAGGTCATCGCAGCGGTCCTGGAAGACGTGATCCCGCTGGTTCAGCGCACCCGCCCCTGAGCCCGGGATTCGTCAATTCGGCGATGGTTAAGACCGGATTCCCGATCTGCCACCTCCTCCATCTCGGCGATTGCCAGCCCTCCGGTACTGGCGTAGTCTCGAGTAAATATTACGATAATTCTCCCTTTTGGGTGATTTAGTAAATAATTGTCGGCTTTCAGGGAGCAGTCCGGGATGTCTTCGCGACTAATACTCGTGACCGGCGGCTTGGGATTCATCGGCAAGCACTTCGTGGCGGCCTGCCTCGACCGGGGCGACTACGTGATCAACGTCGACCGCGTCAACTATGCCGCCGATCGCGTGATGAAGTGCGCCTTCAAGCAACAGCCCAACTACCGCTTCATGGAGGTCGATGTCTGTGACCTGGAGTACCTTCCGGAATGTGACATCGTCGTCAATTTCGCGGCCGAGTCGCACGTCGACAATGCCATCGCCGACAACTACAAGTTCTGCCGCTCCAACATCATCGGCGTCCAGCACCTGCTGGAACTGGTGCGTAACAAGCAGGAGCACGAACGCCCCCGCTTCGTCCAGATCAGCTCCGACGAGGTCTACGGCGACTCCCTGGACGGCAAGTTCACTGAGGACGATCTGCTGCGGCCGTCCAACCCCTATTCGGCGACCAAGGCCTCGGCCGACATGCTGGTGCAGAGCTGGAGCCGGACCTACAAGATCCCCTTCAACATCGTCCGGCCATCGAACAACTACGGCACGCATCAGTACCCGGAGAAGCTGATCCCCAAGTCCTCCTGGCGCATGAAGCGGGGCCTGCCGGCCCTGATGCACGGCGACGGAAGCTACGTTCGCTCCTGGCTGCACGCCGAGGACACCGTTGCGGCAATCATGACCGTGCTCGAGGCCGGCGAGATCGATTCCATCTACAACGTCTCCGGCGACCTGCACTTGCGCAACATCGAGGTCCTGCAAAAAATCGCCGCAATCCTTGGGGCGCCCGAGGCCGAGGCCTGGATGCCGGTCACCGACCGGAGCGGACAGGACGTGCGCTATGCCATCGATGACCAGCGGGTTCGAAACCTGGGCTGGCATCCGATCCGGGATTTCGGCGAGGAGCTGAAGAAGATCATCCACGAGATCGACTTCCAGCGCTTCATCTAGACCGGTCTCCGTTCAAGCGGTACCGGCCCGCGATCCGCGGAATAGTCATATCCGTAGGCGAGACCGTGCCAGGTCTCAGCGCGCAAAGGTTTCCTTGGTCGGCTTCGCCCAGGGCACGATCTTGGCGGCATGGACCCGAATTTGCCCGAAGCGGTAGTCCGCCTCCAGGCGAACCGGCAGCAAGGGCGCGCCGGCGACCGCTTCGGCGAGGTAGACCCTCACCTTTTCGGGGAAGTGCCTCTTGCGGATTTCGCTTTTCTTGAAGCCGGCGACCTTCTCGATCCGCACCAAGCATTCCATCGCTGTCCCGGCATAGGCCGCGTAGTCGGAGGGCGGCAATTTGGCCGAACCGACGTGGCTGAGCTTCACGCGGAACAACCGGCGCCCGTCATAGACCGGCCGCTCGCCATCGCAGCGGCCCTCGCGGGTGATGGCCTCGATGATGCTGAATACCGTCGTCAAGGGATCCAACGAGCCGTTGCGCAAGCCTTGCGGGACAGGATCGCGGTTATCGTTCTCCGGGGCCGGTTCTGCCCGAATCAAGGGACCATCGTTGCCCTTGTAGTTGACCCGTACCCATCGCTTCTTCCGGCCGTTCTTGAAGTAGTCGACGCTGTAGCTGGCCGGCACGACCTTAGCAGCGTCGCGGCAGCCATCGGCCCAGGAAACCAGCTTGAAGGATGTCAGATAAGAGACGACGCCGTAAGGCTCGGCCGCCAGACGAAGGTCGAAGCAGTCATCGTAGAGACCAAGTTCGATGTCGGCCTTGGCGACTTGAAAGCCGCCCATATAGAGCTCGAAATGCGCCGTCAGGCCGGAGTTCGCCCCCACGGCCGGCGGCGCGGACAGGAATCCGCCCAAGGCCACAAGGAAGCAAGCGGCGATACCGGATTTCTTGATCCTGGGCTTAACCATGTTGGTCCTGCGCATGAGGTGATCGGGCGGTCCCTGAGGCCGCGCCCCAGCGTCTACAAAGCGCCATCGTCTCTCGTTGCTGGATAAGCAACTTGGCCTCTAGACCGATCTTATGCAAGGCCTAAAGGGAGTATCCCTCAGCCCAAAGATCACAAAGTGTTACATGGAGTTACGGCTGAATATTGAAGCCGAGAGGGATCCGAATTCGCGGAAGGTGCAAGGTCTTGACGCAGAAGTAACCAGCCCCCGAGGCCTTCCGAAGATGGACCTGGGCACTCTAGACGAGCCGATCCCAGCGCGGCCTCTCGAGCCGTGCCGCGACCGCCCTTGACAGGCGGAAGACGTTATGAGATCACTATATCAAGATATCCTTATATAGTGATTTTGGTCCGATCCAGCGATGGAACAGCTTCTACAGGGCCTGCGCGCCGTAGCCGAAGGAACCCGCCTTCGGATCCTGGGACTTTGCGCGCACGGCGATCTGACCGTGACCGAGCTGGTCGAGATCCTGGGCCAGAGCCAGCCCCGGGTCTCCCGGCACCTGAAGCTGCTGATGGAAGCCGGCCTCCTGGAGCGCAACCAGGAAGGCAACTGGGCCTACTATCGCCTGGCCCCCGAGGCCGAACTGGCGCGGCTGATCGTCGACCTGATCCCGGCCGAGGACCCGGCCCACGCGCTGGATCTGGAGCGGCTGCAAGCGGTCAAGCAGACCTACGAGGTCCAGGCGGCGGCCTACTTCCGCCGCAACGCAGCCAACTGGTCGCAGATCCGCGCCCTGCACGTCGACGAGGCCGAGGTCGACGCCGCGCTCGCGGAGGCCTTCGCGGGCGAGCCGATCGGCGACTTGCTCGATATCGGCACGGGCACGGGCCACGTCCTGAAGCTGCTGAGCGACCGCCTGACCAGTGGGGTCGGGATCGACCGTTCGCTGGACATGCTGAAGGTGGCACGATCCAACCTCTTCCGCGACGGCCTGCGGCACTGCCAGGTCCGTCAGGCCGACATGAAGCAGCTGCCCTTCCGGGCCGAGGGCTTCGACGCCGTGACCCTGCACATGGCGCTGCACTATGCGGAGCGGCCCGAGGACGCCCTGGCCGAGGCGGCGCGGGTCCTGCGCCCCGGCGGCAAGCTGGTGGTCATCGACTTCGCCCCTCACGAGCACCTGCAGCTGCGCGAGGAGCACGCCCATCGCTGGCTCGGCTTCTCGGAAGAGACCATCCAGGACCACTTCGCCCGGCTTGGCTTGGTCCCAGAGACGACCCGGCGGCTGGAGGGCGGGGCGATCACGGTGGTGCTTTGGAGCGCGCGGCGCCCGGCCAACGACGCGCTGGGGCGAGGCCCGGCCCGGGCTGCCGGTTAGGAGCAGACGAGATGACCCGCATGTCCCGGATATCCCTGGAGTTCTTCCCGCCGCAGAAGCCGCAGGCGGAGGCCGGCTTCTGGCAGACCCTTGAGAAGCTGAGCGGACTGCGGCCCGAATTCGTGTCGCTCACCTACGGCGCCGGCGGCAGCGACCGCGCCCGCTCGGACCGGATCCTGGGCGGCCTCCTGGAACGCGACCTGGCCGAGCCGGCCGCCCATATCACCTGCGTCGCCGCGCCACGGGGCGCCGTGGACGACTGCGTCCGCGCCTGGTCGGAGGCCGGGGTCCGGCGCCTGGTGGCTCTGCGCGGCGACATGCCGGACTTGGACGCGCCCTTTCAGCCGCATTCCCAGGGCTACGAGAACGCCGCCGATCTGGTTGCCGGGCTGAGACGGATCGGCGACTTCGACATCTCGGTCGCCTGCTATCCCGAGAGCCACCCCGATTCGCCCTCGACCCAGGCCGACCTGGACAACCTGAAGCGCAAGCTGGATGCCGGCGCGGCACGGGCGATCTCGCAGTACTTTTTCGATGCCGAGACTTTCCTGCGCTTCCGCGACCGCGCCCGGCGGGCCGGGATCACCCAGCCCATCGTCCCCGGCATCTTGCCGATCTTCCACTTCGGCAAGGTCCGTAATTTCAGTCAGCGCTGCGGTACCGCGGTGCCAGACTGGCTGGCCGCCCGCTTCGACGGCCTGGACGACGATCCTGAGACCCGTGATCTCGTTGCCGCGACAACCGCCAGCGAGCTCTGCCAGGCCTTGCTGCGCGAAGGCGTCGAGAGCTTTCACTTCTACACCCTCAACCGCGCCAAGCTGACCCTGGCGATCTGCCGGATGCTCGGCCTGCGCCCGCAACTGGAGGAGGCCGCCTAATGCGGACCCTGATCGAATCCCTGGAGCAACGGGTGTTGCTGACCGATGGCGCCGCCGCGCGCCGCCTCCGCGACGAGGACCTGGATGTCGGCCGGGATTTCTTCGGCGCAGAGGACCTCCTCGCGGTGCTCAACCTGACCCGCCCGGAACTGGTCCGCAGGACCCACGAGGCCTACCTGGAGGCCGGCGCGGACGTGATCCGGACCAACAGCCTGGGCGCCTCGCCTTTGAGCCTCGCCGGCCAGGGCTTCGCCGGGGAAGCCTTCTTCCTCAACCACGCCGCCGCCGAGATCGCGGCACAGGCGGTGGACAGCCTTCCCGGCCGCGGCCGGCGCCGCTTCGTCCTGGGCGTGGTGCGGGACGATGGCTGGGACGTCGCGCCCGCCGAGATCGAGGCCGCCGTGACGATCCAGGTCGAAGGGCTGCTTTCGGGCGGCGCCGACGGCATCACCCTCGATATCCTGCCCGGCGCCGGGCGGACACCGGTCTTCCTGCGCGGCGCGCGCCGGGCGGTGGAGAGCCTGAGCGCCCGGGCGCCGATCTTCTTGCAACGCGGCCCGGCCGGTCCGGATTTCTCGGGCTTGGCCAAGACCCGGGCGGACGGCGTCATCCGCTACCGCCACGGCCCCGCCGCCCGCACAGGCCTGCTCGCTGCGGCGATCGAGGACAGCGGGGTCAACCTGGTGGGCGGGGGCGACCTGCCGGAGGACACCGCGCGCCTCGACCGCCAGCTCCGCGGCCTGGCGGAGGACGGCTTCCGGCCCTACCTGCCGGCGGTGCGGCCGAGTTCGCCCGACCAGATCGAGACCCCTTCCAGCGTCCGCGCGGCGGCGCTGGATCCGGCCCTGGCCGGCTGATCCGGAGGAGTCTCTCGCCGTGCCCTTGAGCTCGGATCGCACCGAACGACTGGAAACAGCCGCGGCCCAGCGCATCCTCGTCCTGGACGGTGCCATGGGGACCATGATCCAGGCGCTACGCCTCAGCGAGGCCGACTACCGCGGCACGCCCTTCGCCGGGCATTCGGTCGACCTCAAGGGCAACAACGACGTCCTCAACCTGACCGCGCCGGAGGCGATCCGCGAGATCCACCTGGCCTACCTCGAGGCCGGCGCCGACATCATCGAGACCAACACCTTCAACGCCACCGGCATTAGCCAAGCCGAGTACCGCCTGGAGGACGCCGCCTACGAGATCAACCGAGCCGGCGCCATCCTCGCCCGGCAGGCCGCCGAGGCGGTCGAGGCGAAGGACCCGTCGCGCCCGCGCTTCGTTGCCGGGGTCCTGGGCCCGACCTCGCGCACGGCCTCGATCTCGCCCGACGTCAATGACCCCGGCTTCCGCAACGTGACCTTCGAGGACCTGGCCATGGCCTACAGGAGCGCGGCGGAAGGACTGATCGACGGCGGCGCCGAGATTGTCATGGTCGAGACCGTCTTCGACACACTGAACGCCCGGGCCGCGCTCTACGCCTTGGACGAAGTCTTCGAGGCCCAAGGGTCGGCGCTACCGGTCATGATTTCGGGCACCATCACCGACCTCTCCGGACGGACCCTCTCGGGCCAGACCCCTGAGGCCTTTTGGACCTCGGTCGGCCACGTCCGGCCCTTCAGCGTTGGCCTGAACTGCGCCCTCGGCCCAAAGGAGCTGCGCGCTCACGTCGCCGAGTTGGCGCGGGCCGCCGACACCCGGATCAGCGCCCACCCCAACGCCGGGCTGCCGAATCACTTCGGCGGCTACGACGAGACGCCGGAGGCCATGGCCGGACATCTGGGCGCCTGGGCCCGCGACGGCCTGGTCAACCTGGTCGGCGGCTGCTGCGGCTCGACCCCGGCGCACATCGCCGCCATCGCCGACGCCGTCGCCGGCGTGGCGCCGCGCGAAGTCCCGCAGTTGCCTCCCCTTCTGCGCCTCTCCGGCCTCGAAGCCTTCGCGCTGGTCCAATGAGCGACCCCGGGAACCTCCAGGGCCGCTTCGTCAACATCGGCGAGCGCACCAACGTCGCCGGCTCGGCCAAGTTCCGCCGCCTGATCCTGGAGGGTGACTTCGAGGCCGGCCTGCAGATCGCCCGCGAGCAGGTCGAGAACGGCGCCCAGATCATCGACGTCAACATGGACGAGGCCATGCTCGACGCCGAGGCGGCCATGACCCGTTTCCTCAACCTGATGGCCGGCGAGCCCGACATAAGCCGGGTCCCGGTGATGATCGATTCCTCCAAGTGGTCGGTCATCGAGGCCGGGCTGCGCTGCGTCCAGGGTAAGCCGGTGGTCAACTCGATCAGCCTGAAGGAAGGCGAGGCCGAGTTCCTCGCACAGGCCCGGCTGATCCGGCGCTACGGCGCGGCCGTGGTGGTCATGGCCTTCGATGAGCAAGGCCAGGCCGAAACAGCCGAGCGCAAGTTCGCGATCTGCCAGCGCGCCTACCGCCTGCTGACCGAAAAGGTCGGCCTGCCGCCCCAGGATATCATCTTCGACCCCAACATCTTCGCGGTCGCCACCGGCATCGCCGAGCACGACGACTACGCCCGGGCCTTTATCGAGGCGACGAAGATGATCCGCGCCCGCCTGCCCCAGGCCCACGTCTCGGGCGGCGTGTCCAACGTCTCCTTTTCCTTCCGCGGCAACGACCCGGTGCGCGAGGCCATGCACTCGGTCTTCCTCTACCACGCCATTGCGGCGGGCATGGACATGGGCATCGTCAACGCCGGGCAGATCACGGTCTACGAGGACATCCCGGCCGCGCTGCGCGACGCGGTCGAGGACGTGATCCTCAACCGCCGGCCCGAGGCCACCGAGCGACTGCTGGCCATCGCCGAGGACTACCGCGGCAGCGGCGGCGAGCGGGCCAAGGCGCTCGACCCGGCCTGGCGCCAGGCGCCGGTGGCCAAGCGCCTGGAGCACGCCCTGGTTCACGGCATCACCGACCACATCGAGGCCGACACCGAGGAGGCCCGCCAGCAGGCCGCGCGGCCGCTGGACGTGATCGAAGGCCCCTTGATGGACGGCATGAACGTAGTCGGCGACCTTTTCGGCGCCGGCAAGATGTTCCTGCCCCAGGTAGTCAAGAGCGCCCGGGTGATGAAGAAGGCGGTCGCCCAGTTGCTGCCCTACATCGAAGAAGAGAAGACCTCCGAGAGCCGGACCAAGGGCAAGATCGTCATGGCCACGGTCAAGGGCGACGTCCACGACATCGGCAAGAACATCGTCGGCGTGGTCCTGCAGTGCAACAACTTCGAGGTCGTCGACCTGGGCGTCATGGTGCCCTGCGCCAAGATCCTGGAGACCGCGCGCGCCGAGGGTGCCGACATGATCGGGCTTTCCGGCTTGATCACGCCGAGCCTGGAAGAGATGTGCTACGTCGCCGGCGAGATGAAGCGGGAGGGCTTCGCGCTACCGTTGCTGATCGGTGGTGCGACCACCAGCAAGGTCCATACCGCGGTGAAGATCGCGCCCAGCTACGACGGCCCGGTGGTCCACGTCACCGACGCCTCGCGTGCCGTCGGGATCGCCGGCCGCCTCGCCTCGGCCGAGCAGCGCGATGCCTTCGCCGCCGAGGTGCGCGGCGACTACGCGCGCATCGCCGAGGGCCGCATCGGCGGCGGCGCGCAGCGAAGCCAGCCGAGCCTCGCCGAGGCGCGCGCCAACCAGGCGGCACTCGACTGGACCGGCTACCGGCCGCCGCGGCCGTCCTTCCTCGGCCTCAAGGCCTTCGAGGGGTACGACCTCGAAGAGCTGATCCCGCGGATCGACTGGCGGCCCTTCTTCGCCGCCTGGGATCTGCACGGCCGCTTCCCGGAGATACTGGAAGACGCCAAAGTCGGCGAGGCGGCTAGCATGGTCTACAGAGACGCCCAGGCCATGCTTGCGCGCCTGGTCGAGGAGCGCTGGCTGGTTCCGCGCGCCGTGATCGGATTCTGGCCGGCCAACGCCCGCGACGACGACATCGAACTCTACCTCGGCGATGATCGCGGCAAGACCCTGGCGGTGCTGCACTGCCTTC
>JAAUXT010027200.1_pt1 | contig 12325 bp, 12 predicted proteins | sample 7278171 | NCBI WGS metagenome assembly JAAUXT01 (sample SAMN14350112, study PRJNA611818) | marine sediment metagenome | isolation source: surface marine sediment (1.8m) | place: French Polynesia: Moorea | collected 2018-08
GGGGGACCTTGATGAAGTCGACCCCCTCGCTGCGGAGGGTTTCTTCTTCCTGCTTGGTGCTGACCCCGCGAATATTGCGCGGTTTCTCGGCCCCCTAGTGAATTTTGAGCGCCTCCTTGGCGAAATCCGACCCGACGTCATCGAAGTTTTTCTCGACGTAGTCCTGAATTTGACGCCCCAAGTTTTCCATATTGATCTTCGCATCCTCAAGGGGGGGGCGGTTCAGGGACGGGCGGTTTTTGATCGCAAAGGTCGAGGGGATGCGGGCGATTTCCGCACTGCTGCAGACCGGGCAGGTTACAAGCCCCCTTTTCTTCTGGGTCTGGAACGCCCGGGCGTCTTCGAACCAGCCTTCGAAGGTGTGGCCCTGGCAGCATGTCAAATCGTAGGCGATCATGGTTGCTAGCGTACGGTTGCGCCGTTGCTCGGCCTTGCGGGAGTCCTAACAATACTGTCAAAAGCTAACACACCCGCCGGGTTTTTAAAAGTGGCTATTGACATCGTTTCTAATTTCTAATCAATATAGCAAGATAAATTATACCGCTCCCCTCGGTCGTTCGCGTAACATCCAGCGCCGCTGCGATGGATACAAGGAGAAACCATTATCATGTCGACCCGCAGTTTCGTTTCCAATCCAAGGCCGGCTGCATGGCTGTGCGTTGCAGTCCTCGCCGTCGTTCTGGCGGTGTGCGCTGCGCCGGCCCCCCCGGCAATGGCCCAGAACTGGTACGTCAACGTGGAAATCAAATCCGCGCTGCGGACCGGCCCGGGACTCGAACGCAAGATCCTGGCCTTCGTATCGACCGGCGACAGGGTGACCGAAGTCATTGAAGAGAACGAAGAGTGGGCCCATGTCCGGCTGGCCGGCGGTAAGGAAGGCTGGATGCCCAAGCGTTATCTCACCACCACCAAGCCCAGCAATCTGCGCCTGGAGGAACTCAACGCACGGCACGCGGATTTGGAAGCCCGGGCAGCCAGACTGGAAGAAGAAAACCGCCAGCTGAAGGCCCAAAACGAGCAGGCAGCAAGCAACCTCGGCTCCAAGACCAGCGCCATGGAAAATCTGACGCGTGATTTCGACACGCTCAAGAAGGAGGCGGATGCCAAGCGTTTTCAGATGCGCAAATACCTCGTCTTCTTTTTCAGCGGCGCCGGCATCCTGTTTATCGGTATCGTGCTGGGTCTGGTCATGAAGCGCCAGCGGCGCCGATCCACCTACATGACCTAGCCACCGGCGCATGGCGGGGATCCGGGCTTGTTCCCCAGGCGGCCCCCCGGCCCTTCCGCGGGTGAGGCCCCCCCTTTAAGAGATCCGGAAAGTGAATGGTGACGGAAGTTCAATCCGAATTCCTGGTCATCGGCAGCGGCGTCGCCGGTCTGAATTTCGCGCTGCGCGCGGCCGAGGTTGGCCGCGTGGCCGTGGTCACCAAAAAAGCGGCTATGGAGAGCAACACCAACCTGGCCCAAGGGGGGATTGCCGCCGTTCTGGACGCGGATGATTCCTACGACCTGCATGTACGGGACACCCTGGCCTCCGGGGCCGGGCTGTGCCGTCGCGAGGTGGTTGAACTGGTGGTGCGCGAGGGGCCGGCGCGCATCCGTGAGCTGGTGGCCCGCGGCGTGGCCTTCAGCGGTGATCCCCGGGGCTCCGGCGGCTACGATCTGGGCCGCGAGGGCGGCCACTCACGCAACCGCATCGTGCACACGGCCGATATGACGGGCCGGGAGGTCGAGCGGGCCCTGCTGGAAAAGGCGCGCAACCATCCCCAGATCACTTTTTACGAAAACCACATCGCCATCGACCTGATCACCTACTCCACCCGCATGAAGCGCGGGCTGGTGACCACAACGCATGAAGAGCACTGCTGCGGGGCCTATGTCCTGGATCGCGCCGCCAAGCGGGTCAAAACCTTCGGGGCCCGGATCGTACTGCTGGCCACGGGCGGAGCGGGCAAGGTCTACCTCTATACCAGCAACCCGGATATCGCCACCGGTGACGGCATCGCCATGGCCTACCGTGCCGGGGCCACCGTGGCCAACCTCGAGTTCGTCCAGTTTCATCCCACCTGCCTCTATCACCCCGAGGCCAAGAATTTTCTGATTTCGGAAGCCGTCCGCGGCGAGGGGGGGACACTGCGGGATGCCCGGGGGCGGGTGTTCATGTCGGACTACGACTCGGCGCGCGACCTGGCCTGCCGCGACGTGGTGGCCCGGGCCATCGACACCGAGCTCAAACGCAGCGGCGACGACGCCGTCTTTCTGGACATCTCGCACCGGGAACCTGATTTCGTGCGCACGCGTTTTCCCAACCTGCATGCCAACTGTCTACGCTACGGCGTCGACATGACCCGGGAGCCCATCCCGGTGGTGCCGGCCGCGCACTATATCTGCGGCGGCGTGGTGACCGACACCCACGGGCGCACCGACATCCGGCATCTTTATGCCGTGGGCGAAACCGCCTGCACCGGGCTGCACGGCGCCAACCGGCTGGCCAGCAACTCGCTGCTGGAGGCCCTGGTCTATGCTCACCGAGCCGGCGAGAAGGCCGTGGCGGAATATCAAGCCGGGGGCATCCCCGAATTTCCCGAACCCCCCGTCTGGGACGAAGTCGGCACCACCGACAGCGACGAGAATATCATGGTGTCCCAGAACTGGGATGAAATCCGGCGTTTCATGTGGAGCTACGTGGGCATCGTGCGTTCCGACAAACGCCTGGAGCGGGCCTGGCGGCGGATGCAGACGATTCAGAAGGAAATCCATGACTATTACTGGAATTTCAAAGTGACCCCCGATCTTATCGAACTGCGCAACCTCGCCATCGTGGCCGAACTGATCATCCGTAGCGCCCGGCATCGCAAGGAAAGCCGGGGGCTGCACTACAACCTGCAATACCCCCACCCCGATGATCGGCGCTGGCGCAAGGACACCGTGCTGCGTCGCCCGTTCGTGGGGTGACCCCCTCGCCCTTCCGCGCCGCCGGCTTCAAAAGCTCGCTGCCCAAAAGCAGGTCCAAGTTTTTTCCTCAGGATAAAAAATGGCCCGGCAGTGACGCGGATGCCATCCATTGCTGAACACTGGCCGCGTCGCGCAGCATAAGGCCATCAGTGCCCGACCAGAAGAGGTAGATTTCGGTTCAGGCTCCCGCCCTGCGGCGGGATTTCACATCTGCTCGTTTGGCGTTCGGTGTTCAACAAACCGCAGTGCTTTTTATACCGACGGCGCAGCCGTCGTCGCGAAGCGACGCGTAGCCTGGTAACGTCGAGGATTTCAGAAGTGCGCGAACGCCGGCCTGGGCCGAAAGATGCCTTTTCTGGTCGGGCACTACAGCTCTTCGGGGACAAAGGCACTTACGTCGTCGATAGCGGTGGTGTCGGCCAGCAGCATGGCCAGCCGGTCGATGCCCAGGGCATTGCCCGCAGCCGGCGGCATGTCGGCCAGCGCCGCCAGAAAGGGTTCGGGCATGGGGGAGAGCGTCCGCCCGTCGCGGCGGCGCAGGTCACGCTCGGCCTTGAAGCGCCGGCGCTGTTCGTCCGTATCGATAAGTTCGCTGAAGCCGTTGCACACTTCGATGCCGCCGATATAGAGCTCGAATCGTTCGGCCACCGTCGGCCGGTCGGGGCGCAGCCTGGCCAGGGCGGCGCAGGCCGCGGGATAGTCGTACAGAAAAACCGGGCGCTTCCAGCCCAGCCGGGGTTCGATCTCAAGGCCCACCCGTTCATCGAAGCGGCCTTCGGCCAGGGCGTCTTCCGGGGTGCCGCCGGCCCAGCGGGCAAAAGCCGCGTCGACCGTGATCCGATCGAACGACGCGGCCAGGTCGATGACCCGTCCCCGGATGGCGAGCTCCCGTTTCCCGTTGACCCCGAGGGCCGCATGCCGGACCAGGGCCTCGGTCTGGGCCATCATGTGCCGATAGTCCGCATGGGCGGTGTACCATTCCAGGAGGGTGAATTCCGGCAGGTGGCGGCTCCCGCGTTCCTCCCGGCGGAAGCAGCGGCAGATCTGAAATATGCGTGGATAGCCGGCGGCCAGGAGACGTTTCATGGCCAGTTCGGGCGACGTATGGAGGAACCACCCGTCGGCGGCCAACGGGTCGATGTGCGCCTCCGGCGCCACGGTCGGGATGCGCACCGGCGTTTCGACCTCCAGATAGCCGGCGGCTTCGAAAAAGGCGCGCACGGCCGCCAGCAGGCGGGCCCGCCGCTCGAGGTTGCCCCGGATCTGCTGCTGGCGGTAAACCATGGGGGATCAGCGATGGTCGGCCGTCAGGCCGAACGCACGGTGTAGGTGTCGGTGGTGCGGTCCTGGAGAGCCACCAATTGGTAGGGCTTGGCATCGGCCTGCTCGAACCAGTCGCGCCCCTGCGCCTGGCAGCGCGCGCAGGCCTGGCGGGGGATGTGGACGGCCAGGATGTGTTGGCCGCGGTCCGACCGGGAATCGATCTTGAGGGCGCCGGCGCAGTCGTCGCACAGCTGGATGTGTTCTTCCTGGGTTTCGTGGATGCCGTCGGTGTCGTAGAAGATCTGACGGGAGCGCTTATCGCAGCCGGGTTTGGCGCGCACTTCGGCCGCGATGGCCCCGCGCTGGTCCCAGTAGGCCCGCACCAGCTGGCAGATCTTGGCGATGGTGGTGCTAACGGCTTCCGACTGGCGCAGCCGTTCGGGGTCGTAGCTGGGCTCCCGGACATGGCTGTAGTCCATGCCGGCCATAGCCAGGATGATGCCCAGGTTGACGTAGGGCAGGGCGCCCTCGATGGCGTAGCCCCCCTCCAGGACGGCGATGTCGGCCTTGAGCATGCGGGTGAGCTCGGCGTAACCGTGGGCCGTGAAGTTCATGTTGGTGATGGGATCCGAAAAATGATTGTCCTGCCCGGCGGAGTTGACGATCAGCTGGGGGTTGAAATCCTCCAGGATCGGCAGGACGGCGTGTTCGATCGCGTACAGGAAACCCTCTTCGGAGGTGTGCGGCGGCAGCGGGATATTCAGCGTGGTCCCGATGGCGTTGGGCCCGCCGAGCTCGTTGGGAAATCCGGAACCGGGGTAGAGGGTGCGGCCGTCCTGGTGGATGGAGATGAACAACGTGTCGGGGTCATGCCAGTAGATGTCCTGGGTGCCGTCGCCGTGATGGCAGTCCGTGTCGACGATGGCCACGCGGTCGACCCCGTAGGTCTGCCGCAGGTGCTCGATCATGATGGCTTCGATGTTGACGTTGCAGAACCCGCGTGCACCGTGGACGCCCCGCATGGCGTGGTGGCCGGGCGGGCGTACCAGGGCGAAGCCTTTTTCCACACGGCCCTCCATCACGGCCCGTCCGATGGTGGTGGCGCCCCCGGCGCTGATGAAGTGAGACTCGGTCATCACGGCCCGCGGGTCGGGAAGGCAGAAATGCACCCGCTCGACGTCGGCGGGGGTCACCAGGTCGGGTTTGAGCTCCACCAGACCGTCGATATCCAACAGACCTTCTTCCACCACCTGGTCCTGGGTATAGAGCAAGCGCTCCTCGCGTTCGGGGTGGGTGGGGTCGATGGCCCAGTCAAAGGCCGGGAAGAACACCAGCCCGGTTTTGTGCTTGGCTTTCAGCATGGCGATTTCCTGAAAAAAGGGCGCCCGTCGCGGTCTACATCAGTCGTCCCGCCACCGGGTCGTAGTCATGGATCAGGCCCGGCTTGACCTGGGCCCGGATGCGGATGTTTTTCCCCGTGGTCTGAAACCCACGGACCATGTTGAACTGCAGGTCTTCGGTGATCTCCATTTCCAGGTGGTCGGCGTTGGCGCCCCGGGCAACGGCTTTGGCCTTCAGCAGCCCGAGGGTCATTTCCAAAGCGTCACGGCGGTCGAAGGCGCGTTCCACATGCTGCTGGAAATCCTCCTCGGGGGCAAAGGCGGTCTGCCGTTCGGTGTCCGCATGCAGAACCACTTCGCAGGTCGTGCGGGCCAGGGCGGCGCCGATGGCGTTGGCCACCGACCAGCGGGGGACGACGCCGACCTTTAGCGACGACAGCGCTTCGAGCTTCTCGGCCACGAGGTGCGCCGGGCCGCCCAGCACCAGAATCGTCGACGGCGCCACCTTTTTCCCGGCCAGCATTTCATGCACCGTATAGACCGGCTGCTCGTTGATCCTGGCGATCATCGCCTCGGCCTCAGCCAGGATGAGCCGGCAGGTGTGCTCGAATACCTCGGCCGCTGCATCCTCCACCGACAGCCCCATGGCCGCGGCCAGGGGCTTGAAACCTTCCACGGCCACGGTGCGGTCCCCGCGGCGGGCCTTGCCCAGGATGACCAGCGCGTCCGTCGGTGTCGGGGTCGGTCCGCCGTGGGCCAGGGCGGGCCCGTCGCGATGCGGGCCGACCCGCAGGTGACCGTCTTGGAAACGCACCGCACTGTCCCCGCCGATGCCGATGGAGTGGGTCTTCAAGGCCCGAATCAGGGTTTTGTGCCCGCCCAACTCGACACCCAGTGGATCCAGCAGCGGAACCTGATCGATGAGGACGGCCATATCGGTGGTGGTGCCGCCGATGTCCATGACCAGGGCTTCACCGTCCTCGGGCCCGAAGGCAATCGAGCCCATGACACTGGCGGCGGGGCCCGAAAAAATGGTCTGGGCGGGATAATCGATCGACGCCTCGAAGCTGGTGTTGCCGCCGTCGGCTTTGAGCACGCGGATGGGAACGTCCCAGCCCTTCTGCGCCAGGGTCATGCGGACCGCCTCGAAGAATTGCCGGTGAATGGGGTGGACCGCCGCGTTGAGGTAGGTGGTCACGATCCGGCGGGGGAAGCTCAGGTTGCCGGAGATGCGATGCCCCATGAAAACCTTGTCGAAAGCGTCTCCCAGATGGCGGGCGATGGCCAGCTCCTGGTCGGGGTTGCGGGTGGAGAACTTGGTGATGACCCCGACATTGCGGATGCCGGCCGCGCGGAATCGTTCGCTGGCCGCCTCGACCTCGGCCGTCTCGATCGGCGTGACTTCCCGGCCGCGGTGATCGATGGAGCCGGAGAGGCAGACATAATGGTCGTTCGTGCGGTAGCGCTCCGGGTCGATGCCCGGACCGCCGGAGACGATCATGCCCACCGCAGGCAGCTTGCGCTGAATGATGGCGTTGGTGGTCAGGGTGGTGCTCATGACCATGCGTTCGATCCGGTGTGGATCGACATCGGCGGTGATTTGATCGAGGGCGCTCAAGACGGTCTGAAAAAGATCGTCGGGATCCGTCGGCACTTTGACTTCCTTAAGAACGCCCGCGGTTCCCAGCAAAACCACGTCGGCATGGGTGCCACCGACATCGAGACCAACGATCATGGCAGTTTCCCGGTAGGTTAGGGTGGGGATGGGGCCCTGGTCGCCGCTGCAGGCCCCCCGCAAAAAAGCGAAAGAAAACCCTAACGGAAACGGGGGGGGATGTCAATCAGCCCCATGGGCTTCAGGCAGACGCCTGCGGCAACAACTTTGCCAAAAAAAGTTGAGGGCGACGCCTATGTAAAGGGCTATTTTTCGATAAAAGGAATCCAGCGGTTGACCATTTCCTGCAAGCGGCCGTTCTTTTTTAGCTCGGCAATATAGGCATTGGCCGCCGTCAGCAACTCGGTATTGTCTTTGCGGACCCCCCAGGCCAGGTACTCGGTCTGATAAATTTTGGGGATGAAGGCCAGATGGCTTTCGAATTTAGCCGCCGCCAGCACAACGGACGGCGCATCGTAAAACAGAATATCGATCTTGTCGCGCATCACCGCCCGGACGCCGTCGTCCAGCGTGTCAAAAAACACTTTGTGCGTATCCGGAAAACGGGACCGGATAAACACATCGCCGGTTGTGTCACGTATCGCCCCAATGCTGGGGATTTCGACCAAGGAGTAATACCCGGCTTTGAAGCGTTGGATATCCTTACGGCGAATCAGGGCCATCTGTCCTGTTTTGGCATACGGCGAGCAGAAGGCAACGCGGATCCGGCGCATGTCGGTGACGGACATGCCCGACATGATGATATCGGTGCGTCCCTCGACCAAATAGTCGATCTGGTCGTCCCATTTGACTTCCACGAACTCGAGCCGGTATTCCAAGTGCTTGGCCAGCCCCCGGGCGAATTCGGCTTCCAGCCCGACGAACTTGCCATCCTGGCGATAGACGAGCGGTGGTATGTTGGGGGTGACGCCGACGCGCAGGACCCCCTTGGCGGCGGCCATCTCCGGATCGGGCGCCGGCGTGGTCTTCTTGTTCGTGGGGGTCTGGCAGGCACCCATCAGGGTGCTGAGGAGCAGGCAAGCGCAAACGAGCGCCAGCCACCGGAACTGCCGCGCAATTGTCATTCAGGGTCCTCCTGCGGGGTCCATGTGATCGGGTTGTGGACGATTATTCCCGAATTTACAGCAAAGGTAAAGGGGGATCGCTTCTCAGGCCTTAAGGCTTAACCGGATTGCGCGCCGTGGCTTGCCTTGCAAGGCGGCGGATCTTATTTTCCTAAATAATTGATTTACAACCGTGCCACTTGGATAAAATGAAAACCTATCACCTTTTCTTGACGCTGGTGCTGACGATGTCCACGCCGGCTGCAGATGCGGCGGCCGAGCCGATCTGGCGCTGGGTGGACGCGAACGGCCGGGTAACCTTTTCGAACATCAAGCCGCCGGGCCCGGTCCGCAATGTCACGATCATCGAATCGCGCTGGGCGGCCGATGAAAGCCGCCGACCGTCGGCCGCAGGGCAGAACGGCCCCCCCGGGCCTGAACATCACCCCTGGCGCGACGCCTACGATATGCTTCTTGAGGAGATTGATGATCTCCAGGAATATGTGGACGACCTGCGCAGCGACTTGTCCGCCACACGCTACGTTCTCTACACCCCCGAAGCCGACTATGCCTACAGCCGCCGCTACGATTGGGCCCCCCGGCGGCATCCGCCCCGGCAGCGCGACCATTACGGTCAACGCCGCTACGATCGCAGTTATTTCAGCCGTTCCTACCGCTACCGCTCCACGCTGCCGCAATTCGGCAGTGATCGAGCCCCTTCAACGCGCACGCCAAAGCAACACCGCGATTCAGGCCCCGCCCTGAAACGCTGATTCCTTCAGGCCTGGCATGGATCACCGTGAGAGGCCATGGGAGCGCTATTTCCAGAAGGCGCGCGCCTTCTCCGCCGTTTCCTCCGGCGGGCAGAAGGTGGCCATGTCCCCCAGCATGACCTCGAAACCGGTGTGATCGTTGCGCACCCAGGGGGCATAATTGGCGCGCGCCAGCATCACCAGCCGGAGCTCCAGCGCACTTTCTTCGGTGGCGACGGCCAGAAGCCCCAGGTTGTAGCCGTTGCGGTGGAGACGGCGGTAGAATTTCTGGGCCTTGATGATGCCATGGGCCAGATCGAACCAGTCGGCGTCGCTGGCGGTGAAAAGGGATGTCACGCCGGGCAGCAGGGCCCAGAGTTCGTGGAACCCCTCCGGGGCGAAGGCCGCCAGCCACTGCCAGCGCCCGCAGCGGCCGATCATCCGCCGGCCGTCGGTCCTCTCCCGGGCCAGGTAGTCACTGAAGAGGTAACGTCCGGTGGTCTGCAAATGCGTGGACGCGCGTTGATCGAGAAAGCGGAGATGGTTGGCGGCCACGCGGTCGGCGTGCACCTGGAGATGGGGGTGCAGCAGTGAGCCGCCGGCCGACGGCAGATGGTTCTGGGTGATGGCCATGTAGCGCGCTGCCGGGTCCCGGGTGATGACGCGGCGCAGATAGCGGCGGCAATTCAATAGGCTGTCGTAATAGGCGACCGGCGCGGCCGTCCCGATCTCCACGTAATGCTGGCGGTCGAAGGTGCTCACCGCGGAATAGGCCGCGTAGGGGAAGAGGTTGGGGAACAGGACGGACTCGCCCTGAACCAGACGGCCCCCGGCGTGGAGCGCGGGAACGAGCTGCGGGGTCTGGCGCTCGAGTTGGGGATGGCAGAAGGGGCACTGGCCGGTGGCCTCGCTGTCCGGCGGCGGCCCCGGCAGCTGCTCGGTACCGGGTTCCCGCTCCTGCCCGCGGCTCAACGTGATCCGGCTGGTGCGGCCGGTAATCGGGTTGGTGCGGATGTCGATGGCATGCGTGACGACGCCCCCCTCGGGCGCCACGATGCGGGCGGTTGCCGTCCGGGTTTTGAAATCGAGTGCCATGCCCACCGCCCCCTGAACCTTGAGGATTTCGCATAGCGGCCAGGCCGTCAAAGTCGCCGCATGCGGTCCGGCGGTTTTCTTCTCAGGCCGGGTCCGAGACCACCGCGAGGGTGACCATGGCCTTGGCCACCAGCACCTGCCCCTGTTGATCGTTTTCGCAGAAGACTTCGGATTCCGTAAAAATCAGGCGCCTTCCGGCTTTGAGGACCCGGGCGCGGCAGTGGAGCCGGGTGCCGCGGGCCGCACGCATCAGGCTGATCTTGATGTCGGTCGAGAGGACGTAGTGGCCGGCGGCCACCAAGGATGCGCCGGCCGTACCGGCCGTGTGGTCGGCCACGGTGGTCAGCACCCCGGCGTGCACGAAACCGTCCTGCTGCAGGTGGCGCTCATTTAGATCCAGACGGGTCTGGCAGCGGCCGGGAGAGACGTCGGCGAGGGTCATGCCGATCGCGGTGATGAACGGCGCCTGTCGGAAGACGCGGTTGATTTCGGTCTGATAGTCGGGGTTGCGCGGTTGCACGGGTTCTATCGTTTTCATTGGTTTGGCGGTGCGTCGTTGCGAGCGTGAACGGGTCATACCTAAGCGATCGTTCCTCAAAATGCAACCGCACAGCGGGACGGCAGCGACCGCGGCGGTTAGCGCGGCACCCCGGCAACACGCGATCAGTTCCCCTTGCCCGCCTTGAATTGGGCGGCCCCGTCCGGCACCGTGTCGGCCCAGATCAAGGCCATGGGATCAAACTTGAGCTTCAACGCTTCGGCGATCGCACTGTGCATCCTACCACCCCCTTCATGTTTGCGTGACAGCGGCCAACCCGCGATCGAGATCGATATCGCCGCCAACCCTCTTTGTTCCGCTACGCAGGCCCGTTTGGCTTTTCACATGCCGCTAAAGCAGACGCCAGATCGACGTCACGGGTCGGGCGGCTTTGAAGCGGCCGTACCAGCGGCACAGCGGGTAGAGTACGGCCAAACCCGCCATCCAGAAGCCAAGCATCCGGACAAGGGACACGCCTGCCGGCACGATCCATCCCATCAGGCCGTAGAGGTAGAGGTGCGCGACGTAGAAAAAGAAGGGGCTGCGCCCGAAAACCGCCAGCCAGGCCAGCCCTTGGCCGCCCCAACGGGTGTAGAGACTCAGGAGCAGGGCATTGATGCCCAGGGACAGGAGGATGAAGACCAGGCTGGGCGGATATTTGGTGACGTTCAGAAAACCGATCCAGCCAGCCTGCGGCGGGTGGAAATTGCCGAATCCCCCGATGCTGCGAAGGATGACGAACCCGGCCAGAAGAACGCCGGCGGCCGCCAGGGCCTTGCCGGACAGGCCCTGCGGCATGGTTCGCGCCCAGCGGCCCAGGAGGATGCCCAGGCCCGTGATGCCCAGCCAGGGGATCACGGGGTAGAAAACCACGATGATACCGCTTCGTCCCGGGATCTGCAGCATGCGCACCCAGGCCGGATAGTCGACGCCAAAGGCCTCCGGACCGGGGGTGGCCCACGCGGTGGCCGCCAGGGCGGCCAGGCTGACCCCCGCCACGGCGGCAGCGGGCAGCCTTCCGGCCAGCGACCAGAAAAGCATGGCCGCGCCCAGTGCGAAGAGCACACCCAGGTAAATGGCCAGGCCCTCACCGCTGCCCGGTATCGGGCCCCCCCGGCTCACGAAGGATCCGGGCACACCACGGACGAACGCCAGTCCCCAGGCCGGGTTTTCAATCGCCAGCTGGGCGGCGATCAGAATCAGGCCGCGCAGAAGAAAAAAGCGGCTGAGGCGTGCGGGCGTCCAGCCGGATGCCCGGCGGGCTTCGGAGAGCATGGCCATGCCGGCGCCCATCAGCAGGAAGAACCCCGGCGCGCAGATGTGGGTCGTCGCCCGCAGGACAAAGGGCAGGGCACTGGCATAGTCCGGCAGCGCCGTCCCCCAGAATTCACGTGAATGCATGCGGGCAATGAAATAGCTGGCATGGTCGAGGGCCATCAGAACCATGATGGTCCCCCGAAGCGCATCCAGGGCGGCGATGCGGCGTGGCGGCGCGACGTATGCCGACGGACCGTCGACCGGGTTTTCGTATGGCCGGTCGCTTTCCATGCGCCTCACCCCTGCCATGCATTCATCAGGCCCCCGGAGGTCCCGTAAACGGGATCTGCCGGGGGCCGTGTCACAGCACGGATATTGGCGTCCGTGCCCGGTGAACGCCCGGGCAC
>JAAUXT010046510.1_pt1 | contig 12324 bp, 12 predicted proteins | sample 7278171 | NCBI WGS metagenome assembly JAAUXT01 (sample SAMN14350112, study PRJNA611818) | marine sediment metagenome | isolation source: surface marine sediment (1.8m) | place: French Polynesia: Moorea | collected 2018-08
CCCTGCCCTGCCCTGCCCTGCCCTGCCCTGCCCTGCCCTGCCCTGCCCTGCCCTGCCCTGCCCTGCCCTGCCCTGCCCTGCCCTGCCCTGTCCTGCCAAGGATGTTTGTAAAAGACAACTCAGTGTGTGTCCCTGTCTTCATATCTGTGTGAGACTGTGTGCGTGTTCACACATATGGTTGTGTGTGTGTGTGCAGATATGAGGCACCACACCTGTTTTGAACAGCTTGGAGGCGCATCATCATTTCCTCATGAAACATCCGTTGTGTCATCACAAGAAAAGCCACGTCCAAAACAAGGTTGTTTCTCTGGAGAACACACAGAGTTGTTCTTGTGTGCCATGCAAGCTTAGTGCTGCCAACTACGTAGCTTGTTCATTTAATTTTGCTCCAACTGGTCGCAAAGAGACAATTCTTTTTGGATTTTGTTCAAATTTTAATAACTCAGTCTGGACAGTTTGGAGCACATTTGGGCCAAATGGCGAGGACACCGCACAAAGGCAACTATGATTTGTGTTTTGCACAAAATTTACCACACTCTCGGATATGGCAAGTTGCAAATTACGTAAGTCCACAGTGGATGAACCAATTTCGCTCAAGTTTGCACACAATGTCAGGAACAGAAATGTCTGCAATGAGTCCGATCATGGGTGCTCAAAGTAACCTCCTTGAGCCTGGATGCACTGACGAAGTCTGGGTACACATCTGTGCATCGCAGCTCATCACTGGTGCACATGAATTTGACTAATTTCGTAGTTGATGGTGTTCATGAGTTGTTGAGTGTCTGGGAACAGTTCACCTCTCACTTGCCTCTTCAAAATGGAGAACAACCAGCAATCTGGAGGGTTGAGATCTGGGCTGTATGCCAGATGTGGAACCTGTGGAATCCGGACTTGTTGGAGCCAAGTTTGCACAGGATTGGACTGGTGGGCAGGGACGCCATCATAAAGGATTCCTCAGCAGCATGCCCTCCAAATTTGAGGTCTGCGCCTGTGGACGGCGTTCCAGAGTTCCTGAAGCACTTGGAGGTACAGGGGTCCATTCACTCCTTGTCCTTGAGGCACAAATCTTTAGTAGATCAATCCAAAACAGTCAAAAAAACCTGATCAACATCACCTTTGGAGTTGACTGCTCGAGGACAGGAACCACTGGGGTAGGCGCATTGGAGGTGAGCCACTGTCGGTTGTCTCTTCTGGATGATGGATCCCAGGCTTAAAACCAACTTTCATCACCACAAATCACATGGTCAATGTTTCCTCTCCTGCCCAGGGCATGGAGTGCAGCACCGATGTGGAATCCAGTGTGCGCATTTCTTCTTGAGGGACAAATCCTTGCGGACTGCTTTGAAGGTGGTTCCAACACTCAGTTGGCTCTCTGAGCAATTTGGCGAATGGTTTGTCTCCTGTCCCGCAGGATGATTTGGTTGACATGCTGGATCTTTGCAGGATTTTTAACACAATGCGACCCTTCCCCCTGAGACTTTCAGCTCTCAGGCATGAGTACTTGCAGAAAACACAAAGATCCTTGCTTCAGACTGTTGTGTCCTTATTCCAGGCATGATCTGACCCATGAATCAGAGTCATCTTGGCCAAGGGACTATGGATAAGAGCCCAGTCATAAAAATTGGATGATACCCTCTTGATGTAGTTGTAAACAGTGTTGAAAAAAATAGCATCTCTGAAATGTTCTCTACTTGTTATCAAATTTACAAGCTCGGGTTTTCTCATTTCCAAAGCAATACTGTACAGAGAACCAAACCCTTGCACTGCTTCAGAAAAAAGGCAAAACATTTGTGCACATTTGTGCTCCACATGCTTGTTGCTCCGACCCCAGCATCACAGCAATTTTTAGCAACATATATACAACAGTGTTTCCAGGGAAAAGAACAAAGTCACTGTACAACACAGGTACTTCCGTGAACTCTTTATTTGTTTGTATTTTTTGCCAAAACAATACATATTCTGTTTCAAAGTGCCAAGTGTCAATACAGCAGCTGGGTGGAATCTTGTGATCTGATTGAAATGAGCACCACATATGGTCTAATTAACTTTCCTTAAAATGCAGAACCTGCTTGGACTTGACTTTCATGTATGTCACCCTCAGTTACCATACCACCAGTACTTATTTGGTGAAGGTTTTTGGTTCGGACTTGTTCCCTTTGCCTTATTTTTCTGAAAAAAATAAAAGAACAGAACTTTGTTCCTGAAGAATGGCTATTTCTCTTCAGGATTCCAGGTCATGGGAAGAAAATTCTTACAGCATGTTCAATTGGTATCTGGCAATGCAATGAACACCTTGCATTCAATTATTTTATTGTGTACCTTTTCATGCATATGCATAAAATGGCAACAGTCAAAGCAATGATCAAAATGCAGAAAGCAGAATATCCAGCAATGGCCACAAGTGCCTGAAAATCTAATGACAGGACACATAAACATGGGATACAAATCATTGATTTGCTGGAACAGACAAGTTATGAAGAGAACACAAGTTTTCTCCTGGCTTGTTTCATGTGACAAAATCAAAGAATGCTCCCCAAATTGCCAAAATATAATTACCTGATGTGCCATCTATGTCATTCCATTGAGAGACATTTTCAAACTTTGTTGTTTGTGTGGTAACAATGGCCTGAGTGTCATTTGGTGAGGGTGTGGTGTTTGTGTCAGTGGTTTTCAGGTACACAGGGGCACAGACATGGCTTACTGCAGCAATTGGCTCAAGAAATCCTGGTTGCTGGGGATCTTGTTGTCTGGTTACATTGCCTGAGATGACAAGTGAACAAACAATTGTAATATAATTGATAAAACTGACACAATATTTTTTTGTTTACAGAGAATATCTTATGAATTGGTATTGTGGTTCACCAAAAGCCAACTCACACATCACTTGCTCCCACTGAACACCAGCATGGCAGCTTGGCTTCATAATCAATAAGCCTTTTCTGAGCCAAGTGACATATCCTGCTTGTTCTTCTGACTTCAGCCAGCAGAGGGAGTCACAGTCCCACCAGAAAGATGGCTCTCTTGACCAGCTCAGACCCAGTGCTATTGGCCTTGGGAGGTGCCTCAGTGGCACTGGATTCAATTGTGTGATTGGGTTTTCTAATATAACCAGTTCTTCAAGCTGTGACAAGCCAACAAATGTGTCAGAGTGCAGAGTGGAAAGCTTGTTATCAGACAGTTGAAGAGATTTCAGCTCATTTAGACCACAAAATGCACCTGATTGAATGACAGAAATGTAGTTTTCCCTCAAGTCCAATTTCTGCAGTGACACCAAGACAGCAAATCCCCTCACTTTTAGTGTGGTTAGTTTGTTATCTCTCAAATCCAGGTATTCTAGTTTCTTCAAGCCTGTCCACCCTTGATGTTCTATTTGTGAAATCAGATTTGTTCTCAAAAATAAATTGATGAGTGAACTCAGTCCCTGAAACATTCCTCTTCTCACAGACCTTAAGTTGTTGTTTGCCAGAGAAAGAAAAGTGCATGATGACAGGTCCCAAAGTGCTGCTTCTTGAAATTTAGCAATTTTATATTCAGCCAAACCAAATAGTCCCTCTGTTCCAGAAAACTCCCAAATGACAGATATTCTATTTTTGGCCAGGTGCAATAGCTGAAGGGATGAGAGGTTTTTGAAATAATTTGGCATCAGTGACATCAGTGTGTTTCCAATCAAGTGGATGCACCTCAAACTAGCAAGACCCTCCCATGCACCATTTTCAACGTGTGAAATTTGGTTTTCATTCATATACAAGTAAAAGAGTGAATTTAAACCTGTGAAGTACCCCCTCTTTATTGTGGTCAGTTTGTTGTTGTTCACATTGAGATGAGTACTAGATGACAGATTCTTGAATACACCTGGTGCAATGTCAGCAATAAAATTGTGATCCAAACAAATTTGTTTAGCTCTGATTGGAATATCATCAGGAATTTTTTCTAAACAACATCTCACTCTAATAAATGCTTCCAGCTGGCTGTAATACATGTTTTGGCAAGTCACAGAGCCATAGCAAGCAGAGAGTGCTGAACAAACTGAAGCCAGCAGGACAATAGAAATGATAAATAGTTTCATGGCTACCAATGAGCACTTGTTACACCCTTTTTGACACCATATATTTTCACATTTTTTGTCATAAAGGACATATTACTCTGAGTAGAGCTTGGCAGCTTTTTGAGATTGAGTCAGTGGGTGAGTTGTCCACTGCAGCTGCTTCTCACAATGCAAGTACACCACATGAGTCTCAAATAAGCAGCTCTTTAAACAGCACAACTGGGAGTTGTTTCTTTTTTGAAAAATACAATGGACTACTTGGTTCAATGTCCCAAGAGATTGGTGTGCCAGCAACAGTGATACAGTGATGCATTTTCTGAGTGGTGTTGTTAACATGAAGGGCCACATGCAATTGTACTCCCCACAGAACAACAGATATCTGTGGGTGCATAGTCAAGGTTTGTTCAGGGAGTAGAGGCCTAAACCCTGGTAACATTGGGTTCGACCCAGGGTGGAGCAAAGTGGCAATTTCAAATAACAAATCTGTTGTTTTGCATTGTGTTTAGGTTGTGATGGATCAACTCCCACAGGATCAACAGGATGATTGAGATGCCATATGACTCAGAGATCTAGGTCATTCTAAACATCTGTAAAACTGAGATCCATATTCAGAATTTCATACCACATTGGATATGTTTGGCAAATCTTTCAGAATTTGAAAATGATTTGTGGTAAATTTTCAACTGCAGAAAAATGCAAAAGAATACAGAACTTCAAATAGAGACTTTCTGCTGCAGGTGCAAAACAAGCAGAATACAATGGTGTGGGTACTCAGAAGAAATCAACAGTTTGCTCCTGGTCCTCAGCAATGCCCTGATAATTTCTCTAAAAAGTATGACACTTGAAAAGCCTGACTGCAACATGGGAGAGGCAAGGTATCAGTTGCTGCATTCTTGGAAATCTGTTTGTGAACACACAAGATGCTCAGCACACTTGATACTTTCCAGCCAATCTTGGAACAAAAGTCTGATTGTGCCACCTTCAAGTTATGGCAAGCAAAGTCCAGATAAATCGAATGACCAGAAATGGGGGATGAGAGACATCCTTGCTGGCATCCATGACCATGCATGCTTCAGAAAACTAGTCTGACTGCTGAACCTTGAAGTCTTGTGCTGGTATGGTTTTCAGGGTATGCCATGCACCATCTCATTCCTGTTGTCAGCATGGAAACTGAAAGCAAGGTGCTCATTTCTGATGAGGTCACAACTTGAGATCTTTGTGATTCATGTGTTGCACTGGGCAGAATTGGAGAAAATGCCAACCAACAGGTTGTTGATTCTTTGCTCACCAATTCTGTTTCCAGCCATTTTAATGGGGCCAATAAATTTCAATTAACTTCTGCTCAGCCTAACCCATATGATATAAATTCATGGGTGCCCAACTTGAGGGAATCAATGGAACAGTGGCCTTTCTTTTCCTCATTGTATCACACTTCTGTTACAAAAGTGAGGTCAGGTGAATGGGTACATGATGTAACAACAGTTGCAAGTGTTGTCAGACACAGACCAAAGTGTTTCACAGCAGCTGCAACTGTTGTGACACACAGACAAAAGCGTGTTTCAAGGAACATGTTGGTGTTCATAGTGCAAGGTATGCATGCTGGTTCTGTGTTGTGGGTGAGGACAAAAAGCACCACTACACCTTAAGAGACCTGGCCCTTGTGCAATGGTGGTTGGCCTGCAGGAACCTTCATCAACAGGCCCTGCTGGAACAGTCAATCAAAATACATGTGTGGGTAGAAATTTTGCAGGGTGGAATGGATCAAGACCACACTCCAAATACACACTAAATTATGTCATTGGGTACCAATGTGCCTCTTGGTCCACATTTTGGGGCCTGGGTTGGGTCATTTACAAGTAGCTTTGGAGCTTGGGAGATGAGTTAGAGTCTAATTTATGACTAATACAGTCAATATTGCAACTGAAAGTGTGTCTGTCTGTTGAACAACACATATGCTGGCATTGCTGCATCACTGACAGAACTGTCCTGGCATGGAAGATGCTCACAGTTCACACATGTCACTGGAAACAATACAAGAGTGTCCCTTTTTGGGGTTTTTGGGACACCTAGCACCACCTGGTGCTGGAGGTCCCTCTGGGCATCCACATGGTCTTGCTACACACCCACCAAATGTGTGGGTAGTCATTGTCTACAACACTTGAGTGAGAGCCCAGACTCAAAACTACACTTGCAACACAGTGTAACACTGCTCTATGCACAGAGATGGACCCAGACCACCACCTGACATCCCCCAGAGGCCCTTCACTTTGGAGGTAGGGGCAGTTATCCAAATCACTTCAGTGATATCCACCCATGTGCATTAGTGAGAGTGCCTTCCATCTTGTCCTGGTATCGCACATCCACAGAAGCAGAGAACACACACAGACACTCATTGGCAGTGAGTACCTGTCTTGTCTAGCCCCATGGAAGTGGTGACTCTTACAATTTTTCAGAATGCATTGCCCAATGTAATGCAGTAATTTTGTCACCAAGCAGCCCCTTGCCCCACGAGCCTTTCAGCTGGCAGGCTTGTCCAATTGCAGAATCACAAATATTGACTCAAAGTGATCTGGCCTCATTCCAGGCATGGAGAAGAGTGATCTTGGCTAAGGGGTTCTGGAAACATGCATAAAAAGAGTCATAAAAATTTGGATTGTCCCATCAGTGGCTGTCAAATGAGGGTTCATTCAAATTTTGTCTGTGTGCTATCAAACTCAGGCTTTCGTATTTCAGGAACAATCCAGAGTTCCAAACCCTTGCACCACTTCACTAATAAAGACAAAACTTGTCTTGATCTCCTTGTGGCTCCTACTCCAGCAACCAACCAGTTCTAGCAGCATTTCACAAAAATGTTTCCAGGAAAAACAGCAAAGTCACTGCATAACATTTGTGGATCTGTGTAATCTTATTTATTGGCAATTTTTTCAAGACAGTTATTGTCCTGCATCAAAGTGTCAGCTGGCAGCACAGCAGGTGGGTGGAACATTGTGACCTGATCAAAAATGGCACCAGACATAGTCTGATTGACTTTAGATTGAAGCCCTTAACCTTGGACCTGATTTTCTTCTACATCACCAGCTCCATCAGCATTTGTTTGGACATGTTCCTTTTGCCTGATTCTTCTGAAAAATATAAGAACAAAACTTTGGTGACAAGGAATGATTCACTGCCTTCAGGATCAAAGCATGAGCACAAGGTAATGGCCTGTGAGAATTTGTTTCACAATGTACCCAATTGGTGTCTGGCAAGGCAACAGAAACTTTGCCTTCAAACTGTTTGATGTCATACCTTTTTATGCATAAAACACCAATGGCACAAACAATAATTGCAAAGCAGAAAGCAGCAGCATTTACGCCAATGGCCACATAAACAATAGAGACAAATCCTTGATTTGCTGCAACAGACAAATTATGAAAAAAGAAACAAAAGTTTTCTCTTGCTTTACTTTGTGTGAAGAGTGCAAAGAAAGCTCCTAAACAGACAAAATATAATTACTTGAGGTGACATCCATGTCATTCCATTGAGATACATTTTCAAACTTTGTTGGTTGTGTGGTAACAATGGCCTCAGTGTTATTTGGTGGTTGTGAAGTATCTGTGTTGGTGCTTATGAGGTACACAGGGAGACAGACTGGGCTGGCTGCAGTAATTGGCTCAAGAAACCCTGGTTGCTGGGCATGTTGTAGTCTGGTTGCATTGCCTGAGATGACAAGTGAACAAACAATTGTGAAGTAATTGATGCAACTGACAAAATATTGGGAAAACTGTTTTTCTTTGCTGAGAATATCACATGGATTGGTATAGTGGTAAACCAAAAGACAACTCACACATCACTTCCTCCCACTGTACACTAGAATTACAGCTTGGCTTCATGATCACGCTGCCTTTTCTGAGCCAAGTGACATATCCTGCTTGTTCTTCTGACTTCAGCCAGCAGAGGGTGTCACACTCCCACCAGAAAGATGGCTCTCTTGACCAGCTCAGACCCAGTGCTATTGGCCTTGGGAGGTGCCTCAATGTCTCTGGATTTAATTTTGTGATTGGGTTTTCTAATATAGACAGTTCTTCAAGATGTTGCAGGCCATCAAATGTGTTAGAGTGCAGAGTGAAAAGCTTGTTATCAGACAGTTGAAGTGATTTTAGCTCATTTAGACCACAAAATGCACCTGATTGAATGACAGAAATGCAGTTGTCCCTCAAGTCCAATTGATGCAGTGACACCAAGGCTACAAATCCCCTCACTTTTAGTTTGGTTAGTTTGTTAAGACTCAAATCCAGGTACTCCAGTGTGTTCAAGCCAGTCCACCCTTGATATTCTATTTGAGATATTCGATTTTTTCTCAAAAATAAATTGATGAGTGAACTCAGTCCATGAAACATTCCTCTTCTCACTGACTTGAACTTATTGTTTGCCAGAGAGAGATTAGTGCATGATAACAGGTCCCAATATGTTGTTCCTTGATACTTAGCAATATTATTTTCAGGCAATGATAAACCAATTAGTTGCTCTGTTCTGGATAACTCCCAAATGACAAATATCCTATTTTTGGTCAGGTGCAATACTTCAATGGATGATAAGTTTTTGAAATAATTTGGCATCAGAGACATCAGTTTGTTTCCAGTCAACTCAATGTGCCTCAAACCAACCACACCCTCCCATGCACCATTTTCAATGTGGAAAATCTGGTTTTCATTCATATTCAAAAACAAGAGTGACATTAAACCTCTGAAGTATCCCCTCTTTATTATGGTCAGTTTGTTGTGGCTCACATTGAGATGAGTGCTAGCTGACAGACACTCAAATGCACCTGATGCAATGTCAGCAATATCATTGTGTTCCAAACGAATTAGTTTAGCTTGGATTGGAATATCATCAGGAACATTTTTCAAACAGCATCCTGCTCTGATAAATGCTTCATGTCGGATGTAATAACACTTATCTAAGCAGGTGACAGAGTCAAAGCAAGTAGAGTGTGCTAAACAAACTGAAGCCAGCAGGATAGCTGCAACAACAAATGCTTTCATCTCCACCACTGGGCACTTGCTATGCCCTCCTCCAAACATTTGCTGTGCAGAGTCACAAATTATTTATGGTGAACAGAACTTGGTAGCTGTTTGAAACAGATTCAGTGGGTGAGTTTTCCACTGCAGTTATTTGTGGCAATGTGAGTACACAACACCAGTGTCATATTGAGCAGCTATCCATGTAACACAGTTGGGAGATGTCCAAAACAACAATGGACAATGGTTCAATGTCCCGAGACATTGTTGTGTCAGTGACATGGTTGCCTCAAACAAGGACGTGTTTTCTGTGTGGTATTGTTTACATGTGGAACCACATACAATTGTACACACCACAGGACAACAGAAACCTGTGCTGTGGATGGGTGCAGGTCAAGGTTTGGTTGCAGAGTGAGGGGGCTCAACTCTGATGAATGTTGGGTTCAGCCGATAGTGGGTTCATTCCAAGGTGGAGAAAAGTGGCAACTTGGAACAACAAAACTGTTGGTTTTTGGCACTTGTGGGATTTTGATGGGTCAACTCCCACAGGTCAACCAGGGGAACAAGGGTTAAATGCCATATCACTTGTAGACCTTGATCATTCTAAATATATATGTGCAAAACCTGACATCTATATCCAGAATTTCACTCTAAATTGGTTATTTTTTGCAAAATGTAGAAGTTGAAAATGACTTTGTGGTAAAATGTTCAAATGCAGTAAAATACAGAAGAATTCAGAATTCAAAACCAGTGTAACAGGACCAGAGCACAACCAGGACCAGAGCATGACCACACCACAAGGTCATTCTCTTGTCCTGAAATTTCAGAACAGCATGACCACCTTGGGAGTGAGCTCCTACCAGTCATAGTCTGGTCCCAGATAAATTTTCAGGACCAGACAATGACTACCTCACTAGGTCAGTATATGGTCCCAGAACTATGGCCCAACCACTTTGGAAAAGGTTGAACATTCTTGCAATTGGTGCTGTATTTCACACTTCTTGACAGACAACTACTTTCAACACTATATGACACCACAGTTTCCCTTTTATTGCCTACTCTTTGTTTGGCATATCTCTGTCTGGTCCTGTGTCCAGGACCACAGTATGACCAGTTGGAGCTCAGTACCAGGTGGGAATGATGTGGTCCTGAAATTTCAAGACCATAGCATGGCCAAATAGTGTGGTCAGGCTCTAGTCCTGGCTGTAATCTGGTCCTGAGTCACTGGGACTTTGTGCTTGAGATGCAAAACAAACCAAAACAATTGTGTGGACACTCCAGTGTAATAAATAGATTGTTGCTGGCCCTCAGCAATGCTAAGAGAATTTCCCCAAAAATGGATAGCACTTGACAAGCCAACTGCAACATAGGAAAGGGAATGTAGCAGTTACTATATTCTAGAAAATTTGCCAACTCACAAGCTTGGTGGCACACCAGGATCTCTGATGCTTTGAGCAAATGTCAGAACAGATTTCTAGTTGCCACACCATTTTGTTGTGGCAAACAGAGTGGAGTACCCAATATTGGGGCACTAAAGACATCATGCATCTATGACCATCCCTGCTTCAGAAAACTGGCTTCACTGCCAAACCTTGTTGTCTAGTGCTGCAATAAGGGACACACCGTGCACCACATCATTGCTGTTGTGGCATAACCTGTGAATTACCATGGAATGAATGAGGTGGTTTATGAGGCCACCACTGCAGTTCTGCCATATGTTGCACTGGGCATGAGGAATTGTCAACACACAGGTTGATTCTTTCCTCAATAATACTGAATGTGATCTCCAGTTTTACACCAAATTTGAACAACCATTGGCACCTTGAATGCATGGTACCAGCAGATTCTACCTGCATGGAGGTTGAACCCCTGGGAAAGATATGCCTGGTTTCAACTTTTTCTGTCAGGGGTGGTGAACTCTTCTTTCCCACATTGACATACAGAAGAAAGGACAAAGGAGGCAGCTGCTTTTGAGATATCCTATCCTGAGTGTGGAAATGCAATTTGAAGTTTCTGCACAAACCACATTTTGTCATTGTGTGTGGAATATCCAGAGTATGTGTGCTATGCACTGCATGATGAGGAGCCACAACTCTATATATTTGCCTTTGCCTTGAGGTGGAAATATTCTGTACACAATTAAGTTGTACAACACCCATGACCTGTCTTGCATCCAAATTTTACCAACCAAATATGAATCAAAGCAACTTGCAGCCAAATTGTGCATCTCCAGCAGAACCCCAGTCCAAATTTGTTCTGACAATGATGTTGGACCAACAAGCATTCACGATTGCAGAGAAAACAACAAAGAAACACCCGTAGAAATGTTTCAAACACAGAGAAACTATTTTTCAATCATAGGGATTATGTACAAATACAGTGCATGACCCCACAAGTTCTGTCTCTACATCCACTCTGCCACATCACAGTAATTTTGTTGCACGTTCAAGTTGTTGACCCTCTGGGTCATTGCACAGTCACTCTACAGTTGCCAACACAATATCAGAACAAACGAGGGAGTGAGACCACATCATTTTGCCAGGCATTTTCCTTTGTCTGTTTTTCTGGATAACATTTGTCATTGAATGACCTGGTAAACAAAACTGCCTGTGAGCAGAACATCGGTTAACCCCCAAACCGCGGTCTACACTTATATGTGTAACCCGGGTGTTTCGTCCAACCCGGCAGTTAATTGCCGGGTTCTGTTTCAATGTGATGGTGATTATGTAATTCATTTGTCACATGTTTGGTGCCAATTGGGTGCCTACTTGGATGTGGTTTTCTTTGACCGCATTGTTGTTTGTCACATGTTTGGCACCAATTTCAATGTGTTTTTTTTTCAATTCAAGTCTTGTTTGAGATACCGTGTCACAAAAAAATATATTGACAAGACTGACCTCAAGAGTGACGTGTTCATGTTCAGAGTTTGTGTTTCATTTGAGTTTTGTTTGAGTTGTGTGAGAGTGGTTTCAAAAACGATGCCACAAGACAGCCAGACTGCACATGCCAGCTATGTTCATCTGTACCCGATGTTGTTCTCCTCATTCCAGATGAGAAATGGGGCAGGGGCAGAACACACCTGTGGGTGCAGTTGATGCATAGCCAACAGTGTCAAGGTTCACAAATGCGAATGGCACCAGCTGTGATCATGTAAGAGCATGGTGTGAGTTCATTTTTGGTGTCATTTGCAGGGTTTGAATCTGAAATCCTTACAAAATTTTTCATTTCAAAGGACCGATTAGGCGCATTGCAAGAATTGAAAATGGACACAAATGTGAC
>JAAUXT010086042.1_pt1 | contig 12324 bp, 15 predicted proteins | sample 7278171 | NCBI WGS metagenome assembly JAAUXT01 (sample SAMN14350112, study PRJNA611818) | marine sediment metagenome | isolation source: surface marine sediment (1.8m) | place: French Polynesia: Moorea | collected 2018-08
AGTGACTGGTCAGGTCTGGCTTGTGGGATGCATCTTGACAAACAGTCTGGAACAAACATCTCTCTCCCTTTCTGGTAGATGATCTTCATGTCACAGCCTCGTAGTCTCATGACCATCCTCTGTAGTCTGACAGGAATACTGTGCAGATCCTTCTTGAAGATTGGCTCCAGTGGCTCGTGGTCATTCTTAACTGTGAACTTCTGTCCATAGACGTACTGTTTGTAGTGTAGAACAGCCCATGTCACTCCAAGCATTTCTCTCTCAATGTTGGAATATCTGCTTTCTGCATGATGAAGCAAGCACGTGCCTGTATCCAGCAGCTATCAGTACTGTCCTCACTGACCAGGGGCCACCCAAGGCTGACTGCTTCAACGTCATACAAGCCAAAAAGTTTTTTCAGTACTTTTGCACTGTGCCCAGCTCAGAACAGCCTGATGCAGTGTCTGTCCCGTCCGCTGGAGTTCAAAGTGCCGCAACAAGCAACAATAGGGATTGAAAACCAAACGACAACGAACCAGGCTCCAACCACTGAGAAACAAGACGCTCTTAACAAGGAGACCAAAGACAACCCTGATCCAAGTCGAAGTCAGTGAGGCCACAGAAGGCGACACAGAGTGCGAGAAAAATGTCCCACTTGAATAAAACTGGAGCTCCACAGCGGACACAGGTGAGTTAATCCACAGGTAAAAACAAGCGCACTTGGCGTCCCCTGCAAGTTCGATTTCGCAACATGTTCGATTTGGTTTCACACAAGCGCCACCACAGGATTCAACATTTCGAGGTCCCAGAAATTTGAAATCACGGTTGCCGAGATTCGAAGAAACAACGACGTCTGAAATTCTCCAGGACTGACCTCTGCAGAAGGCAGGCGCGGGTGAGTTACGTGACCCACAGGTAGAAAGAAGAACTTGGCAGTTCCCCAGAATCGGACTTGGACACACCAAAGAGAAGTGTGATTTGGCAGTGTGCACGTCGGATTGTAGTTTTCACACGTTTGCACACGTCCCTACCGCCCGATTCCAGGTGTCGAGGTCCTCAAAAGTTGAGATTTTCATTCACAGTTGCTGAGATTCGAAGAAGACACATGGTCTGAAATTGTCCCATTCAAAGGGTTGATTGCCTGAAGAATCTACATGCATTTGATGGGATTCTGAGGCGAGTTCGATCTGGGGAGGTGTTTGTGAGGCAATATATGACGAATGCGACACTGAGTTGGAGTTCTCACACAGATGACGCGGCGTCAAAATTTTGATGCGAGGCCACGAATGGACTGGTGTTATGTATGGGGGGTGCTCAGGCCAGCATCGTTCCAGAGCCTTCAGCTGGCTGAGCCTGTTCGCATCGTTTGCCCAGAGAGGAGAGCTGATCTCTCCCATCTCTGTTGGCCGGGTCACAATGAATCAGTCACACATATTTATGTCTTGCAGGGGAAAAGTGTTTATTGGCACTTACCTAAGCTTTAGAGAAGCAAAGCCCAGAGTGTAGGAATACAGGTGTTTTTTTGGGGTCTGAAGCTGTGCTGAAGGTATAGCTTCAGAGGAGAGTGGGAAAGAATCATGCATGATCGAAACGGCAATCGAGGGTTCGATTGAAGGTGGGTCGATTGCACAACACTGGACCATTTTTTGTTTTGCGCTCTCCATTGGGGGTCATGTCAAATTTGATGACTGCGCATCAAAATTTTGATGCGCGCGTCAAAAAAATCTGATGCCGCCCTGCCTGTGTGAAAACTCCCAATGAAATTGCGTCAGTTGGAGGAGGAGGAGGCACCGACTCTCGCTTGCTCCCTGTGATCTCAGCCGAGACGGGTCGAGGCGAACGTCATCTCTTTTTTCTCCCCTGAACGTTTCTTCACGCTCCACAGGCGGAGGCGCCCAGGTCGGTACCACCAGCTGATCTCAGACTATTCCACTCCAGCCCTTCTGCGGAGCAGCACGGGTACCAGTCGACAGCAGAGTCCACCTTTTCGCGCGTGAATTTCTGACGAAGATGGAACTGCTTTGACAAAGGTAAGGACACAGCTGCTTCTCTTGCAAGATAATGGATTGTTTTTGTTTGTGATTTTTATACGAGGTATGCTTTTTATTTGGCCGATCCACTGCGATATCTTGCGATCGGTTTCTTTCAGAAAGATGATCTTTTGGATGAGGGAAGAGGACATGTTTGTCCTCACTTGTAGACAATCCTCACAGTTGTAGCATGGTGCTGACCTCGATCTTTTGACCTCTCAAGGTTGTCTGTTCTCGTTGTTCCGCGATGTTTGGTAGTTTTATGTGAGCGGTCAGATGTGACTCTGTGGATCCATTTTCCGGTATGTTCAGCCTTCTGTTTCCACTTCTGCTGTTCCTTGCCAATGTGCAGAACATCAAGGAATGCAATGAGCAACGTGTGACATTGAAATTTCTGGCCAAAAGTGGATTCCGACCGATTGAATGTTGGCACAGACTGAAGTCCATCTGGGGTGACAAAACCATGTGCAAAACACAGATCCGACAATGGCACAAGCGCTTCTTGAATGGGGAAACTGACACTGTGGATAAGAAAAGAACTGGAAGACCGAGGTCCAAGTGCACTCCTGAAAACATTGAGAAAGTCTCTGATCTTCTGCAAGAACATGGCAAACTCAGTCTGAGAGCAATCTGTGGCCGCACAGGTTTGTCCATGGGTGTGGTCATCCGGATAGTGAAGAAAGAACTCAAGTTGAAATGACGTGCACCCAAGTTCATGCCAACTGAACTGACCGAAGCTCAAAAGAAGACCAGAAAGGAAACCTGTGAAGCCAACCTTGACACCCTGTGCTCTTCCCCAGATCCAGAGACATTCCTCCAAAGCATCATCACAGGGGACAAAACCTGGATCAACACATGTGAACAGGAAACCAAACAACAGTCTTCTGTTTGGCTCCCGGCAAATGCAGAGCGCCCGAAGAAACCATTGCGAGTTCCAGGAAACAAGAAGACAATGTTGACTTTGTTTTGTGATTCAAAAGGTGTCATTCTCATTGACTGGTTGAAACCAAAGGAAACAATCAACAGTGAACGATATGTGGAAACACTCAGGAAGCTCAAAGAGTGCCTGCGGCGAAAACGACCTCATCTTTGGAGCAACAAGTCATTCATTGTTCACCATGACAATGCTTCACCGCACACATCCTTCGAGACCATGAAGTCAATCAACAAATGGGACATGAAGATCTTGCCACACCCACCAAATTCTCCAGACATGGCCCCCTGTGACTTTGGTTTCTTCCCAAAATTAAAGTCACAACTCAGAGGTCGGCGGTTTCCAAATGTGAAGGCCCTGCAGGAGGAGGTGCACAAGATTCTGCTCAGTTGGGAACCCTCTGTCTTCAGTGACATTCTCCATGACATGGTTGCCAGATGGCAAAAGTGTTGCGCAGCGAACGGAGCTTATTTTGAAGGAGACAGTGTCCAAATTGACCCTTTGTTCACCAAGGATGCAGGGGAGTCTTCAGAAGACTCAGAAGAGGAAACAGAATCCGGATCCGAGCCAACTGATGACGATTGAACTCTGTTTGCATGAAGTGTTTTGACTGTTTTCCGTCGTGCGACGTTTTAGCACATTTTTTGGATGCTTCAAATTCTATGAATTCCTTGTTCTTTTGTTCAATTTTAGCATGGCATGTCTTCTTGGGGTTCTTCTGATATTAAATGCAAGTTCTGGCAATTTTCGGAAGTCTCCAACCTCGAAAAAACGCGTCGGATCGGTCAATTTGAAAGCATACCTCGTACACATGGGGGAGAGAGTTCAGTTGAATGCGTGTTTCGATTGGTGCAAGTTGCGATGGATTCAGCAGGATCAGTTCTTTCGTTCGATCTGGTGAACAGAATCAGGGTTTTCACATTGGTGACGCTGTGGCGGCAAAACTTTGAAGGGCACCTCAAAAAGATCGGTCCAGACCAATTTTTGACACAAGTAGCAAAACCTACCCGTACATTGAAAATATTGACGCTGTATCAAAATGTTGACGCAGCGTCACCAATGTGAAAAGAACTTGACGCAGCGTCACCAATGTGAAAGCCCTCAGTGTTGTGTCACTGGGTGCAAGGGTCCACCGCGCGCGTGTGCCCCAGAAACTAGACAGAGATGGACTGCGCGGGTCATGATCTTCTCCTCCCAAGGGAACCAGCGGCGGATCCCTGGTGTCCCCCCAAAAATTTTGTGCTTCAGGCACAAAAATTAATCGTAAAACGTAAAAATTTTCAGTCATGCAACCCGAAGAGGGTCACTTCACCCCCCCCCCCAAGTGGACTCCGGATCTGCCTTTGGGAAGCGCGTTTGGTGATTTTGTGTGTACGTGTGTGCCGCGTTCTGGTATTTGGCTGTCTGTTGCTGTTTGTTGTTGTGAAAAAGGCTGTTGTGCGCAGGGATGTTGGCTCCTGAGCTTCTCACAGTCGCTGAAGTCCGTGCAAAATGCTGAGTGACACTTGTCTCAATGCGTTGGCCAAAAACTTGAAAATCACAAGCATCTGCTCGCCTTAATTTTCACGCGACGCCATCACTGCATGTGCAGAAGAAGGGCTTTGGACGCAAGAGGGAGGACAGGGTTCTCACACCGCACAAAAATGGTTCCTGTGAAATCACACAATGACTTTTCGAGACCTTTGGTCAAGAAAAGAGTTGTGTGATTGAACAGGAACCTTTTTGTGGGGTGAGAACCCATTTCTACCACGATGCGAGCTCATACGACATGTTTAGAGATCGCAGAGTTGTAGAAGACATTCTCTTGTAGAAAGTTAAAGTAATAGACTTGGCTCACTGTCAAGAAGTTTTTTGACAGCAAAGCCATTCATGTATCTTTGTGCTTTTGAGATGCTGTGCGCCAGGGAACTGGGGGAGAATAGATGTCACGAGACGGAACTCTGCTGAAAACATGCACAGAATACAAAAGGGCATCGGTGTGTCAGGGCACACCTCTGAGCGCAAGCAAATCTATAGGCTTATAATTTGATGGTTGGAGAGGGTGAATGCGCCACGATGGGGAAAGGCAAGGAACGGAAAGCACAACAAAGGCCAAGGGTGTGACACTGATACCTTTTCAGTCTGACTCTGAGTCTGAATCGTTCAAAGACGACTTTGCCGTGACCAAGCAAATGGGTGAATGCAGACGCATTTTGTGCTTCTTTCAACTGCCATGGGCGAGGTCAATAGAAAACTTGAGTCAAGTTGACATGTATAATAATCTCTGCTGGAAACACGAGTTCATGAAGCTGGTTCTGACTTCTGACGCCAGGGGGCCCGTGAGCGCTCGTGGACCACCTGAATCCGTTTTCACATTGATGCTGCTGACAGCAGAATTCTGACGTCAATTGGTGGGCGTCAGAAAACGGTCCAGACCATTATTTGACGTCGTCAAGAAAAGTTGCCGTCGACGTCAGAAAAAGCTGACGTCGTCATCAACGTGAAATTCCCTTGAGACCAAGTTGTGCGCAAGATTTGTTTGCTGGACAAGGCAGGATTTTCACACAAAACAAAAAACAGTTTTGTCTGACGTTTTGGCACAGAGGAAAGACTTACAAGTGTGATTGAAGAGGAGCCAGCGTGAGAACCTTTTCTGCGGCAATCAGGGCACAGACGGCAGGTTGTCCGTGCGTGGCGCCGCAGCGTCGAATTGGGGTTTTCACATCGCAGACGCGCGGTCGTCTTTTTGACGTCGGCGTCAAATTTTAACACAGAACCCAATGGTGGAATTTTTTGACGTCAGCCCTGAAAAAGACGGTGCGTCACCCAGTGTGAAATTCCTTGATCAGAGAACAATGAACGATGGTTGCATGAGCACAAAAACATCAAAGGGAATCGAGAGGCAGACTTTCCACCTTAAAATCAAAAGTTGACAACAAATGTTGAGCACAAAGCGTGTCGGTTGCCTAGCTCTGATGAACCAACCACAAGTCGCTGTTCTGTGCAGAAAAAGCACCGAGATCATCATCCGTTTCTTTGTAAAAATGGATTTTTTGTGGCGGCTGCGGTGGAAACTTTGAATAAATTTTTCCGGGGTGAGATGGGCTGCCCCCCCTCTGGACCCCCTCCCCTCGCATGAACAGACTCGCACGTAGGGATGTGAGCTCCCAGTGGCGCCAAGTCTGCCAACTCCCGACTTGCGGTGACCCAAGAAAACTCAAGAGTCCCCCCCCCCCAAAAAAAAAAGAATGAAGCAAAAAGCAGCGCTTCTCAGGGGAAGGTAAACATTAGTTTTCTTTTGTCGTCACGGGGTGGGGTGCGGTGACACCCCAAGCCAACCTCTTCGAAAACAGATTTGTTTTTGACATCATAAGCTTTGATGCTTATCGGGAAATCAGTTCGTCTGTGTTTTTCGACACATACTTTTTCTTGGCAAAATAGTCGAATTGTATGATGGTCGAATTGTGACATCTGTTCACAACACACTATCCAAACATGTTTTGGAAAAATAAGTCCTGTTGTGCAAAAGTCGAATTGTGTGTGTGTGTGTGTTTGTGTGTGTGTGTGTGTGTGTGTGTCGAATTGTCAGAAAATGGCCTGTGTCTCCACCCGATGACACACTCTACAAAAATTCAGTGTCAAAACACGAGAGTGTGGGAGGCTATTGACGTGAGTAGGCGAAGCGGGGAGGGGCACGTCAACAACAAAAGATTTCGCCGTCAAAGCAGTTCAAAACTTTTGACAAAGTGAGAAGTTCACTCCTGATGGGGGATGAAACAAACAACGAGAAACATCAATCACACAATCACCTTGTCGACCCCTTTGGCCCCCGAAAGATTCGCCTCCCACCAATGTTGTGACGCAAGCGAAACTTTATTTTTTTCATTTACACAAGCTTTTTCAATGTTGGACGCCCCCTCGCGGCTCTCCAGATGGTGCAGGGAGCCTGAAGAGGGTTTTCACGTAGGCGCTGTCAGCGTCAAAAAAGTCGACGCAGACGTCAAAATTTTGACGTCAGCGTCAAATTTAACCTGATGCCCAATTGGTGGGTATAAAAAAAAAGGTCCAGACCATTCTTTGACGCCGTCAGAAAAGTTGAAGCTTGCGTCAAAAAAAATAAAAAAACTTGACGGCGTCACCAACGTGAAACCCCCTTGACTTGGTGCGGGTGATGCTTCGTACGCCCCTGTACAAGTTGGTACAAGTCAATGAGCAGTGCACGCGTCCCTGGGTCGAGACAGCCCCCCCGTAAACACTCATGCAGCCCGTCCCTGAGTCAGCTATGGGACAGTTGAGATGCTTCTGGGGTATGTCTCGCCCTTCATGCACAGCTGACCCAAGTTGATGCGTTTGAATTTTGGTCAAGCGTGGAGATTTGACTCGCGCCTTGAGTGCTGTAAATCCCATTGCTTTGTTCAGATGCACGTTCAGATCGAGGGGAGAGGTCCCGGGGCCTTGTGACCAGGGTCAAGGCAGTGCAAGTTCACAGTGGAGGGCGGAACTTGTTTTTGGGGTTCTTCATGCGGCGTGTTGTATGGACGTCCTGCATTTCATCTTCATGCATCAATCAAACAAAGAAAGGGTGGGTGAGGGGTAGGTGGGGGATGGGTCAGAGTTGGCGTCCGAGTTTTTGTGAAGCAGGCAGGGTGGGTGAGGGGCAGGGTGGAGCAATGACGTCAAACCCAGGCGGGCGGGGACATGCCGGAAGGAGGTCACAGAGGGCAGAGCGGGAGGGGTTGGGAGGTTTCAGGCAGGCAGACAGGGGGCGGTCCGGGTGGCTGAAACGTGGGAGGGTCGAACAGCACGGGAGAGAGGCCAGCGAAAGACCTGAGGGAAAAGCAGTTTTCACATTGGTGACTCGCGGTCGTCTTTTTGACGGCGGCGTCAAAAATAACCCAAATATGGTGTTTTGACATCAGCCCGAAAAACGACCACGAGTCACCCAATGTGAAAACCCCTGAACTCAGCATCGAGGCCGCATGGGTGTGTGTGTGTTTCGTTGGCCTGAATTACTGAGGTCTCAGTCACCCAAAGACCCCCGCGTTGTCCCCAGAAATCAGCTCAGTGTCTGCGCAAGTTCTTTGGTGCCTGAACTGTGTCTGCATGTGCTTTTGGAAACAAACGGTCGGCTGTGTGTGGAAGGGTCTGGTCGAGGGGAGGGGAGCAACGAGTTAAGGGTGCAAAAATGACAGAGAATTTGGGAGGGGGTGGCGTTTGCTCAAGTGTCAGGGTCCCATGCCACCCTCTGGACACACGGCTGGCGCGCAATTTGTCCACTCTTCTTGTGACTCGTGGAATCTTGTTGTCATGGTGAAAATTAGTGTGGATGTTGGAAGGATATTGAGCAGGATGTTTGGGGCAGAAATCTTGCAAACAGCCCAGGGACGACGGGTCTGAAAGTCCAAGAATCGTAAACTTGGCTGGCAAAAAAAGAACAGTGTTTGCAGCCGAGAAAACCCGACAGAAGTTGTGAAGAGCCGAGAAAGTTTGGGGCTGTCTAGTTCTCAGTTGACTCGGGTGCATGTAAACTATGAAAAGAACAGCATCAATGTGTTTGCCTGCAGACCTCTGAATCGTTATCGTCGTGAGGTGTGTGTGTGTGTGTGTGTGTGTGTGTGTGTGTGTGTGTGTGTGTGTGTGTGTGTGGCTCTGTTGATGCGTGTGCTGCAGTCAGTCCGAGGATGTACCTTTTTGGAGAGTTTTAGTTGGGGGGTGCGCGTTTTTTATGTTCGTTTGTGAAGGTACAAAACAGATTGTGTTTGGGTCTTTGTTTTCATTTTTTTTGTGTGTGTGTGTGTGTGTGTGTGTGTGTGTGTGTGTGTGGACTGGTTTTCTCCAGCAAAACGCAATCAAAAGTCTTGAGCATTGAGACGGGAAAACGAATATTTTCTGTGTCGTGGTGTCACGTTGATCAATGGCACCACGACCGGGTGGAGACGGCTTCGAGCTTCACGCGTCATTATTTTCAAACGCTCCACCCGAAATGCTTTCTTTGCGCACGAAGCAGATGTTTCTCTGCTTTGGTCGTCGCAGTGAAGTCCACGTACGCTATGGCGAGGAGTTTCTCTGGCGACATGGCCCGAACGCCAAGGCCTTTGGGCCCAGCAGGTTGATGCGTCAGGTTCTGTCGGGTTCAGTGTCTGTCAGGTTCAGAATGTGTCAGGTTCAGATGTGTCAGGTTCAGGCTGTGTAGGGTTCAGAATGTGTCAGGTTCAGGATGTGTCAGGTTCATTGTGTCAGGTTCAGGATGTGTCAGGTTCAGGTTGTGTCAGGTTCAGGATGTGTCAGGTTCAGGTTGTGTCAGGTTCAGGCTGTATAGGGTTCAGAATGTGTCAGGTTCAGGATGTGTCAGGTTCAGTGTGTGTCAGGTTCAGGATGTGTCAGGTTCAGGTTGTGTCAGGTTCAGTGTGTGTCAGGTTCAGGATGTGTAGGGTTCAGAATGTGTCAGGTTCAGGTTGTGTCAGGTTCAGGATGTGTCAGGTTCAGGTTGTGTCAGGTTCAGGTTGTGTCAGGTGCAGGCTGTGTAGGGTTCAGAATGTGTCAGGTTCAGATGTGTCAGGTTCAGGAAGCGTTGGTGGGAGACACGTCAACCGTCATTGGTGATCATCAAACGTCTCTCCCCCCCCCACGCCTCTCATGCTTCTTTTCCAACACGTGTCAATCTCTGAATTCTCTTTGGTTCTGTGAGCCTGCTGCTCATGCGAATGCTGGATCCAGGGCTGGGTTGGGGGCTGATCATGGTCTCCGCAGGCATCTCACTCTGGGAGGCTCGTAACTGGAGGCATAACTCAGAGTCGCGCTAAATTCTCAATTCAAAGAAGGAAAGACAGAAACCATTAAACAACTAGTGCGCTGCTACACTCGCAAATCTTTGGACACCGCGAATAGATGTTGGGAACAATACAGTCAATCTGTTTTGTTGTCAAGAGATGCTGAGGGAATGGCTTTCAGCGTTACGTCTCAGTGCAGACCGTGGGGTGAGTGGAGATAGCGTGACAACCCGCAGATACGCTGTCGTGGCTTAGGGAACGTGATGTATGGCGTCTTTTGTGGGGCTGTCGAGAAAAAAAGTTCAGCGGCCATAGGTCGTGGGCAGAACTGCACGCACCTGAGAACTTTTGGTTCTTGGAGGTTCGAAGTATTTGCGTTTTGTGGCAAGTTCAGCTGCATGGTTCCTTGGAGCTTGTGAGAAAGTACAGTTTGGAGGTAGTGGCTTGAATTTGTGTAGTAGATCCAGCCTCGTTTGCTGCGTATGAGATCACGCACGCACGCACGCACTCACTCACACACACACACACACACACACACACACACACACACACACACATACGGGTCCAAATCGCTCACGCTGGGAGGGTGCTCTCCTCCGGAGCCAAAGGTCTGGCAATGCACACACGCACACACAACTTGTACACAGCATGTACACACACACACACACACACACACACACCATACGCGCATTCACAGGCACACACACACACACACACACACACACACACACACAGCAATGTCAGAAAATTCTTGTTTCAAAAGAGCCCCCTGAAAGTAACTTGGTTTCTGCGATTGAGGAATTTCCTCCATTGTTGTGGGGTTGTAGATTCGAGATGCCTGATGGGCAGCGCAGCGTGAGTGGTTTATGACAAATGTGCGTGTTTACTTTGGTCTGGTTTGAGCCAAAGCGGTTTTCACGTAGGCGACGGCGTCAAAGTTTTTGACGTCGTGAGGGTTGACGTCAAGAATGGCTGTACCGTTTATTGACGTCGTCAGTTGGGTCCCATGTCAAATTGACGTCGACAGTGAAACTTTGACGTCGACGTCAACTTTTTGACGTCAGCACCAATGTGAAAACGCCTTGAGATGCACGAATTTCCCGTCCTCGTCTGCAACCGTCTCGAAACTGTATAGTGATCTGCGGCGTGCAGGAGACTACCGGTACACGTGTACAATGTTCAATCAACGACCCCCGTCCTTGATCCAAAGCAAACTGTTCTATGCAGGGAGCAACGCCAGAATGAGGTTCTCCGCGAAGCAAAGCTTTTTAGCTCCTGAAAAAGCAAAACCTGAATTTGACCTTTTCTGTTTCCCTGTAGCCCCCCCACCCACCCACCTGGGGTCATATCCAGCTCTGTTCCTGTCAGATGTCAGAGAATATTCGGGTGGATGTTGGCCCCTCGCCTACCGAAAGCGGTTTTCACATTGGCGGCGTCAAAGCTGTGATGCGACAGCAGAAACGGACTGGACCATATTTTTGACACTCTCCATTGGGCATCATGCTAAATTTGACGTCTTCGCATCAAATTTTTTGACGCTGGCGTCAAAAAATCTGAAGCCGCCCTGCCTGTGTGAAAACCCTGTTTCTTTGACGCTTTCCATTGTGTGTCATGTTAAATTTGACACGCCGGCGTCAAAAAATCTTATGCTGGCCCTGCCTGTGTGAAACCCTAAATTGGAGCTGGGTGGGGGCCAATTCAGGGTGGCCAAGGGGGTCACGATGCCAAAGTGGACTCAAGCCGTTTTCACATTGGTGCCATCGACAGTAGGATTTTGATATCAACGTCAAAATTTAACATGACGCGGTGGGCGTCTGGGCGAGACCATTTTTTGATGTTGAGAAAAGTTGCCATTGATGTCAGAAAAAGCTGACGTCATCAACGTGAAAACGCCTCCACACGTGAAGCCGGGGGAGGCTCGAGGACTCGGGGAATGAGAGGCCCGAACCTTCAGGAACACAACTTCTATTTCTATTGACTTGTCGGTGAAGAAAGGTTGTGACTGCCGTGTTGATTGACGGGTAGTTTTGCAGCGAGCTGGTGGGGAAGGACCTCCTGGACCCGCCCCCTGTGAAGAGCGAGTTGTTGTTGTTGTTGTTGTTGTTGTTGTTGTTGTTGTTGTTTTGTTGTTGTTGTTGTTGTGTTGTTGTTGTAGCTGTTGTTGTTGTTGTTGTTGCTGCTGCTGCTGCTGCTGCTGGTGGTTGCGGTTGCGGTTGTGGTTGTGGTTGTGGAGTAATTGTATTTCCTCTGACGGCAGCATGTACATACGTTAGATCCGTACCATTTCCTCCGACCGCCACACCACTTAATCTTCTTGTCCACTCCAGGCGCGACTGCTTCAGCACCAACGCGTTCCAGCAGTGCCTCCAGTCGCTCCTCCTCGACGACGACGCAGAGACCTACCAGGAGATGGTGGAGATCGTCGGGAAGAAGAAGAGGAGGAGGAGAAAGAGATAGACTTACGACATCTTCACGCATTTTTGTAAAACTTTTTATTAGAAGAAGCTCACGCACGCACGAACATTTTTTTGTACTCTTGCAGTTGCAACTTCTACAGTACTTTTGCACCAGAGTGTACTACTATAACGCGTACTTTTAAGAGTAGTGTAAGAGCAGATTTTTTTAAAAAATA
>JAAUXT010027607.1_pt1 | contig 12322 bp, 11 predicted proteins | sample 7278171 | NCBI WGS metagenome assembly JAAUXT01 (sample SAMN14350112, study PRJNA611818) | marine sediment metagenome | isolation source: surface marine sediment (1.8m) | place: French Polynesia: Moorea | collected 2018-08
TCTGTTCTGCCAACAACATATCCTGAAAGCGTTGACTGTGATATATTGTAGTACTTGGAAGTTGTATTGTCAGGTCACAATCAATCAGCTTTGCAAAAGCACGTATGGAATGTGTGCGGCAGAAAAAGACTAGTCTAGTATAATAATAGCTCAGCAATGAATATGCATCAAGCGGTAGTGAAGTGTAAATGCCCGGATTAAAGGAAGCGGCAGCAAGTGCGGAGGAAGTACTCAAGGCGCAGAGTGTGATCTCCTCTGGTGGACCTAACAGCACAGCACAAAAAGTCTGCGTTGGTTATCGGACTGCCGCACCTGACTCGGTAGACTGTCACATGAGTGTGACAGCCGGACATTTTAGTAATGACTCAGAATTGCGCGTGATTATAACGGACTTTATTCACCGGTTTCACACTATTAGAGATAGAACAGTTGTGTGTGTGTGTGCGCGTGTGTGCGTGTGTCAAAAGTGAAATGCGGAGAAACTGCAACACCGTTTGTGGATTGCTTCGAAATTGAACCTTCAAAAGTTCACAGAGATCAAAAACATGCGAAACGCGGCCCTCCCAAGTGTGCTCGTGTTATCGCCACTCGACTACAAACAATTTTTGCGTGTGGGGAGAAATGCGACGTGTTCACGGTGTTGTGTGCAACTGCTCTACCGAAATTCCAGCTGGAAACACTAAATCTATTATCGCTCTTTTTGACAATCGGCGCAGTGGCGCGAAATTTAAACGCGCATTATATTGGCCGTGTTCGATCTGTAGACCAGGGACCAGAACCATAAAGTTGTCTTCAACAGCTCCATTGGCTTCCAACAAGCCACAGCCAATGAAGCATTTTGTGGTTGGTGGTCTAGTCTCAAAATCAACCCTGCCATTGTTTTCTTACAGACCCAAAACATGCAGCCAATCTATACATGTGCGTGTGCGTGCTGCTCACCTCTGGGCCCCTGGGCGCCGCGTGGTCCGCCCACGCCGGAGGTTCCGGGCGGACCCTGCGGCCCGCGCTCTCCCTGCGCCCCCGGCGGTCCTCTCAGCCCTACGGCTCCGCTGCGCCCCGGGGTTCCGCCGGGTCCGGCGGGTCCTCTGGGACCGGCTTGTCCTTGGGGTCCTCTCAGACCCTGAAGACCCGGTCCACCAGCGGCACCAGATTCGCCCGATGGTCCTGCGATTTGAAACCAGCTCACGTCACTTGTTGGGCAAGGCTGCTGGGCAAGGCTGCAGGTACTATGAGCAGCTTTCAGTCGCCCACCAAAGGTGGCTTTTGGAACAAAGGATCACCTCTTTGTCCGGCAGGTCCTCTTGGTCCAGGCGGCCCTGCACCTCCTGGAAGACCCACCAGTCCTGGTCCTCCAGGCTGCCCAGGCTGCCCGCGAGGTCCGGGAGGTCCCGCGTCTCCCAAGCCTCCACTCTGCCCTGGAGGTCCAGCCGGACCTCGTGGTCCTGCGGGCCCTTGTGGTCCTGGACGACCAAGGGTTCCTGGTGCTCCTCCAGACCCGTCAATTCCTGAACAAACAAAAATGAGCTGGTTGGTAAATGTCTCTCCGTGCAAAACTTCTGATCGCGAGCGATTGACGCGCGATTTTGCTTGCAAAATTTTTGAGTGTACTCGCCTCTAGGACCGGAGGGTCCAGATGGACCTGGCAATCCTTGAGGACCGGGTAATCCCTGCTCTCCTGGTGAACCAGGGGCTCCTCTTGGTCCCGAACCTCCAGGGCGCCCGTCACTGCCTGCTTGTCCTGGCGGTCCAGCAATTCCAGTATCCCCACTAGGACCTGCAACAGCACAAGGAAATATTGAACACTAGTTGTGCACCACGCAGTGTAACTGGATACTTGACAGTCACAACACGCACCAGCTGGTCCTCGGGGTCCAGGCCTTCCAAGGCCGCCAGTATTTCCAGGAGGTCCGGGAGGTCCCCTCTCTCCGTCTCCTCCACGTTGCCCTGGGGGTCCTGGGCGGCCCAGGGCTCCGGAGGTTCCAGGTAGACCCCTATCTCCAGGAGTTCCAGGTGGTCCGGGGAATCCTGGACGACCAGGCTCTCCAGGTGGTCCTCCGGTGCCTCCAACACCCGGTGGTCCGGAAGGTCCTGCACAAGGTGAAGGCTCGCATCAACAACGGTTGCGCAAAAATCGCACAAACGCGCACCGAATACGTGAATTCTTTGTCCATTTGTACCAGGTCGTCCGTCGGGTCCAGGTCCGCCGGGCAATCCGTCAGATCCTGGAATTCCAGGCGGTCCGCGGCCTCCTGCAGGCCCTTGGGGTCCAGGCTGGCCTCCGGTTCCTGGTCCTCCCCTCGCTCCGGGACCTCCGCGCTGACCAGGTGGTCCAGGGCGTCCAGCGGGGCCAGGTGGTCCTGGTTGGGAGCCTGGCGGTCCAGCGGGACCACGGTTTCCTCTGTGGTAAAAGCAGAGTTTTGTTTTCATGCTCGTGTGGATGTCTCAATGTACACGTGATGAATGTTCGCTGGAAAAGGTTGAAGTTCAGTTCGTGAAGACAGTACGTACGGGGGTCCAACAGCGCCGGAGCCTCCGGGCAGTCCGTCCTCACCGCGCGGACCGGGCCCGCCTCGAGGACCGCTCGGGCCGGGAGGACCCACATCGCCGGGTCCTCCGGGTTCTCCGGGACCTCCTCGTGGGCCACCTGGGCCTCGTGGTCCAGGTCGTCCTGTTCATTGAAGGTCACGGTGACAATAATATCGACAACATGGGTTTTGTTGCTCTTGGTCTGCACGTCAAATCAAACAGAACTGGACAAACCTGGTGATCCGGGTCCACCGATTTCTCCCGTCTCTCCAGGGGGTCCTCTGGGTCCAGGTGGTCCAGCGAAGCCCGGAGGTCCTCCCGTGCCTCCGAGGCCTGGAGGTCCAGGTCCTCCTCGCTGTCCTTGCGAGCCAGGAAATCCGGGCCCTCCTGGGGGTCCAGGTTCTCCCACCTCGCCGGGTTCACCGGGTGGTCCTCCGAAACCAGGGCTGCCTCCCGGTCCGACGGCTCCGCTGTCTCCGGGAGGTCCGGGTGGTCCTCGCGGACCGGCGCCTCCCCGAGGTCCTGGCGGCCCAACGGCACCAAGACCACCTGCGAAGAGCCACGTTGCACACGTTTAGCATCGAACTGATACTTTACGCTCTTCAGTCCGGTTTCTTGCCGTGTTAATTCTCTTAAGGTCAGGGAAATCAAGAGTTTTCTTGCCTCCTGTTCCTCTCGGTCCAGGAGGTCCTCTCGGTCCTTGCAGCCCAGGAAATCCGGGTCGTCCGCCAGTGCCTGGTCCTCCGGGGTCTCCCTGGGGTCCTGTGAATAGCACAAAGTTTACCACAAAGTCAGTAACAGCCGTCTCCCTTTTCAGTTGTGTGCTGGTTCAGACCACATTTATTCATTGCGATCAAAACGTTCCTCCACCGCACGTTGCGTGTAACTGACCTGGCTCTCCGCGGGGTCCAGGTCGTCCCGGTCGCCCTGTGCCTCCGGGAGGCCCGAGCTCGCCCTGCGGGCCCGGGCCGCCTCTGTTTCCGCGCAGGCCCGGGGAGCCGGGCAGTCCGCCTGTGCCTGGTCCACCGGGCGGACCGCGCGGTCCGGGTGCGCCTCTCGGTCCGGGCGGACCAATTCCTCCAATTCCTCCAGGTGTGCCCCCGGTACCAGGTGGGCCAGGTCGTCCTGGAATGCAAAAGTTCTTTTAGTTTGGGATCACGCCTGAAGATTTCTCGTTTACACTGAAGTTCGTGCTATCCCGTGGCTTTACCTCTCGCGCCGTCGGGACCGGGACGACCTATGTTGCCACCGGTGCCAGGACCACCTTGAGGTCCAGTGGCTCCAGTTGCTCCAGGTCCTCCAGGAGGTCCAGGAGGACCATCTCTCCCAGGGGGTCCTGCAACAGTCGAACGTTTCGTCTATGAAATACAGCCATTCTTGCTTGATGCCCGTTTGTATTTTTCTTTGCTGAAATCAAAGTTCCACATATTGCGAGCTCATCTCGTCGTGGCAAAACGTACCCGGTATACGTTGCACCTGTGGGCACGTTGGGTTGATTGTAGAAACGATGCGATTCACATCTGCCTGGCTGATGGGGGCGTTGTTGACTCGAACGATCAGAGCAAAACCTGAAACGGGAGAACCATTGTCGACAGGAAACTAGGATCTCGGACCTGGTTGTGACGTGCATGAAATTAACAGGGGTCGGTGCTCACTCACCGCCGGCTCTCCGGAACTGATCCTCGGCGCGCTGAGATCCAGCAACACCAATCACCTGCAAACAAACGGAACGATTTCCATGTCGGGTCAGCAGAGCGGCTCCAAATCTGCTTCAAAAGTCCGAAACCAAGCTGACGAATGAGCGACAGGAAAACGACTGCAATGCGAGCGCACCCTGATGTTGGCCTGGCGGAGCGAGTCGATCTCGGCGCGCAGCTGGCTGAAGTCGTTCGCGTCCGTGAAGCCGTCCATGAAGATGATGATATAATTGTTGTTCCACGTCTGACCGTTCAGCACTGCCCGGTCCCCGCGCTGCCGATCACCCTGCAGTGCCCGAGGTCACAGTCGTGTCACATCACGAACTCGACTCGAGAATAGACCCGACTTGACACGAAGCAAGGCTGCAGACAGAATTACCGCTCCCTTCGAGTCTGACGCACCGGTACAACGCGCTCGCACAGTTTCCAATCTGGAACAGTGCGAGCGCGTTGCACGAGGGCGCAGTTCCCAGCGGAGTGGTTCTTACGAGGAAGACGCCGCTGCCGCTCTGGCGCGCGAGGCGCAGCGCCGTCACGATGTTGCGCTGGCTCTGCTCGAACGGGAAGCGCTGCACGGCGCCGATCTCCCTGATCATGTCCTCCGAGTTGGAGTAGCGGTCCAAGTACCACAACACGCTCGCCGTCTGTCCAAACCTGTTGTAGATCAAGATTTGTACCACGTACATGGTTGCATCACCCAACCAAATCTATTTGGTGCAGACACGGCGTGAATCCTCAAATTTTAGAGTTCCAATGAAGTCCGCGCACCTGACTGCGGCGATTCTGTTGCCATTGGGCGGTGGATTGTCAGTCTCGAGCGCAGTGATCACTTCGTAGGACGGGAACTTGATGTTTCTGTCCCAGGGCCCGTCGCGCCCGATGCCCTCCCGGTAGGAGGCGTCGATGAGCAGCAGCACATCCGCCGGACAGTTCTCTGGACGGGGGGGGGGTCGACACATCACGAGAAAACGTCACATCAGTGGGTCAGGGGTCAGAGGCGATGTTCGCTGAACTTTCAAATCTTGCGCAAACTGCACGTGCAACGACTTCCTTTTGTGCGAGTTGATGTATTTTCCATCTGGGGAAGTTTTGAGCTGAGCCCGAGTGTCGGTTGAGACCAGTTGTGAAAGAAACTAGTTTGAACCAAGTTTGGCGATACTCACGTTGAGCGTGGATCAAGGTCGGAAGTCCGATGATCAGTCCAATTAGAAATAAAGTACGCATGGCGTCGAAAGGCGACCCCGGGCCAGGGGGCCGACCCAGAAAAGTACCCCGATGAGGCATTCCTTCTTTATACTGAAAGGAAAATTTATCACGTTGGTGCCCGTCAGTGATGTACAGGACGGCAGAACTTGCGGTTGTAAAGAGTTTTTGGTCTGTGGGTTTCAACACGGCACCATTTTACCTTTTCTCCTCAGCTAAGATCGTGACATAATAGGTGAAAATGTGTTCTCTTGGAGGCTGCCTGCTCGGAACGTCCACACCGACTGCGACGCCGCAGCCCTTGTCCAAGTGTTTGCCCAATACCTGCGTGAAGAACAATTCTGATGATAAAGTTAGACTGGGCAAGGTTCTCATCTGGGCATTTCCCTTGCCGATCTTCAAGGTTCTGATTGAACACTGGGAAAACAATTCACTTCAAACATTCTTCGCGTCAAGTTTCCTGGGTCTGAAGTGCACCGCTTGAGACGACTCACCTGTGCCTCGACGACAGAGGTAGCGGCAAAGAACACTTTAAACAAGGTTCTGCCTGTCCAGCTGCACTCTCCTGCAAACAGAAAACGAGACATTTTCACACTTCTTGCTTTTTGAAATTTGACTGCTTCGAGAATGGGATGAAGCTTCTGGTTTGGTTTCGGAGGAACGCCTCTACATTTTGAAGCAGAAAATATTTGACTTGAATTAGAATTTGACCATTTTTACACAAGGTGGCCTTCAAACGTCAACATGGACTGATTCCAAAGTGCTTGGTAATTTTATGGTGTTATGATTGCGATAATTGTTTTCGTGACGTGAGGAGTTACTCCAAGCCCCACGCATCGTGGCCTTTTGCAACTCTGCTCAAGAGGGAGGTTGATCCCTCGACGCAATTTGCAGTCATTACGTCTCAATACAGTCGCCAATTGTTTTCTGAAAGGACATTTTCGCTCCCGTGGCTGACGGAACAATTCACTTTTTGTGTGAGTGACTCGTTACAGAATCGCAAATTGCTGAGCATTTGGCTTGGATCTTGCTGGATCTGTTCTGGAGCGCAAGGACAAGATTTAATCCAAACGGTTCGTTAAACGTTGTGGTTTCTGAATTCGGACCCGAAAAACGCTCTGTCGGCAGTTCTGGGCTGCTCAGTGATATGCGGGCAAATCGCAGCAATTTTCAAGTTGTGTAGATTCAATTCTCGATACTAGTTTGCTCCACGGGATCACAATGGCATTCCTTGTGTTCCACATGACCGTCCAATGCTATTGAGAGATTGCCTCGATTACATCTCTCGGGAGCGGAGAGAAGCCCGTGACCCACGGTGTACTTCATGCTCAGCGTCTCCGAGGGCCCGCACCACTTTGTGCACGGCTACGGTGCGCGTTCAACCTTTCCATACCTATTCATCAGAATTTTATTTTCACTTCTTTGGCGTCAGCCCGACGAAGGCCCTGGAGTAAATCTATGCGTGATGTCTAGTTGCTTTGGGGTAGATTCGCAAAGATCGACCCCCAGGGCGCAAGGTAGATTCGTTGGGAATCTGTATAAACTTCACTTTGAAGCAGAACTTCCAGTGAACGTTTCCACCTGAAAGACCATTATCCCGCACAAGCCTCAAAACGAAGGTTCTGCTCCGACTTCGACCCACAAGTTTCCACGCTGCAGCTGGAGAAACCTGATCACAGCGACCTGATCACAGCGCGACAGCCAGACTCTTCACTTTTTACTCAAGCCTGCAGAGTGATATTAGTAGAGCGTACTTGGATACAGTCTGTGATTCAGATGCACCTCAGCGATTTACCCATCTTGTATTGGTACCACGTACCTCTTGATACAGACCGAACCTGTCAAAAGGCGAAAACCCCTTTTGACAAAATCTTGTGACAGAGCTCCAGCAATCATATCGCCCAGATTACGGCAGCTGTAGAAAAAGTTCCCGTGGAAACAACTCGGCATCTATTGTGGACAGAAGTCGAAATCTCAAACCCGAACCGAGGACCTCGGGGTCCGTGAAGTCTGAAGCAACCGGTGCCCAACCACCGTGCTACAGAGAGCCACTTTTTGCAAGTGTGATTTTGATATCTAATGTTTCGGTTTCCTTTTGTGCGGTGCTCCGCTGTGTTAGAAATTTAAGTTGACAGGTATTGTACCAATCTACGGCAGGACACTGAAGCAGTCATGCTTCACAACTTTCCTTTCGGGGTTGTCAATCTTTTGTGCAAGAAACTCAAAAACAAAGATGCGCGAAGCTATTTCTGAACACTTGCACAAAAAGATGTCTCGACTTGATCCTCATAAATTCAAACCTGGGTTTGTTTATTTGAACGCCTCTTGAGACTCTGGCGCTTTTTATTCATATGAACTCACTTTCGTGTTGTCTTGCATCCCGACAAACGGGCAAGTCCACAAAACAATACGGAAGCTCTCTAGATTCGCGCTGCCGTGTGTGGTTTCGCGTTTCACCAAGTTGATTTAGTATTTAGGATCGACCTCGAGGGCGCGACCATTTTTGGAGGCACTAAACATCGAACAATTATCTCCAGACTTGGCTCCAAACTCTACGTGGGGTCTACAATTGAAACTGCTGCGACGCTGTCTGTACGCGAGACTCAAGAAACTTCTTGACGGCCAGCTTGGCTGCGGTTCTGCCACAAAGAAAAACAAGCTTGGACAGCGAAAAGCTCGAACGCTCTGCTTTTGTCACAGCGACGAGCTCGAAAGTTCCGTCGAATCAAGGGAAGCACGGGGACTGGATCAAAACAACGTAGTGGCGAACAACGGAATGACGAACACATTGAATTTCTTTGAAACCATCTTCCCGGAACTCTGCTGGTCGGACCGAACCGCGCGTTGCACTAATCGCCCACGGACCCGAAGTTGTCTCAGTGCGCGACTGTCACGAATTGTCGCGCGCCATTTCGATCCACCACTGCGTGTGAAGATCATTCGCAGGACGACGTCGTGGGCGATGTGCAGTTTGCTTGTGTACTGAAATTGTCAAGGCGATTTCGGAAATTCTTTGGTGTTTACGCAGGTCGTACCGGTGGGTTGCAGAAATGGGGTCTGCCACACCTGCAGCAATTGCTCATCGAACATTTCCGTCAATTTGATATTTGTTGAACTGTTCCAACCTTTTGCGGTCTGACTGCTTTTCGCGAGGTTTCTTGTGGTTAGGAGCAGCATACATGTGGTTCAGGGGAAGACGAGGAAACTAACCCTGAACAAAACGAGGGTTGTCACTTCCCCTGAGCGTGCCTGGTACAAAAGGTACCCGAGAAGCCCTGAACCTTCCGCGTGCAGTTTTCCTGCCGCACCGCTCCCGTCTCTTGCGTCTCGTATTCTCCGTCCGATCCGCAAGAACCTGCCAACCGGGTGCCTCCGTCAGAATTTAACGCAGTGCTGCAGCTGAAGAACTCCAATGTGCCAAGCCGCTGTGATACACGCAAGCCGCTTTTGGCAGAATATCTGGGTTATGACATTTTTCGTACGTCTGGATGTCGAGTAAATGAAGTACGTGAATGTCACAGCAAACAATACCTGCGCTCAAAAACACCTCCCAGTATTTCATTAGGTGTTTTCATTCGCCTTCAAGTTCCGTTGTCAAAGTTTTGAGATCTCTTACAATTTTTGGCATCGCACGTATCGCGGAGAAATGCACTTCCCTTCGCTGTTCCAAAAACGTGCCCTATGACATGTGTACACTCAATACACACGGGAGATGGGAGTTTGCACTCGAGTACAAACACACCAACCCTGTTATTTAATCAAGTCTGGTACAATATGGCAAGTTCACAGAAGATCTCTCTGATGTCAGTCCGACATGCTACTCGCACATCAATCGTCAACTAAATTCTTTCAAATTTGTTTTTTCAAGTATAGACCATGATCGAGTGACACATGCCCGACCAGCTTGTCTCAGCAGATGTAGCATTTGCCTATTTGGAGTGTGTATTGATAGCTGAAGGGACTTCTCTGCGAAAAGTCGCCGTGGTCAGTCAGGGGACAAGCGTTCGTGGTCCCGGCGGTACCTTGTACCAGTCCACGAACCACAGCCTGCATCTCCCCATCAAAGCAGCCCTGAATACCAGTTGGTGCCGCAAAACAGCCGAGATGTAATCTCCCAAACGAGCGTTTCTAGGTTTATGCCAGCAATAAACAGGCCGCGTGGTTCCGACCCTTCGGGCGAACCTTGCACCTGATTTAGAAAGCCGCAGCGGCGCTGCTCGCCTGAGCGACACTCGGGCCGCGGGGGAGGAGACCTGCTCGCGCCGCCAAGTGGCGCCCCAGGCTCCTACTGTGGACTTGTGCAACTGTTCGATGCGCACATTGCGGAACCCCCCCCCCCCCTCTTGACACTGAAAACATTTTCTGGTGCGATTCTTATTGCACACTGTTCAGCCAGTTGAAATCAGGCTTCAGGAAACAATTTTCCTCAAAATTGTGAGAGTCTCCACAACACGTCTGAAAATGTGACGTCAACGAGCCAAGGCTTTGTGGGGTCGTTAGAACAGCCCTATGGAACCAGCAGATTGACCCGAAAGAAGCCAGTCATTGCAGGTTTTCGGTGTGGCAGCCTGAGTTTACCCTGGCAAAATCCTTGATTATTTTGCCAGTCTTGTTGGGTCGTGTCGAGTCTTTCACAAACACGGCGATCAAATTCTCAGCACAGCGGGCGGGTCTCTTCTGCCTTTTGTCACTTGATCCCTAAAGATAACAAGTTTCGAGAAAATAATTCTGAACAACACCCTGGAAACTAGTCATTTCTCTGCACAGCAGTTGGACTCAAATGCCACGCTTGGCGATTGATGCTTTCTGTTTGGCTTTCTCGTTTCTTTTGCTATCCCGAATGCTGCTCGCAATGGGTTCTTGCAAATCTCGAGTTCGGACGGAGCATCGGACCATTGCAACTTCCCAGCCCATTCGGGTCGCCTTGCACGGAGACGGACCCCACGGTTCGCAGGTGCCGAGGTATTCCACATTTACGCGCAATGCTTTGCACTTTTGACCCGCTTGATCCTTCAACCTCGAATTACATAATCATAAAATTTATGGCGAGGACCACTCAAGGACCACTGCGAACTGCTCTTTTCGGTGGCAGCAAGGCGTGAAGAGTTACGTCTTTTGCGTCAAACAGACGAGCATTAAGTTCGCTTTTACTGCCGTTTTAATACATCACTAAATTTCGAGCTGTCGCTCTTTTATTTCGGATGCAAATTGTTTGGGGAAGACAAGTGTGGTTCGTGAAGAGGGGAATGACCTGGAGAAAATGAAACTGATGGAATTCCATGGCATAACCGCCTGGGTTTCAGCTGGTCATTTTGGCCTTTTACGTGTGTGGCGACCGGGTTCGTTGGTCAAAATGGAAAGATCTTTCGTATTTCTCAGCCTCTATTGAGGAAATGTGGCGCAACCATTGCAATGTCGAGAATGTTGAAACACGGGAAACGCAAAAAAAATCCCTGCAAGCAAGTCTCCGTGATAGCGTTTACACACAAACACTACAGGTGTATCGACTTGCTCCGCAGGGTAAGTTAACATTTAATCTATTTCAGACCCTGTTTGCCCCGACCAGACTTTGCTCAAGGCCGTGCACAGTGAAAAGAAACTGGCCCCGTGTTTGCAGGGTCTTTTCGGTGGAATTGTTGAAATTCCAGGTGGGTGCAAGCACGCAACCACGACTGCAGGTCTGTTTTGGAGAGTGGTTCTTCGAACAAATGTATCAACTGAAATTGCTCCAGCCCTGTCCTGAAATCTAGCAAAATGCATTTTTTCCGTTTTCGGTGCGCCACACGCAGGTCAGACTCCGATCAGCCCTGCACCCCTCCCACGCCGTGCTTGATGTGATGTGCCAGATCCACATCCACTTCAGATCACTGACGAAAAGGAGGAACAGGACGAGCAACATGCGACGGCTTTAGCCTCTCAGCACAAAGTTCTATCAGTATAAAGAACTCGCTTCCGATGGTTGTTCAGGAAAAGCTGTTCAAGTAAAGGCAAAGCGACTAGTTTTGCAGATCAGTCGCGCTGCAGAGGCAACCACAACATTTAGTCGATCCGACAGGAATTTGTTGGTTCTGCGACGGTAGGTAAACAGCCAAGGCTTTCACAGTGCGCGACAAGTATCTGTGTCGAGCCTCTTGAGCGATCTGCGGCTTTTAAGTCCGGGCACGCTCGGGCGTTTACACAGACCTCCGATGTCAAGCACTCGCTACTGTGAAAGGCCACACGTGTATGTACAAACAGCCGTCTACAATGCAGCACCCTTTCAGTGTACACTGCCTTAAATAGCGCACACTGTTTGGAGACACTTGCTCCCAGAAGCTGCATGGTTTTTGCTGTTCTGTCTGAACCCAACTGATCGACTGCAAACCGTGCCGCCCATGAAAACCTGTACATGTAGTCAAGGAAAATTGTGTGTGGGAATAGAAGTTGACCAGACGCTTTTGCCACTGTTCTCTTGGTCACAAGGCAGATTCCTTTCCAGTAATTCTGCTGTCAGCCCGGTGCACCTATGTCAAAGCATTCAACACAAAAGATTTAAATTTATCTGACATCAATGCATTTGATATAAAGTAGTCAAGCTCAACGTAGTGAATGCAAGACAGATTTCTTGATAAGGCCCCGTCTGTGCCATTCTTTGTTCTTTACATTAGATTCCTTTTCAGTAATTCTACTGTTAGCCCAGTGCAGCCATGTCAAACCATTTAACACAAAAGACTTGAATGCTTCGACATCAGTGCACTTGCAAAACAGTAGATTACTTGATCATCTACAAGAACTCAGACAATGGCACAGCAGGGGCCTTATGTATGGTAAACAATGGGAGCGAGGAGATGATCACCTCCGAGCTTTAGCTTTAGCTCAGAGGTGATCATCTCCTCGCTCCCATTGTTTACCATACA
>JAAUXT010128655.1_pt1 | contig 12322 bp, 7 predicted proteins | sample 7278171 | NCBI WGS metagenome assembly JAAUXT01 (sample SAMN14350112, study PRJNA611818) | marine sediment metagenome | isolation source: surface marine sediment (1.8m) | place: French Polynesia: Moorea | collected 2018-08
AAATGCAAAAATGTACAACTTTCCCAACATTTCAACAATTTGTTTCATTTCAATTGCTTGCAGTATGTACTCCATCTCAAATTGGTGCATTTTGGTGCAGGGAAATTTCTTAAGTGCAACATTAGAGACAGAAATAGTAGGAGATATTTCTATTTGTATTTGACATATGTATACAAAAGCACATGGCTTGCACATGGCCTTTCGGGCCCACGTGACTTTTCTTCTCTCTTCTCATTCGTGCACAGGATCCGTACACTTCTTCTGGTGATTTTTGAGGAATTTTGACTCATATCACAGTTTTTCAGCGGATCGTGCTTGCGTGAAGGAGATTTGAGGTAAGATGTCAGTGGACATAATTTAGCCTGTTGAGTATACCCATGCCTGCTCGATGGGACATTTCCGTCGCTCACTCGAGGCGGTATCAGGATTGGGGGTCGGACACGACTTGTTCCTGACGTGGGTCTGGGGTCTCCCCTCCTCCCTCATCCCGTGTCACAACGCGGAACCTTTGGTTTTGAAACATCTTTGTTTTCGGGAAGCAAGGCGAATGGTGGGATCCTCTGGTGTCTTGACAGAGAATTGCGAGAATGTGTGTATCAGGCGCTGAAAGTTCTTCTTGTCGCTTTCAGATGGCTTCGCCAATTCTCAAGGAAGGATATGTCAAGAAGTACAGCAGTGAGTAGTTGACTTCAGCAACGAAGATTGTAGTTGGGAGTACAGGCTTCGGTGTGCTGATTGGTTTCACTTCATTTCAGAGGGCATGATAAGCTCGGAGTGGAAGAAGTGCTACTTGTCGTTATACAGAGACAGCTCCCTATTCTGGTTCAAGAACAAATCAGACCCTACTTCCAAAGGAAATGTCATGCTGAAGGTGAGAATCAAACATTATGACGTTTCTACGCGATGAAATGTGTGGCCTGTGTTGACCTTCAGGGGTCCAAACCCCTTTCCCTTCGCTCCGAGCCACTTACGCGTGGGGTGGAATTCTCTTTGCAGACCGTGGCGGATTATTTCGCCGTCGGGTCGTACTGCCGCGCCATCCCGTACAGCCCCGAGCTGCCCCCTGGTGCCAGCATCGACCACATGCTCGCAATTCCACAGGAACCCAGTCGACACTCCAAAAAGATCAACTTCTTTCTCTTCTCAGACAACGAAGACATGCAGTGAGTTGCGCACAGAAAATCGGGGAAGTTTGTTCGTGATTGTAGCGCAGCTTTCGTCCCCTTTGAGTCGGTGTTCATCAGAGTTTTCTTTTTCAGTGCGTGGATGTCGGCCATTACATCCACGGTAAGTTTTCACTTCCGTTCTCTGAAAGCAAGCCCCCGCGAAGAAATTCACCTGCAAATTTGTGCGTTGAAGAGCAGATTCGAGACGTGTAGCAAATCAATTCGACTCACCCAGATTTCTGGCTGCATATTTTGTTGTATTTGCATCGCAGCTGCCGGCGCGGGCTCCCCCGGCCGGGGCTCCCCCTGTTGGCTCCGCTCCTCCTGCGGCCGCCGGAGCGCCTCCGCCACCCGGGGGCCCCATCCAACCGCAGGTTGCCGCGACCACGTACGCGTCAGCTCCTCCTCCCTACGCGCCAAACGCACCGCCGCCCGGCGCTCCGCCCATGGGTGGACCTCCAGGACCACCTCCAGCGGGAGGCATTGGCTTTGACTCTTTGGCAGGTGAGTTGGCAGTTCCTGCCTGTCAAGCTCATTGTCGAGAGACGTTCGTGAGAGTCACACACAAAAAACAAGTTGATTGTTGTGTTTCGTGTGGCACAGTGGTTGTTCATGGCGGATATATGGCCGGAACCTCATGAAACTCAAAACGTGTTTCTTTGCATTTCGCCAACGCCTGTCTGGGAATGTTTTCAGGTGCGGCACCGTACCCTGCAGCCCCTCCCCCCGGTGGACAATACCCTGGAGCGTACCCCCAACCTGGGTACCCGCAACAGGTACAGTCAGTTCACGGGAATGAAAGATGTCAGCCAGATCTGCGAAATGCACTTCTCTCCAAAAGATTCGAAGTTTTGCTGGCACGCGAGTTAGAAGCTATCTACTTCACTGAGCAAACTCTCTTGTTCGTGCTTCTCTTCCCAGAAGTCTCTTGCAAATTTCTTTGTGTGAGTGATTTGTGCCTGTAGAGAACAAGGTATGTGCTTCGATGTTTCAAGCCAGAAAGTCTTGTGTTGTTCTGAAACAACGATCTGACGCGCAGTTGGTCGTTGGCTTCAGGCTGTATTGTGTTTTGCATTCACTTGATAAATGTTTCTCTCTGCGCTGTCGTACCGAGCAGGCGCCTCCCTACCCAGCAGGTCCGCCGGGAGGTGGAGGGTACCCGCCCCCCGTCCCTCCCCCCGCAGCAGGACCAGGATACCCGGCTCCCCGACCAGGCCAGCCGCTTCCACCCAGTCAGGTGCCGCGAGTCATTCAACCATTGAGTGTTCATTCCCACACGTTGTAGTTTGGTGTGATGTTCTAACACCGCAGCCGCCTTCACTGGTCTTGCGAAAAAAAAAAAAAAATACACACCGAGGAGAAGAAAGAACTTCAAGTGACGTGGAATTGTCACGAATCAGAAATTGATTTCAGTTGTCTTGTCCTTTGCTGTTGTCTGTCGTTTACATTGACACCAATTGTAGTCCCCCGTAGATTGCTTTCCTCAAGTGTGTTGTGGTGGTGATTGGGTGCTTTTGCTTGGTTGATGTTGCTGTGTAAAGAAGGAAAAGAGAATCGCTGTTGATGTGCTGTGTTCGATCTCGAGACAAAACATTCTTCAAATTGTACCGGTATGTAATTTGAATACTCTCTGAAAATGGAAGCACTCCAGGTGACACATGTCGACAAGGTTCAACCACTCAGGCAACCAGTTTTGCAACAAGGAACACGCTTTCAGTTGTGACAACGAACAACATTCGTGTTGCGTCAGGAAGTAGTTCAGAGATCAAATGTTTGTCATTGTTCGTTGCAGCCAGGGTACCAGCCGTACCCACAGCAGGCTCCGGGCTACCCGGCAGCGCCGCCGCCCGCGGGGTACCCGCAGCAACAGCCTCCGCCCGGTGCCGGGTACCAGCCGTACCCTCAGCAACCGGGATACCAACCGTACCCACAGCAGCAGCCAGGGTATGCTCCACAGCCAGGGTATGCTCCACAGCCTGGGTATGCTCCGCAGCCCGGGTACGCGCCACAGCCGGGCTACCAGCAGCCGCAGCAAGGTGAGGATGCGTCACGGTCGGAGTGCAGGGTCCTGTTCACCTCATCAAAATGATCGAATCATTTTAAAACGTCGTGCAAACTGAACAGAAGCGTCAGACATTGTCTCGCTGTCAATGTTTTGGACACGGTCAGGTGCGCGTTCAAAGACTGAATGTCTTGTTTGGTGACTCATGGTTTGTTCACACACCGTTGCAGGAGGTCAACCGAACGTGGTTTACGTCCAGGGTCAGCCCCAACAGAAGACAGTGTACGTGCAGGACAAGGGAAAGAGCAAGGGAACCGGCAAAATGATTGCAGGTACGCGTTTATTCACCACTGAGTCTTTTTTGCACGTTTAACTCACAAAAAACAGTGGACAAGTTGGAAAGTATCTCCGTCACCGGGTTCACCAGGTTGGTGGTGTGCGTTGCACGTGGTCACTGAGTTTCGCTGGCCGTGCTCAGAACGCGGTTGTAGGTGTTGAGACGTCGGAAGAGCGGAGGCAGCTCCGCCACGTACTGCTGTATGGTCTTACGCTCGTAAGGTTTGTGCGCGATGGAGACGGGTTCGTCGCTGTCAGAGTCACTGTCGTTGTCTGAGCTGGTCTCGTCGCGCTGCACGCGTACAGCGATCGGTTCGGACTCCTGCATGCTGCTCAGCTGGTACCCGTCGTCTGACCCCCCATTTCGACCTCTCCTCTCCTGTCCCTCTGTGTGGGTTGGTGCTTCGCTTTCAGTGCTGTTCTGGGGCAGCAGTTGCGCTTTGAGTTTGTCAATCGGTGTCTCCGGCAGAGCGTAGATGATTTTCTGCCAGAACCAGCCGTCTTTGGCGTCGATGTAGGTTCTGGTTTTCATGTACAGCTGCAGAGTTGAGTCCAGGTCTTTGTGTTGAACGGGATGCAGCAGCACCACGATGAGGAAGTTGGATCTGTCCTCCAGAGCTCTGCGGTGAGCGGCCTGGAACTCCAGGTCACACCATCCAGACTTGATAAAATCTGGGGACAGGACGAGAATGACCCTCCTGCTGTACTGAATGGCCGTCATGATGTTCGTGCTGATGGTCGCCCCAGGGACAAAGTCCCGGAGGTGGACGCAGAGGTGGAACCCCAGCTGCGGGGCCTCCAGGTACGGCAGCAGGGTCTTCAGGACCCAGGCCTCATCTTTCTGCGAGTAAGACACGAAAGCGTCGTAGTCTTTGTCTTCAGGGTTCTCCTTGACTTTGTCCCAGGGATGGAACCCAAACCTGGAGTACAGCCAGATCTTGATGTGCTTCCTGTACCTGTACACGAGGACAGCAGCGAGAGCCAACAACGGCACCGTGACTCCTGTCGCTATGATCAGGTTCCGTTGCAAGGTGTAGCAGCCGACAGCGTTTTCCGAGAGACCGATGAGCCTCCGTCCTCGACCGTTTCCGGAGAAACAGACGATGCCTTGAGGATTTGCGATCGTCGCGGCCGACGCGATGAACCATCCTGCCATCCAAAACGTGTCACAGTCGCATCGAAACAAATTGGTGCTGAGGTCTATTTCCCGGAGATTATGCAGTCTTTTCACGCATTTGGGCAAGGTGTCCAGTTGGTTGTCGGACAGAATTATTGTCGTGACATTTTGAAGCGATTCTATCTCCGGCGGAATGCTCTTCAGGTGATTGTGAGTCAAATTCAGCGTCCGTAGATTTGAGAGATGGTGAAGTATGTCTGGACAGATCTTGTTCAGAACATTCCAGCTGAAATCCAGAACAGTCAGGTCCTCCAGGAAATCAACCAAACCACCTGCTTGCCCGCTCGGCAGACAGAACTCACTGATTTCATTGTGAGCGAAGGTCGCGTAAGAAATTCCGCTGGAGTTGCGAACCACTGGCAGATGTTTGAATGGCGCCTGAGTGGTTGGGGTGCAGTTGGCCACGAGAATATCCCCCATCCTCCGACTGTGGTAACAGAAGCACCCGTCAGGACAGCCACAATGTTCACCACATATATCCAGGTGTCTTGGCGTGTATCGTGGAAATCGTCTTCTAAACTGGTATTCTGGAATCTGCATCAGTGGGATGCCCGCCCACTGCTGGGGAGAAGTGCACTTCCACTGCGTTCTGTAGAAGCTGAAATCCGGAAGCCTGTCCAGGGTTGTGTCCCCGGTACTTCTTGCAGAACTGACGAGATATTCAAAGGCCTCGGCGTTCCGCTTCTGGGAGCAGTCGAGGGAGATGAGTTCAAAGTGATAGGACTCCAGAAAATAGCTGGAGTTCCAGGCCGAACAGGATCGGTTTGCTTCGGACCAGAGTTGTGGGTCCATCACTGATGAAGTTGGGTTGTTCGTCAGGTCGATGTGTATTGGCGCTGTTCGTTGACGAGGATGCGCCGCGCACAACGTCTCTATTTGATTGTCCGACAAATCCACGTTCCTTAGCGTTTCCACAGAAAAGACAAAATCGGGGATCTCAGTGAGTTTGTTTCCGCGCAAGTTGACGTGTTCGAGAGGAAGCGCCGTCAGGTTCAGCTTTTGCAGACGACGATCCCAGTCCAGGCGCGGAAGGGACAAGTCCACAATGGCGTTGAAGGACATGTCGAGCAGACGCAGCTGCTGCATATCCTGCAGGGTAAACGCAATATCCTCGCTAAAGTGAAAAGCCCCTTGCGAGCCCCGATCTCGACGGTACAGGATCGCTGGGGACACTGTGTAATTGTTGTGGTGCAGGTACAACTTTTGGATGTCTGGGAAGAGCAGGAAGTCGGACCCGACGTCCTGCAGCTGATTGAAGGAGAGGTCCAGCACGTGGACGATGCTGTACTCGGGGAGCATGTCACGCAGTGCGACCCGGACCAGGTGATTATGGCTCAGATTCAGCTGCAGATAACAGTTGTGGTTCGGGTTGATGTCGCACGAAAAGTTGAACTTCCCGAGGGAGGTGAGCTCGTTCTGACTCAGGTCAACGTGAATGGTCTTGAAATCGTCGTAGAAAACGAAGTTGGTGTTGGGTGGCCCGATCTCTGTGAACTTGGCTCTCAGGTCCACGAACACGTGGCTCCATCGCTCATTCATAGATCTGCCGGCAGTTTCGCAACGAGCCACGAATTGGGTTGGCCAGGGCAAGGCTTCCCAGTCCACAGCCCACACGGCGTCCATCCCGTCACAGTACTGCGCGTACATCCGAAAATACCTCAGCTTCGGTGCATTGCTCTGCAGCGCGAGAAAGTCTGAAGCATTTGCATTGAAAACCATACAGACAACTGTCAAATTCTCCAGATTCGGCCACTTGTATCTGGTCAAGGCCTCCGGAATCGTGCTTGTGTGCAGGTAGTCTGACTCTATCAATATTTTCTTCACATTTTGAAGTGGTTGAGGCCTGGAGTTGTCTGTGTCGCTCATGTTTGTCGTTTTGTTGCTTTTCTCCAACGAACCAAGGGTCGAATTCTCTTCTCGAAGGTCAATATTTCGAAGGTACAATCCACCCTCATGTCTGAATGGTCTCCAGACCTCTCGGATGTAGTTGAATTTGATCAGAGTGTCGACAGATTCAGACGAAGAGGGGTTATCGTCCGTGAGATTGAAATGCTGCAGCAGGAGAGAGAGTTGCTCCGCCGCGATCGTTCCCACCATGTTCCCTTGAGATCCCACTTCCAGTGTGCTGATGGTGGGGTTGCTGGACTTCAGACTTTCAGATTCCACAAATCGGAATGGAAAGAGACAGTCGTCGCGGTACTTTTGTATGAAATCCAGATGTATGGCCACGTACGTGACAGCTGATGGGAAGAAACGAGTCAGTTCTTCCAGACTGACCTGACAGTTGCAGCCGTAATTCACTTGGATCTTGCAGTCCACCTACAAATGGAATAACACTGACACCAGTCACAGGAAGAAGCGCGGACACACCAATCAGGGTCATGATCAGAAGGTTTCACGACGAGCAAAATAACGCAGTTGAATCTGCCACCTGGTCACATTTCCCTCACCTTTGTCGGTATGATGCCAAATGAAATGTCCATGTGATCGCAGGTCAGCTTGCATACCGTGTCCCCCGAGAAGCCGGCACTGCGAGCGAGAAGGACCACGAGCCACAGGACGACGGCCGTGAGTTTTCTCATGATGCCTGCCTGTGAACAGTCAGGTTTGATGAGGAAACAAATCCCTTTCACTGAGTCGCTGTGAGCTGCAAGTGAAAATGCACAAGAAATGAAGCAACGCTGGGAGAAACAATACAAGGGACGGTCCGATTTCGAGTAATCTGCATGCAAGTTTTGTCAGGTTCTTGGGTTGGGCAGTGTTTTGGTTTTGGTTTTGGAGAGTACCCATGTTGCGTTGAGGCTTGCAGGTCTGCTGTTGAAGGTTGATTCCCCAAGCATTACGAAAAGATCCAGAGAGAAATCAAATGCACGCAGAAAGCATCAACGGATCCTCCTGACAGCTCTTCCAGAGCGGAGGCCCCACGGGTCCGCCTCCGGTCGACCCCTGGACACGCGTCACGCGTTTCGCATTGATGTCAGGCTCCCCAAAGGAGATCACCTCCCCCAACCGACCTACCCTTGGATCGGCATCTGAATCCGCACTGGAACTTTTGCTGTCATTATCATTGTTGTGGAAGTTAATTGCAACTTGCTGACTTTGTCGTCTGAAAGGACCAGGAACATTTTTCTCCACGCTTGTCTGAGCTTACCTTGAATGGATGTGTTTTCGTGTGTTGCGTCTTTGCTGACGTCTTTTGTGCGGGGGAACAGAACGGGCACCCAAGACAAATGCGAGTGACCAAAGCTCTGTGGGCTGCGTGAGGCCTTGTCGTTTGGGTCAAGTCACAAATGGCAATGATTTTCAGCACGTTCCCATTGGAGTGGAGTATTTCCTGCGTCAGAACCCCCCCCCCCCAACAAGACAAAGACATTTGTTGTGAGAGAATGCTTGCCTGTCGCACGAAGCGCAAAGTGAGAAGTGTTTGGTTCTTGTCTGGATTTCCAGAGCCAGCAGAGCATGCACTGTGAAGCTGTTTCGAACGGCAATAAACTGCAATCATGCAAGGAAAAAGAATGTTCATTCGTTGCATTCGACTGCATGCACCCCAATCAGACGAATTTTTTTTCATTGGGGGGCGGGGGTGCACTGGATCAGTCAGAACGCTTGAGCTGTCCTCCAGCTTTGATCCTCACACAGTTCAGAGCACCCTCACAGAAGAGTCAAATGTTTACTTGCCTTTGGAACTACATGTATAGGTCTGTCAACAAACATCCAACAGACGTCGATGTGTTGTCCGTGCTTTTTTGCAGATCGAACTTGACAAAATTCTCAGATTTGTGTTTCTTCCCGTCGACTTTGCGTTTCTTTCATCCCAATTTTAATTGAGGTTGTCCTTGCACCTGTAACTCTGCTGAACTGGTGGAAAATGGTTGGTCAGTCATTTGGAGCAAGTACAAAAGAGCTTTCTGGGACGCACTTTTGGGTTTAACTGTGCTATAGGTTCATCCACATGTGAGCGAAGTGCGCAATGGCTGCACGCCTGAGAAATCGCTCGCGGGTTTTCGGGGCGATGAAGAGAAAGTGGGTTTGGAGGCGTGACTGACCCATGCGTGCAAGTTCAGAACCAATGGATTCAGCAAAGTGAATTTCAATGCAGAAGCTGTTTAGAGCTTTCACGCAGTCTCAGAAAAGTGTTGCGAATCTGCCTTTGTGTGAATGCAGAGAAGGATTGCCTCCTTGTGCACGACCTTCCCGCGTTTTGCCGTGTGTGTGTGTGTGTGTGTGTGTGTGTGTGTGTGTGTGTGTGTTTGAACCTTACCTTTACATACATGGCGCTCTCGCGAAAGAACGCTTTTTGCGTTTGCGTTGATTGCTCTCTGTTGCTCTCTCCTCTTTCCGCGGCAAATGTTCTGGTGACCGAATCCCGAACTTTCAGCAGCTGTGCGGCAGTGGTGTGTTGAACCAGTCTTGTCTTGGTTCTGCAGGTTTGGCCGGAGGCGCGCTGGCCGGGTACGCGGCGAGCAGGGTGATGGGAGGACCCTTCGGATACGGTGGCTTCGGCGGCTGGGGTGAGTTGAACGAAAATTGTGCAGTACTGCAGGAAAAGCATTAGTGTATGACAAGGTTCTGTTTGGTGCGCGTCATGCGTTTATCAGAAACAACAAGAGTCTTTGGAAGTTGTCTGTTCGCCTCAACCGGGAAAGGGAGAGTGAATTATTTACCCGCATTACACGTCAATGCCACAATATTTGCTTTACTTGAATGACATCAAATTTGTTGTCCGAATCTACAGGCTGGTTGGCCAAAGTTCCTTTGGAAGAGGGGTTGACTGAAGCCGTGAATGCAAGTTTTCTCTGTGGTTCTGATCTTGACAAGACTGGAAGACTTTGTTTGTCAGGAAAGTTCAAGCGTCATTCGAAATTGAAGCTGATTTTCCCGAACGAACGCACACTGCACCATTGCAAGGTTTGGTTCCTCCTGCAGGTATGGGTCACGGCTGGGGATCGTGGAGTCACAGTTGGAGCGGCTGCAGCTTCGGGTCCTTCGGTTCCTTCGGCAGCTTCGATTAGTCGCCCGGGCCGTCCATCGCTCACTGCCCACGGGTCCTCTGCGCGTGTCGGAAATTCAACGAAAACAGAGTCGCAGTGGGAAAACGAGTGTCATTCCACACTGAGTCCAAGGGACGTTTCCGACACTCGAATGTTTTGCAAAATCTTCTCAAAACTTCTGCAGCCTCTTTTCATTCTAGTCTGTGCTTTCTAGAAAATTGCATGCACGCTTGAAACTCAAAAGACATGAAAGATCACAAAACGTGCAGGAATTGACGTTTGAACATGGAAATCGTCGACAAAACTTTGAAGCGTGTTGCGCATTGGTACGGAACTGCCACGGTATCCCGGTATCCCACCGGTGTGCAAAATGTATCGGAAGCCGTTTCTTGAATCTCGGATGTACATTGCTTGGAACTAGTGAGCTCAACTGAATGGAATTGTGACAACAGCCTGAAACACTCATTTCACAGGCCAGTTCTCGCGTGATGTCGGTTGCGGCACATTATGTGCAATCTTTGCCTTATTCATTTCATACTGACACAACTTTGAAAGTCTTTGCGGAAGCAGTACAAAACACATTTGTTATGCAGCTGAGATTTTGTACTTTTGGGTGAATACTGTTTCTGTAGATGTTTTTTTTTTTTCAACAGTGTTTGTTGGAGTCCGTTTGTTGGGACGGTGGGAGATCATGTATTTAAATTTGAGAGTCAAGATCATGCGTGCGGAAGTCAGTCATTCTCAAGAGACAACAATTGAAATGTCTTTTGGTTCAGATCTTGTTCCTTTTGGGATTCTTCAAAGGCAACAACGGTTCTTCGTTTGCCACATTCGGAGATGAGTTTTTGGCTCGAACCTTTGTGATGATCAACACCAATAGAATACAGCTGTACTCCTGCAGACGGGTCACAAGGTGTCGTTGCCTGTTTCAGTTGTTCTGGTTTTGTGACACCCAAGAGCCGCATCTGGTACATTGTGTGTCGTCCAAAGACTGCAGAACAATCGGCCAACCAGATCTATTGCAGACAGAAGAGGTGACTTGTACATACTTTCAGCGAAAAAGGAAATCTGGGGTGAACCTTACTTTGTACGAGTACAGTTGCGTGTGAAAGACTCACCTCTTTGCCCCAAAATTGAGCATCAAAGAAGGGGTGCGTTTTTTACCATTCTTTCAACAGGTCTTTTGGTTCCAGAGAAGAGAGGCAGATTTTGGGGTGCGTCTTGTGGAGGGCTGCGCCGGAACTGTACAGGCTTCAGTACACTCTGTGCGTCGTTGACACACCGACGAGAAAAATGACTTGCCATTCATTCTTTTATTTTGTGTTTGTTTCGGATTCTTATTTGTGGAAAAGATTTTTTTTCAGTTTTGAAGGGGGGCAATGTTTCCATCAGCAGATTGTTTTTACCAATTTTGGCTTCGGTGGTTATGCTTCAGACTTTCTCTCACTTCAGATAAGATTTCTAGTCCTGGTGTTTTTACCTTGGTCCACACTGTCCTGTTTGCAATAAATTTCTTATTGTGGACATGACTTGGGTGCAGCACTCCAGATTCAACGCGAATGTTTCTGCTTTGGTTCATTCCAGAATGTGTTGTGACGGTTTTTGCCCAAAACAAACCGGGAGATCTGTGTTCGCTTCAAGTTTTCCTCAATTGTTGTCTCCAGATGCATAGACATGATCTGTACAATAAAATATCAGCATACTGAACCGAGTATCTCTTTCGTTCAACGTGTCAGGAGTCATGAGGTCTTGGGCGTCTGAAGTCTGTGTGCAGATCTCTCTCGCAGTGCAAAATGTGGGTGTGGGAATGTCATGACATCATTTTGTGGACGGCAGAAAATTATGGTGACTTGAATGCTCGCAGTAACTGTATTTCTCTCTCCAGGTGCACGCTGATGTTTACTCAATTTTCTCTATCCAGTTGATTGAACTCGTGATAATAATTAATGTTGATTGATGTCTAGGGTTTTGTGATTTAATTATGGCTCATGATTTGCCCGACAAAAGAGAAACAAGCAGATTACGGTTGAAGAAAACTCTCTCTCTATTTATTCCCCGAAGTTGAACATGTCTCTCCAGGAATAATCAATAATTCTCGCATCTTGGATCATGACGTCATGTCAATCAATAATTGTGACGTCTCTTCTCGGTGACAGACATAACAACTCTGTTTGCGGAAAGCAGGAAGCAGCAACAAGAACTCGATTAGTCGATGAACCGATGAACAATGAAGAGATTCGGACAATGTAAGGCGACTCGACATATTAAGGAAGTCATATCGAACACACCCGTGGGCGTCATTTGATGATGCGAAAAATTTAGAGCATCGTGTCTACAATACTCCCCTGCCTTGAAAAAGATAGCAGGAGTACAAGTCGCATTACATTCTTGAATCACAAACGGCATGCATTAAACATAACAACATGCAACTTCAAAATAATATCACGACATGCATAACTGAAGTATATGATTATCACAGCGAGTCTATAATCCTTCCATAATTCTGTCATTCATGATGTCACGGTGTCTTTCACACCTCATGTCAACATTTCCTGACATGAGCATTCTTTTGTGTTCACAGTTCGTGTCTGTTTTCCTCAGGACATTACGCCACAACAGTATTCACAGTTCATGTCACTTTTCCTGTGGT
>JAAUXT010046334.1_pt1 | contig 12321 bp, 17 predicted proteins | sample 7278171 | NCBI WGS metagenome assembly JAAUXT01 (sample SAMN14350112, study PRJNA611818) | marine sediment metagenome | isolation source: surface marine sediment (1.8m) | place: French Polynesia: Moorea | collected 2018-08
AGAGAGAGAGAGAGAGAGAGAGAGAGAGAGAGAGAGAGAGAGAGAAGGCGAGAGAAAGAGAGCACAGCACAGAGTACTCGCGTGCAACTTGTGAACGAAGGTATCGCAAATCACCTGGATCTGGTTGTCGCTGAGATCCAGCACCTGGAGGTCCTGCAGCGTGGAGAACGTGTCGTTGTGAAGGGAGCGGAGCGAGTTGCCGCGCAGAGACAAGAAGCTCAGCTTCTGCAGATCTCGCAGCGCAGCGGGCGACAGGGACGTCAGATTATTCCGTCCCAGATGGAGCTTCTGGAAAGAGGGGAGAATAGAACTGAGGAGGACAGCTTCCCGTGTAACGAGTTCATTCCTGTGTACCCATGTCTGAACTGAAAATGGTTGCTTGGGCAATTTCTGGTTGCAAGTGCTGAAAGACGGTTGCACACTTGGTGAGCCAATGTGTCAACGAACTCAATGTTCATCGCGAAACACCAACCTGTAGAGACCACATGCTGTGGAAAACTCTGTCGTCCAGTGATGTGAACCTGTTGTCGCTAAGATACAAACTCTGCAGGGCGCTGCGGCAGGCGTCCAACGTATCTGTCCCCAGGCGCCGTAGAAGATTGCCTGACAGGTCCAGGGTCTGCAGGGAGTGCAGGGTGGACAGGTCATCCGAGGACACCCCTGTCAGGGAGTTGCCGGACAGGTTCAGCGACTTAAGTCCTCCAAGGTCAGCGAACCACGACCGCTGCACGTCGGCCAAACCGTTCTCTGCAAATCAGACACAATTTAAAGGATCACATTGACACATCATCAAGCTGGCACCAAACGAGTCTGCGCGGAAACTTGCGGAAGACACCTGCGAGGCTGAGCTCGTTGAGTCTGACGAGCCTCTGGAAGAGCCTGGGGTGGAGCCCGGCCGGGTCGCCGCGCCGGATCGACACGGACTCGAGGTACGGGATGTACTGGAAGAGGCCGGGCGGGACGCGCCGCACCCCGGACAGCGACACCGCCCGCAGGTGGCGCGTGCTCGCCATCGAGTGCAGCAGCGCCCACATCTCCTCCGGGATCTCTGCAAGTATGACAGGGCACAGGTGTCCACTGGTCACACACAAGCCACTGGAAAATGACAAAATGCAGCGATCCCTCACACCTTGTTTGAGGTTCAGCGAACGGAATAACGTGGAGCCGTGTAGCAGGTGCTCGGGAAGTGACTCGAGGTTCTGGGCGACCAGCGTGAAACTCTGGAGCAGGAGGAGCGAGTCGAGCAGGCTCTCCGGGAGGCCGCCCTCGCCGTCGCGCCCAACCCGCAGCGCGTCGCCGAACAGCGTCAGCGCCCGCAGCGTCGTGTTGAGCGACACGAAGAGCCCGGCGGGAAGCGACGCAGCGTGCTCCAGGTGCAGCCTGCAATGTTCACACAAACAAACGCGTGCACTGCCTCACAGTCACTAAGATCACACACACACACACACACACACACAGAGCTTAGCACAGTGCGATTTAACACCGAAACCATTTCAACCAGCACATTGCCAAGGATTCGTTGATTCAGCTGCAAATCAACTGCTCCGTTGTGCTCCACTGACCTCAAGTCTGAAACCTTGAGATACTGGAACAAATTTTCGGGCAGCACTTCCATGGGAGTCCTCAGATCCAGGATAGCGAGATTTCGCAGCCCTCGAAACGATTCCGGAACGAGACGATGAACCTGGAGAAACACAGTTGAATTGTCAGATCTTGATTTCTGTGGTCTGGTTCCGGACAGTGCACGGTGCAGAAACTGCAACAGGAAAACTCACCTCGAGACCCAATATTCCCGACAGAAACTCGAGGTGCTCCAGCTGCTCAGAGTGGAAGTCGCTGAAGCTGTTTCCGGTGAGGTCCAGGAACTTGAGCTTCTGCAGCCTTGTCGTGGCGTTGATCAACTGTTTTGGGAGGCTTGGGTACAGCAGGGAGCTGCCGTTGAAGTGGATGTCCGAGCTTTGGGTTCCTGTGCATAAAGCACGTCAGTTCACCACACTTTCGACGAATGGAATTTGTCGAAAGGTCACAATGAAGGACACAAAGAACGATTTGTAGAATCAGAAATCTCACCTGCAACAAAAGGTCTGGACAGGTCAAGAAATTCAGTGTCCTCCGGAAGGTTGTGGGACGTCAGATGATCCAAGTAGTGACCCCGACAATCGACGTGTTTTGCAAGGGATCCTTCCAATGCTGCTACCCGTCGAATCGAGCACGAACACGGAAGGCAGCTGGAAGAACCTCTTTGCCATTCTTCAGATGACAGTGAGTCCACTTTCAGGACACATGTACACAGCAAACTCGACGCAACCAGGATGATCAAGTTGTCTCGCAGCATCAGGACCTGCAAGAAGAGCTTCACGTTGGAACGCTTTCTCAACACAGAACTGGGTGCACAAGTGCCCGAGAGTCAACCCATGTTGGTCTTTGTCTGTGGTTTGAGACCCTCACGTTTGTCTTGTGCCATCCACAGAAGAGGGGGGAACAATAGAGATGATAAGCGACTCACTTGCTTGGGTCTCCAGGGAAGGGGATTCTCAGTGGGCAGGATACTGGGACTGTGTTGTGATTTGTCCTCGCAACTCTTTGAATTGTGCGAAGTTCCTGCAAGAGCGATCACTTCGGCAGCTACAGGCGGGAATACTGTGATGTGCATAGTCTGCCCCTATCCAAGCCCAGCCATTTGTTTGTCCCATTCACTTTTCAAAGTTGAGATCTCCCTTCGGATTTGGCTCCACGTGACCCCACCTTGCAGTGGAGCCGTGGTGAGAACGTCCTGTGCTTCAGCATGGGAATATCGTTCAGTCCTGCTCTTACCTTTTCTTTCGCTTGCAGAACGCTGATAAAGAATCCGTCGTGCATATAAATATCAAAATTCTTTCTTTATCTTGACGTGACAAAAAGAAATACAGGAAAGGCCGTTCTGTGAGTTCAGCTGTCAAGAGAACATGCTGTTATGAATATGGCGGGAAACTGTCTGCAGCGTCTGAAATCGTTTGACGTCACGAGTCTTGTGGAATTTGGCGCGAAAAGTCAATAAAATGATTTGATGTGTGACAAACACTTTGCAAAAGGCAATTTTGTGCTTCAATGAAGAATTTGTCTCGTTTCTGAGCAACAAAATCAATGAAAAGTCCCCCAAAACCATTCAGTCGGTTGGAGAAAATTTCCGAAGTGCTCTCCAGATGGCGACGTTCGTGGAGGGGTGTGTTACACGTTGCAAGTAAACATTGCCGGGATTTGCAAGGAAAATTACTTGTTCTTCAATCAAACGCACACTCAGATGCGGTGTGTCTTGAACAGATGTACCTAAACTTGTTGTCTGAATCATCAGCTTTAATTGTTTCTGCAAACTCCGTTGAAAAGCGACTTTCAAACGTTGCAACCAGCACAGTTGCGGAGCAACAGATCTGAACTTCTGCATATTTTTCGCTGTAACAAACAACAGGAGATAAACCATTGTGCTCATTTTATGATCAGAGTTGTCAACACTACCGCCGGATTGAAGCCATAGCTGTGGATACTCGATTTATGTTCTTCAACTGCAAGGAATCAAATTGTACATGTGAGCGATAATAGAGGTTCCTGGGTGCACACCACAGTGTTTACTTCTGAATCAGCGACAGAACTTGTCATCATGGCGTCAAATCCTGCGTCCCGGACCGAAGCTGTCACTAAGAAGCTGATAGAAAACCTTCAGAGCGACCTGCGGCAGTTGTCGTCGGACACAAAGCGCAAATACCCGCCTGTTAAAGAAGTGAGGGGACCAACCGGTGATGTAGTTTCCAGTTGCACGGTCTGTTTCAAGTGAAGGACCTGTTACAATTTTCGTATACGTCTTGCAATCAGGGTCAACACAACGTGCCCCAACAATGAACACGTGCACAACAACAAAGAAATGTTGAACTCGAAATGTTGCCTTGGTAGCCTGTTTTGGTCAACTGACATCTGTGTGATGTTCTTGCAGGCCGCGGAGGCTGGATTGCTGAAGATTCGGACCATAACGGGGAAGGCTGCTCCAGAAGATGTCATTGCGGGTGAGGCGACCATTGATGAGTCGTCAGCGCCGTTGTCGCGTGTTCTAGACTGTTTGGAAGTTGTTTTGCTCGCACGACTTCGGCAGAAAAAGAGCCTGTTGGTGGTGTCCCACCTGAAATGGCCACTCAACAAGGGTCCGAGTGGCATGGTTAGGGGATGTCTGTTGGACCTGAAATGGCCAGACACCCGTGTCTGGGTCGCCCGTGTTTCCCCATTTTGTTGCACCGGCCGCAGTGGGACGTCTTTGGCAATCTTGTGGAGTCGGGTGAAGCAGATCTTTCCCTCTCGTCAAGTCTATCAGCAAAGGAGAATTTCCGAGTTTCATTTCAGGTATTGTGGCGTCCAGCGTTGAAATTCTCCAGCCTTTCCTTCTCGGCTGTGACACCAAGAATCCGAAGATTGTGCATTTGTGCTTGGCATCCATGCAGAGACTCATTCAACACCAAGCCATCTCAATGGTAAGAGCCAAACGATCCGAAAACAGCACCAGCAGCCAGTGGCAAGTTCTTTCATTCGCAATGAACCTGAAAGCTTTGTTCAGGTGAAAGGGCCTGTTTGGGCAAGCACCATTCAGTCCTTGAGATGCAGGTCTGAATTGACAAATTGCGCGGAATGAGGCAGCTGCGTGTGATGTTGCCGCTCGGCGTTTCAGACGGCGTCGACGAACGTGATCAACGTGCTGTGGTCGCTGATGGAGGCGAGTGTGGAGGAGCTGAAGCTGCTGCAGACGGCCATCCTCCTCATCACCACCAACTCCGTCGTGCAGCATGACGCGCTCGCCAAGGTACGCACAACGCGCTGTTGATGCAGCTGCAAACTTGGATGCATCCCTCCCCATCTGATTGCTTCGTTGAATCGAATTCCGTGTGTGTGTTCGAAGTTTTGAGTGACAGATGACAGATTTCTTCGCGATACATGCACAAGTAGCAGAAATAGTACACGGCGCGTGCAAAAGAACAGACAGTTGCAGTTGTTGAGTCGTTACCTTGTGCCCTTCGTCTTGCATGTGGTAGCAGTGTCAGTCAAAAATGTCACGGTAATTTCGCCTTTCATGTCATTAGATGCACGATGTAGAGGGCAGCGCTCCACGCTGTGTGTTTGCAGGCCGTGGTGCTGTGTTTCCGGCTGCACTTCACCAAGGACAGCACGACCATCAACACGGCGGCGGCCACGGTGCGCCAACTCGTCAGCAGCATCTTCGAGCGCGTCATCTCGGAGGACGCGGTGCCTTCTCAAGGTCAGTCCGATCTGCGCGCGCAGCCGCACTCTCCGAGTGATTGGCGTGTTTGAAGTGAGAGACAACTTGGCGCTTACACAAGCGTATGTGACGTTAAGTCCCGAAACTGATCGAAGAAGTCGGACGAATTCCAACTTGTGTTTGTAGAACCGCTGGAGAAGGTTTCGGAAGCTGAGCTGAAGACTGGAGGGAAGCAGGCGCCCAAGTCACTGCGACCCTGCGCTGCAGACGCCTACTTGTTGTTCCAGGTGCCGTATTCTCGAAACAGTAGAACTTTGCTTTTCGTCAGGGAAATCTCTGTTTGCATTTGTAAAACACGAGGCTTTTTGCTCACTTTTCAGGATCTGTGTCAGTTGGTGAACGCGGACCAGCCTCTGTGGCTGGTTGGAATGACTGAGATGACGCGAACCTTCGGCCTGGACCTCATGGAGTCCGTTCTCACGTCATTCCCCACTGTGTTTCTCAAGGTGAGGTGCATGTGGAGGTGGTGTTGAAGGCGGGCACGCCTGCGTCTGAGCTCTGTGATCACGCATTTTCTGCTTCGCGCACAACTCATGTTGGCGTCTACACTTGCAGCACTTCGAGTTCAGCTTCTTGCTGAAGGAGCGCGTGTGTCCGCTCATCATCAAGCTCTTCTCGCCGAGCCTCAAGTACCGTCAGGGCGTGCCGGTGCCCGCCGCGTCGTCCGTCGCCGAGAAGCCGTACTTCCCGATCGTGATGCGGCTGCTGCGCATCGTCGCCGTGCTCATCACGCACTACTACACGCTGATGGTGCGTGCGCCACGCCACGGCTTGGCCAGCAGGCTCCACATTTCACGTTGAACTTTTTTCGAACGAGCTGACTGGCAAAAGGCGCGTCCTGTTTTCAGTCCACAGAGTGTGAGATTTTCCTGTCGCTGCTCGTGAAGTTCCTGGATCCGGAGAAGCCGATGTGGCAGCGATGCACCGCACTTGAAGTTCTTTCCAAACTGTGTGCCAAGCCTCATCTACTCAAGTTCGTGTTCGACTTTTTGCAGTGCAGTGAAATGAAAATTCAACCATCGCCTTTTCACGCAAATTCGATTTGCTGAGATTTCTGACCCTGTTTTTCCATCTCTCGTCAGGAATGTCTGTGAATGCTACGACATGAAGCAGCACTCGACGCACATATTCCAAGACATCGTGAACGGACTCGGCGCCTTCATTCAGTCGCAGTTCGTCACGCAACAACCGACGCAGGCGCAGCAAGCCAGTGAGTGATCGCAGTGTTGCGAAAACGATTTGTTTGAGGGTTCCTGTGACACATTAGCGTTTGCTTGATTTACTTCAGAACGGTTAAAAATGTTGATGAAAAATCAAGAGCTTGTGAAAGGCAGGTCAATACTTTTTTCCTGTAAACTTTTCGTTGAGTTGAGTTGTCCGTGTTGCGATTACGTTGGGTCGTTCTGATAGTCACCGAGAAACAGGGAAGTTGGATCGTTTGAGAAAGTAATCTGGGCTTGTGCCGGAGAATTTTCTCAAGAAATTGTGGCCGAAAGGTGTTGCTCACTGTGATGCGTCTCGGTGCCTGTGTTGCAGGTGTGAAGGGCGTGGACACGCAGGGGCAGCCTCCGTCGCTGGTGGCGGGGCTGCCGGTGGGCGGCGGCGTCACGCCGCAGCCGGCCTTCTGCTACCGCGGCGTCTGGATTCCGCTCGTCATCAACATCACGGCGCAGCAGGGCAGCCACAAGGCGCTTTTGTGAGTGAAACGTGCTTGTCCTCATGCAGTAGGTGAACACGCGTCAACATTTCAACGGATTGCACTGCGGCGAAGGACAACGACCAAAACAGTCGATTTTCAAATGCGCCGAGTGAATGTTGCCATGTTGCCGGCTTCGCGCCAGTGTGCGCAGCCAAATGTTCTCCTTTGGATCTGACAAGACTTTTTTGACAGACTCTAAATTTGTGAATCAATGATGGCCACTCACTGGTTGGACAGAGCCACATGACGTGGAGGCAGCTGTTCAGGAGAGTTGACTGACATGGGCTGTTTGTGTGCTGCAGTTTGGAGATGATGGAGCGCGTCGAGGCGCCGCCGATTCCCGACGGCTACGGACTGTCACTCGCCTTCCTCGCCATGCTGGACGTCACGAGATGTGTGCAGGTGCGCTGCTGCTCTGATCCTGCTCAGACAACTGCAGTTCTGATCCAACTCTTGGGGTCACTTTGAAAATCAGTGAATTTTGTTGGTATTGTGTTGAAATGTCATGCGCCGAATGCGCGCAAGATGTTTGCGCTGCGCATGAGTCACAAAATGTTCGCATTGGCTGCTGACTTTGTGCGCAGGCGCTGATCGAGGGGCAGGCGGACTTGTCCGAGGAGCGGCGCCAACTGTCGCTGATGGGGGCGCGCGCGCCCGAGCAGCAGCTCTCAGAGGACGGTGCGTCTCGACGCGTGTTTGTTCTTCTCGTGTTTTCAGCTCCTCAGCAAACATCTGCTCAAGATGTGCAGTCCCGTTTTTTTTTTGAGAAAAATCCATTTTGACCTCAGGCCCATTGACGAATTCCAAACAAAGCGCACATAAATTGTTGTTTGCAGACAAGAAGCGCCTGCACGTGGCTCTGATGGACTCGTCGTGGTGCGGGGTGCTGGCTGCTTTGTCTCTTTTGCTGGATGCCAGGTGAGAAAACTGGGAGTGATCCTGGTGTCCTGTGGATGGTTCAGGAGCGCAACCTAGGAACGACCAATATCACACTTTCACCAGCGTATTGTCGACGAGTACCACGCACATTCCTCAGAACTTGACTGACACGAGTATCGGTGTGCATTGCAGCACGGATGAGGCGGCGACGGAAGCGATTCTCAAGTGCGAACAGTCGTACGCGAACCTGTGCGGGACGCTGGCGCTGACGACGCCGCGCGACGCCTTCATCACGGCGCTGTGCAAGGCGTCGCTGCCGCCGCACTACACGCTCACCGTGCTGCAGGCGTCCAGTCAGCAGGCGCAGGGCGCCCCGCTCCAGAGAGGTTCGCCTTGCATTGCATGGTCAGAGCAAAGAAGGCTGGGGTCGCACCGGCCGGATGAAATGCCGTGTCACGGATTTTCTTGCTCTAAGCTGCTGGAATTTTGCAGGGTGATTTCGCCAGTTGTATGTTCAGTCCCGGAATGATGCGCTTTGATGTGTGAGCGCAGCATGAACTGAAGGCTTTTGTCTCGATGTCAGTGCCCTCTCGCGGCGAAGCGTCGGGCGGGGCGCGCACGACGAGTCAGGACATCACGCCGGGCGGGTACGGGACGGGCGCACAGGACGTGATCCACGGCAGCCAGGTGGTGGCGGTCGGCACGCCGCTCGCGACCGCGTCGCTCCCGATCGCCGCGCAGCAGGGGCCCGTCATGGTGCGTTCTCACGGGGCGGACGGAGATGAACATAGTGAAGCCCAATCGTTCTTGTCGTGCACCACAACAAGGGGATGAGTTTGAAGATGTGGCTCATCTCCCATAGTCCCACAAGAAAAAGGTGCAGCAAGTTATTTGCGGCCCAAAGTTTACTTTCAGTGAAAGACGCAGTGTTTCTGACACTGCGAACAAGCCAGGCTGTTCCTCAGTGCTGGGCCATTGCGTCGTGTTTTCCCTGACCTCAAGAATGATTTGTTTTAGTTGACGGCGAAGAATATTCAGTGCATGCGCGCGATCCTGAGCGTCGCGCACTGTCATGGCGGTATCCTGGGCAACGCGTGGCACGTCGTCCTCACCACGCTGCAGGTGAAACGACCGTGAAAGGCTGAAATAAGACGCGCACATTGGATGGTTTTGTTGTCTCTTTGTCTCGAACGTTTCTCGTCAGTGGCTGAGCGTGACAATGACAAGAGAACAATCGTTGAGTCGAAAACAGCAACCGTGCAGTTCTATTTCACGCTGCCCTCTCTTACTGGCGCAGCACTTGGTGTGGATCCTGGGTCTGAAGCCATCGTCGGGCGGGAGTCTCAAGGCGGCGCAGCAGGCGTCCGAGAGCCCCAACGCCGTCATCACCACCGCCGTCATGGCCGACCTGCCCGTCCTCTCCGCCATGCTCTCCCGCCTCTTCGAGAGCTCGCAGTGAGTGTTGCAATCGTCACGAAAATATCATAATCGCACAGAAAACTGCTCCCGCACAGGTCATTGCACCGACTCCTTGGTGACTCGCGTGTGTGTCTCAGCGCGGTTTCGCTATGTTTGCAGGTATTTGGACGACGTTGCCCTTCACCATCTCATTGACGCACTGTGCAAGCTTTCTTCTGAAGCCATGGAACTGGCATTTGCCAACAGGGTGAGTATTCTGAGTGTTTCGTCGTGTGAAAAGGGTTTTGTTGTTGTTGTGCTCCTGATTGTTTCCTTGTTGGTCGTCCCAGGAGCCGTCGCTGTTCGCCGTCGCCAAACTGCTGGAGACGGGCCTCGTCAACCTGCCGCGCGTCCACGTGCTGTGGAAGCCCCTCACTGCGCATGTCCTCGAGGTAAGTGACTTCCTGTTGCTTGGGAAAAGGCGACGTTCGCACTGTGTTCAGAGTGCTCCAGGTTTGAAAGGTCTTGGCGTGGAGGCTGAGAAACACAGCGCCCGGGTGACGTCGTAATGGTGGAGCATTATAATGACGTTTGCGTTGTGAGAGCTTTTTGAACTCCGAAATATTTAAAGTCTGGAATAAGGAGTGGTTCTCAGCTGTGAGTTTGGAAATTCTTTTGTGGGTGTCACTCGACTGCCACATTTCGAGGAAGGCGCTGTGCTTGAAGCTGCATGTTGAGGCTTCTTCGGTGGCTGCTGTTCGGAGATGATTGTCAGTCTGAAGTCCATCGCTACCCGCTCAGCGCTGATGCGCCGTGCGGCTGTGACGGGATCGTTGAACAGTATCAGATCTTCAAGACTTGTCAGAGAGGGTGAACAACAGTGTTGGATATGCAGGACAGGACTTGCTCTCAAATGGAAGCTGAATTGCTTGGGGATCAGAAGCGATGCTTCTGTGGATAGCGCAGTAATCTTGTTGATCTCTCGGCCAGATTGTGGAGGGTGCTTGCTGTTCACTGCAAAACAAATTTTGCGCACATACGGTGTGGCTGAAGACGAAAGCGCAAGCAATTTACTGGATTTTGTTTGCGTGTTCAGTTCAAATTTCGTGTGATGGATTGATCTCCGTCAGTGACACAAGCAATGATAATCAGAAGTTGCCTCCCAAAATGGGGCATTTGATCTCTTTTGCTGTCTGAACTACGGGGCGACCTACGGGCAGACGTGCTTCACTCTGCGCTTGGTTCTGGACGGAGAAAGTGAACCAGGTGTTCGGTACATCGTGATGGTCACGTTTCCAACTCTGTCGACTTCGTGGCGCGGTGTGGGTCGGACGCACACCACGACCGCTGTAGCTTCAGGCTCTTGCACAACAAGATTGAAACAACTGTCCGGACGGAGAGAAGACTGCTCCGTCATTCTCGGCCATAACTGTGAGAAGCACCACGAATAAATCGCCGCAATAATGTAACTTTTTATCGTTAAAGTAATGAAGGAACAGGTGCATAAGTAGACGTGAGCGACGTAATCATGAGAAACGAGCCTCATAAACATCCAATCATCTAATAGATATCATCTATTGCCCGGAACCGTAAATAACCAATCAGCGTCCAGGTAGATGTCTTGTGCGCACAATGTGTTCGCGGAATCTCATTGGACAGTTAATGCGCTCTTACTCGAGGTATTTAACTTTACAGTGAGCGTTATGCCTCGGAATAGCTGCGCTTTGCAGCAGTAATGAGTCCGTAATGGGAGCTTATCTTGTTATGGGAAGTAAACTGAGGATTCCGACCAGTGGAGCTTTCACATACTTCACTCAGATCAGGTTTTATATCCCGTCAAATGACTTTCTAGGGTTCTCTGTCCCGTTTGCTTTGTTCTGAGTGTCGTTCATCATCGTAGTCGTGCACGCCCTGCGATCACGAAGATCGCCTTTCGGGTCGATGTTGCGCCTTTGAGCTGCAGATAACACGAACCAAGTTGAATGGACGTGTGATTTGTGTCACCGTCGTGCGCCGAAGGTTACGCTCATTGTCAGGCGACATTACGCACTTCCATTCATGAGTTGGTCTTGGCCGTGAGTTGGTCTCTGTCCTTTCACGCCTTGTGCGACCAACTTGGTCTCTGTCCTTTCACGCCTTGTGCGACCAACTTGGAGACTCAAGTTTTCAGAGTTGTGGCTGGGTTACTTGTACTCTTGTTGTAAAGCGTGGGCTACACTGAAAGGAAAATGACAAACTGTTCGCTGGCACAAACATTCCAAGTTGAAAATTGGAGAAAACCACCCAAATGAAGATTCAAATTGTCGACATGCGAAAATAATGTTCGCACAATACGATATTTTAATGCTGACGTGACCAAGTTTTCGTAATGACGTGACCGAGTTTTTGTTTCAATAAGAGGGGATCTATTTGTTTTGGCCTCCTCAGTTTTCATAAATTTGATGAGAAATATTGCAAACTGTTGCTGTTGTGTTTTGGTTTTGTTTCTCGTGCCACACCAAGAGGTAAAATTGGACTTTTTAATTACGCCCGAAGCTTGGACGTGGGAGGTGACATTTCAAGCCGCACAAGTCGAATGATTGGTCCTCTTTTGTGAAGTTCGTCCAACAATGGGTCTGTTGTCCTGTGAATATGGTGAGGAGACCTTTGGAATGGAGCCTTGTGGAAAAAAAATAGCTCCATGGAGCACGCGGTGATTTGAGGAAATTTCAGTTGCACTGATTTGGCTTGCTCTGATTTGGCTTACTCTGATTTGGCTTGCTCTGATTTGGCTTGCTCTGATTTGGCTCACTCTGATTTGGCTCACTCTGATTTGGGTCACTTTTTTTGTCAAAATTCTTACTTTTTTCACTGAATATTCACAACTTGGGAACTCATTTAGCACATATCCAAATAGAACAAATTTAACCAAATGGAACTTTTATACATTGTTTCAGAATAATATCTATATATCAACCAAAATAATTGCCCAGTATCCATTTTTAAATTTTTTATGAAAAAGGACTTTTTAACCCAAACTTTACCCCCACCTAAAAACCATATAAAAATTTTC
>JAAUXT010020817.1_pt1 | contig 12320 bp, 18 predicted proteins | sample 7278171 | NCBI WGS metagenome assembly JAAUXT01 (sample SAMN14350112, study PRJNA611818) | marine sediment metagenome | isolation source: surface marine sediment (1.8m) | place: French Polynesia: Moorea | collected 2018-08
CTTTGACGCTCAGCATCAGAACTTGGTCAGAAGTACGCCACTATAAATTGTCCTAGTCAAGGCACCCCCAATTTGCAGGTTATTCACGGCCCCAGCAGAAAACCTTCGCATACGCGAAGTCTGGTTGACCTCAACAACTTTGATTCAGAACATTGTCAATGGACGAACAAATCTCCGGCATCGGGCACACTTCGTTAGTTCATGCGTCATGATTCTCAGCGTTTCGCTCGTAGCTGGAACCCTGTCGTGACAACAGGTACTGAAGCCGCAATCAACGCTTTCCGAAGGAAATCACGTGACATCCGTGGCTGCAACGCGCTGACTTGTGGTCATGACAGAGTTTACAGGTCCCACATGGCTCGAAGGCGGGTCACGAAAATCCGGGGAATCTCAACAGCTCTGTGGCGGGAGCCTCGGAGAGCCCTGCCGTGTCTCCTGTTGCACCGTGTTGTTGGCCTCGTGAAGTGCGGATGCGCATTAAGCGGTCGAAATGGGCCCTGAGTACACATGATGGGAAGTGGGGCCAGTCAAGGACGCACTCCGCCCACACGGAACCACCAAGAGTGCTTCCCCAGCACAGCAGCTGCTTTGAGCTGAATCTGTGGAGTCTTCTTCATTCACTCTGGGGTGAGTGGGTAAAAACGCAAAAACGATTTCCAGTTCGCCAGACTGACAGAACAGCAATTTGCTCAGTTTGGAAGGTCTGAAACCAGATTCATAAAATGCCGCTCTGTCTGCTTGTCTGTCTGTCTGGCTGTCTCTTTTGCTCTTGTTTTTCTCTGCACATTCGTTCGGTTCTATTATTCTCAGGACAAAACAGAGATCATCGAGAACAACACGCTGCATGGAGAGTTGGGCAGGAATGTGCTTGGGCAAAGCCCTTGTCTGCACTTTATCAGTCCTTATCTTGACACATCTTTGTCAAATGGACACTTCCCTGCTGCTGGGAGATCCACAGATGTCTATTTACTGCGGAATCCTTACTGACAGAAACATTTGTGTTGCAATCTGTTGATCATGGCTGGTTTCAGCTGTATTTTGTCATCCGAAATTTGCTGGCCAAGCGAACCAGATTAACCCAAAGTGGCGCCTGTTCCCTTCAATAGCTCTGTCTGGTTCCACGGATCGCTCCCTCGTGGAAATGCGTCAGCACTGACGGAGTGGTCTGAGCCAGTGGCCCAGCTCACAAGTGTGGAAGTGTGGCCAGCTGTAATCAGACGTGAAGTGTGGAGTGACAAGCAATAAATCGAATCCCTCGCTGCGGCGCGGATACAGTTAGATCCCAGATGGATTTTGCGGGCTGCGGACTGCCAATGGACTTCTTTGCAACTGTCCAAGTGCACCCGTTGGACGCGCAAGCGGGCTGTCCACACAAGTGACTCAGATAACCAACCAACACGCTCAAGCCAATTCTGGCAAACCATTCTGACCATTCACAAAGCGCATCAGACTCTAACTTTGGTGCTGAAGACGCGCTGCAAAACACGTCAGGAACATTCAACAAGGCTTCACGTCCTTTCTTCACTTGTGCGCTCGGGCATGATGGTGCAGAGACGGGGTGGCTTCTCACAGACAGCTCCGACAGAGAACCCTACCTGTGTGGAGCTCTGAGGGAGATGCGACGCGACGTCGCGTGGCGGCAAAACTGAGACGGGCTGCCGTCGCGAGAACACGTCTCCCTGTGGTGACGGATGCGAGCCCTGCTCCGCCATGAACTCGCACAATCAGTCAGATCAGTGTCACAGGGGCCTGACGAACCGTGCAGTTTAGACCACGTTTTGCAGGGAAAAAGTTTGTTCTCTTGCAATCACTCGTGTCTCTTCGTGTTCGCGAGACGACAAATCGCCAACATCATCTGATTGGAAGAATTGCCGTCAGGCAGGTTCTGCAGATCTTTTTGTCCCAGACCAAACCACACGGGCCTTTTACTTCTTTGTCACCCAAGTTCAGTGGTTCTACAGGCTCTAGAGGCAGGTGTGACCTTTCATGTCATGGTGCGTTGCTCATTGTTGTGGCGTAGAGTTGTCGCTGGCAAAGAACTGGAACCGAGACAGAAACATCCCCAAACTCTCCACTGTATCCAAGAAGTTCTTGACGAGGTATCCGCACAGATACGTCACGGTGAAGCCTGTTGTGTTCCTGCATTGTCGCTTGCTGAAGCGACTTCTCTTCAGTTCACAGAGGCAGTGACCTCCTCTGAATGTGTGTGTGTGTGTGTGTGTGTGTGTGTGTGTGTGTGTGTGTATGTGTGTGCTGGTGAAGTTCATCCGTGATTCATTATCCAGTCAGGATCGGTGACTCTCCAAGCAACGCGAGCTCAAGTTCGAAAAATTAACTCCGGCCGCACCCATGAACTCCCACCAAAACTACGAGTGTCCAAAGCTTGCGTTTCTATTTCCTGGAGTATTTTGTATCGCTGGGATTCTGTCTCGTTTTGGCGCGCGCACCCATCCTGGTTTCCTCTCCGAACAGATTTCATGAGCATGAATTCACTCTCGTCATGGAACGTGAAATCATTTTCAGGAACAAATTCAATTCCTTCGCTGCAGAGCCCTAGCATGAATCTTCTGAAGCTGAATCGTGACTTCGACAAGAATTTTTCTAGTGCGCTTGTGAAAAATAACCAGAACAACGAACCTGCTAAATGAGCCGACAACTGACACTGACATCCTGAACACGACTTTTTGGAGTTTACTCGCACTTGTGTTTCACAGGAAAAAGATTATATACATCTCAGTGCATCGTTGTGTGCTGTGACACGAGTATCGTCCGTTCAGAAAACAACTAAGACTGGGTGCGAGCAAACACACATCTCTCTTTCTGTCCTGAAACACCACGGTTGGCGGAGTTTACGTGTTGTATGTTCAGCGGGTAGTCTTCAGTTACCACAGACAGAAAGCGATCAATCTTTCAAGTCGATCCCGCCCCACCGGGCAGTGACAAGTCCAACTTGTAATTGCCAGCGCTCATGTGTGTTGCATCTCAATTGCCTCATTCATACCCGTCATTGAAAGCGGTCAGATGCTGCCAAGTCCATCGAGATGCCAGCCACTCGGGCCTCCACACAAACACCCATTGACGTTTCCAGTTGGAGCAGCTCAAGTTGTCAAAGCCACTTTTAGGAAAGTGAGGCATGCCTACGACGGACCACAGCTACAGTCCGCAATGCTTCTCCTGAAACAGCTGAGAACCAGAAAATCAGCACCTTTGGCCTCGTGTTTCCTTTTGTCAACCAACCTCTTTGTCAAATGTTTGTGTAATTGTTGTTTTCTCTTGCAGACTGGCTCAAGAAGATTGGAAGGAGCGGACAGCTGCTGATTTCCCTGTGCCGCTCAGGTTGTTTCCCTGGCGGAGGCAGCTCACTCCATATCCGGCTGGATTCTAATCTGGACAGAGAAGCTCCGGGATTCACAGGCTTCAAGATTTCAGACTGCGAAACCAGTCAACACCCCAAAGCTTTGGACAAGAACCAGATCCTGGCTTAGATTAGGGGCCCAAAGAACATTCTGGAAATGTGAATCCACTCCTCTCGACAAAAAGGACCACAATGAACGGTTGTGCAGGACCTGGACTTGGAGTCCCCGTTGTTCAGTTTTGCCTGATTTTCACTTTGGTCGATCTCAGCGTGGTTCCTGTGGTGCAGGGAGACGGAGCTCGAACGGCTCCCAACTGCACATCCGCCTCAACCGACCCCAACTGTTTTGACATCAACAAGATCGGCCAAGGAAACAGAGACGTCAGGAACCGAGGAGGCGGAGACAAGGGCAAGAGCAAAAAACCAGATGTCAGCGACAAGTACGGTCTGGTTCCTCCCTTTCTCGGAGCTGCTTCGGGGGTCATAATCATCTACATTGTCGTGCATTGTCTTTACCTGCATTGTTATGCCAAAAAGAAAATGAAGCGAATGGCCCAAAACAGTGCCCTGCAGTCCCCGACCCCGGCCACCATCGTCATGACAGACCACCCTTCGAGCGCGTCTTTCCAGCAGATGACGCCTTTGGTGAAGTATGAGGGGGCGTACGGGAAAACGGAGGTGCTCCAACCGCAGCCTTATTTCATGAGGCTGTCTGCAGGAAAGGGTCAACAAGGGTCAACTGCAGAGCAAAGTCATGAAGGGAGTGCGGCAGGACCAGACCCGCCTCAAACCAGGAGAATCCAGGCCCCACCGTCTCCCAAAGCCGTCGAGTTCATCAAGTCAGGCGCAAAGCGCACATCAAGCCTGCTCAGTTCCATCAAATCGAGATCCTCCAAGAAAAGTAGTTCCAACCGAATGAGCACCAGCTCAATAGGCACGGAAGCCAGCATGACCCTCGCCGAACAGGAACAGCTTTTCAAGAACCAAAGAATCTCTTTGGACCAAGGTATTGGACCTGCCATCAAAACAAACGTCTGTTTCGTGCCCTTTGGAAAGACGGTGAAGGACATGCAGGCCAACGAGTCTTCGGAGTGGATTCCAGTGCAAGGGTACATTTACAGTCCCAAGGGGCAGGAGAACGGAGGTGTCAATCCCGGTCTGAGCTCCATGCAGAGCACCGCGTCTCAGATTGTCTTCATACCCATCACCACCCCGATAAAGATACAACCCACTCCGGAGGAAACCCTGATATCCACCACTCCAGATCCCCCCAGCACCATCACTCCTGCTGAAATGGAGGTTTTTATTGAGGAAAGTGAATCAGGATCAAACAGGACGGAAGCCAGGGTCCCACTGCTAAAGGAACCTGAGGGAACCAGAGAGGAGAACCTGCCGTCTGCAACTGAGGCTGCGGGGACCAGAGGAGCTGTGGCCACCGACACCACCCCATCTGAACCGGAACCCAGCTCCACCACGCCCACAGCTGTCACTGTGGAGGTACACACCGACCCGACTCCTTCTGGAGACTAGCAGGGACACTTGAAGAGTCAGAAAGGAATTTTGACACAAACCAAGCAGCGACGACGCTTTGCACGCTTGACCAAGTCAGCTTTCAGGACTCGGTATGACGGGACAAACAAGACTGAACAACACCAAGATGACATGTTGGAGATTTCAGGCTTTAGTTGCGGCCTCTGACGACTGCTCGATGTCAAAATGACAGAAAAAATGACAAGACGACCGTCGAAATAGCATGGAGAAAGTTTGGATGGAGAGTTCGCTTTCTGTCTGGTCATCTGAGTGTTGAGGCAGAAGCAGCCATGAAGAAGATGGAAACGTTTCTCTCGGCGACGCAGGACGCAGTGGGATTTCGCCTCAGGGCTGAGCAGCACTCGAGCGAAACAGCTACATGTACCCACCCAGACAAACTCTCACCATCGCTGTCTCACTCACTGCACGCCAGCTTCAAACCGGGATGACGGCAGGGCGTCGCACTTTCGCGTCGCCTCAGTAGGCAGCTTTGGCCAAGAAAATAGATTGCTGTGTCTGGAACGTGAAATGCTGAAGTGCTGGGTTGTGCAGCGGTGACTTATGACCGATTTTGCAGTGGAAGTGGACCAAAGTAACTTTACTAAACAATTGACCTGCGTTACGTCCGGTCTTTTTTGTCCACATTGAGAAAGATGTTTTTGACGGAGCCAATGGCTGCAGTTTGCGTGGGTTCTGCTCACAGGTTGATTTCTGCTGAACCTCCTCAATCTCTGGTTCCGTGTCTTGCTCTGGTGCGTGTTAGCTGTGGTCGACAGAGGAACCGCTGTGGTTGTCTCTTTGCATCCGGAGCCAGAAGGACAGGCAACACTGACTCAAAGTGGCAGCCGCGGTCAGGACTTGATGCTGTTTGTCACAAGATGTCTGTTGTGGTGTCACCAACCTTTCCGAGCTGCTTTTTCTCAGATTTGAAACAATGGCGTCTCATCGCCAGACGTACTCGTACAGTGTATTTTTGTGGAAGGGAAGGTCGCTCTTTGTGATTGTCACGCCTGTGGATGAAGTGTTTGATCAGCTGTTTTCACCCACTGCAGATGCGGACACTTTCACAGCCTGTTGAGTCAATACAGGCGGAACAGGAAGTTGTTTCTGCGCAGGTCTCTTGGAGCCGGAAACTTGACTCGGCGCTCCGTGAATTGTCACCAACCACAATGACAAGCTGTTTGCTCGTGATGTTCAACATAAATGTTTGAAAAGGAAGGAGCAGTGAGTTGCATGGTGAAAGACGGGACAGCAACCTGTGTTTTGCATGCAGGCTTTGTCATCCCTGAAAATTATATGTTTGCTTTTGCCTTTTCTTTTTTGACAACTGAACAGTGCCAAAATGGTTTCCACTTCTTGTAGACAGATTTGTGCATGGTTCTTAACGTTTTTGCAAACAGGACGTTGATATGGATTTGTTTCCGGGAATCCACATTTTTGTGTCCGTCTAACGTTGGGCCTCTGAGAGTTGGCTGAGAGCAAGGTGCCCCCTGCTCCGATCCCTGACCCGTCAGAGTAATTTCCGATGGTTCCAAAACACAAAGGAGATTCGCCTCATGAAACATGCAGATTCGGCGAAACTGGGAACAAATTTCGATGGAACAAGCCAAGCTATATGGCAAATCAACACAGCCAAGTGTCCTGAGAAAGCAAGCAAATTCCCTCTTGAAGACTGTTCAGAATCTATGGGACGCGTGTATTCTGTAAATTGTTGGGATCGTTCATTTTCGCTCAACGGATAAGGTGCAAAAACAGGAAGGTTTCAAGTGGAATTTTGTGAAAACTTTTCTCAATCGAGTGGCTTTCTTCCAATTTTACATGAAGAGTGGAGTGCTGGTTTGGGGCCTGGCCTCCTGTCGAACGGATCTGCCCCTGATAGTTTGTCTCCGAACGTCGATTGCATTTCGGAAGATGAATTGAGAAAAGTACACGTCTTGGTTCATACTCCGAAATGCTTTGTGGTCTGTGCAAACGTTTTTTGTGCATTTCCTGGGGCTGTTAACCTGTGGTCAAGAAAGTCATCGTTCGAAGGTGAAACGTTTTGTGTAAAACATGAATGGTCTCTGTGGGTCATGTTGGTCCTTTTTTCAGTGAATGCGTGGTTTGGTCTCGATAGACCAGTTGTCGGTGCAGCGTTGGGTTCGCCGGTCTTCATACGAGTCTGTCTACATAGGCTGAGCCAATTTGTCGCCCAAATTCGTCAGAAATAGAATTTGGATCGGTCACATGAAGAAACAAAAACCAGAGACGTGTACGTTCTTGTGAAGCATAGACTGCATTTGTTGCCTTGTGTCGCCGGTGCATGTGATGTGAGATGATGGTGCATGACAAAGACATTGTTGCAATTGTTTCGCCTCCGTGAGGCAAACAAGACTGCGTCTGTGTTTCCGTGTTTTAAATGTCAAAGTCTCGTGAATAACAGACATTCCGTGTCAAAAAAGGCGGCTTTTACGTGTGGGAGATGTTTCTTGCTCGTCTGCGGCGGAAGTCTCGATGTTGTCGGAGATGGAGCTGCGCCAGCTTCAGCAGCCGCAGCAGCCGAACACACCCGACGTGCACCCAACGACAACGTTTGTGCGGTCCTTTCTGCGTCAACCGACTCTCTAAACCCCAAAATATTTGCTCGAGCAAAGGCAAACTTGAACAGAACAACACACTGATATCTTGTTGTGAGCAGCGATGAGAGCAACAGAAATCGCTAATGTCCTGAAACACTTTGCCTGTTGCACATGAGGGTAAACACACCAAAAGTGCCTGGGATGCGGGGGAAATTCAGGGAGAACATGCAGATTTCCAACCCATTCAACCATGAGTCAGTTTTGATGTTCAAGAAGATAGCCTGGACGAGAACACACCAATTTTGAGGGCCTGGTTGGAAATTTTGGCCAGGAAACCAAGGCAAAGACACGCCAGAATGTCCATAGTTGCCTGCCCCCCCCCCCCTCCACACAAATCTCAGCCACAGTCTGCTTCTAAATCGGAGCAAGTCTGCAGAACTGGCACAGGGGAAGCTGACGAAAAAGCACGTTTTAAATTTTTAATTAAAATCTGATCTTTAGAAAGGAGCCTCGCCACATGCTTCTTCAAGAGAAAAGCCGAAACACGTTTTGCGCACTTGCACCTGCACGAATGGAAGCTCCGTCCCGCAAGTACAATCAAGGTGGCCTGTTCTGTCAGAAAACAACAGTCGGCTGCAGAGAGAACGACTGAACAACGGTTATTCGCACCGCAAAACTCATTTGAAGCGTTGTTGTCTGGATTGTTGTTATTTCGAGGTCATTCGTGAGAAGAACAATTCAGAAAATTTCCGAAGCGAAAAGTTTTGTGTATCAGGCATTTTTTGTCTTCTCTATTGGGTGTCAAAATGCAAAAGCGTATCTCAGGAGGGCCGTTTTTGTTTGTTGTCAACAAAGCTGTGGATTGTCTGGAAGGTGGGAAACAGAGGGTCTCTGTGACGAAATGAGGAAAATGATTGCTCGAAGAGTCCACTGGTGAGCTTCATCACCTCAATCGATCCCAGAGTTACGAGCTGCCTTGATCGGTATGATATGATCAGCAACAAGGCTGATTTCAATCCTTCAACAATCACGGTTCAATGTCTTCCCTGCGGTTTGGTACGCACGCCTCGACTGCTTGAGCGTGCCGTGTGCAGCGAGGCGCTGGGTGCGACATCGAAAACCGGATTCCCAAACACATGCGTTCGAGGCTTTCAATCAAGCGCACAACGAATCACATTCACACCATCGCCTGCTCAAAGGTGCTGCGAAATTTCTCATCAGTTTTGCGCCTTTCATTGCGGCTCGGAGACGACGGCCTTTCAGCGTTTGGCAGGACCACAAGGTTTATGTGATGGCGCAATATTCCACGCCACACACTCAACTTGTCTTCTTTATGCCGGGGAAAATTCACAGAATTCGTTGCTTTCACACTTTACGCTGAAGTGTGTGTGTGTGTGTGTGTGTGTGTGTGTGTGTGTGTGTGTGTGGAATTCAGTCAGTTCAGCGGCTCCCACTCCCAGTCACCAAAGATTTCTCATTGGTATTGACCTTCAAGTCGTTCACGCAAGTATTCCGTGGGCCAAAAAATTGCCAAACGTTTTCAATTGCTTCGAAAACAGTTCAAGGCAAGCATTTTGTTCCGTTTTGAAAAAAAGATTCTTTCGCAAAAAGAAAGCCTTCGATAGTGCAATTTTCAAGTGAAGCCACATCTAAGGATCTCAGGTCAATTCTCTGATCACTCTGACAAACGCGGTGCAAGAGAAAGTGCAAAAGAAAAGAAAAACATCTCCCTCTGACCTTCACAATTCCTTCTATGCACTTCAAAGTTTCATGTGAATCTTGGACATTTGCACGACAATGTGGTCTGCGTTTCTTCTCCTTTGGACTGCCCACAGACTGCAGTCAAATCTGAACTGCTTGTGTCGCAGCACGACTGTGAGGAAACTGCCACAAAATCAGACTCAACAGACTTGACATTATAGTTCTTTTAGAATCGCGTTGTCACCAACACCCGCACACGACCACGCCACACCCACATCCACAGAAAATATTCTTTGTCGCATCTTCGTTTTCCCCCGATGAATCATTCACTTAGTGTTTCAAAGAAACGCTGGGTTTTCGTCACAGGAAATCAGTGCTACGGTGTAACGATGTGAAGATCTGCACTATGTTAATGGCGTCCGTGCAGATGAATCAGTCTGCCCCCAAAAGGCATGAAGAAAAGGCTGAAAGGCAATCAAACAATCTTGAAGCTTTGTTTGGTAATTCTTGCTGTGCACTTTCACAACAACAAGGGGGGAAGCCCTCAATCTTGTAGGTCTATGCACTGTCCAGGAAGGGGTACTCTCAGTCGGGCCTCTAGAAACCGACACACCGGGACCACCATCTTCTCAGTGCACAAGTAAATACATTGCTGTGTCGGCTCGTGGTAAAGCGGGGTCCCATTTGTGGGGTTAATCTGCAGAATTCCGCATTATGTACAGAATATCAATGAGCACCCTTAAAACTGCAGCTTTTGCACAGCCGCGACTGTCTCAGCTGATGGATCCATTCGTCCCACCAGTTTGTAGCGCGTGCACGCACACCATCAGAACTGTCTCCCAAAGCAAAGCAAGACTTGAAAACTCGTGTGGACGGGTGTCTGTTTTGTGACACACAGACACAAATACGCACACAGTTTCACCTGAATATGGAGGTTTCGCAAACACGTCCGCTTCTTTTCCGGCATAGCCCAATTGCCAGATCAGTGTCACAGAAACCATTTGCTCACTTGTCATTGGCTCTTCTCAGAGCAAACGTCAGTGATCTGCGCCACCAAATCTGGCAATTGGGGCACCGCCCGTACGGATTTCAAGGCAGTGCTTAACCTCCGCAGTGACACAACACGGGTTCACCAAGACTCGTTGTTCCCCTGCAACACCCTCTGTTTTTTTATTTTCCACACTGGACTTGCTCATTTTAGCAGAACGAACGGAATGAACGTGTTTGAAAAGTACCGTGTGTAAGCCTGTACCCACGATGCTGAATTCCAACGCACTGCTCTCCCGCACCATTGAGTGATTGTCATCGGAACGGACACTCAACATGCAGCTCCGCTGCTCACAACTCGCGCCGTGGCGCGGATCTACCAGAGGCGCTGCGCTCCCAAACTGTCAGACTAAAAGATTTCCAGCGACACCCAGTCCTGGCGAACGAGCCTTGTTCATGGGTGCACACCCCTGTCCTGACGTTTATCGTTGCGCCACAAAAGCCGCTGTCAGCTCGCCTAATGCAGCGCTCGGAAGGCGCGGAAATTGCGCTCTGACATGCGACACCGGGCCGGCGGACCGAGAGAAGGCGCTGCTGTCCAACTCTGGAAACGTGGTCGTACCACCCCCTGGGTTGGTACTGGCAAAGTCGCACCCGGGGAGTTTGGAAATTCAATCGATCGAGTTCTTCTCTGAGTACACAAACGCTTCTTGATCAAACTGAAAATTCCTGGGGACAAACGAACCCGTCCTCTTCTGCGTCTTGGACCGGCCGGAGCGCGCGGGCCCCTCGCAGCGCCGCCCCGGAGACCTGTGGATCGAGTCCGCCCTTCTCCGTCTGCCAGAATGTCAATTTTGCGCCAATCTACGTCTCCCGTATCGGACAATTATTGTGTCTTTCCATCCACACCGCAGCCATTTCCATATCTACAGCGTGAAAAAGAACAACTCGCTCGTTGTACGAAAAGACTCGTTCGTTGTGACAAATATTCCCGTGACAGACCCCAGTTGCAACCTCAACAACTCAACCTGTCTTTGAAATGTGGGAGAATTAGAAAAATGGCTACAAGGAGAAATACCGGTAGATTCATTTGCATGAACGGATCCTGGATCAGGTCTTCCAGGACGAGTTGGATCCTGACGTTCAAAAGTGTCTTTGAACAAAGCACACACGGGAAACTCAGAAAGCAACAGAAATGAGTAGACCCGAGGAACCTTGGCCCAGACAGAATCCACGGGTGGTTTTCGCGGTGAAAGTGGTTGAAAACTTTGTCAAGACCTTGCTGCTTATTCAAACGCAAAAACGAGTGGCTCAACCCTCCTCCGAACAGGACGGAGAGAGTCTTGGCAGACCGATCCGGAGTTGTAGTTCTTGACAGGGCCGCGGCGCTCGGACGCGAGACGAGAAGACTGTGTCTGATTGCAGCGCTAATGACGTGCGGAGTGGGCAACGCCTGAGTAACGCCCTCTGCAAATGTCACCCGAGACTCCGTCGCGTCGTCTTATGCTTCAGCGCATCCAAGGCGCGGATCCAGGTGAGACTACAGCAGAGTCGCACGTCACATCCTCACAATCGGAGCACCGAGAAAAGATCTGTTCAAAATCGTTGATTGCCAGAAACATCGAAAGGGCAGGAGAGGGTGCAGGGGAAAACCCAGGTGTTTCGGGCAACACAAACTGACCACGAATTTGCAACACCCCTTTTTCGTTTTGGAATTTCAACGTTGAGTTCAGGTTCCAGGTGAATCCCCAAGATAGCACCAGACCAGGCAGCAAATTTTCTCGGGCACATTTGAGAATTCCAGGGCTGACCACAGGTATTCTTGCTACATGTTCACGAACTAAAAGATTCACGAAGGCACTCTTCGCCAAACGACCATGCAGTCGCAAAGTGATTCGGAACCACTCAGGCCCGCGGACACCGTCGACCTCAATCCTGTGCAAGGATCTCCCTGCTGGAACTGCTGAACATCGTACTCAGACGCACTCAAACCTTGACACTTTTTCTGCACACCGAGGCGGTGTCAAACAACGTTGACATTCCGAGACGTATCACAGGGCGCGGTGCCTTTGCTTGCATTACGGAGGTTTAGCAAATACGTCCGGTCCTTTTCCGACGTGCCCCAATTGCCAGATCGGTGACACAGATACCATTTGGTCACTGGTCATTGGCTCTCAGTGTACAATTGA
>JAAUXT010109965.1_pt1 | contig 12319 bp, 16 predicted proteins | sample 7278171 | NCBI WGS metagenome assembly JAAUXT01 (sample SAMN14350112, study PRJNA611818) | marine sediment metagenome | isolation source: surface marine sediment (1.8m) | place: French Polynesia: Moorea | collected 2018-08
CCACTTGAGGTACTTGTTGGTCACGTGGTTTCCGGTGTAGACGGGCGGCACGGCGAGAGTGAGGCTGCCGAGGCAGAGAGCGAGCGCCGCCATGTAGGTGAGGGTCTGGGAGAGGAGGTTCCAGGGCGACGCGTGGATCCGCGTCGAGAGCTGTGGGAAAGAAACCAAATAACTTTGTTACGATGGGTTCACAAGCAAGAAAGGCTCTGTGTACCTGCAAACCTATCTCCGTGTGGTTCAGGAGGCCTGTTTCACACTGGATAAGCTGTGTGTTTTTGTCCCTTGTGCAAGTCAAACGGGCTGCGGTGCAGCCGAAGACGCCGTCCCTGCATCACAACGCGAAACACATCTGATGTGAAAACAGCACGAAGGTCTGTCACACGGGTTGCGTCTGTGCAGTTTTGCTACGTGGAAGTCAATGGGCCCTGCAGGGCCCGTCGCTTACGAGGCAGCACCAGTTCGCAAGAACAGAGGTCTTCAGACGCGTCGAAAATCCAACATGTGCCGTGACGCCACGCAGACGCATTGATCAGCCCTGAGTGACTTATACAGAGTCGACAGGCGACACATCCGGTGTGAACGTGACCTTGGTGTGTGACGGGGATTACGCCTTTGTGTGACGGGCATTCTTGATGCGTCGGATTAGCTCAGTGCAGATTTGTTGAACCGTGGAGTCAAAGGGACCATCGCCCGGGGCCGCCCTGGGAGGATCCAGGGTTCGGTTGTGGAAACTCAACCTCCAGATGTGACAGCCTTGGCTTGGAGAAAGTACGAGTACGTTGGAAAATGCAGGTGAAAGTGTTCAAGCGACGCTGGGTGGAGCGCCTCCCAATCCAAGTCTTCTTCTTTGTCACTGGATCCGCCTGTCATTGTGCTCCTGTGACATCCAGTGTGAACTGTGTGGAGCTGGGGAGATTTCTGCAGTTCACCGACCCCCTAGATCCCCTGTGTTGTGGGAAACAAAATATCAAAGATAGAAGTGGGGCACGCGAGTTGAGCATGTTAACGGACCAACAGAAACTCTTGGCAACGGAAAGGTCAATATGTTCTTCAACATGAAGAACTCAGAAGTGCAACATACTTTGGGCTTGTCAAGAGGGCCCATAATGTGGACAAGAGTCCGCACGTTGTTTGACCAAGGCTGGGGAGTTCAACATGACATGAGCACAAAAACCTCGAGCCCGAGTCAATGTCCGTCCTGAAGTCGCCCATTCACACGTCTGCAGCGCTGCGACTTCATGCAGGTCAGGTTTGAATGAGTGATTATCCAATCAGCGTCCTTCATTCACTGCAGGCTCAGGTTTCCGCTCCGAGCCGCATCCAATCTCTCTTCCTCGGACCTGTGTCACTGGGTGCGTCCTCACTTGCGCGACTGTGCAGGTCAATAGGTGCTGCGTCGTTGCTGGGAACGAAATGCCCTTACTCCAGAACATGACACATCCAAAGTGCACATGCATACAGGATGTAGGGAGGCGACACTCGGCGCATGGTGTGTGAATCGGGCCTTGTTGACACTTCTTCAGGTTTCCCCTGCTGCGCCCCTATCCAATCTCTACTCCTCAGCAATGTCACGTGAGGTGCATGCGCAATGAGGATGAGTCTGAGAAAACAATGCGTTATCATCCCCAACGGTTCCTCACTTCCCTGTTGCTGGTTTCACATCGGGGAACCACGACTCCAAACAAACGCGGATCCACTGTCCACTGTCCTTGACGAAAGGACACGAGGGCGAAAGGGGAGGAAAATGTACACCTGTTGCGCAAACGGCGGGAGTAAATGATTTTACGGGGAGGGGGGTACCTGGAGCTGAACCTCTTAGATCCAACCTGACTCAACACTGCACCGCACGCCACTGCATGGCTTGTCTGTTTGACGTCGGTGTCAGAGGGAAATTTGAACCACGGTGAATTTGATGGTCTGTTTTCAGTCAAGTGGTGAAATGTTCATCTCATTCATCATCTCCGAAGTTACCTGAACAAGAGTGGCGCTGTCAAGCGCCTGCAGGAAGAAATAGCAGTTGGAGTGCAGGAACGGTTGCCACGACATCTTCCACCGGAAGTGGAGCAGACGCAGGACGGTCGGGGCGACGACGGCGAACTGCAGCAAGGTCAGCCACTCCTTCTGCAAAGAGAAACCGGAAGTCAGCGTCAGCAAACCGGAAATGACTCAAGCCGGAAATGGAGGAGGCCCAGAACGGAAAAGAACAGAGTCGAGCGACGCGCCAAGTGTAAACAAGTGAAGCAAAAATGTGCAGTGACACCAGATTCACAAAGCTTCATTCTCTTTCTTTCTGACCAGAGTCTCAACAGTACAGCGACCCAAGTGGTGAAGAGGAGCGCAACGCAACAACGAATGCGCAAATCCGATCTGCAAATGAACAAGAACACAACACGCAAAGCATCAAGTGTGAACCCAGCCCAGCCTCACTTTGATTGGCCCTGCAGAAACCGGAAGCGTCCAATTAGTGTCGCCTCGGTCGCACCTGCCAAGTTCCCGCCCACACCGGAAACGAGCCAGACCAGACCGGAAGTCAGAGAACCGGGAACCAGGGATGGAGATCAATATTGTTGTTTACACAGGGTGGTTTCAGCTTCTTCCCTAAAGTATGACGTGAGAACAAGTCAGCAACACCATACATGCGGGGAAAAGACAGGCTGCAGTGCTGTCACTGTTCTGTCCGAGACCGAAGCTGTCCTTGTAGTGATTCAAACTGGGGTGCACTCATTTCAAATTCATAATCCCCATTCAAAGCTGTGTCACAGAGTCCGTCTGTCTTCCTGATTCAGAACTCAGATTTTGAGGCAGAGTTTTCTCTGTGGGGAACAGTCGGGTATTCTGTTGGGAGCTTTTCGCGGGGAGCTGTCTTCAATCTCAGCTTCGCGCGACTCGTCAAATTCTCCTATTTCACCCGCCGTCATTAACTTCAATTAAATCGACTCCACTGGAAGCCTGCGGCGCGTTCACACCGCATACGTCATGCGTTGTGCCCCTCAATACGTCAACGAGGCCTGGTTTGACAAAAGCCGCCAGCCGTGCATCAGAGAGAGGTGTTGGACGGAAATCTTGCCCACCTTTCCGTCGCAAAGCGACTGTCCTGAGCCCATTGCTTTGTGTAGGGATCACTGCTTCGTGCAGACCGAACGCGTGACGCTTCCAACGTGAAGTCACCAGGAGCAACGGTGCGACAAGCGGAACGAAGAGCCGACGCAACGCCAACACCAACTGACTGACGCAACGCACGATGCGTTCTCTGTGCACGACGCCTGACGGAACTGGGGCTTCGGAGGCGCCTGCAGCGACGAGCGTTAATTTCAAAATTAATCATCGTCGCAGGTGGAGGGAAGAGATGTGCTGTCGCCAAATGAAATGAAAAATGGCTCCCATTTCAGAATCCTTTCATCAGGGAACAGATCCAAGGAGCAGTACCTGCTAGGAGACTTTGAGATGAAAGGCTTTGAGGCAAGGCGACAAGAGGTGCATCCTTGGTACTTTGCACTCCCAAAATTTCCAGAGTTGAAAACAACAAACTTGGGACTTGGTGAACCTGTGATTTTCTTTGAGGGACGTTTTGAGAAGTCCAGGGAGCGTCAGGGTCTGATGCTTGAAGCACTGAGGGCTTGGGAACAGAACCTATCCACAGGTCCTGAGAGACAGATTGTGCTCAGGGATGAGGGTCAGAGGTCAAGGGAGAGTGAGCGCTGAGGCCTTGGTACCCTTCAGCACAAACCAGGTCGTTCTCCAACACTGCATCACAAAACGCTGCCACAACCCTCAGTGTGCATGGCCCAGTGAGGCCAGAAACGATAACAAAATGCTTCGGACATACTTGTGGGGAACACAGCTCAGATCTCTCTTGGCAAGGCCTGGTTCAGACTGCATGGATGCGATCTGTGTTGCGTTCCTGCACAACACATGTGTCCCCTTCGTCCACACGTGTCTCTCTCCTCGCACGGGAAGCAGAGAGTCTCGCACAACATGAGAACTCGCCGCCCGCACCTTCCCTCTGATCCGCGTCCACAGCAGCCCTGCTCCCTCCCTGCTCCCTCCCTGTAAACCTCCCTGTAAACCTCCTTTTACGACATTGGTCATGACAAATTGGGTCCACGGCGGACATAACTTTTGCCGCTCCAGCATCAAAGGTGCCGTGCTGGGGCCCAGAGCAGGAGCCTGTTTTTACGATGAATACAGGATGTGTTGCGCCCCTGTTATGGGCGCTGCATCGACTCAGCGAAGCAGAGCAAGTTCATAAAAGTGGTGTCGTTGTTGTGTGCAACGCGTGCAGTTCATGCTGAAGAGCTGATGATCCAGTTCGAAACAGGGCGGACTTGAGTTGGGACGAAGTGCAGGACGCAGCTCTCTGACGCAGCACCGCTCGATAGGTCTACGCATCCCGTGCAGAAGAGGCCTGTGTAACCACTCACGGGATGGCCTGTTGCGGCGGCTCTGATGGCACTGAGGCCCGTGATTGATCAGGTTATTAGTAGCGAGTTTTAATGGTGTTGGACACATACGGGCTCAATGAGCGGGACTCATGAAAACCTGGAGGCCTGAGGCGGAGGCTCCGTTCACACCGGAGGCGTCGTGCGTTGGGGCGGACCTCACGCCTCCTGCCCCGCGACTCTGCACAGATCGACGAAGGCCCAGGGTCCACCTGTTTCACACCACTTGCGTCACGCGTTGGTTTCACGTGGTCTCTTTTGGTCAACAGGCGAGTCCAACTCTGCGACGCAAAATCATTGACAAGGAGCGCCACACTGAGGCGCAGTGCGATGTGATGTGATGTGATTCACAGCCCGATCCACAGTGGGAAGCGATCAGTGGGAACCGACCTGATCCGCGATGTGAATTGATGCAATCAGACGGAGTAATTGCGTCGCTGAGTGTCGCAATAAGAGTCAGCCGTGGAGACCGAAGCAGTTTCACAAGAGTGGATCCTGAAGGTTCCGTCCCCCTCCCCTGACATCAGAGTCAAATTGCTGTCTTCAGAGACAGGAAGCCCGCCCTGGATCCGCAACTGGGTCGACTCCAAACTTTGGATTCGACGACGAAATGACGTATTGCAAGTATGAAATTGAAGAATGAGTTGAAAGGATTGTCAGCAGGTGCTTTCCGAGATTCCCTGGTGCGCTGCAGTCTGTTTCACGCTGTGGCTGCTACATCGGTATCTTTATCGCGATTAGCTTGCCTTTGGGACATTTTGCCTCGACTTGTTTTCATGGAGCCACTCCACTGGCTTTCAACATTCGCCCACGTACCTCTCCACGCACACCCACATGCACCCATCACACACACGCACACACTTACTCACACACACACACACCAACTCACACCGGCCCATACTCACCAGACTGTTCTGTATGACGCCCTGCGCCGCCGCCGTGACGCCACCAGCTCCATCTAGCGCCGTCAGATTCGACGGTAACCGGTACGGCAGCGCCATGAGACACTGCACTCCCGGACCGATCCTCACTCCGACCGCCACATTCCCGTTGGTCCTGTTGTCCGGGGCCGTGTAGAAAGCGACGGGCGTGCTGCTGGCCCCGGACACGCCCGCGCCGCCGTTGTCTGAGAGTGGAGCGGAGTGGTACTTCCGGTTCAGGGTGTGGGAGTGGATGAAGCAGGCCTGAAGCGCCGCCACCCTGGGAAGACCCCGGATGAGGAGGAACGGGACCGACCCGAGGGTGACGAAGGCCGGGTCCACCAGGATGTGGATAAACCTGCAACAAGGACAAAATGGAAATGTGGAACCTGCGTTTTCAGCACAAGCGTCGACAAGCCAAGAGCTTTACCCAAACGGCAGCACTGACAGAGGACATGCAATCATTCCGACAAAAAGAGTAGTTTCAACATCAACGTTCCCAGTTGGACCCACCAGCATAAGGCCGAACTGGGAGAGGAGGGACCACCCCAGCAGGACAGGACCTTACGGCTCTGATCACCAGTACACAAAGAAACAGATCCTGTGACAGATGCAGGGGCACCAGCGCCAAGAACAACAAAACAAAAGAGAGTCAGCCCTGAGAGGGTCGCTCCCCGACTTCGACCAAATCCTTCTTCACTCCTGAGAGCCACACTGAACTGTCGAGGTCCAAGCCCCTCCTAACGGAGACTCGACCCAGCCCTCAGCGACTTGTCTTGCAGGGGTATTCCAGAGGGCAGAAACAGCAACCTGGCAATGGTCAAGGATCCTCCTGGTCGGTTTGGCGAAATGAATGTCGAAAATAAAAAGAAACTGCATCGTATTTTCCGGAATCAGGCACGTTTGGGCCCTCACACTGCTGGATTCACCACTGCTTTGAGACGGAGAACGAGACGGCAGTGCCTGTGGACTTACACTGGGACGCTCAGCACGACTCAACTCGTGTGAACAATGCGTGGTTTCTGTGGAACACTGGCATCGGATGTCAGACAGTGAATAAATTGGAACTTGTCAAGTTGAACCAACACGGAAATGCAAAAGACGTGTTGCTGTCACGAGAAGTGACGAGCGTTTGCACAGTTGAGTGGGCCAATTTCAAGTGACTGTGCGTTGCTTGTCGGGGAGAATTTTCTCATTTTGAGAACCAGAAGTGAGGTTCAGGAATGAGTCGAGGGCGACAATCACGTCCTCCCTGCACGTCTTGTTTGCCCCTCAGCGTGCACCTTGATGCTCTTCAATCCTCCCCAATTCTGCTTTCCCACGGATCCTTCCCAATGATCGATCCACCCCTGAATCCAACCTTGGCAAAGCCCTTTATTCTGACAACCTCTCCAGGATTTTCCCGCAAACCCTGGACTGGATCCTCCTCTCCGAGACCCTCCCCTGGATCTTTTCCATCTCCACCTCTCGTTTGATGCGGGTCAGGCCCCACAAATCTCCAGATTTCCATCGACTTCCCCTCCACAGCTGCTGCAGGGAGGACAGATCCATATTTGTAGCGCCCGCCCCGGGGCTTCCGTCCGCGCGGGGCGGGCTTCACGCTGAGGGCGCAGGGTGGTGCGTCCGCGCGCAACTCCACCGGCGCAGCGTCGCCAGAGTTTCCGATGGTCACGCGTTCCACCCAATGGTCCAGGAAAGAGGTAAAATAAAAAAATTTCTGCGTGGCGTGCGTGGAAAACACAGCGTACATTCTTTGAATGTTTCTTTTTTGTTTCACAAAGACACGTTTTTGAGCACAACCTGGCGCTCTTTGGAGAACGTCGCTTTTCGCATTGCCTGATCTGATTGTGCCGCCTGTGTGGCTGGTGAGGCGCACAACGCCCCTCTGCGTACAACCTGGGATTTTCTGTTGACCTGCAGGCATTCGGGTCCAAGGAAAGGATAACACGAGTTAAATTGCAACCCAGCTCTAATTGACTTGCAGAGAGAAGCAACGCGTGATGCCAGCAGCGAGGAGCTGGCTCCGGCCCACGCCTCGGGACTGCGACCTGTCACACGGATTTATATTGGCCATTAACGCTCCAGTCGGGGCGCGCAGGGCCAAGCTGCGGTTCAAATTGCGTGCGTCGAAAATTTGGGGTTGTGTCCCCGACCAATTTTATTGTGCGGAAAACGGGTCATTTTCGTCACACCTGGTTCAGATTGGATGCGCCACGCGCTGCGTTTTGATGTGGGACCTGCGTCGGTTGCTTTGTCGTTCTCGATTGAGTGGTGTCCGACAGAGCAATACGTGTTCACACTGGATGCGTTTGCATTGTGTGCTTTTACAAGCCAGGCCTCAATGAGTATTGCCACGGACTAAGTGCTGTGCCAATTTGGGATTGTTTGTGTTCCTTGCACCTCCACAAGTCGGTGGGCTCTCTGACTCAAGCAGGCAGGCAATGCACGGCGCATCCCGTCTGAACCTGGCCCAAAGCAGGTCGCTGCTGGAGCTTGAACTCTCTCGCGCCTGCCTCGGTCCTAATCCCCCTCGAGAATACTCGGCACGGAAGAGCTCGAGAGGGACTTGACTGCTGTTCCGAGCACTGTTCCCAGGGAAGGATCTGGGGGAGGGGCGTGCAATCCTCTTTCCTTCGCTTCATCGGATCTAAAAGTTAGTTTGGATGAGAAACTTTGAGAATCTTTGATGCGCATGCAACACGAAATTTCGGTGAGAGGGACAGTTTGATTCGTGAAAATCCAACCCACCTGTCAGGTCCTACTGTCCCCGTCGTCTGCCAAATTGCAACTCGTTGTTCCTCAAGGAAGGAGTTTGGGGCTCTTCGTGGACCAGACAGACAGGTCGGCTCCCACCTGACCCAAGACAGATCCGCTTCAGACTGATCCACCTGGAAAGGCTGGACAGGGATTTGGCTGCTGCTCAGCCTCTCGCTAAATCCTCGCCCCGCCCTCGCTTCCATCAGGATTTCTCGTGTTCTGCACAAACACGAGTTTTCAAGCACGCATGGCGAAACAACAATCTTGTTCTCACTCAAACTCGGATTGTCAAACCGAGTGCGTCGCTCGTGGTGCCTCGGAACAAACCAAAGGATGCGACGTCGAAAGTGATGAAGCCACGATTGATTTGTACTGGGGCGCCAACGTAACCAGTGTGGACCCGGCTTGTCTCGTAATTTTCCGGCCCCTTTGTATCGTCACGTTCTCAATTCCAGGCTGAATCTTCTTTGCGCTCAGTGTATCAAGCGAACGAACGCGATCTGTGAGTTCGATGCTGCGGCTCCATCATTGCAGCGGGATGCTGAGGCTGCAGCGCCGTCCGTGCAGCTTGAGACACTGAGCTTTCGGTGCCGTCCTTGTGGTGTGGGATAGTAAATTTTGTCGCTGAGTGATCGAAGCTGCAACAAACCGCAGTGACAAAGCCAGGACACGCAGCGAGGCTGGAGTTTCACAAGGGAATCCCACAGCACGGGAAGACAGTGAAGAATGCTCAAACACTTTCCGTCCTTGTCCAAATTCAAGAGGAGTGTTGTTTGTAGATTTTTACAAACGATTTTGCGGTCTGCTGAGACATCACTCATTCTGTACTCACCCTGGACCTGGAGGTATGTTCTTGCAGCTGCACATGACGATCGTGGCGACGACGATGAGGACGAAGAAGAGCGCAATCTCCACCAACACCCACAGCCCGTACACCACGTAGCTGCAACAACAGCAACAGCGACGTTCAGCGGGGACAGTTCGCGACGCAGCGGCCATTGAACTTCAACAAGGACACAACGCAAAGGGTGAATGATTCGACAGAGGAGCAAGGACAGCGCTGCAGGCATTGAAAGAAGAAGGCACTCTGTGAAATTGTGTGCGGCTTTGCTTGTTCTGCGTGTCGTGTGTCTCTAACAGGTCAACGGGTGCTGGGTCGCCTTCGCACACAATGCACTTCGCGATGCTCCATTCCGTGGGTGGGACCAAACATTCACCCAGGAACCCGCACACAATCCTCCCGAGGGACCCGAGAACCTGTACACACTGTCCCCTTCGAGTTGTTCAGCTGCAGGTTCAATCACAATGTTTTACTAGAGAGCCAAACATGGCGTCACCCCCTTGGAACTGGGGACCGCCGAGCCAAATCTGTATCGGGCCTTTCATCCAGTGCGACCCCGGCCTGGAGAAAGGGAAGAGCACCACAGAAACTGTTCTGATTCTCGCAAACAGGGTGCAGTTCCTCCTTCCGCGATCAATGGAAGAATCTCAGAGACGGAACGGGATCCAAGGGGCACAGGACCTGGCTCCCTTTCCTCAACAGCATTCCTTGAAGATCTCTTTGACGGACAACAGGCACGATGAAAGACTGACGATGAAGATATGGGCTTGAGGATTGGGGAAAGAGATTCAGGAATGGAGAACAGAGTTGAGGATTGAAGATCAAACATCAGAAAGTTGATTGAGAACAAAGAGCCCTGGATCCTTCCCTGGAGGCTGGACGCACTGACTCCGACAGCGGATACGGGATTCTCCTGTGGAGATCAATGTGTCGATCTGCGGGGATCTGTTCCTCTTGATACGGATTTACGGGAGGAAATTAGCTGCTGCTGACAGGCCGGGTTCATTCTGGATGAGTCAGGCGTTTCCTTGAGGGGCGAATCCAGCGGGCCCTTGGGCTTGGGCTCACCCCCGGCCCCTGAGAAAAAAGAATTTCACCCTTCTAATTTTGCACCACAGCCACAAAACAGTTTCATTGTTTTCGTATTTTTCCAAGTTGGAATCGGGCTCCCCCCTCCCCACGGGGTCGTCCCCCATGTCAAGTCAAGGTGGGCCGTGCGTACTCCCCTCTAAATTTCAACAATTCACTCACATGTGGCGCAAAACAGGAAAACAGGGAGGTCCACTTTTGATCCAGGTTCAGGGAAGCTCACCACCACCCCGTCCCGCACAGACCCCCTCCGTGGGATCCGAGGGAAGAGTGAACGGCAGTAATGAAGTGAGCGATAAAGGAAAGAGATAGATACCTTTCATCGAGAGCGATAATGGAAGAATCCATCCAGGAGAACTGGGGCGGACCCTTCTTTTCTCTGAAAGAGACCAGTGGAAAAGACGCCAATACATCTGTTCTGGATCAGGCCGGAATCGCACCAGATGCGTCACGTGTGAAGATACTCGACAAGTCAGTGGGTGCACCGTGGCACAAAAACGCATTACCCAAGGAGAAGAGCATCCCTGCAGAGAGAGTCTCGGACCAAGGTTTCCTGCACACCAAAACATGCATTGATGGTACTGCTCCAACACGCTGACACACCCACGAACAGTTTCACAGCGCGTGCGTGCTTGACTCTGTGAAAGTCAACAACTTCGCGTCGACTCGCCATCCTGAAGCTCTGCCACCACCCACACCACCCACCCTCAACAGGTTGATCTCCTGCTTCCTTCTTTGCCTGCAGGTCAGATCCTTCAGTCCGCTCTCTTGCCAAGGACCCCTCCCCCTCCAGCCAGAGGACAGCAGAACGGCTCAAGTGTGAACGTGCCCGAAGCCGAATGAATCCGGCACAGTCAGGAGCTGCGCCCCATCCATTTCCCTGCGCGGAACCGGGTCAGCAGATGGCTACTTTACGATGGTGTTGTTGCGTTAGAGACGACAGCTGGAAGTGACTGGTGGCTCGGGCGGATCCAGGACAGAAGAGCCGATGTTGAGTTCGTTTTCCATGAGAGTTCGATTTTCACCCATTGTGTGTGAAGATTTGACGCGTTCAGCCTGGTTTAGGTGTGGTAGATCACATGCTAACGCCAAATTTAGCTTTTCGTGGCCCGCATGTACGAGGGGCATGAGAGTATTACTTTTGTTTCCAACCCGCCACCATTCAGCTGAGGACCCCTTCGATCCGCCAGAATAAATTCCCAGCAGGACCCGGCAGCTGTGAGAGGCCATCTGCATCCGGAGTCACGCAAACACCGGCGTGGAGTGTTGACTCAAACCCGTGAGAGAGAGAGAGAGAGAGAGAGAGAGAGAGAGAGAGAGAGAGAGAGAGAGAGAGCGAAGATGAGCCTGTCCGATTTTCAATCATTGCTCGAAACTGGTCAAGCTAAGCTGCGTGCATCACGCATTGCACATGCTGCGAACCACATGGAAAGGGGCCTGCGCCTTGCTCACTGTAACCTTCGACGCAGCCAGTACGGATTCGGGCTGTTGGGGTGTTTCGAGTCAGCGCCCCTCGCAGCGCACCGTGTTCCATTTGGCACAAAAGGGATTCACGATGCGCGCCTAATCGAACACGCCCAGCGTTACCTGTCCGTTTCCTGGTGCCCGGAGCCCCAGTTGAAACCCGGCTCGATGTCGAGGAACTGCGCCGAGTGGGGCACGATGGCCATGAGGAAGGTCAGCAGGTTGAGCACGATCCAGCCGGCGAACAGCTGCAGGTACGCGCCACACGTCCCGGGGGAACGAGTCGACCCCTTCCCGACGCCGCCGACGCCGCCCCCGGGGTAGGGCTCCGAGGGGCCCGCCAGGGGTCCGTCGTCAATCTCTGTCTGCTCCATGGGCCAATCGTATTTTGCGCAAATCTGTTGCCACTGTGTGAACACTCGTGTCCTGCTTGGTTACCTGTGTCTTTGTGCAGTATTTACTCAGCAGCACCGTCTGCCAGTTGAGTTCAGCAAGAAACGCTCAATCCTTCAACATCGCGTTTCTCTGACAACGCAATATCCCATTGAAGCCAATCAGAGGTCTTCAGGGGATCTTCAATTGTCTCAGTGCTGTAGCATTGTGATCGTCTCCCTGATTCAGTTGCTCTCAGGCCTGTGTTGCACTCGATACGTCATTCAGTGCCTCTCCTCCACGCATGCACATTGCAGTCAGGTGCGAAAGGTTTTATGCTGGGGCCGTGTATAACCTGCAAATTGGGGTGCCTTGACTAGGATAATTTTTAGTGGCGTACTTCTGTCCAAGTTCTGATGCTGAGCGTCAAAGCATCA
>JAAUXT010006576.1_pt1:5000-12314 | contig 12314 bp, 10 predicted proteins | sample 7278171 | NCBI WGS metagenome assembly JAAUXT01 (sample SAMN14350112, study PRJNA611818) | marine sediment metagenome | isolation source: surface marine sediment (1.8m) | place: French Polynesia: Moorea | collected 2018-08
GATCGGGGCCTCATCCCTGAAAACTGACCCCCCCCCCCACAAACTCCGCCCAATCTGATATCGAGGTTACAGTTTGTCGGTTTTTCTTTTTCAAAACTCCCCCTGTGTCCAGGTCTTGCCTTCAAATCACTCCAGATCATACTCCTTGGCAACTGGTTTGTTTTCCACCACACACCTCCCAGGATGAAAAGGAGGAAACAGACCTGTTCTCCCTGAGGGTCAGCAGATGGTCGATGGTTGCTGCGATGCGGCGCACATCTTTCCAAGTCGTCTTTTGTTTCACCCTGATCTCATCCATGAAGCACGTCTTCTGATCATCGCCCTTGTGTTCTTGACATGTTACGGTTGGGTTGTTGCTGTCAAATTCGAATACGTTGTCTTCATCCAGGGTGAACCAGAAGAAGTGAATCGCGTCTGTGACGATTCCGAACAGAAGCCCACGCTCCTGGCAGCGAAGGGCTCGGACCTGCAGCATGTTCTGGATCACTGCTTCAGAATCCATAAGATCAACAGATTTGGCCTCGATGGCTCCGAGAGGTCGTCCCGTCCCGTCATAGATGATGTAGTCGGCCTTGTTGGTCTTCGGGAGCCAGGGCGCAGAGGATGAAGCTGGGCTCTCTTCTTCGTGCATCGTGCAGTCGTTCGCCTCCAGAATGGGTTTCAAGATACTGTCTATCATAAACCTTGAGGTCCATTCTTGAGTTCTGTCCACCAGACGAAAAATAGCCTCCCCGTCAGGTCTGTCTGAAGCTTTTGTCATACTTCGCTTGATTCTTTTGAACAAGCTGTCCTTGATGCTGCTTGGGCTGACAGGCACCCAGAGAGTCAGTCTGAACTTCAGTTTGCCGGTGTTTCTTATCAGCTCATTCCACGTCCACGACGATCCAGACGTTTCTCTGTCAGACATTTCGTTCTGGATCTTCTTGATCTGCTTTCTGAAATCACGTATTTTCTTTTCTTCCTTTGCTTTGCTCAACCTCTGCTGTCTGACGTTCGCGATCTTGTTTTTAAGTTTATCTTTTTTGTCCCTCAGTTGTCCTTCTCGTTCCTTGATCTCCTTTCTGATCTCACAAATTCTCTTCACTGCCTCGTCTTGTTTTGAATTTTCTGTGAAGTCCAGACTGTGCTCATTGTACAGCTTTTTCCTTGATGGCCAAGTCGCGTGCTTCGGAATTTTGCCTTCCAGTATCTTCACCTGTAGATTCTGCATGTCTTCCTCAAACCCCTCGCTTGTACCCTCCATTTCCTCCTCACTTGAATTCTCGTCCGATCCGTCGCTCGTATTTCCATCCAGTATATCGAGATTCTCACATAGCTCTCTTTGCAAGTCGAGTTTCCGAGATTTGAAGTCCTCGTGGTTGCTTCTACACTCTTCGTTGTGGTCGCTTTCAGCCTCCTCAGTCCCGTCCAGGTGGTCCTGGAGCTCCAGCATGTTGAAGAGGAATGGTTCCTTTCCTGTATCCCACGCGTTCGCCATGTCGATCAAAGTGCAGGATTTTTTTTATCGAAATCACACTCAGGAGTTCACCACGATGTTTCTTGCGCAAAGGCGACCAAAGGGTTCCCGGTTGCTTTGTTTCTCCCAGCACTCACAAGTGTTGTGAAATCAGATCGATTGACTCTCTGCCTTTTATTTTATCTTGGACGCACTCGTATAAGGAGTGTCATGTGATCGAAGAGAATGATGACGTCATCACACAAATATATATGTGTCAACAGTGTGAAAACCAGCAACTTCTGAAACCATGTCGGGGTAGGGTTGGGGGAGACACTTGATTCACGTGTCTGAGTAATTTGACTCAGTCGAAAAGGAAACAAAGTCAACAGGGTCACTTGATCCGCAAATTTCTCAAAGGGGCTCGGTGATATCCACGTGTGCAAACAAAGACACAGGTCTGGGGTCGGCAGTTTGCTCAACACGAACACGTTTGTTTGTGGTGTTCATTCTCAATGCAAGAAAAATCAATGTTTGCCCCATCAGAAATCAAACTGTTTGCTGGTGTTTGATCTCAGGTGCACGCGTACCACAGAAACCAGGTGATGAGATAAGCATTTTTTGGAAACAAAGTTCAGTACTCGAAATCAATGCAGGTCTTGACAAGTTGTCTCTTGCGCAAAACAAAACCATAAGACACAACAAGAACAGTTGTGACACATTAGGACAATGAGAAAGGCATGTGGCCTCCCTTGATTCCAAAGAAAACGAATTCAACCGTGTGACATTTTTGCTTTTTGTGTGAAAGTTTTTTCCATGTTGGGGTTTGCCCTCCTCCTCACGGTTGGACGAGTGGACAGAGACGTTCACCATAATCTCACAAGCTGTCTCTTATTTTTTAGGGTGGGGGGGGGACAAAGTTTTATGAGCATTTCATTGCACAGGAACAGCCAGATTATGCATGTTTCAGACGCACGTCACGCCAATTGATGCCATTGTCGACAAGAACACCGTTTCCATTGCATTGATGAAAACGTTGTGTATGAAGTCCCTACTGAGACACCCCCCCCCCAAGAAACACTGGGTGGTGATCAGAAGTGTGAGACTGAGACTGAGTGACACAAGGTGGTGACTGAACAGGAAAAGAAGTTGCGCTTGGCGCATTGCAATGTGATCAGGGGTTTTCAAATTGGGTGCATGATGCCCCCCCCCCCCGCAATTTTTGGGCAGGCGTCAAAAATTCAACCATCGGGTCCATTCAACATTAAAGTTTGACAACGACATCAAGAAAACGACCGCGTGTCACCAATGTGAAAACTGAAGTCTGCATTACATGACTTCGCGAGGTGACATTGTTGTTGCGAAATCTGAAGCTTTGATCAGTGCGCAAAATCACAGATTGATGCAACAAAACCATAGGTTTTTTGTTTTTTGAACTTTGTCCTGTTGCGCCACTCCCTTCTCGTGCCGTCAACACGTGCGTGTTTGAGCGTGCCTTTTCTCAGTACTACGACGCAAACAAAAGAGGTCTCTGCGTAAACAAATGGTCGTGATGGGATTGTAAGTTGTGTCACTGTGTCTCCCACTCCTCAGCAGGTGCGGGTCCAAGTGGAGGGGGGGCAGCGGCGGGGGGGGGGGGTCGATCTTGTACTTCACCGTTTCACCAACACCCTGACGTCAGCACGTTATTTTGAACAGCGCACAAAATTGGAGCCATTTATTTGGGAGGGGTCCAGTTGAGACTTTGAAATCGCTATTTGAGAGGTTTCAAGCTCAGCACAGTCAAAAAATGTTTTCCATTCGACCAAATCCTGGATCCGCAAATTTATGCCTTCAACATTTGGCCAAAGCCCCGACCTCAAGGGCGATTCCGATCTTTACAAACAAGGGGATTGTTTCCATTGCCAAATCTGTGAATGTGGGCCGGAGTGCAAACATTTGAAAATTATTTCGGCGGTTCAGGAGTGAGGGAGATGAGGTGCATGGGAGAGGCCGGGGATCCAGAGGCATGAGCTCAGAAGAGAATATTTTTGCCCCCCCCCACCCCGTCCCAATTTTCGCTGTCAAATCGAAGAGCGCCCCCCACCCCCTCGTTTCACTGAAGCGAGTTTTGGGTGTATACCCCGGACCCGTGAACCCAGAGGGAAAAAAATCATCTCCTCCCTCTGATTTGCGCTGTCAAATTTGTCGAAGAGGGACCCCCCTTCACCTGTCCCGACGCCCCCTGACCATTTTTTTCCACGTTTAGGAGGTGGGCGCCAAATGTCCTGGACGCCAGGTCCCTGGAGGAGCCCGATCCACCAGATTCGCACCCTCATTTGTCCCGGTGGAGGGTAAGCGTGAACGTGGGTGACCCTGTCTTCCTGGAGCATTGCAACAAAATTGAAATCCGGCAACTTTCTACTTGTCCATTTATTTGCAATCAATATTTTTGCAAAAAAGACGTGCTGATGGTGAGTTCACAGTGTGGCAGTTCGCGGTGCAGATGCGTGACAGATGCGCGCTCAAGTCAGTGCGCTGTACAGGGGTGCAACGACGTCTACAGTAATCAACAATCAAACTGGCTATGTACTGTAAAAAAATTTAGCATTTGAACCAAATTTTGATGCCTGAAGGGCCTACACAATCTCCACTACGAGATTCAAATGGCAGGTTCATCCACTCAATACGCGCAGTGTCTCCATCAGAGTCCGCTTCACCATCACAAACAGCACGCGGGAAATGTTTCATTTGAAAAGTCCGATCAGGTGGAGATCCAGACCTGGTCAAAGAGGGTCGACCCTGCCGGCGGCCAAATTCCAACTTTAAAGCGTTTGTGTCCTGGAAGCACATTTTCGCTTCCTGAAGTTGGGGCTGGGGATTGGTACGTTCGGGATCAGCTTCTGGATCCCCTCCTGGATGGATTGCTCCGTTGCCAAAAACGTCCACAGTTGGCGGGAGGAGAGAGGGAGCCGTCCAAGGGTCAGTCCATCGTTTTTGTGTTGACTCACACTGTGCCAAAGTGCTGATGTTGAGGTTTCTGTTGGCTCGAGCTCACAAGGCAGGTTTCTACGTTTGGGGGGTGGGCGCCAAATGTCCTGGATGCCAGGTCCATGGAGGAGCCCGATCTGACGTGCGAAATGTGATGCAAAATCTGCGCCGATTTGTTTGTCGTGACGTCAGCAGGTCAGAAGTGCAGGGTCAGCCGGTCAGGAGTGCAGGGTCAGCAAGGTCAGGAGTGCAGGGTCAGCCGGTGTCTCCTGGTTCCGCCCCTGCCTTCTGTCACAAGTCCAAGAAGTCTGTTTGCCAGGTCTCTGGTTGGGCGCTGAAGTTTTTCGAATCTGGGTCAGGAGCTGGATCTGAATCATGGTGTGGATCTGGAATTTGACCTTGGGCAAGAGGTGGATGCTGACCTTCACCTTGGCGCACGTAGTTCTCAGTCTTGACCTTGATTTGCACCTTGACCTTGAGGAAGCAGACCTGGATTCTGACCTTGATGTGGAACTCGACCTTGATGATGACCTTGACTTCGAGCTCGGAGCGAGATCAGATCTCGATCAGGACCTACCGCTCTAAACTATTGTGGGGTGGGTTCCTGCGGGCAGTGCTGGATCTGCGGTAAATTCATCAACTGCTTTTTGGACAGGCGGCTGCCTATTTGGGTTCCTTCTTCACTTTCATCTTCACGTCCCCGTGCAGGTCGGGGTCACTTCCGGTTGGACTGGAGCCGGAGGGCCCGGATGTAGACGCCTCTGCGTGCGACGCGTTGAGCTGGCCACCGGAAGTGACGTCATCAGGAGAACGCGGAGGCTTGTAAGCCTCGTCCTGGTCTCCAGAAATCCCTGCACTGGATGTTTCTTGGTCTCCGAGTTTCATTTGGAAAAATTTGTTCACAATATCTTCCATATATTGCAGTCGCTTCTCGAAATCTTGCTGCCTCTGCTTGACATCTTCCAGCTGCTGCTCCAGGGTTTTTCTCTTGGTTGTTTTCTTCGTGTTGTCACCGTCTTCTTTTCCTTTCTCCTTCCGTTTCTCAGCTTCGTCATCCCTGAGGGTGAAGAGAGCGTTGAGTTTGGCTGCAACGCGGCGCACGTCCTCCCAGGTCCTGATCCTGTCCAAGTAGAAACAGGATTTCTTCAGGAAATGATGCATGGAACAACTCTTGTGAGGTTCTTCATCAGTGAACTGGAACACGCCCTCTTCATCGAGTAGGAACCAGTAGAAATGAATGGCATCCGTCACTATCCCGAAGAAAACTCCTGGCTTCTTCTGGTCTCCCTCGGATTCTCCCTCCTCTTGAGCCCAAAGAGCTCGAACCTGCAGCATGTTTTGAATCACCGCTTGAGGACCCAAAAGGTTTATAGATGTGGGGTTGATGACACCAAGCGGTCCTCTTTTTCTGTCACAGACTACGTAGTTTGCAATGCAACCATCTTTTGGCAGCCAGTTGTGTGATGGAGACTCCATGTACTTTGGGTTCACTTGTATACGAAGGAACTCCCCATTCTGCTCCACCACCAAAGGGTTCAACAAAGCGCGAATAAAATTTTCAGAGGCCTTCTGCTGCGACGAATATTGCGCAAAGAGAGCCCTCCAAATGTCTTCAGGTTGTTCGATCTCTGGGAAGTTGAGGTGTTCGGCAGCTTCGAGCATGTTTGTTTCAATGGACTGGAACAAGTCATCCTCAATGTCACTTGGTTCGACTGGGAACAGAGGACGGCTTACCAGTCTGAAGCGAATTTTTCCAGTCCTCTTAACCAGATCGTCCCATCTCCACTGTGATGAACCTTTCCCTGGTTCTTGCTCTTCTTCTTGGGCGTTGCGATCCTCGAAAGCTCGTATCAGTCGTTCACGTTCTTCCATGTCCTGCTCTGACATATTCTCTGTTGTTCCTTCCAACTCCTCGAGCTGTTGACAATTCGTACGCCCTGCCGAGTCGTCGTGCGCTAGATGATGCCTTTTCAGGACTGACCCTCCATTCCTTGAGATCAGTTTCAAACGTTGGCTTCCTTCCACGATTATCCTTCAAGTGTTGAGGAACCTGCAACAGCTCGCGTAACCTCAGCAGGTTGTATCTGAAGGGGGGGGCGCTCCTCCCCTCCTGATGCCATGATGAAGCACAGTCAGAGCAATCTGAAAGCAAAAGAAATGCACGTTTCAACTGAAGAGGTCAGCACTGCACTCCTCCGCTCGAACGTGCTGCACGAATCGGCGCCTGTCTCCGTGGGATAGAGCAAAGATCCAGTGCCCGACCATGCAGCACCAGTGGCTGACCGGTTGAAGTGACTGACCAGTTTTCGTTTTGATTTGCTGCCTTCCCAAATCACTTCAGGGCCTTGGGACTTCCTCACAGAATCAGTGACATCTGCCTCACTCTGCCCAGCCTCCATCTGCATGCTGTCACTGCGCGCGCACACACACAGATGCAGACACACACGCAGACACACACGCAGACACACACACACACAATCTGATACACGTTCACACACGTGCAAGCACACAGATGCAGACACACACGCAGACGCAGACACACACACACACACACACACACACACACACAGGCGCGCGCGCGCGCGCGTTTATGCGATTTACTGAGCACTTGTGCAGCCTCGATCGTCACGACTTGGTTTGAGTGTGAGATCTACAGTTCGAAATTTATTTGGGTTAGATCTACGAGGCCCGTCAATTATGAAACCGTTTATCATCCGGTATGACAACAGGATTGCTCACATGATCACCAAAACTGCACAGGCACAAGACCAATTACCCATCAGCTTGCAAGCAAATTGTCAAATGTTTTAGAATTTGCTTTCATAGTTTATTTGAAGTCCAAAATTGATTGGTTTTCCTTGTGTGGCTATTAACTGTTAATGGTCAGTAGGCTAAATTCAGTGCAACTC
>JAAUXT010064709.1_pt1 | contig 12312 bp, 19 predicted proteins | sample 7278171 | NCBI WGS metagenome assembly JAAUXT01 (sample SAMN14350112, study PRJNA611818) | marine sediment metagenome | isolation source: surface marine sediment (1.8m) | place: French Polynesia: Moorea | collected 2018-08
CCCCCCCCCCCCCCCCCCCCCCCCCCCCCCCCCCGCGCCATTTCCATCCAGCTGCCATATACTGCACTACCACATGGTGCTTCGCTCTAAAGGGACTTCGCACAATAAAAGGGTTCAGAAATCCAGATGTCGATCTCTGTGTGAATTGTGTTCAGTTGGTGCACAACTCCTCACCAGTCGTGCTTGCGTCTGAGTGCACATTCTGAACAAATCTGAATTGTTCTCGTTGCAGGTATTCATTTGAGTTGCAGGCATGTCGGATCTTGCAAAGCTCCAACAAGAGGTTGAATTCCTTTTGAGCGCATCGGATACGTACGGAGTTTTCGCGGACGGATTTTGGGAAAATTTCAACAAAGCGTATGATTACAAGCCGGATCCGAATAAATTTGGGAAGAGCTCACTGATAGCTTTGTTCGATCTCTTTCCGAATGTGGAGGTTCAGCAAAAGAAAAACTTGAAGCGCAACAAAGGAGTGGCTAGGTATGTGACACTGAAACAGGGATCGAACCAAAAAGTTGAAGCTGTGCAAAGTGATTCCGCCTCGGCAGATGAAAGAAAGAAAGGGCCGTTGTCTTGGGCTGGAACTCAAGCAGAAGCCAGTGCGAACGTACAATCGAGATACGCAGACACTGTAACTAGCCTTCTTGGAATAGACTTGTCTTGTGTTTCAAAATCTTTGGCCGATTTGGACTTGCAACAATCTGCAAACAACAACAGAACTGAAACAAGGACAGGTACAGAACTTTCATTGAAAGGTTCCAAACGAAACACAGAAGAGACACCGAGTGGAGCTGAAGAGCCACTTCCCGAAGAAATGTCACGAAGAGGACGACAAGACGACATGGACTCTCGGCACTTCATTTATCACACGTATGGGAGAGACGGAAGCAACGTCAGAGAAGAGTCTCAAAGAAGGGACGAACAAACTCGCCATTCTCGTTGGGACCAACGTGGCGACAGGTATCAACCTGAAGCCTCGACCAGTTTCCAATTCAGGGGTCAGTTCATGATGCCAGGAGCCGTTCCGCTGCCTGCCGTTTCTGCTCCAATGGTTTACGGAATGCCGATCGGGCCTGTTGGAGGCCTCAGCCCGCTACTTCAACAAGCGCAGGCGAGACCAAGTGCACAGGCGGTAGCCCAACCTCCACAACAGAGCAAGCCACAGCAGGTGCAAGCTGCTCGGGCGGACGACTTCATTCGCATTGATTCGTCGTCTAAAAGAAGCAAGGAGAAGCAGCGCCGGGGAAACGACGATGTGATATGCCTGGATTCAGATGATGAAGACGACAGTAAGATTGGACGACCCCCACCACCACAACAGTACGAGGCACCGCCTTCTGCCACAGCACGCGCAACTGCTGCCATCACGGGGTCTGCGGTGAAGGGGCGGTCACGGCCTGGTGCATCCTTCGTGAGCAAGCAGGAGTTGGAACGAGTTGCCGCAGATTGCATCGACAGGTAACGTTGTGCTGTTCACTTTCTTCGCAGGTGTTCAGTTGCATACACGTCAGTGATATACGGTACAAAGTTGGTGTCAGCCGAACCCTTCACCCAACCTCCCCTGGCCGTGAGAATCTCCAGACATCAACAAGTTAGTTTTGAATCGAAGTGAGAGAAAGAGGGCCAGTGAAGTGTCCCAACACTGATCTACGGTAGATCTAGCTGGCAGATTTGTTCGAAATTTTCAAAATGTGGCCATCCAGGTGACGTGGCCCCACAAAAAAAAACCTCTCCCCCCACCCCGTGCGAGAAAAACCAAGAGGCACTTGTCCACACTGACGTGAAAAGCTAATTTGCAGTTCCCGTCAGATTCTTTGTTGTTCGTGTTCAACCCACGGTGCTTCTTTTTGTGTAGACTGTCCGAAGCCGAGGAGTACGTATCGACCGAACGAATTGAGCAGTTGCTGCTTCGACACTTTGAAGCTGAGTCTTTGGAGGAGATTGGCGTTCGTCGAATAGAACACATAAAGTGCGTCAGCGATCTGATTCGTATGCTGTGCAAAGTCAACGCGTATGTTCAGTCATTCTGCAAATCCAGGTCCCTGGGCACATTGCACGAGCTGCACTTGAATCTTCAAGACTTCTGTGCGAATTCTCAAGATTTTGAATCGTTGAAGCTGGGCCCCTTGAAGAAACTTCCCATCGTGTGGGAGTATTTCAAGCTGCCCGAAAAGGCTGACATCCTGGAAATAGACACGAAGGATATTCTGGACAATTTACGGAACTTTCTGACGGAGAAGGACCTGTGGACGAGCCGAGACCTGAAGAAAGAGTTGGAGAACTTTATGATGTACATGATGGAGAAGATGAATGTTCAGGATCCGTATTACCTCGGCGTGAGGCTGACCAGCATGCTGCTCGCAGTGCAGGTGAGAACCGTTTCGATCATTTCGCATTGTTTTGCTTCGCCGCTGGATCAATTTCTGCCTCAAACGCAGTCAAGGGAGTTGCACGAGAGGTCGTTTGTTTTTTTCGGAATGGTCAAAGAAAGCACGTATTGTCGTCAGGTGTTGAAGCGGGCACAGAGGGACGCGGGGCAGGCGGTCCGGAGCGCTTGCGAGCAGTACAAGCAGTTGGCGCAGGAGGATGTGGCGACGTCGTTCCGCAGCTTCACCTCCTCGTTCCTCGACAAGGAGAACGGCATCTGCACTGCGCGGCGCGACCTCCTCCAGCAGGACACGGCACAGGTGCGCAGCTCTGGCGAAATTCACCAGCAGCTTTCAAAATGGCTTTTTGGTCTTTGATTTTGAGAAAACATTATGTCTCCAAAATCTTGGGAGACCCTCTCCACCCAGTTGCAATATATAGTCTAAATTTGAGGGATTTTACTTTTTGTTTCACCTCTTCCCCTGACAAAGTCAGAAGTCAGAAACAATTTCAGCGTGGTTGACTGCCAGTGCAGTTGGGCACAGCCACAGCCTCAATCTTATCACAAAAACACGATCAAACTACGACAGTGCAACAGAAGTCTTTGCCCAGCCAAGGAGACAAATAGGTTGCAAAGTCCTCAATTTCCAGCTCATTGATGTGAGAGAGTTCCTGTTGGCAGGTCTTCGGACGATTGTTCTCGAAGCTGATCATGGTGTACGACTCTATCTCCTACTCGCCGATGATGCAACAGAACACCCAGCCGGGAGTCAGGCGCGAGTGGAACAAAACCCGGGATCTCATCACCCAGTTCCACTCCAAACTGGTCAAGGACAAGTTTCTCCTGAAGATCTTTCATTTCTGCGTCTGCACGCCCTTAGAACAGGTGGGCGTTTGACGCAAACTGGGGAAAATACAAGTTGACAGCAGCTGTTGTGCACTTGTGCTTTTCATAAGTTGCGTTGTCTCTTCTTAGGTTCACGAACAGCTAAAAGACATAATGGGGTGGAATCCTGCAGCAGTCACAGCAGAAGAAGAGGATGCTGACAAAGAAAGACCGCTGCCAAACCAAAGTAAGAAACAAAAGTGCCGGAATATCATTTGTATGGACTGGCTGAGCTTCAGTCACGTTCAGAGGACCAGTCCTTTCACGAGTCAGTCGGCCCTTGATGAGTTTTGCACTTTGCAACACTGACGGGATCATTGCAGCTGACGTCGTGAACCTCGTCAAGAAGTACCTGGAGCGCTGCATGATGTCGGGGTCGGTGACACTGGAGCATCTCTCCCGCATCGAGCACAAGACGATCGAAGAGTTCAACTTCCCGACGTTCCATGCTCTCGGACAGGGACATTTCCTCGACTTCCTTACCAAAAGCGATGAAATCAAAAAGGTGACTTACAAATCATTCGAGACTTTTTGCTTGCCGTCAACAACAGCACTTTGGCACAGATCAAGAAGAGTTGAGTCAAAACCTCATTCCACCCTTACACTTTGTTCAAAGTGGAGCCAAGAACGGGTGAGTAGGACCCGATGTGGAAACCTCTCTGTGGTCGCAGTGCTTGCTCTTCATCTTCGTTGTCCTGTATTTTGTTTCTTGTATATTTCAAGTCAGCAAAGTGTCCGGTATGTTACTGAATGTCGAGAAAGCCAAAGATAAATTCTGGCTCTGACATTTTCAGTTCATGGACGAGAGTGGAGGCGGAATCATGGGCATGTCTTCGTCGGGGTCGGCTGCTGTCGAGTCGTCCTTCCATCCCGGCTTCCAGGATCTGCTGAATTTTGTCCGTCAGTGCACTCTTCAAGATAAACAGCAGGTGAATTGAGAACCTGTGTACCACGAGTACAACGGACTAAAAGCAGAGAATGAAAACACTCAGTTTTGTGCAATCGTTTGGCTAAAAATGAGATGGTAGATGTTCGTGTTCTTTCAAGGGGGATTGATTTGTATTTCAGCACAGTCACGAGTTGGACACTGCCCTGTGCTCACACTACTGCGTGTCCGAGGCAAAGAGTTTGGGGCACGGTTCTGTGCAGACGTTGATGCAGGCAGCAAACAAGCAGCAGCGCAGTCACGCGCGGGAGACGAACATCACGTACGAGGCCGCTGCCTGCGCGAGGAGCAGGTGAGTGGAGTCACATCCAAAGTTTCGCACTGCCAGTGCGACTTGTTTCTCTCGATAATCATACTGTAATTATGATCCCGAAACAAGTCAAACAGAAAACAGTCGCCACATCCTGGTGGCCAGAACATTTTTTCGAAGATTTGCACAAACTTTTTCAGAATACCTTCAGTGCAGCAACGCAAGATTGGCATCATGGGAAGTCAGACGAAGGAAAAGGCGTTTGCGTGCCTGGAGAAATGCCCCTTGCTGGAGGACCTGTCTGACTGGAGCCACTGGGACCTGGTCTTCAAACCCGAACTCGGTTCGCTCAAGGACTTTGTACAGAAACATGGTGGAACGCGCACTTTCACGGTCACCGGTGAGTGTTGCAGAGACAAGTGGACTCCGTTCTCTTCAAAACCACCGATTTGTCGCTCCAGTGTTTCTTGAGTTCGCTTCAATGCACTGTTTTTCAACAGGTCCTGCTGGCAAGACGCTGATGACGACGAGCTTCTTGGCTTTGGAGACGAGTCCGAACAAACTGATCAAGATTACGGCGAACACGTCCAAAGACAAGTTTGCCCAAGCTGCAGAGAGCGGTGACGTAGCGGGGTTGTGCGGGCACTTGGTGTCGCTCGTCTTGCTCAACAAGGGTCCCGAGAGAACCCCGCTCGCGCTGCTGGGCAACCACGTGCAAACGGCGCTGCTCCAACTGCATGCGAATGACACATCGTCTGACGTTCCGGGTAGAGCATTGTCACCTCATTTGTGCCTGCATTGTTTTGAGTCGTTTCCAGATGTTCAGATTGACGTATGTTGTTTTCCACTGTTTGAAGGTACTCCGCTTACGAGAGACAAGCCTCCTTCAGCTGTGATATTCGTTTTGAAGTGCCTTACATGCCTGCCTTTCCTGATGTGCCAAGCGGTTGCCAACCAGGTACTGTGCGTTTGTGCCAAGTTGGGGACTGAATCAAATTTCACTGCAGCCAACTTGAGTTTGAGCACAGAAAAAGTGATGCCGGTTTGTGTTTCAGGTGTTTCTTGAGCCTCTTAGTCATGTGGTCGGCGCAGCGAAGTCAAAAGAACTTCTAGTCAGTTGCAGTAAATCAGATATCAAGATGCAAGGTCGCCTGCAGGTCAGTCTCTTTCGATTGGTGTGCCAAGTTGCTGTTCACTTCTTTTGGTCGCGAGGCAAACCGCGACTTGTCGAATCTGACGATGTTTGTACGCTTGTTGGTGCGTGTAGACCTGCTGTTTGCGACGTAAGGGTTCACGCATATCCCCCGTCCTCCTCGAAAAACTGCCACTCCACACTCACTTGCTTTCTAACTCCCACCTTGTTGCCTCGCTCAAGCCTCGACTCCTTCAAACAAGTGCGGCGGTGCTGTGTGCTCTTTGAGTGGTTGATGTGGCCGCGCCTTTGCCATAATACGTGCCCGAAATGTTGCAATGCTGTCGCTTTGTTTCTTTCAGGTACTCGGCTCTTTGTTGGGAATAGACGAATGGGCACGCACCTTCCAGGAGCGCACCCAGATTCCGGAGGAGTGCATCCAACAGCCGGAGCGTGTCGAACTGCCCGGCTTCGGCGAGACTGAACTTATCGAGGTAGATTGAGGTGTGGCACGTTTTGGTGGTCCGAATGACAGAAAAGATGTTTGTGGGGGACTTGTGTGACGCGCTTTGACAGGTGGACTCGAGTGACGAATCGGAGGCTGAGTGTGATGAGGAGGACGACTTCACGTTGAGCGAGGATTCAGATGACGAGCCGTCGCTCATCAACGTAGAAACAACTGTCGATGTTCCAGTGGTCGAGGGTAACGGTTCGTGTCACACTGAACCAATGCCAGCAGTGTTCTCTTTTACGCCAGACACTCCTGGTTGGGCGTTTGATGTTCTTGTTGATCGATTTGCTTTGGGAAACAAATTCGTCGTTTGTTTGAAGAAGACACGAAGCAGCCAGAAAATTCAGTCGCAGACATCAGCGTTGGTGAGGAAGAGCCCAAAGATTCCCCCGTGGTCGAAGTGAAGGAGGGAAGTGAGGAAAGAAACACCCCCGACGAAGAAATGGAGGTTGGTACTCGTACGAGGACGCTTCAAAAATGTTTGTCCAGACATGACGAACCCGATGTGCAGTTTTACGCGAGGATGGCAACCAAAACACATGCTCCGAGCCGCCGAAGTTCGATCTGACCTCGATCCCCATCATCATGTCTGGACAAACATTTTTGAAGCCTCCTCGTATACAAGAGGGGATGCTCGTACCGGGTATGTTCCCATCAGTGTGATCACAGACTCAAAAGTAGACCTGGCTGATGTTTGTTGTCCATTGTGTGGGGTTGACTGCCACTTTTGTTCCGTTTGACACAGGAAGAGACGACACCGGTTGATCCGCACGAGGCTCTGATTGAGGAAATCAGGCGAGAAGAGTTCGGTATCAATGTCGAGTTGAGCGAAGACGGGCGCAAACTGATGAACAAACAGAAAGAGAGGCTTGGACGCAGTTTGGACAGGCTGTCCAAGGTTGGTACTTTCGGGTCTGGACATGTACATGTGGCTTCTCTTGTGTTGAATAACTCACTGCAGTTTCTCTTGTTCAATGATCAAAGACCCCAGCAGTTGCTGTGGCATTTCCTCAGCTCCGGAGCGTTTGCACAGTCTGTTTCCTTCAACAGGATCTGTACAACAAAGACACGCACTTCGTGCTCGAGCTGATCCAGAACGCCGACGACAACGACTACCCGGGCGAGGTGAGCTCCGGCTCCGGTGTCGGACCCAGCGTCAAGTTCGTCGTCGAGGAAAAGTGCATCAGTGTCATGAACAACGAGTGCGGCTTCCAAGAGAAGAACATTCGCGCCATATGCGACGTGGGCAAAAGTACAAAGGGCAAACACAAGTTCGGATACATCGGTAAGGTTTGGAATTGTCTTTTGTCTTCGTTTCTTCAAATGTTGGGACATCAACTGGGAACTTTGGTACCATTGCACGTGTGTATTTCAGGTCAGAAAGGAATTGGCTTCAAATCCGTTTTTCGGATCACTGATGCACCAGAAATTCACTCCAACGATTATCACTTCAAGTTCGACTTGACGAGCGACCCGATGGGCTACATCCTGCCGCACTGGTGGCCAGACACGTCAGACAAATCGCTCTCTGACCGGTAACGAGCCAGACATGTTTGGACGGGGTTGCTTGTCCTCTGCGTGTTTCAGGCCATTTGTCTTTCTTGGTTGAAACAACTTGTCTTGTTTTCAGGTGGACGACAAAAATTGTGCTGCCGTTGAAAGAGGACATGCAGTCGTCAGCGCAGGCCTCATCACTGGCCGCCAGATTTCAAGATGTCCACCCGTCCCTGTTGCTCTTCCTGCACAGACTGAAGGCGATCACCGTTGTCAACAAGGTGGAGTCCTACACGTTGAAGATGCAGAGGCGCGACATCGGAGACAACATAATTGAGATCAAACACAGCGGAGGACTGGACCGCTGGCTGGTCGTGAGAAAGACGCTCGACGCTTCCCACATCTCTATCAAGGCCAAGTCAGGAGTGGATGTCGAGTCGACTGAGATCGCACTCGCCTTCCCGGTGCATTCCAAGGAAAAGGTCGAGACATCAGTGCTGCCCCAGAAGCAGCCGGTGTTTGCGTTCTTGCCGCTGAGGAGCTACGGCTTCAGGTTCATCGTGCAGGCTGATTTCGACGTTCCGTCGTCGAGGGAGGATGTGGACAGGGACAGCATGTGGAACCAGTGGCTCGTGAGTGAAATCCACACGCTCTTCGTGGAGTCGCTCGAAACATTCAAGGTGAGGCTTTTGCACAGGTGATTTGAAGTCAGCATCTTGTTTCGCAGCAATGTGATTGAAAGTTTATTGATACGGATTTTTGGGAGCTTGGATCGACTTTTGCCACCTCATCCGTTCACTGAGCAGTGTTGTCTTGTTGCAGGCGCATCAGGAGTTCAGCGTGTTTGACGCGGTGATCAGCTTTCTGCAGTTCATCCCTCTCGAGGACGAGATCCTCGAGTTCTTCAGAACGGTCGCTTCGCAAATCCAGCAGCAGTTGAGAGGAAAGCCGTGTCTCCCGACGCAGCCCAACGCGCTGGGGAAAGGTGCGTTGTGTAATTGTGACTGAATACTGACCGTCCATGTCTTCGCAGTTTTCGAGTACTCAGCATTTGTTGGCACGAGCAATATCAAAACTCGATTGCAGTTGAGTGGCGGTTGCCGTCACAACTGGTTTTGGCGACGGATCCCTTGTTGAAGGAGGTGGTCAACGCCAACATCCTGCAGCAGCACCTGAGTCTCACCTACCTGCACGACAAGGTAAATACCCCAGCAACATCAGTGTTGTGAGGAATGTCGAGAAATTGTTTGGAAGCCGAAAAGTGTCACCAAAAGAATCCAGAAGTTGACCGTCTGCTGCATGCGCAGGTTGCGTCGTCCGCCAATGCCGCGCTGCTCAAGAGTTTGGGAGTCCAGACGCTGAGCACACAGCATCTCATCGAAGTCGCCAAGGGAATCATTCAAAGTGGAGGTCAGTGCAGATTGTGGTGATCCGTTGTGGAAGTCGATGCAGTGAGACGTGCTCAGTTTGATCACGGTTCACTCTTTTCCAGCCCTGCAAAGAAATCCGGATGTCACGGCCATCGCCAAGTGGTGGGCGTGTGTGTTCCGCAGCATGGACGAGCTGCAGTCGAATGACGACGTGCGCGCGCAGCTGTGCGACCTGGAGCTGCTTCCGGTGGTCAGCGGCCAGTTGGTCAGTCTGCAGCAGAGCGCCGTCTTCTTCCCGCTTGACCAGGAGGAGCGGCGCAAGAAGCTGCAGAAAGGAAACGGTGAGTTGTGTTTTGAGTGTTGCTGAAACTGAATCGTCAATTGAAGGAATCCCTGCTGAAAGAAAACTCTGTTTCAGACCCACTGCTTGCCTTGGAGCGAGACTTGAACACCGTCCATCCACTTTTACTGAACACCAGCGACCAGATCGCGAACTCGCAGGTCGCCAAACTGCTGGAGATGCTCGGAGTCAAGAAGCTGACTGCCTCGGATGTCATCAAGCATCACATTCTGCCTGTTCTCAGAGAGGATCATCTGTGGAAGGTGTGAACGGCAAATTTTGCTGTTGAAGCATTTCAAACGTGTCAAACGCCGCCTGTCGGGAATTACACGAAAAGGAAATTGTCACGAAGTGTTCTCATTTTTCCTTGCTATGTGTTCCTCACCCTTGCAATACAATTATGATTTTGCAGGAGAAGCCGGATGATCTCCTCGTGGCGTACGTTGTTTACATCAAGGAGCAGGTGGAGAAGCAGCCGGGAATCGTGGACGTGGCTGAGTTCAAGAAGCTCGCTGTGATCCGCACCAACCGGGGAATGCTCAAACCGAGCGAGACGTCCATCCACTTCAGCGCCAAGTACAACAACGCAAGAGTGAACCTCGAGAGAAATTTTCCAGGTGACACTCGCCGCATGTTCAGCGTGGAGATATTTGCGCACATGAATCAGTTGCAGTTGGTCTCAGCCAAAGTCTTGTGTGGAAGTTTTGTGTGAAACCTTCTTGTTGAACTCTGCTGTTACAGGATATGCGTGGACTCTGGTGGACGATTGCTATATTCAGGGCCTCTTCTCCATTGTGCAAATCACTGCGTGGCACCAGTTCTTCTTCAAACTCGGAGTTCTTGATTTCCTGGCAGTTGAAGAGAAAACTGTGTCATTCAGTGTGGACCAAATCGTGAGCAAAATTTTCTTTCACTCTAAAGTTGAAAAGAGGCTTGTGCTTCCTGTCGTTCTTTCTTTGTGTCAGTTGCAAAAAAAGTTGTGATGTCTCCTTTGTCAGGAAAAAACTCCTTGGGCTGCGTACAGAGACTTCATACCAGAGTTGCTGAAGTCCGTGCAGATCAAAGATTTCACGTGTGCAGAGTTTGAGGCTTTGGTAAAAAACAACACTGACTCGCAAACCATACAACACCAGATGCGTGTGATGTTTGAACACATTGAGAGGGACTGGAAGAATCAGCTCTCGAGGCAAGTAGATTGGAGACTTCTGCAAGATTTCTTGATCAGAGACTTGTCACTTCTGTCGCACGGTTTCACACGTTCCTTGAATAACAGGTTCGTGGTGGGACAGATGATGGACGCTTCGGGAAACCACGTCCGCGATGTCGACTCTTCGTTTGCGATGAACCTGAAGACGTTGTCGTGGGTTCCTGGCCTCGAAACTCAGTGCACAGCTGATCCTGAAGGTGAGCACGTGCGTCTCTTTGTGTCTGTGTTGCATGTAGTACGAGTGTAAAAACAGGACGAGAAACCATCGTTTCATACGCGACTGTTTCTGTCTGGCAGTGATCTGAAGTCCAAATGCGCGTTCGTGAATTTGTTGCCAGGTCGGGTGGTGTCGAGCACGAGTCATGTGCTGAGGGTCCCGAACGAGCTCTTCATCTGCGCGCCCATCTCGGAGAAGCTGCTCGCGCATCACGTGACCTACTTGACTCCGACGATGACAGTGCAGAGCGACTTCGGAAATTTCATTGGCATCAATCAGGTATATCAGCGGACGGGGTGGAATTCTGCAAATCACCAGTTCATTCGCAGTCGACACCCATTGGTGTGACAGAAAAGCCGCAACGAACATTTGTCGAACTGAAATGGATTCAGCGCGGGCACTGTCTTGTCTTCATTGCACAGGTGATCACGCCTGAATTCATCAAGGAAAAGCTCATCAAGTGGTCGTCGAGGCAAGACGACATTTCGGACTCTGGTGACGCAGTTCGCTTCATCACGTCACTGCGACACATCAAGGACGTGTACAAGTTCCTGCTGAGCGACATGGTGCCGAAAGACCTGCAGGACCTGCTGCACACGCACCACGTCATCTTCGTCCCAACAACGCCTGAAGCGGCCAAGAACGCGTACGTTCCGTACGAAGGACGGTTCCTCGGTGAGTGTGAGCAAAGATTTTGGGCAACTGCCCATTCCGACAAAGTTCAACTTGCCGTGGTTACGCAGACTTTTTGCTGTCTTGTGTTTGCCTGCAGAGCTGTTTTCGACCTTTTCGTCAAAAGCGAGACTTCCTGATTCGGTGCTGCGCCCGGCAAAGCCAACATGTGTTGTGCTCAACTGCAAAAATATCACTTGAGTTTGACTGCTGGACAGTTCACGTGTGTTGCTTCAGGCAGGAGCAGTGTTCGGTGGAACGATTCGAGCGGTCTGTTCAACAAGTACCGGACGTCTCTGATGGCGCAGCAGATGAACGAGCTGTGTCGCTACAACCTGAGAGGCATCTACGCCGACATTGAGGACTTTTTTACTCGTGCTGCGCGTGTTGAGAGAGAACCAACTCTGCCCGAGTTCATTCAGCTGGTGAAGCACATCACGAACAACACCACAGTGGTGAAGGCCTTACCTGATGTGCTGCAGGTACGAAGGACGAACCACGGATGATTCTTTCTGTTTTGGCAGGAAAACATTTTGCTTTCGTTTTTAGGTGATTTGAGGTGGGTTGCGCGATTTGGGCTCAGTTGAGCCAAATTGGTGCGAGCCAAATCAAAGCACTTAAAGGCAGTGTCTTCCAAAAGTATGTGTAGACATCTACAGCAGTTTCATGGTTAAGATGAAGATTGATTCAGGATCTTTTGGGCTCTTTTGATTCATTTTAGGTTGGGGATAATGCGTGAGGAAGGAATTTGTCAAATTTAAATTTTTGGGTTTCTGAGGTCAAAATGGTCAAATTTGGAAGTGCAGAAAGAATGGGGTGTGGATGTATAAATGTCTCTGTATCTCAGAAGGTACAAATATTTGGTGAAAGAAGTATATTGATGAAATGTAGTATATTGTATGGGGGTTTGAGAGGTAGCA
>JAAUXT010113861.1_pt1 | contig 12310 bp, 16 predicted proteins | sample 7278171 | NCBI WGS metagenome assembly JAAUXT01 (sample SAMN14350112, study PRJNA611818) | marine sediment metagenome | isolation source: surface marine sediment (1.8m) | place: French Polynesia: Moorea | collected 2018-08
TCAGACTTCTGCAACAGTGACCACTGACAGCACAAGCACAATGACCCAGACCACAGAAGAGGATGCTACCACACAGGAAGTGACAACAGAAACTGACATCAGTACAGAAGTTTCCACTGCGGAGGAAGCAACCACAGAGAGTGAGAGCACATCTGTCAGCACGGATGCCACACCTACGTCCACGATCAGTTCGACGCCTTCCTCGAGCACAACAACGAGACCTCCAGAGCGGGATCCTGACACAGGTATTTCGTGATTCTGACAATGTGAAGGTCTCCAACAGTCAAATCGTGTTCAGAGTTATTTTCCTTTGGCTGGAGAACTCTTGAAGCAATCTGAAAAGTTCTCCTTCGTGCTGTACGAGTATTTTCCCTGCACGGGGTGCGTGTCCATTGGACATTCATAGAATTGGGTCGGGTCCCACATCTTGCTGACCTTTTGGGAGGCAAGATCCTGCTCGGGCGAAGAATCGGTATTCTCAAGTTGAATTCATATAGAGCTGCGGCAAACTCTTTGCGTTCTGCGTTTTGCGGCAAAATGTTGGGTGGCATCAAAATTTAACATGACACCCAATGTGATGCAGGTTGCTTGCCACAGATAATTGATGGGAGCCAATTCTTGATGCGGAAATGGAAGTCAATGGTGACTTTCTTCTGCAGCCGCTACCGCTGCCGCAGCCGCAGCTCTATATGAATTCAGCTTCATTCTCCAGTCAGCCCTGCATGAAGTTGCATGTGATCTCTTGGCCTGATGATCCCAAGTATTGTGGAGTCTTTTGTACAAATTTGACAGCAGGTTACAGGTTTGATAATCTTTGAAATTGTACGGGTAATTTAGGAGTCACGCAGATCTATCAGACATTCCACAACTCTGCGATCCCCGTTCTCTGTTTGGACCCAATTTTCAGATTCTGTGGAAAATGCTTGCAGGCAGGAAAAAATAACTCAGCAAAAATTTAAGCAGACCCAGCTTCTGTTGCCATGCTCAGTGTTGACGGATTTTATTCAAGTGTAACGTCCACGCATGTAATTTTGTTCGGTTCACGCTGTGAGTCTGTTTGCTCAGCGGCAACGACTCCGATCGGCCTGAGCCTCTCGTGGTCGGACGTCACGTGGGACCCGAGCCTGGAGGATCCGACGTCGCCTCTGTACATCGACTACTCCAACACCATCGAGCTGAGGGTCTGTGCATCACGTTGTTTCAGAAAATTGAAGCTCGGGACCAGGAGTCGATCAAAAGCACAACAGTCGACCACGGTTTCTTGTCCCACAAAGCAGAAATTTTTAGCCCCATGACTCGAACCAATCAACTCATCTGTACAGGTTTGAGCTTCCGAGGGCTGATCATCAGTCAAAGCTGAGATCGGCCCCCAGACCTCAATACTGGGTCCGTCCGAGCAGCGACACAAAAACCTCGAACCTGTTTGCCCCCAGTACGAAAAACACTGTTTTTGCAGAAGCTCTGGCATTTGTCTTGGATGATTGACTGATTTGTGCAAGTTCTTGTTGTGTCAGAAGTGCTTTGTAAATCTATGCAGAACCTCCAGCAAGCACAGGATCGGAGTCTGTGTGTGTGTGTGTGTGTGTGTGTGGGGAGCTTGGTCTGGGCCATGTTTGACCCTCGGAAGTTCAAAATTTGTAGAGGGAAATGGATTGGGGGGTGCCCCTGTTTGTGCCTTCGGTGCAAGGAAAAGAGGGTGAATTTTTTTCAGGCGTCACCCCTGGAACGGCTGGAAAGAACCTGCTGTCAGTTCTTTTGTTGCCATGTGGAACACCGAGGAGCTATTTTCCTCAGGAAAAGGGTCGCGTGATCGAAACAATTTTTGCACGAGGAAATTGGTGCTCAATCGATTGCTCTCGTTTTCAGCTGTTTGCGGTTTACAGCGAAACCCTGGGGTTCCGAGATGCACAGGTGACTCGGTTCAGGTGCGTGGAAGTCGCGGGTTCCAAAACTCGAGAACCTGGTCACGAGTAGCCACCTTGGCTTTGTGACCAGTTCTGCTGTTCAGGAAAAAAATTCTGACATAAACAACCGAACCAAAATGGTGACGGCGTTCAGAAAGCGTGCTGAAACCCTGGTTCACCCTGAGTCCGCTGACTGAATATGGGTGTCCGGCTGAGATCGACACCTTTCTGTCAGAAAAATCAAGCCGTTTTCACCAGCTCTGGGACTTGTGATCCAGGATCTGTCGGTCTTTCACCAGGGCCGCTGAACCTCAAAGGCCTTTTCAGAAATAGAATCATCACTGAGGCATTACGTTCTGCATTTGGCTGGGTTTGCGACAAAAGCACGTGACAACTTTGTCCTGCAGGGGAAAAAACATTTTTGAAACAACGTTTGTGTGTCCAGGAAGAAATTGCCTTCGAGTCAAAGGCAACCCTGTTCCGCACTCCCGCCAGACGCAACGCATTCTATTCATGTGCAAAGGCCACAAGGCTTGTTTGGAACGGTGAACACAAACACTTGAATCCATGCACTGCGTGTCAATGACAAGTTGATGAACAACCTGCAAATATTTTCAAGTCCATTGTGTTTGCAGGGAACTGATCGTCCAGAGAGGTCGGAGTTCCCGACTGAAACGGGAGGCTGTCCTCAGTGGGCTGGAGGCGGACATGGAGATCCTGTACGACCTGGCGACAACCCTGAGCAACACGACGCAGGTCATCAACGACTTCGAGGAGGCCTCGACCGTCGCGTGGTTGGAAACGATCCAACTGAACAGCTCCTCTCCAGACGCGGACTCCATCAATGAAACCATATCCGACATTGCTGAAGGTAAAGCCAAAGAAGAAAGATTTCTTTATTTTTTCGTTTCTGTGCACACTTGTCTCCTGGGTCCCTGGATCCTCATGCCCTTGAAGGAATACTCCGCGCTTTCAGTCAAAAAGCAAGTTGATTGTGTGGATATTTTCAGAGCTGCAGGACTTGCAGAACATCAGCCAGACGGCATGCGCGGATGAGAGTTTGAGTCTTTGCTATCCGGACGAGAACTGTGTTGTCGATGAAACAGCAGGTACAGGTCCTGAAGTGTCGTTCTTTCTCCACCCAGGACTCCATCAAGCTCCCGCCACAATCCATCCCACTCCTGTCCTGCCCCTGCCCCACCCACGCCTCTCCACCCTACCCCACCACGTCACACCCCACCCCACCCATCATACTCCACCCAACCCAACCCTACAACACCCCCAACACACCCCGGACCCACATTGTCTCCATCCCACCTCCAACCCTCTCCATCTCGCCACTATTCAGCCCCCACCTCACAAACGAACAACTTCAAAAGTTTCCTGGTGACAATTGGGTGAAAGCTGGAGCAACATGGCAATCTTGCTTGTCGCCTTCAGTGTGTGTTTCACTGCAGAGCTGGGCGTCTACTGTCAGTACAAATGTTTCAACTACGACTGCGAGGCGGAGCAGGGGATCAGTAACGCCGAGTGCTACGTGGACGAGACGTACAGCGAGGCTTGCTTGTGAGTTCGCGTGGCTGTGCAGTGTTACAGGTCGGAGGCAGTGGTCCTGATCCCTCCGACAAAAGCACCGACGTCACACCTCAAAACATTTGTGAAAGAAAACAAATTTGCACCTGATGAAACCAAGTCAGAGGGGTGGCAAACCTCGAGGCGATAGGTCTTCAGGACAGTCAGCCCTTCAGTTCGTTCAACTTTGAAGCTTTGTTCCATTTTCTTTTTTCTCCAGCTGCAAACCCAACACGTTTTCTACTGGAAGCAACTGCATAGACCAGTGGTGGATCATCGGCCTGGGCGTGGGAGCCGCCTTTGTGTTGGTCGCTCTCTGTACTGTGATATCAATTGTCATCTACGTCAGGTCGAGGAAGAAATGGTGAGTGCATTCAACTCAAGAAACTGACGCGATAAGTTCACAAGAGTACAGGGGAAAACTTGAGGACTTGTGTGTACTCACCCACACCGAACCATGGTGCACGCTTTTCTTCGCTGACCCTGAACATGAAAAGATATCACACACACATACAGACACACACACACAAACACACACACAGACGCAGACAGACAAACAGACAGACAGACAGACACATACACACACACACATAATTGCCCACCTTCGGGTGTAAGTGGTTCGGAGTTTTAGTGTTTCGGAGACTGAGTCCAAGACCTCTGCCAGGGTCTGTCGCTCTGAACAATCGTACACGTCGGGCAAAATTCAAGTTTGCTTTCCGTTTGGAAAAAGAGCGTTTGCTGCCTCTTGTTTGATGCACTCCACATTCAGTGACGTTGAGGACCAAACATCTTCGGAGGTTTCTGCGCGCGCGTCACAGAGGGCACCACGCTCGCATCGCAACCGCGGCTTCGCTCCAGACGACGCGTCGCTCACCAGCGAAGCGTGCAGCTCAAACGCGTCGGTTCACGTCTTCCGCGAGTATGACGTCACGCGACGCGGGCGTCGGCGGCGGCTGGACGCGGACTCGACGTCGTTGGACTCGGATGACCCGCAGTACAGGGACATCATCTCCTCCGTCTATCCGGAGCAGTACAGAGCGAGGCTGGACCTGTTGGAGTCTTCGACGGATGTGAGTACAAGGACACCTGGGTACCGAGGGCCCAACCTGCAAAGTATGTGTCCACAGAGGCGAATGTCAAGGGGAAAGAACAAATATAGAATGATGTCGGATTCTGTGAACTCGGACAAAAATCCAACACACCCTGCTGTGATCGGACTTCTTCCCGGCAAGTCGAGTAGTCGAACAGTTAGGCGCGATTTCCACGTTCCAGCGATGTCCAACAATTGTGACTCAAAGTATGCCGTTTTTTGTGCGTGTCCAAATAATATCAAACTTGTCCACGTGTGTTTGTGTGTGTGTGTGTGTGTGTGTGTGTGTGTGTGTGTGTGTGTGACCACTCTCCTGAGAATCACTTGGACCTGAGAAAGGCACGTTCTGAATGTTCCCGACTGCACCTGACCCTGTTTTGTTTGCAGTTTTCGATCCCGAGGCCACAGCTCATCACGGAGCATCTGTGACGCAAGGATCCAGTGAATCTTGTATGAAGACAGACATGGACCATTTGTCAAACCTTCGTTGTGAAATAATGGAGGGAGAAACCAAAACCAGTGAAGACGACAAGCTGTGATATTTCAAGTTCGTGTCTGCCTTGTGACAGATTGAACTGGCTGTTGGAGATGCAATTTTGCCAATAGTACTCGTACCGAACAAAGGAGAACTCAGGACGGGACCCAAGGGGTAGGACTGGGGGCCCATGACCCCAGACCCTGGAACAAACTTATTCCCGCTTGCTTCGTTCTCCCATCTGGATTTGCCCTTGCGTGGAAGGTGAACAGATTTGGGAATGAGAATGGACCTCATTCGACACAGAAGCTCAGGGTACAGGCAACTGACTCAGGCAGTCGCAAGTGATTTGTTATTCTGTGGCAGCTCCTGTGATACCACGCGTTGTAAGTTTGTTTGTTCCAAGATACTGTGGATTTATTCACTCAAGACTTGAAGGCATCAAAGCTTCAACTTTGCAATTTTCTTAAACTTGCTTGAAACACAGACTGCAGGGATAGACAGACACACTATTTCGAAAAGGATCAACTTCCGTCATCTTTGTGGTTTTCGAAACGATTTCAGAAGTGTTTGGTCCAAGCATTCCTTGGTCGCTGAGGACACGTCACCGATGATTTCGTTCAGAAAACGCCCAACATCCAAACTGGCAGGTTATGACAGGGCATTTTAGACTTTGCGAACTTAGGATGCGTGGGAATAGAGTTGGAGTTCGGACGTTCAACCGCATTGATTTTGATGACTCGCGATTGCAGCAGAGTGCATGCAGTGCGCAACTTTGCAAATATTTGCAGATCGGGCGTCGCTCAATCAACTCTCGTCTCTTTGCTTGTGTTGACTTTGTCCATTTCTTTATCTTGACTGGTAGTCTCTCTTACCCGGGACTCTCGGCTTGTTGAAGGGACTGAGTTGCCTGATGTTTCTCAAGAGACCCAAACATTGTGCAAGGACCAACATTTGTTGTTGCGCTGCTTCCCTCTTGTTCTCTGAAAATATTGTACGAGGATGAATCACTTGTTCTTGGGATTTAGCATGCTTTCAAAGACGATCATGATGAAGCCATTTGACACAGTTTTCAATGTCTTTTGCAACTTGGAGTCAGCAGGCATTGTAGTCTGTTGCACAACAATTGGAGCAGTGACAGACATGATAAATCCCAAGAACAAGTGATTCATCCTCGTACAAGACCGACCTCAAAATTGTGTACAAAGTGCCTACATGTACACGTGTTGACAAAAAAGTGAAGGGATAAACCATTAAAATCCTGTGTTGCTTGTCACGAGTCCGGTGAGTCGCTGCGAACTGGCTGCAGAATCCCATGTTGACCGGGGCGTCGAAAAGTTTGCGCCCGCTCCAAAAAGTTGCCTCACACAGCAACCTTTGAAAACCAAGTGCACGCAAGCAGGTTGTGATTTCAACAGTGCGTGACTGCACTTGGTGACAAAGGCATGCTTGCCGATATTTTGGTCCGCCCTTCCTCATTGCGTTGCTTTGTTTGTCGCCATGCCTCACCTGAAATGTTAGTTTACGCAGAGAGGGAGGCTACAAGAAGACCATGACTTGAGGTTTGCACCAACCGATTGGGGACGGATCTGGGTACTCCACTGTTCGCACTGCCCTGAATGAGGCAATCAAGGTTGCACGCTCCAATGGCAAGCAGCCCACACAAAGGAGCGTCACGACGTGCATGCCCAGACATTCATTGATTGCAGCGGATCCAAGGGGAGGTCGAGGTTCCACGGACCGGCCACTGACACCCGACCTTCCGGAGCGAGCGAGAACGAATGATCGGCAGTCATCAGTGCCAACATTTGGAAATGAGTACATCGTGCTGGCGGGCTTAACCGGCCCAGTTTACGTTGGATGTCGGTCTGTGTCGGTCCACCCCCAGCAAACAGGGGAAATGAACCAGACACACACACGCCACCTTTGAGTCCGGCAGAATGATTTTTGCCCCATGTTTGCTGACCGCCCTCTTGTCTAGTTGTATTGAATTTGGACGCCAGGACTTTCAGGCTCTTTCCTCCTTCCAACACACTGGATCTCCCAGAGGGTGACCGCAATGACAAACTTTTGTCATGCCGCTGGGAGTGCGGTAAATGGCGAGGGAAAGTGTGTTGATAAACGCTGTCACTGATGTGGTGGGACATTGTTTGTTCTCACCTCATCATCAATCACCGCTGTTGGTTCCATTCGATTCTTCCATGTGGGGCACCGTCGCCCCCTCCCCCAACCAAAAAGTAGCATTGTGCATTTCTCGTGCATTTTTGCCCTTTTTGTGATCCCCCTCTGCTCTCTCCGTCGAGAAAAACCCACACTCGTGGGGAAAACTCTGAACTTCTACTGACTCGTTTCATCTCAATCTTGAGCGACGGAAGATTCTTGTCGTTTTGATGCCTTTGATGCCTGAGGACTGCGAGGGTCCGACCAGATTCTCGTCCCTTGGTTCCTGTTCCCGACTTCAGTCACGGAAAGTTTGGCCCTTAACGGGCCGATTCCAGGCGTTTCGTTTCCTTAGATACGGATTGCCAGGCCTTTTCATTCCCTCAATTTGCTGAAGATAAAGTTTCAGAATTTTGCTTCAGTGCGGCAGTTTGTTTGGGTCCTTACAAGTTGAAAAGTGCCTCTTCAGTATGAGCAGAAAACTTCGCTGCGGGGGAATGTCAGAGTCAATAAAATGCAATAGCTAATTTCCTGCGCAAATCATCCCCACCGAAGTCACTTGGTTGTGTGACAGTCCGTGTTTTTTCTTGACTTCTTCGGCGACACTGTCAAAATTCAATAATTCATCCTCAGTATAGTTGGCTGCGTCTCTTTGCACGTGCTTCTCGAGGGAACACTCACCCAGGGCGTTCCTCGAGTTCGATCCCTGACACATTCGTTTACTTTGTGCATGATGTAAATATGCAAACAACCCTCGTATATTTTGTCGTCCTCATAAACTGGAGTCATTCTTATCTTTGATCCTAATCTGATCACGCACGACCACGGCTACAGCACTGAGGGTTTGAACAACGAACGCGACGCATACGGAGAACTTGAAAGGTACCGGTACAACCAAGCGCGCCAAGTTTGTCAAGATTCAGCTCAAACTTCAATCATTTCAAAATTCCTCAACTGAACACCTCGCCAAATTTCCGCACGTCGCAGGTGGTACGCATTTCAGAACAATATCAGTTACCTTGAGATTGATGTTGCAAAAAAAATTATGTTCCTAAACTTCAAGCACGACTTTTTGGGGAAGTCAATGTGGGAACTTCCTCAGATTGTTGGGGCAACTCATGTTGACCCTTCCCTTGGTGTCAGAAACAACAACCAAGTCTTCTTGGAGACAACGCAATGTTTGATTCTGCTGCTGGATTGAGCAGGTTGGCAGAGTGACCAACCTCAGGATGTTTTTTGCTTGCATATTGTAGGTTCTCGAAGTCAGGAAGAAATCACACAAGATCTGAGGACTGAACGGAAGTTATTTTTCACAAAATATGGAGTCTACAAGTCGGAATGCAGTTCTGATGTTGTTTGTGGTGTCACTGGTGGCTGCTGCAGCAGGTGCGTACGTTCTTAATGTACCTTATTGTGGACAAGTTTTGCTGGCCAAACATGAAGTCAAAAGGAGAAAAAAGTCGCAACCAAAATTTGGTCGAATCGACTGGGATTTCGAACTCGACCAGGTGGGGAGGGGTGTTTCCACGCGCTTTCTTGCAACAAAATGACGGTGGCCTTTACGTAAAAATACCTCCATGGAGGTCGCGGTAATTTGACATCAAAAACTGCCTGAACGAGGGACCCGACCGTCAAGAGATTTTTCCAAGCGCAATTGTGGAAGCAAGAACAGTCGTTCCGCTGGCTGTTGGCTTTGTTCCTTTGTTGCATCATTGTTCCTGTTTTCGGTTCATGATATTCAAAACGTTTTTGCTTTTCGCAGCACAATCAACACCGGACGTTGACACCACCCCGAGCGTCACTGGAGTTTCCACCGACGCCATGTCCTCCACAGACTCGGTCACAACAGATCTGACTTTTGATTTTGAGACGACGGTGAGGTGGGCCACAGAGGCCACGACGGACAATTCCACCGACTCAACCACAACAGAACCACAGACAACAAACAGTGCAGAACTGGCCTCAACTGATGCTTCTGCTGGAGTCACAGGCGTCACAGTTACAGGCACAGTAGAGACTACAGAATTGCTGTCCACTGACACCACAGCATCCGTATCAAGTGAGACTGGAACCACTGAATCTGCAACAACAGAATCTGAAGCCACAGGAACTGGAAGCACAGGCTCTGTTGACCCCACTGCCGCTACAGAGACGGTTTCCACGGAGACAATGACTACAGGAAGTAGTGCAGAGCCAACCAGCGAGCGGGCAATGTCAGAAGCAACGGAATCCGAGTCAACCGCGTCAGTGACCGTCACAACAGTAGAGGTTGGAACGGGAACCAGTCCATCTGACGCGACGACTCAGTCGGTAACGCCCGTCACCACGGCGACGGTTGACGACACTTCAGACGCATCGACCGCCTCCGCAGCCACGGACTCTAGCGTCGCAGCAACAGCAACAACAGCTGAAGGCTCAGCCTCAACCCCAGTAGACCCCACTGTCACCACCGAGCAAGATGTAAGTCTCGGGAAACACTTCTGAGGTTTCCTAGTGTTTGCAAATTGTACAAAAACCACGCACGTTTGCAACAATGATGTGTGGTCCAAGCACGAAAACTTTCTTTGCAGGTCACAGACAGTAGCAACACGACAGAGAACGCAACTGCGTCCACAAATCCAACGACGACAACAACGACGACAACAACGACAGCGCTGCCGACGACAACGACGAACGCGGTCCGAGATGACCCAGAGCTGGGTACTCACACTCACACTCTTGGTTCATGCGAAAAAGACATGTTGGTACTGGGACGGTTTTCTTGCGAAAGTTCAAGTGCACTTTGAAAGGAATGTGACGCTCGATCTTGTTTCTGACCAGAGATTGTGCGTATGACAGGTTTTGTCGACCTCAATGACGATCATTTTGATTTTGACCACACTTCTCTCACCCCCTGAGGTGTTGCTTACTGCAACTCTATCAAAGGCGCGAGCACTCACATGTGTTTCCACACTTTATTTCTGAACCCCCAGATGGGAAGACGACCCCGGTGCTCCTGGCCCTGCTGTGGGCGACCCTCGTCTGGGGCGACGAGCTGAACAACTCGTCCAGCGCCCGGTTCCTGCAGTACGTGACTGACCTCGAGAGACAGGTGAGACTGATCTGTCGTGTGCGCAGGAGCGACATGAGACGGACACAGCAAAGATGCAAAAAAGTTGAGCAGTTCTGCAAAAGTGTCAAACGGAGGGATGAGAGTTTTCATCATGTGTGTTTTACTTGCAGCTATTTGTTGTCTACAGAAGCGTTCACGGATTCTCGTCAGTTCGAGTCACAGGATTCAGGTGAGAAGGATCTTCGAAATACCCTTCTGCTCAGCACACTACAGGAATCACACGTTTTGGACTTGCAGCTGAATTTGGACGGAAACAAAGCCTCAACAGCGCCAGGAGAAGATCTAGGGTGCACGTGGGCCGCCAATCCACGAAAATAGAAATTGCCTTCTTCCAAATACTCGTACCTTTCTCTTGTCTTTTCCAAGTTGAAATCGGGTTCCCAAGGGCTCATGCGCCTGAGTCAATCCGGGAGTCCACCCGTGAATGGTACTTTCTTTCCTTCAACATGTCCAGGCAGCAGGGAACTTCGCGGAGCAACCGACAGAAGCGAGCTGCGAGCACGGGCGTCGTCTCGGATTTCGAGGTCAACATCGACCTGACGTCGGCGCTGACGGACCCGGGCGCCGTGTCCGCGCAGATCGAGGCGACTGTGACGGAACTCAGCAATGTGACCCTGGATCAAGAGAATCCAGATGCTGACTACATCAATGAGACCCTGGGACCAAGTCTGCAGAGCCGTGAGTCGATTCTTGAATGCTTCGAGTACGATTTCGCTTTGACACTCTTTCTTGAACCAATATTTACTTCTGAACTGACTGCAGTTCCAGATTCCAGTCTCGAGTATCCACATTTTGAATGTCGTCTGGACAGCTGCACTGTCACGTTTGACCAAATCTGCAGTTCAGCAACCTGCAGAGTTCTTCGCAGTATTGGTATTGTGGGTGATTTTAACTGCGCGCAGTCGTTGCGCACAAACATTCACACCAGTCCTGCAGCTCCAGGTCCCTGCTGCTGCTGCTGCTGCTGCTGCTGCTGCTGCACCACAAACAGGTATTCATTGTCACGTTCTCGACCGTGTGTTGCAGAACTCGAGGCGATGTCGAACCTGTCCCAGACCCTGTGTGAGTCGGACCCGACCGTCTGTCCCCAAACGGACAACTGCGTCTCCGATCCTGACAAAGGTACTGAAAACCCCCTCACAAGTATCACAGAACAACTCTGCAGTTGCGTCCATTTTATGTTTCATTGAGAGGCAACTTCTCCGTGCGACCAACAAGATTTTGTGCTGAGCTAACTTGGTGTCATTGCAGCGGTGAGCGAGTTCGGGTTGTACTGCGAGTACAAGTGTTTTCAGTACGACTGTGACGCGGAGCAGGGCATCAGCAACGCCCACTGCTTCGTCGATGAAAACTACAAACCGAGCTGCGCGTGAGTAAAACAACCAGCGATGGAGCCCGGAATCCGTTGAGGAAGACCCTGAGCCCAAGCCTTGAAACATCTGCCTCAATTGGAGGTGGGATGCTCTGTCAGAGGAAAGGATAATTTTTGTCTGCATCAGGCCGGACTGCATGTTTCAGGGCCAATTTGTTCAACGACCTCGCATGAAGAACCAACAGCAGATGCGGCACGATCCACATCTGTGGGATGACACCAAAACATTTTCGTGCATCTTCACATTGCAGCTGCAACGCCGACACGTTCGCAACAGGCAGCGATTGTCTCGATCAGTGGTTGGTCATTGGGATCGGAATCGGAATCGCGCTGCTGCTGATCGTCGTTTTCTCTGTCATCATCATCATCCTCGCTCTCAAACTGAAGGAGAAGGACAACAGCGACTCCGAAAACTTGTGAGAGAGCTGCGTATTCATTTGACGTCTGTGTATGAGTGCTTTTTGGTGTACTGGTGAGTGAGTGAGTGAGTGATGGAGTGAGTGAGTGAGTGATGGAGTGAGTGAGTGAGTGAGTGAGTGAGTGAGTGAGTGAGTGAGTGAGTAAGTGAGTGAGTGAGTGAGTGAGTGAGTGAGCGAAAACACTGAAAATGGTGTAAGTAGAACAA
>JAAUXT010087258.1_pt1 | contig 12308 bp, 14 predicted proteins | sample 7278171 | NCBI WGS metagenome assembly JAAUXT01 (sample SAMN14350112, study PRJNA611818) | marine sediment metagenome | isolation source: surface marine sediment (1.8m) | place: French Polynesia: Moorea | collected 2018-08
AAAACAAAAGGAAACAAAACCCACCCATGTAGTAACAACAATAAACCATACTTTTTTACAACCATACAGCTTGTGTTGTGTACATAGTCACGCAAACATGGAACTGGACCCAATGCATCACTTTTTTCATTTATTTCGGACGGAACCACATTGCTAATGTCATTTAACGTCGCCTAACATCACGACATGAAACCTCTGAGCGTGACTTGCGTGATTAACGTGACAATCGCACCCAGACAAAACATGGAGAAAACACAACAGTCACTCCGAACTTTCTTCCCCTGATTACCCGGTCTGTATGAATCCTCCACGGCTCATATTTGAATTCTACAGAGGCTACCACCAGATCTTTCATTTCACCAAGTTCGAAGCATTGGCACAACCCCTTTTAATTGCATTTTTGCCGTGATGTAAATCTCACGCTGGTGACCCGGGTGGACTTGCTTCATAGTTCTCCTGGGATATACTCTGTTCTCATCTGCACAACCGACATTTCTACATCCACAGTTGTGGTGCCAAATCAAGAGCACCTGATTTCCCCAGTTGTTGAAGTCACATTCAAAGAGCTTGAAACTGCTGACACTCACTGGAATCCAATTGGTTTCTGCACTGGAAACATTCCTCACTGTTTGAGGGGTGTTTGTGATGATGTAATGGTTCATCACTACAGTTCTCAGTTCCAGCCACATGCAGTGGAAGAACTTGTCAGGGCAAAGGAGAACATGTTTCCTAGAACATTTCAAGTGAATGAAGAGAAGATCAGCATCTTCACCAATGTGTTCAGCAAATTTGTCTTTGCCTGTGGAGAAGGAAAATGTGAAAGTTCAGTTCTGTCCTTCATGTTTGCAAGATTCAAGCAATGGGTGCAGGAAGGCAAAACAACAGTGGACTTCAAACTCTTCCTGGGAAGCCACCTCTGTAGGATCCAATACTTTGTCAATGTGAGGAAAACCTTTGCAGACAAGCACCAAAAATTGTAAGCAGACTCAGAAATATGTGGATAACAGAAGCATTTTGTGTATAATTTGCTTTCAGAGCCTCACAGAACGCATGAGATGCTATGGCACGCGCTCAGTGCAAGGTGGTAAAGTCTCCATCAGAAGGGACTGATTCGACCTTGACCAGTCTCTGGTAACAATGACAGTGGGATCTGCATCTCAGGAGTGGAGCCCTGAGTTGGAAGATGATTGGTGGAATACAGACAACAGGGCTTTTCTCAAGGTCCAACACTGTGGTGGCTTTTTGTACCTCTTGTGCAAACAGCACAGGATGTTGCTTTTACTTTTTCCAAGAGCATAACTACACACATGTGACTTGTGGACCTCTGCTTTGATTGGGCTGAACAAAGAATCCTTGTTTTGCAGACAGTTGCCTTGCCTGAAGCTCTGTCCCTTGCAGGGTGCCACAGTAGCAGACCAGATCCATACCCCAGTTCTGCAATGAATAACCATGTCTGTGCAAATGGCATGCTGGAGAAGTTCAGTGGCTGGTACAGGATTGCAGTGCCCACTGTAGAGAAACATTATGCTGATGCTGAGAAGAGGATGAAATTTCACACCAAACCTTCCAGCAGGACAAGACATATTTTGAGGTGTCACAAAATCAACATACAGTAACCATGGTGAAAGAGTTACATGTTGTACAATTGTGTGTGTTGTTGATAAATGGTGGGTTGAGCTGTGTGCAGATTGCAGAACAAATGTCTAGCCACTGACAATGTGGGACCTGCATCTCCAGGAAAAGGCTCAAATGAGGTACTGTCACAAAACACTTGGTGGTGTGTCAGGTAGATTCTGAGTAACAATGAAATTTTAAAAAATTAGGTGAATGAGAAAAAAAATGAGAGAAAATTACCAGAAAGGCAAATGTCTGTGGTTTCAATTTGCAAGACTGTTTCTCAAGAAGAAATGGCTCAAAAAAGTACATTTTCACCCAACATGCATCACCACAATCCATTTCAGGGGTCCTGGACCTTGTTTCACATCCTTGGTGTGGGAGAGCATCTGAATGATGAGTTCCAGCTGAAGAGGCTGGCACTTCACTTTGGTGTTGATTTCCACAAGGTGGTGGGTTTCATCAAGGAGAGTAAATCTACAGCCAAAGCAGCACTTGAAGTTCTTGAAATCTTTTGGGATCAAGAAGGCAACCAGGAATTCGCCGTCCAGAAGCTGGGTGCTGCTCTCACAAAATGCAAACTGAAAGATGTTGCCCAGGAAGTTCTGGCATATATCTAACTTCATTTCTTTCTTGTAAAAATTGAGAAAAAGTTGTATTATGTTTCTTGCTACACCAGCCATGTGTTCTTCTTTATCACATCTGTATGAATATATGAGTAATGGTGAAATAAACACCACAAGCAACATGATTTTTCAGACCAATGGAAGCCACAGAGCACCACTATGAAGGGACAGGCTGAATGATCAAACTTCAGTGAGACACCAATACTGTATTCACCCTGTTCACCCATGTGGACATCTAAGGCACACCCAAACTTTTGACTTGATTTTCTGGTAACAAATTTGGTTGAATTTGTTGTAATCTCACAGCCAAAAGATGCAACCTTCTTTCAGTATGCAAATTCACGACAAAATGGTGTGTCTTGTGTCATGTTATGACCAATCAAAGTAGTTCTAGTTTGAACTTTTATTGACCTTGCAAAAAGTTGGTGATTGAACAGTTGAACTGGGCAGTTATACAAAGCATCAGTGCCAATTGCTGGTGTACTAAGTACAATGTCATTCAAATATTGTGCATGGTTGCATTACATAATATTGTATTGTACAGGGGTGGGTACAGTATTGGGCCAACATGCCTCACACACAGCTGGCTGCAGCAGGCATCAGCAGTTTGTAACAAGACAATCAGCCAGCCAAATCTGTAAACCTACACAAAAGGTACACCCAACGCAATGTGTTTCCTTCACACCACCACTCCTGATCATCTCCACCATCACAAACCATAACTCGTTGTGAAAATAATGCCCCTCCGGAAAATATTTCACCAGAAGCAGACCTTCAAATTTGTAGATATGTCATGACGTCTTTTGGCAGTGTCTTGTTTGTAAGAATATGACACGCCATCCAACACACAGTACCAAGAAGACAGCCAGTGTGCCAATTAATGTTTTGTAAAAACTGATACAATGATGGTCGCAAGCAAATATGGCAGCAACCACACACACAGCACAAAGGAATCTACATTGTTGGTTTGTTGCGCAAATGCATTGTGAGAAACAGAATATGGGACTGATGCAGAGGTGTGTGTTTGTTGTTGTTCTTGTGCAGGTGATGGCAATTCTGAGGTGAGAAGTTTGGCGCCTTCTTGTTGGTCTGAATGTAGCCATGAGGAATGCAAAATTATCTGCCCAATCATTGTCGTGTCTTGGCCACTTCCTCCAAAAATCCCGCATTACGTCCATTTTTGTGTTTGACTGGGTTCCAAGTGTAATTTTGGATCTTTTTCTTTTCGCTGAAGCACTGTGCACAAACTGGTTGCCATGACAACTGGTCATACTTCACTCATGCAGAAGGTAACCTGATCCTGTATCACGAATCCACAGAGCAGCTTCACCTGCTAAATCTTCCCTGTAGAGTTACCATGGAAACCAGAGGTAAAGCAGGATGCAGAGAAAATAATGCTCAAAACAAAAAGAAAATGGTTTTGTTTTGATGTTTTTTTGTTTCAGGACACACCCATTGTCCACCCACCAGACTTTTATCCCAGCGACTCAATTACTGGAGAAGGGCCTCTGCCTCTGTGATTGTGCTTGCTGAAGGTGGAAACCATCATTTTCCTTGTAATCATCCACGGATCAGTTTTCACACTGCCAAACAGATATTTATCTTCGCAGAAAAATGTCCACAGGGCACTCACTGTTTTGGAAAGGAACATGCTTCAATTTTTCTTGATATGAACAAAACAACCTTGACTCTTCACATATATTTGGAGCACTTTACTGTTTTGTGAGGAAAACATGTTTCAAGTTTCCTTCAGACTAAAATGTGATGAACAGAGATGTCTCAGCCTGGCCACAAGGCCATCAGAAAAGAACAGCAAGGTGTGTTCCACAAAGTGGGCTTTTCTCACTGCCTTGTGGTTTGTTGTCGGAGTGTATGCAACTTGTCTGATGGTCAAAGAAAGTCATTGCATTTTGCCAGAATACAAACATGTCAGTACAGGAGAGGGAAAACTGGAATCCTCTAAAGGTTATCAATGTGGAGGAAGCACAACTGGAACAGGAACTGATGGCAGGGTAAGTTGATCTGTTGTACACACAAACCATTGCCTTTTTGGGAATTGATGTCTTGTGAGTGAACAAGTTTCCCTTGTTTAGAAAACATGTTTTAAGACACAAATCTTTCTATTGGTGTAATATGCACCAATACAATATTGGTCAGGAAACATTCCAGGATCTGTGGTGTGTTCTTTTCTCTTCTTGACATTTTGAGCCATGGCTTGTTTTGTATTCTGTAGAACACCACTGAGATGCAAATCCTAATGATGGTGCCTTACACTCACTCCAACAACATCACTGGTTATGGGGATATCACATACCAGCAGAAGGAAACCAGGATGCAGGAGATAGTGGACAGTATCCAGAAAACATTGAACTATGATCACACTGATTGTGTCTATATTTTCTATCAGGATCCTCTGCTGATCCCCTACATGGTGAAACAAAATATCAGCTACAAGGAAAAGCTGCAATTTGTCCCAAATATGGAGGATACAATGTCTACTTTGTTTCACTATGCAAATGAACATTTGGCAAATAAAACTGTAATGATTGTGAATGCTGACACTTATCCCATGGAAGGATTTGGGCAAGTAAACATGACCAAGCTAAGGACACAGAAACTGGTGTACTTGATTTCAAGGTACGGTTTCTCCCAAGAATATGCTCCTGATGTCATTATGTCTCTGTAGATTGGGAACAGCATCCCCACCATACACAGTACTGTTCATGATGTCCCAGAGGAATATGTTTCAGGCATGGAAGAAGGGAGAAGAATTGTGATCTGACAAAACACAAGTACTCTAATCAGTGCAGACCAGGAAGGCAAGTATCAGCTAAGAGACAACTGAATATCTTTGTTGAAGAAAGTTAACCTTTGCAAAATGTCTTTTGTGATTCAGAGACTTTGTACAAAAAGCAATTTGTATTTCCAAACATCAGTGCACAGAACTGCTTGAAAGAAGAAAACCCTGAAAATCATGATGTCATATTCATAATGTTTCACATTGGCAAAAGTGCATATCCAACAAAAGAAAGCTCCAAAACTTGAACCAACAAGCTCCACAGAAGCAAAAATGGTTGGAGCGAGAATTTGCTCTGCCTGGTCTGAGTCAACTGCTGTTTGTTTTCCCATCTTTTGCCTCTTCTGCTTGCAGCCAATTCGTTGGGTCTATGGATGCCTTTGTGTTCAGTCCCAAAGTGCAATTCAAAGACACCCATTACAAGTAAGATATCAACTGTTACCACTGGCGTTGTTTATGTAATGCCAGTGTGAGTTAATTCAGGCTTTGTTGCTTGTCTTTAAAAAATTACAATTTTCTTCTTCAGAATGATACAATATTCCCTGAGACACCCAGGGCTGGAGAACGTAGTGTGCTGGATGTTTCGAAATTTGGGATACAAAACGCTGAATCCCTGCTACACACTGAAGATTTACCACAATCACTGTGGAGCCAGGATGAAGAAGGGCAAGAGGATCAATAAGATCAATGTTAATTCCTGTAGTGCTTGGCCAACAAAGCACATGTTTTAGAGAGAGACATCTACAGGTCAAACACAATACCAAATTAACTCTCGAACACTTATGCAAAAGCAGTACAACAGTCTGCCTTGCTGAAGGCCAGCAAAAAAATAGACCCAGCAGCCTGGCGTGATTTGCACCAGTCAACAGTTCCAGACAAGACCAGTTGGCATGGTGCCAACTTTTTGTTGCTGCATTCTAACAAAAACTCTTTCTGGCGCCTTATCCTCAACTAAGAACAAATCTACAGACCAAATATGAATACAATTGAGTACTATCGTCATGGAGAAAGTGCTGTACACACACTTTTGGAAGAGGCTGCCTGTAGTGCTTCGCGCTCGACTGGTACCAGCGCAAATCACTAAAAACAATTGCGTGCAGGTTTCTTTGGCATAATCTCACCAGTTAGGTTGTTGTAAACTTTCTCTCGTGCCAGTGATTTGACTTGATCACATTTCCATTTGACATGTGGTTTGGGTGTCTTGATGAGTATCTGTTTTGATACACATGTGGTTGTGTGTGCTTGGTTGTGTGGTCTAGTGTGTGGTGAGGTGAATGATTCAGTGTCTGGGGGGTGGTTGAATGTGTGGTTGGGCAGGTGATTGGTGTTTTTGTGAGTAGATACCCCAAGTGGGTGTTTTTGCCTGAGTAGCTAAATTGATGTTGATTTGGGTGTGATTTGTAGCTGAAACTGGTCCACAGACCGCAATGCTGAGGAGCAGAATCATCCACTCACAGTAGGAGACATCGCAGCTGAACTTCATACACACAGCTCAGACCAAGGACAAATCTAGTGCCTGTGCAGAGAGGGTGATGAACTGGGTGTCAAGTGTTGTACACAAGTTTGAAATGACAAAGTGTTGTTCTCTGACTTGAGATGAAAGGAGATGTTTGACCACAAAAAATATTCAAGTTCCACCTGACCTTGATGACCTCATGGGATGTGTCATTGTCATCCCAAAACATAATCTAAGTACCAGAGATGAGAAACTGATTTCAGTGGTCATAATCCTGATGCTCACACAGGTGATCTCCAAAGTTTTCACCAATGTTCCTTGCTTATTGACCCACTGAGAGATCTTTGGTACTCAATGCTGCTGACTGAGTTCACATCCAATCAGTTCTTTAATCCCTCATTCTGTTTGATGATCTTCTCAGTTGTGGGTGAAAAGTCCGGAATTTGAATGTGCTGAAGAGCATCCACATCACCCACCTGACCAGAACACACACACACACACACACAGACTTCCATGTGTGGTCTGAGCAGTTTAACCTTGGTTGGGGAGCAGAGAGAGGGAAAGACAACAGGTGTGTGGGTGTGTATCTGTGTGTGTGTGTGTGTGTGAGTGAGCATGCCAGTGTGCAAGTGAGTGTGTGCATGTGGGAAAATCAAAAGGGACACCTTGAGTAACTCAGTGAAACCTGGTGGATTCTCTCTGCAAAACTTTTGAATGAGCGAAGGCCAGTCTCAACATTTTCAGCAAAAGCAATGTTGACTGGGCTGTGTTTATCAGGTAGGGTACACACAGCACCTGTTATTTTATTGCGTTGATTGATGTGTCCTTAGAACAGCCATAGACTTTTTTTGATCTCACAAAACACAAATTTTCAAAAGACAAAAGTACAAATATCATTGTAGCGGACAAAGGGACAAAGAGATAAAGTTTCTCAGAATATAAGTCTTTTGCCAATTTCAGCTGCAGAGAAACACTCAATAGCAAAGTAAAGAGAAAAGCCAACATGTGAGACAGGCTTTGAACAAACTGTTCCAGTTTAAGTGGGACTAGGGCCCCTTTTTGAAACCCATAGTTCTACTGGTGTAATCTTCAGGTATTAAAATGATCCTTTGCCAATGTTACTTTGTCAAGGACAGTCAATGTTATTTGCAGAGTTTCGCAGATACTATGAGGTATATGTACACAATATCTCAGTCATCAGCTGGTCCATTCTCAGCTTCTTGCTGAGATGGTTCTTTGTGGGAAGTTGTTCAATGTTTCATTTAGAGTTGGACAGGCACCTTGAGACAAAACTTACAGACAGACAATATCAGTGGATATTTGCAAAATATGTCAGTAATCAGCAGGTTGTTTTTCACTTCCTTCATCAGCTTGTTGTTCAGATGGCTCCTTGTGGGAACATTGTGATATTTCACCAACTCCAGAAGTACAAGAATCTTGATTTGTAGGAACTTCCACATTTGGTGAATCTTTGTCACTGTGAGTGAGCAAAATGTAGTTTGCCCTGATATCTGCAATTTTAAATTGTATCTCAGGCATCACAACCAAGTAAATGGAGAAATCCAAAGGTATGTCTGCCTGCTATGAATAAAATATTACCAAATATGTCATTGAGTTTGATCCTTATATCAGTGAATGAAGGTCTTTCATTGGAATCCCACGCCCAACACTGGAGCATCACTTTATACCTGCAAAGAACCATTGGGCAACATTGATCCTCAATATTAACAATGCTTCAGGACAAACTGGGGAAATGAAAACCAAACCAGTGAATACAGATTATCATTCTCCATGACTGGTGGTCTACTCAGGTGATTTCCCGATTCTAGATGACTCAGCAAGCCTCGGTTGGGGACATCCAAATATGGAAAGTCAGCAAATGAATATATCTCCCACAGCAAAACACCAAATGACCACTGAAAACAGCAACTTGTCCTTTGTTTGAGGTTACAGAAATGTGTTTTATTCTGATGGTAAAAGAACACACAGGAAGAAGATTGTTAAAGGTAGCTTTGCAGCCCAGATGTTCAGCATGAATTCAAACAGGTGTGGACAAAAATCTCACCACATCACTTTTGGTTGTGAAAATCCATTCCTTCATTGATTCAGGACTCATCCACCTGACTGGTAAATCTGTTGAACTGTCTTCTGTTTTGTAATATTCACTGTTTTCAAGCACTTTTGAAAGTCCAAAGTCTGAAATTTTTAGGGTCATATTCTTGTCCAGCCTGAAAAAAGTTGCAAAAAAGAAACTTCCAACAATACAACTTTGGCCATTCAGTGTGTCTTGGAATGTTATTGAAGCTTACATGCAGTTTCTTGCAGCCAAGTCCCAATGAACAACATTCTGTTCCTCAATTACCTTTACTTTTCTTCACTGCAATACTGATCTTCACATTGTTTCTTATTTCAAGAGAGCCAGACCACACCACAGCAAAATTCCCTGAAAAATTGGGCAAGTTATGTCAGTGTTAAAATATTGACAGCATCTGAGAAATAGAAGCATTTAAATTTACAAGTTATGCACCATGCCCAATGTACGTGTTGACTGCAACAGTTTCTGGATCAATCCAACACTGTGTCACTTCTTCAGCAAGGTTGTGCTCCACCTTGGCAACAAGCTCTTCAAAACTTTTGTTGGACAGATTTTTATCAAAATGCTGGGAAATTTTGTCTTTCTCAAAAACCCAAGCTTGACATTTTCTGAAAAAAAATGAGAAAAAAACTTCTTGTGTTGAAATAGTTTCAGATGTTTGAAGACAGTCAAGTTTTGTTGTCAGGTGATTTGAGGAGGTTGCGCTGTTGACCAGAATTGGGCAACCTAAACAAATCACCTGTGGGCAGCATCAACCCAAAGTATCTGTACACTTGTTTCATGGTCAAGATGAGGATCAATTAAGGGTTTTTTGGGCTTCTTTGGTTCAATTTGGGTTGAGGATAATGTGCCAGGAAGGAAAATACAAAGTCCAACTTACATTTTCCTTCCTGACACATTTTTGGGTTTGCAAGGTCAGAAAGTTCAAATTTGGTGGCATGGAAAATTTGGGACATGCTTGCACAAATTGGTCTGTCTCAGAAAGTATAAATATTTTGTCAAAGAATATATTGATGAAACATATTTTTTGTATTGTTGTTTGAATGGTGGCATTCAATTTTTGATTTTCAAAAATTTTCACATGGTTTCAAGTGCAGTTGACATTTGAACACAAATTTGGGATTTTAAGATAGTTATCCTCACAGATATATATTTGATTTTAGCAAGCTTTGTTTGCACTCAGGTGAGAAGTTTCAATGTACAGATAATTTGGATAGATTTAGTTGCATTCTGAGTCATAAAAATAACATTGATATTGATTGAAATTGATAATTTGTGTATCTGCTTATTTATTTTGGGGTCACTGTGTTTAGGTTGCTGTGTTTAGGTCACTTTGTTTGGGTCACTATGTTCAGGTCACTGTATTTTTAGGTCACTGTGTTCAGGCTGCTGTGTTTTGGTCATTGTGTTTAGGTCACCATGTCAGGGTCACTGTGTGCAGGTCACTGTTTCAATGTCATTGTGTTTTGGTCACTGTGTTTCTCAGAAGCTCCATGGAGCTATTTTTTGTCAGACAAAACATGGAAATGTGACAAATTCCATTTTATGACTGATCTCTGCAGTAATTAGCACACCCAAAATGTTCAATTGTCCCACCTTGTCAGAAAAACAGTAAATGTCAGGGCACCAATGCAAACAGCAATGACCAATAGGGTAATCTGAGTGTTTTTTGTTGATTCTTTGTTGTGCAACATTTTTGCAACACCATCATAGGTTTTCGTTGTTGGTATGTTTCTTCCAAATGTCATATTCTCAACTGATAATCCTGTTGAAAAAGGAACTGTGAGGAACAAACTATTTGTGGTTTGTGTGCATGTTGTACAAGCAACAGACAACTTCATAATGCCAAGACACTTTCTGTCTCCTCAGAGAAAATATTTCAGTCAATTGTATGGTCAAGTTTTGGTGATGCTTAATCTTGCGGAAATGGGACCAGCCTGACAGCTAGATTGTGGAGAACAGCAAAACCACAACAACACACACACACATTCAGCAATTTATCAAAGTGAAAGAAAGTATTTTGGAACTCTGCTCTTTTCAAGGTGTCACCTGTGCAGTTTTGTCCACTTGTCCAGGTGAGGTTGAACCAGGATCTGGGCAGAGATGAGATACCCTCTTCTCCTGGAAGCAAGCCAAATGCAAATTTAACAAAAATTATCTCAAAACAAACATATCAGCTGACACTTCCAGAATATCACCTGTTCTTCTGCATTCTATCCAGTTCTTGCCACCAGGACATTTGAGTCTTCTGTTCAGCTTTATTGTTCCAAGTTCTTCTTCATGTTTCAGCTAGCATAAGGAGCTGCCGTTTCCACCATCAGTTGGCAGTGACATATTCAATTTCAGTAGCAATGGCCGAGATATGTGGACAAAGATGTCTGGAGTCAGGAGACTGAATCTGTTGTCATTCAGAGAGATCATTCTGACAGATATCAGAGGGTCAAATGTCCCTTTGGAAATCATATGGATATTGTTGCTGTGCAAGAAAAGCTCTGTACATTCAGATAACCCCATAAAAGCCCCTACTTCCAAAAAAGAAATGTTGTTGTGATCCAGGGACAGTTGTTGAAGGTTACTAAGTGCAAAGAATGTTCCCACCTCAATCACTGAGATACTGTTGTTGTACAACTCAAGTAATTTTAACTTTTTCATTCTGCAAAATGTTTTATTTCTAAGAACAGAAATGTTGTTGTCTTGCAAGTATAGCTCAAAACAATTGGTGAGTTTAAAACTTGTTTTCTCTGGTAATGATAATCTGTTGCTACTGAGATCCAAAATGTTTGTACTTTTTAGTTCTGTGAGTGATTTATTCTGCACAAGTTTCAATTTGTTCATGTGCAAGCTCAGCTTCTCAAGGGATTTCATTCCCCTGAAGGATTGTTCAGCAACAAATGAAATGTTGTTGTTATCCAAGTACACCTTTCTGCATTCCATCAACTCATTGAAGGTTCTTGACTTTATTTCCAGGATTCTGTTTTCACTAAGATTTAGTATTTCTAGGTCATTTAGTCCTTCAAATGAGCCAGGCTCCAGTGCACTGAGTTTGTTGTTGGACAAATCTAGGTACTGGAGCAATTTAATTTCCAAGAAGGCTTCACTTTCAAATTTTGAGATGATGTTGTTGCCCAGAAACAATTTGATGCAGTGAAACAAGCCAGAAAAGATTCCTTTGTGAACCATGGAAACTCGATTTGAATAGAGGTAGATGATTTCAAGATTATCAAGTCCTTCAAATGATCCACATTCAACCAGAGAAATATTACTCTTGTACAAATCAAGAGTTCTGAGGGACTGCATGCTTGAGAAGGTGTTTTTTCTCAAGTGTTGTAAATTGCTTGTAGTCAAGTAGAGGTCTGTGAGATTTCCAATTCCTGACAATAAAGTGGGAACATCTCCAGAAAATTGATTTTCGCTTATGTCTAGGAAATAAAGTGATTCCATGCCAACAAATGCTTTGTGGTTAACTGAAGAGATATTGTTTTTCCACAAATACAATATATTGCATCCAGATAAGTGACTGAACACCCCTGTGTCAAGGAGGGAAATTTAGTTGCTTGCCAGAGAAAGTTCTTTGAGGTTTATTTATTTATTGATGAAATGTAGCATATTCTATGGGGGTTTGAGAGGTAGCATTCAATTTTTGATTTTTGAAAATTTTTAAATGGTTTTTAGGTGGGGCTAAAGTTTGGGTTAAAAAGTCATTTTTAATAGAAAATTTAA
>JAAUXT010000544.1_pt1 | contig 12303 bp, 11 predicted proteins | sample 7278171 | NCBI WGS metagenome assembly JAAUXT01 (sample SAMN14350112, study PRJNA611818) | marine sediment metagenome | isolation source: surface marine sediment (1.8m) | place: French Polynesia: Moorea | collected 2018-08
GTGCGTGCACTCACTCACTCACTCACTCACTCACTCACTCACTCACTCACTCACTCACTCACTCACTCATTCATTCATTCATTCACTCACTCACTCACTCACTCACCCACTCACTCACTCACTCACTCATTCATTCTCTCACTCACTCACTCACTCACTCATTCACTCACTCACTCACTCACTCACTCACTCACTTGCACACACTTACTCACTCACTCACTCACTCACTCGCTCACTCACTCACTCACTCACTCACTCACTCACTCACTCACTCACTCACTCACTCACTCACTCACTCACATGTGTTTCACGGTTGTTCTCACTTCCGGTGACACAAAATAACAAACAAAGCTTTCGAAGAACAATCCTGTCTGACTGTTTCTCCATGTAAGAGTTCATCAAAGTATCCTGGAGGGAACGTCCTTCAAATTGTCCATTCCAACCCAACAATCCTGCAGAACAATCACGCAAAGGTTCAGAATGCGCTTTCCACACATGTGTTCAGTTGTGTGTTCTCCCGGTGAAGTTTTGTTTCTCACTCAGGGACCAAACGTACTTCTCGCATTCAGACCCTGAGCACACGAAGATCAGCGCTGCACGGAGCACCAGTCAAAACTGCCTCCATGTTTTCAACGATGTTGCGTCAGTTTCACCTCTCGTGGTCTGGGCTCAGAGTGACTTATTTTTTCTGTTCTTACCTGGCAATTGTTCATTTTGTATTTTTCACAAATATCGGATCGTACTTCGTTGTCCTGGACAAAAGTTGTCAGAATTCAAGCACTGGTCACGTGATGAGATCCGACGTTTGTCACGTGTTTTTATGTGAAGAACACAGTGCGCATGACAGACTGCGCCTGGCGAATCAGAGGCGTCGCTGCTGGACGTGATTTTGAGATCATCGCGAAGGATTGAGGGAGTGGGTCCAGGGATCCTCCAGGTTCGTGTGAACCCAAAGATCATTCAGTTTGGAGAGGGTCCAGGGTTCAGGGTCCAGGGACCCTCAGAAAAGAGTTGATCCAATTCTCCAGGTTTGAGACCGCAGCTTCACCTTCCAGGTTGAAACCCCACCTCCATTTCTCTGACATTTTCTTCTGAGGCATTCTCATCTTGGAGCAGGCTGGTACCCTCAGCTGCATCCTCCCCCAGACGACTCGAGTGAACACACGAGGTGACACCTGAGTCCCTGAACGAGGTGACATTCGAATCCCTAATGCAGAGCCTCCCATCCTAATCTCATAATCGTTTGAGCAAATGTCATTTCCATGGTGGCTGTGGAGCGATACTGGAGAACATTCACACTGTTGATGTGTGCACAAATCAGGATTCGAGTGCGCACACAAACATAAAGTTCACACTTCCCGCAAGAACGCTTGTCATGAGCGTTTTGCATTGTGTTTGAAACTTCAACAGAGCTTTCTCACGCTAACGTGTGCGAATCAGTTTGTTTTGTGAGGAGAGGGAGGAAGCGCGTAGTGACCTAGGTCCAGAACGTTCATTGCTCGACTTTCAGAAGGTCGGAGTGGCCTTGGTTGGGACTGTCTTGTTCAATCTGAGAGCATTACTTGGGCGTTACCAATCTGTGGACACAAGCTCACCCTGGATACAGACCAGTGAAAAATGTGTCTCAATTTACAGCTTGACAATGAACACTTGTCAAGTTTGTTTTGTTTCAAAAAAAATTCTTCTGGATTCCAGACACATGTTTCCCGAGCACGCATACCTCATTCACACACGCACAATTGTGAAATGTTTTCTCTTAAGAAATAGGTTCTTGATTCGCAGATTATTTTTGAACAGGAATCGGGGAAGAAGTTTCCATTCAAGTCCAGATCGTGGAGACTTTTCACCCGTTTGGCGTGTGGCGCATCGCGGTCCATTCTGGGGCCGTATCGCGCTCAAATCTGTGCGCGGCTTATGAGCGCAGCGCGGCCGGGTCGGGCTGTAGGGACACACGGGGATGGATAATGAACCAGAGAACAGGCACAAAGCAATGCGAATCCGATCAGACCGTCAGCGCAGCAGGAGCGGAGAGACTCCCAGATGCGTCGCTCCCACCAAATCCGCTCCGTGAAGGGACTCTTGCTCCACAACCGAGAGTCTGACGCAGACCTCAGATTCCCTTTTGTGCACAGGGCCAAGTGAGATCGCAAGAAGAAGCACACCTCGTTCAGTGAATGTGGTCGGGTGCAAAGAAAAGCAAAAGGACTTTAGCGGTTTTCACATTGGGTGACGCGCGGTCGTTTTCTAGGCTGACGTCAAAAATTCCATCATTCGGTGCAATGTCAAATTTTGACGCCGACGTCAAAAATACAACCGCGCGTCACCAATGTGAAAACCGCTTTTGTGGATCTGTGTCAAAGATGTTTGCGTCAATGAGGCAATGGAAAAAGGAACGCAATTTGTTTACGTTCGTGTGGTTCGCTCGTTGCTATGTTTGTACGATTCATCATGCAGTCTTCACCAAACTGCATTGCAATTCAAGAGCCATACCGGGGGTCAAGGACACGGGAATCAAAGGGTAATGCTGCTGCAGGAGGAGGTGAGGCACGCTGTCTGCCTCCCTCATCTCCAACCGAGGGTTCAACACCTCCCAACACGCTCCCCACCGCCCCTTCACCTTTTAAATTTCCATAGAAATTCTCGACTGGCAGCTGCTGGCAAAGCACTGACTCCGGCGGGCCTCGCCCCCCTGTCGAAGGCCAAATTGCCTTTGACAGGCCCATGATTATATCCGCAGCTTTTCTTATTAGTCTCGGACAAGGTTGTTAGCTCTGTGATAAGATGCGATGGATCCTGTCAGGCCGGGTGCAGCGGCGTCTCCGGCCCGTAGCGCGTACCGTATCCACCCGTGTATGAGACGCACCTTTTTGTCCCAAAATTGAGTACCAAACGTCGGGGTGCATCTTGTAGATAGGTGTGAGAATACTGTATTTTTAATGTGACTTTATACCAGAAAATGAAGGCAAAGTTTGGGGTGCATCTTATGCTTGGGTGCGACTTTGGTGAATACGGTAACTAGGTGGTTTATGGGGTGTCTAAGGCGGATGAGGGATGCAGTCAAATTGGATACTGAAAATCTTGTTGTGCCTCTATCTTCCGACAACAAATGAATATGCAGTGAAAGGCTGAAAAGTAGGTGTCAACCCGTTGGATTGCTGGTACGAACCTGAAAAGTGCATGAATCTCGGACTCCAGACTCCAGTCCAGCTCCTTGAGAAAGAAAGCCTCAATTCAAAATGGTCCAGCTCAACTTTGGAGCAGCGAAATCGGAAACCTTCGTTTGAGATTGATACAGATCTTTGTCACTCAGAGTGTAAAATACCAATGAAAGTGAGTGGTTCGGCGTGACCAGCTTCGACTGATGACCTTTTGATAGCTCAAGTATTTTGAGATTTCTGTCAATTCACAAACAATTCGTGGAATGAACAAGCGGGTAAACCGAGCTGTCTCGTTTTCCACCAAACCCAGGTGCACCAGGTGCGAAGGTCTGAACAGTGAGATTTTATTTCACTCCTTTTCCACGTTTCAGTGTTTGGTGAGACTTTTCACTCTCTGCCTGGGGAGTGTGTGCAAGAAGAGCACTTCCTCGTACTTCTAACCACTTCAGCGCAATGTTCATCAAATCAACAGAAATTCCACACAGACCCAAAAATAATCAAGAACACTTAGGCGTCCACTTTGATGGCCTAATGTGGATTTGTGATTGAAATTCATACTGTAAGTATCGGCGGGAAATGGGCCATTACAGTCAATCAGAGAGAGGGTGCATTACCGCGTTGCGCGGCTCGGGGATCCGGACTAATGACGCTCCGACACTCGAGCCGGACAGACGTCCCCGTAAACGCAGCCGAATGCGCGCACGCTCCACAACTTCGTTGGCGTCCGGTTCGGCTTGATGGCTTTTGCCCAGACAGATCTGGGGCACGTTAGTCTTGCAGGAGAGAGTGAATTGGTTTTGGGTGGAGAAAGAAGAACGACGCGTCAGCAGTTTTGGGTCAATTGACCCCAGCTCAGTGGTGGTTTGCGCGGTGACATGGAAGGGACCAGGAACCACGACACCGCATCAGTGCATTTTTGTCATCAGGATAGGAAATGGAAATCCTGAATGCATCCCAGATGTAGCAGGTAGACCGGAAGTGACATGGCCTCCAACCGGAAGTCACCTGGCGACCCATTTTCTTGCCCAATCAGACTCCCATCCAGTGGACTTTCAAGCACAACTTCAGCAGGGTTGGAAGAAAGGGCCACAAATTCACTAAATTCAAGAACTTAGCGGCGGTGGAGGGGGGGGGGGCTCGCGGTTCCCCCTCCCCATCGAGGTTTCCCCACAGCTCGTTATCAGTAATCACCTCCACCGGCGGCCCCACCGCGCCGGCTCCACCGGACCGCGGCTCTGCGCGCAATCAGTGCGCTTTGATTCACTCAGCGCGGATCCCGCTCCCACTGTATTCCACTCACGGCCCGCTCCAGGCCCGAGCCCGCATAAATGGGCCTAAAGCCCCGCTCAATCAAATCACTCAATTTTCGCCCCGTTTTCGATGATCCGCAATCTCTGCACAATACGGACGGCTGTGACTTCCAGAGACCGGCCAGTCTCAAGAAGTCTATTCAGGCACTGGTTCTACAGACTTTTGTTCTCTTCAGAGAAGCTGAACTCTTGAAGGTCTCGTGTGCATTCGTTGTTTCGTGGCTCCAAGAACAGCGCAACGAAGACAGACGTGGTGAAGCGTTCCTCTGCACCCTCAGGTCACTGGGGAAATTCGGAAGCACGAGGGCTGTCCACGAATTTTCCGCTGGTCTTCGACGCTCAAACCGCCTCGAAATTACGAGTACACGGCGGAGAAAGTCCGGATGCCATTAGAGAGTTTTCGATGCAACATGTGCGGGCCCGCCGGTGCCATTTCACGTCCGGTGCCATACCTTAAATCTTGATACTTGTGTCTCAAAACCTCAGTGGATGCTACTGAGTGTCTCAATGACAGAAAACTATTGTCAAATGACATTTTGGTTCAATCACTTCCCTGTGAAATCGCCAAGGAAAAAGCACAAGTGGCAAACTGGTTTCCCACCGGACGTGAAATGGCACCGGGCGGGTCCCCGCGGGCTGCATAGAAACCTCTCTATTTTCTGTCTCGATTTCTGTGCGGTATCTCGACAGAAACAACATCCATACCATATGAGGAATATTGAACTCTATCCAAAAGACTTGTACTCACCAGTTGGGTCTCAATTGCTGTGCATCTCGATCCAAATAGTGAGTACTCGTCTTTCGTACAGCATTCAATATTCCTTACGGAAAATTCGTTTCATGGCGTCGCGCTACGTTTGAGTGTCTGAAACGTCGTGCTCAGAGAATCTCTCTCTCTCTCTCTCTCTCTCTCTCTCTCTCTCTCTCTCTCTCTCTCTCTGTGCCTTGAGCATGTATTGTTTGCATGTTCACACTACACATCTCCACGCACGACAGACCGCAGGCAAAAACGGACCATCTCGCGCTCGAGCTCCTCCCATTGATTTTCGCCGCATCGATCGATCGCGGCGGATGATTTGTCGTTCCGCGCATGAAAGATGATAAGTGGATGAGAAACTGTTTCTCTGTTCATGTCTTCATTCTTGTGCCAGACATGACTCCAGAATCCATCGACAAAAGAGTCACCCGTGGACGTGTGCAATTTCTCAGCGTTGCCTCTGGAGCTGTGGAAATTGGGGCTTTTAGCAAATACGTCCGGTCCTTTTCCGATGTGTCTCAATCGACTGATCGGTGACACAGACACCATTTGGTCACCTGCTGTAAGCTCTCATGTGCAAATTTGGTCATCTGTGTCACCGATTTGGCAATTGGGCCACCGCACGGAAAGAACAGTTGCTAAAACTCGCGATTCATACCCATCCAGCGAGAGCGGAACCCATATCACATCCTTCAGGATTCTCGGCAGAATTGAAGCTAAAACACGTTCCTGAAGTGAGCAGCACCAGCATCCCCGAGCCTCTGAGTCTATGGCAACAGAAAAGGTGCTGAAGCAATTACAAGCAATGTCAAGTGCACCCCGCGCACTGTGAACAATCCAGGGTTACTCGGGGTGCACCGGGCCCTGGACGTCCGTGGAAGCGTCAGAAGTCTGCAGAGCGTCGAGCATCTGTCGGAGGCAGCGAGGTTGCGCCGTCAACAGTCTGATAAAACACTTCCACATCCGGCTCAGAAAAAGCCAAGGGTTCTTCTGGGCTCGTTGCTTCCTGGAGCTCTGAAACACGTTTTCATTTGAGTGGTTCTCGGCTGCTAACAAGAGGGATATCTACACTTTGTGGCAGAGAAAGGTTGTTGCGCAAAGTTGCAAGACATGCTTGCCCTTGTTGGTTTGATTTCAGTCTCCAGCACAACGGTTATGGAAAAACGACAAGGCTTGAACGTGCGAAAGGAAACGCCGTTGTGGGACAGACACGTGTGGATCTGCGGATCAAATCGACAATTTTTTTGTGTGGAAACCACTTTTGTATCTGGCGCACAAGATCACAAAACATGAATCTCTGATCTTGCTGTACGAAACGTCTTCCCTTCAAAAGCACTTTTTGCACCTGCCCCGAATCCCCCCTGTTTCTCCGTGGTTTCTTGGAATCTCGGTGCCGGCGGCTCCTCCTCACACTCTCGTAAAGCTCGTCATCGTGATAAGCTTCGTGCCGCACTCTCAAACAAGGAACTTCTGTCACTACGTTCAGTTCAACCTGGATTTTCGCCCTTTCGTGCGTTTTGGATGGTTTTGTTGTTGTTGTTGTTGTAGTTGTTGTTGTTGTTGTTGGTGTGTGTGTGTGTGTGTGTGTGTGTGTGTGTGTGTACTCGTGTGTGTGTGTGTGTGTGTACTCGTGTGTGTGTGTGTGTGGGTGAAAAGAAAGCACAGCATCATGAATTTCCGGGTCGGACATCCTTGGCTTTGGCCCTCAACATTTCGGCTGTTGATGTTTATAAGTTTGCCTCCACAGATTTGAACCTTGGTTGTGTTGGTTCTGATTTTCAGATTCCTGCGTTAGCCCCCTGCTGATAGGTGTTGCCTCTTGTTTGCCGCACCTCCACCCCACGCAGACCTCAGAGCGTATCATCGGTACTACGCATCCAGAAGGAACCACGAAACTGACCCCCCACGACGAAGGTGCTTCATATCTCTCTTCACAAGTGTTGGTGCTGCAGATCTTCGCAGTGAATGGGACATGGACTGATGAAGCAGAGAATTGGAGTCTTTTCCGGTTTTCGAAACAGAGGGCCTTTCCACCCCAAGCTGTGTGATTTAAGTTTTTCAGTAGCAATTTTGCTTCCTTCTCCTCCAGGGTCTTTGTTTTCCTGCCAAAGTGTGTCCTCCATTTCACTGTCAATGCCACGTAGCACGTCACACGTGTACCCTCCTACGTGTTGCAACCAGACCTCCCCAATGGAGAACCACCGGACGCTGAGAGTGCGGTGCCTCTGTACCAGGGTGAGGTTTCCCCCGCTCCAACTGGAGCTACATCCAGGTTCTGATCAGCACTTCCGCATTCAGCAGACGCTCTCACCCACACATCGGCTTCCAATCGCTCTGAGGAAGAGGAAGTTGCCTCAGCCGATCCCCATCAGACGAGCGCAGTTACATCAGGCTCATGTTCTCCTGATAAACGACCTGCATGATGCCAAAAGTACGGGCGCAAAACAAGCGGCAGATAACTGCTGATTTGAACTGCGTCTGGTGAAAACGGTTTGAAAACGCAATGGCGCCTCTTTCCTTCATTTTCTGCGATTTCTCAGCCTTGAAGCTCCAGATACCTGAGACAATGTTGGAATCAAAGGGACTTGTTTCTTGGTTCAAACAGGACAAACTCAGGTTGGACTGCGTCCAGATGGATCGGAAGAGCGGAACGTCGAAGTCCTCACTGTGCCCCGCTGTCACACGAGCTGAGTACGTCAGTGACCTTCAGTTGCAACACGTTCGATGCCCACCATGCTACGAGCGAGGTGGCATTTCACCCTGGAAAAGCTGACTTTTCTTCCCCATTCAGTAGTGACTTGTTTCTTTTTCCAAAGATATTTTCTACAGGAAAAGAAAGGTTGTGGAAAAGAGAATCTGTCTGTGAAAGGGAATTGGTCTGTAAAATTGAACATCATTTTCAAAATTTGAAAACAAGTTACCGTATCTACCCGTGTACAAGATGCACTTTTTGTCCTGAAATTGAGCAACAAAACTGGGGTGTGTCTTTTCTTGGTTGTGACAAAACGATTGTTTCAATGTCATTCCATACCAGAATATCAAGAGAAAAGTTGGGGTGCGTCTTATACTTGGGTGCGACTGATACATGGATGAATATGGTAAACTGATCTCCAGCGATGCCACGTCGCACGTCGCACGTCGCACGTGTACTCTCTATTTGTTGCAACTAAACCTCGCTACTGACAGTACCAGCATATGGTACCATGTGAACGCACTTTGCTTTCAACAGAGTCCTGTGTACGAGAAGGGCCGTCCCTTCACAAGGAAAATGCACAAAAGGATAGAAAGAAGATGACAAACGAGGGGCTTGGGTCCTTTGCTGACGAATCAGAGAACAATACCAAATCCCATTGAAAACTCGCATCAACAGGGAGAAACAGACAAAGAAATCTCGGTGCTGGGTTCCCGCTCTGATCCATGCGTCTCAAGTTTCTCAGCGCGATCTCAAATTCAGCACCACGAGGAGACTATTGAACGATGATCACTCTTTTATGCCTCATTTCAGCGTTTCTCCACCGTCCCGGCTTCCATTACCGTGGCGTCTTCAGGAAACAACGCGAGATCTTCATTTTATTTTTGCACATTAATTCCACACACGTTCACATCTCAATTAGCATGATAATGAAGCCGTTACGTGTGGAGCACCGAGGCCTTCCCTCAATTCAGCTGCTGATAGGAGAAGTGGAGCAACGGTTTCAGCGGCTCTCCATCCCGGGACACGGGACCTGCATTCAAAATTCAGGGGCAAAATCAACTGCGTAGATCTGCACAGCACCTCAGAATTTCTCTCCAAGATCAAGGAAAGCAGGCAGAGGAAAATTCACTTTTCTGAGAGACTCACTCCATTGGCCAAATGCTTGGTTTGTCCGGTGTCACCAAGAATGATGATAAGGTGAGAATCCTGGTTCGTATGCGGTGCCACAACTGCGTGGTCTGCATCCCACCAACCCAGAATAATCTGGAGGAAAACGAAGAGTCCTTCAACAACGTCAATGCTTGCTTCGTATCCTTGTTGTGGACAGGGACCATGGTCTTTCTTTACTCCATTGCTCCCCATGTCAAGAGTGAATGCCTTTCCGTGACTCTTTGCTTTCCTTCCCAAATCCACGTGTTTCTGTGGACCCAGAACCAGCTCCACTCTCTATGTACCGAGTCCGTGATCTTTGGCCTCATAATGCGACGTCGCGTCAGTGTGTCTGCGTGTCGACTTGATATTCGGCGGGCGGGAGGCTAAGTAAACGGCTCAAACGACCCATCAGCGGGAGAAAGGGAATCGATGGGGAGGGAGGAGGGCGGCGCGGGCCCCGGCGCCTCCCGCCGCTTCGGGCCTCGGGCCCCGGGGCCGGTCCGCCCGGGCCGGGCCAGGGCCTCGTGTGCCGCGCTGATCAACAACGGGGCGGTTATGGGTGTCGGACATGGATTCAGGGCCAGAAGCGGAATTCAAATTCGGCTGCTGCTGCTGCATGCTGCGTGACTTTCTTGCGTTGTTTGCCAATTTGGGATCCGGTTATTTTCTGAGTTTTGTGGCATCTCAGAAGGGATTTGTTTTCTCTTTTGGCAGCCTGTCAAAGAACCCTGACCAAGTCGTTGCCCTTGTGGAATGACGTGAATTTGTTGAGATTATGCGCTGAATCTGTTTGTAAAAATACACCTGACAGGCGAATAAAACAACCTGTGTGTCCACAGACGTGTTCATCGGTCCCTGCTCTCACCGTGTTCACTCGTGTAAAAACGTGCCATTTGTGTTGCATTTGAGCATCCAAAGAAGGGATCCCACTCAAACATAATTGTGACTTTCCCTTTGTTTCAAAGGGGACCTGAACACCAGGAAAGAAGGAAAATGTTGGGAGTGTACCTTTTTCCGCGAGTAACACGGGTGAATACGGCACTCCTCCCTCAGGTGCTATACTCACACAAGTGTATACGGTACCCCTTTCCCAGGTGCGACTCACACTAATGAATACGGTACTTCTCCAGGTGCGACTCGAGCTGTACCTCCTACAGCTGCTAATTCTCACTGATGTCTCTCCCTATGCTCACTCCCTCATCTCGAGCACCTCTAATCGCGCCCCTCTTCATACCGCTTCTCCAGACCTCGAGTACAGACCCTTCAGAGACGAGCTGCGCACTCCACGCGGCAAATCGCGGGGACTTTGTGCGCATGCCTGAAGATATGGAATCTGACCCGGTTGCCCAAAGGTATACGGAAGATGGAGGTGAGATGGTGTGCCAGAGGGTGGATTTTGAGAGGAACGAGGTGTGTTGAGGTGCTTGACATTGGGTTTGGTGTGATTCAATATGAGGAGAGGAGGTGTGAATTTCGAGCGGGTCGAAACTCCACACTACCAACAGAAGATATCGTCGTCTCTTGACGACGGCAAGGTCACCAACTCTTCATGGAAGTTTCCCAAAGTTTTCCCCAACCCGGAGTGTGCAGCGACTCTTGTTTGCTTTCTGCTGGCGTATCCACGTTTCTTTGGTACTTTTTCACAGAGGAAATGTTTTCCCCATTCCCTTGAGCCTGCAGGAAGCATTGCAAAAACATTTCCGATGCAATTTTCTCACCAGCTGCCTCGTGTGAAATGCTGTTTTTGAAAAGTCAGGAGAAAAACCAAGGAACTATGGGATTCCCTGGGGATTTTTCAAATTTCTCCGCTGAGCAGCTTGTGAATTGAACATCCAGACAGAAATTGTGAAGAGACTTTCTCCTCACCAACAGGCCTGCGCCTTCAATTCTAAATTTCATCTCTCCATCTTCCTTGTGCACCCCATGTTTGCAGACTGTATTGCCGGAGCCCAGGCCCTGCAGAAAGAATGGAGAGTCGGGAATATGAATGGGGAATCTCAGGAGGAGCCTCAGACGGTGGTGAGATGCAGGGCTCCACAAGGGCTGAAGTTGTCCCTACGGAGAAAGCGATCCTTCACTCCGAACGTCGTTGTCCTCTCTCAGTTCTATTGTGCGGGCAGACTTGTGGCAATATCTCTCCACTTAGAACCTGCACAACTGGGCGTACGTGCATTTTTTCTGGGCCATTGCTTTTCTGGAGATAGTGACACGGGAGGCGTGGAGTAACCAGGACAAGATGGCGCTTGCAAAAAATATTGCAAATTGCTGAATTTTCTTTGAAAAGTCTTGATCAACACTGTCAGTCTCTTCTATTTGTGGAAACCACTTGAAGTCTGATTATCTGAAAGCTGTCGTTGTGTGGACGCCTCAGAAAGAGGGTTGGTGGTTTTTCATGACAGCTCCACAGGCGGAGTGAAGTGTCTGTTACTCGGGGCATCACGAGATGAGATTGGACGGGAGACGGAACATGTCGGGGCGGCGGCTCTGTGCAGAGATAGACACAAGCGAGTTTAAACACGACGTTTGAAATTGAAAACATCAACCTCAATATCAAAATGTTTTTCCATGCCTTGATTTTTCCATATATTGGGAGTGATTCTGCCTTGTCAAAATATTGTTGAACAAAACTGACCAAAAACTAGGGTTTCTTATTGTGAATATTTCTGTGCATTGGGTTCTAATGTCAATGCAGCGTTTGAAGTTCTGGCTCCAAACGTCCCTGTTTAAACGCGCTGCTGGACTCAGAGCTTGAACACGCGTCCCAACGTGGGAAGAACCTTCCTCAGAACAGACCTTTGTCAAAACACTTGCGAGGACTCCACAATTTCCAGAAGAACAACGAAAGTAGAGCAGCAGGATTCGACCTTCACACCCCACGCACACATCCACGCACGCACACCACACACCCACGCAGATAGTCAGTCACACAACCGACTGACACAAAGCACAAAACAATTGAGATCAGCGGACGGAGACAAGGATGGAGAGACGAGACTCACATACACACACACACACACACTCACACTCACACACTCACACACACAGACACACACACACTCACACACACGCACGCACGCACACACACACACTCACACACACACTCACACACACACTCTCTCTCACACACACACTCACACACATGCACAGACACACACTCACACACACACTCACACACACACACACACACACAAACACACACACACGCACACACACACACACACACACACACAC
>JAAUXT010041602.1_pt1 | contig 12302 bp, 11 predicted proteins | sample 7278171 | NCBI WGS metagenome assembly JAAUXT01 (sample SAMN14350112, study PRJNA611818) | marine sediment metagenome | isolation source: surface marine sediment (1.8m) | place: French Polynesia: Moorea | collected 2018-08
ATTAACTAAATATCCCTCTGTTTGTGTGGGTGTGTGGGGGTTTTTGTTTTTGGGGGTTCCCACCCCCCCCACCCAACTAATACCCCTGTGGGGGGTGTGGGGGGGGGGGGGGGGGGCCAAAGTGAAAGATGCACGGGGCCTCTCTCTGGATCAACTAATTGCTCGCATCTCGAAGTCGAGACCAGCCCGTCCCGTTCCGCGTTCTTTCCGACAATTGTGGATGCAAGCTGGTTCATCTTTTCCAGACAGGCTGGGACGGCAGGGACTAAGCCCAGGTAGGAAGGACAAGACGAGCAATTGTTCGAAATGTCAAGCTCTAGAGATACGAAACGCAAATCATTCTCAGACACACCCTGAACGATTTCAATAAGGCTGCGCTCAGGAAGCCCGCGGTTTATGGTGAGCGGCCCGGGTGGGACCTGCCCTGGTGCTATTGCTGCCCCCCCCCTGAAAACACACACACACACGCACGCAATTATGATTGCACCAAGCCCGCGGAATACGAAAACCGCGGGCTTGGAAATGTTGGGCCCTCAGAAACAAACACTTTTTTGCCCAGGGATTTGAAGGGGCAAACTCACAATCGACCCTGTCGAGACGCAAAGAAACCCGTTTGTGCTGAATACCGATCGAAGCGTTTAGAAGAAAGTTTCCGACCACAAAATTCCTCTCAGGTTGTTGCACGCAGGATCTGGGCCGGAAAGATGATGATAATCGCTGCAAACCTGTTGGCTGTACACATTGCCAAGGCAACGAACATAAACACACACCCAGGTGCATTCAACTCGTACATGATGGATAGGTAACTGTTTGCTTTGGCCGACGCAAACTTTTTCGATGCTGCTTGCTGAGAAGCCTTTTGCAGTGGTACTTTTCACAACTTCGACCAACGACAACCTCGTACCAAAGCTCGTTTTCTCAAATTCAGCTACAACGGATGACGCTCAAGCAACCACAAATCAAACTTCGCTGTTTCTCCAGACACGCCCGTATCATTGCCAAAAATGACAAGGAAGCAAAAAAATGTACTAATTTAGGTCAGTGCAGATGCTTCATGCCCAGGAATGTAGCCTCGAAAATCTTTTCAGAGCGTAACACGTGTGCTACGTACGTCGAAAGCCACAGCAATGATTGCAAGTACGTTTTTGTAGTTGTTAGACATTTAATACTTCGTCATGCAACTCCGCGTTTCCACGTCAACAGATTCTCTGCAAGGGACACACCCTGCACAGGCCTCCAGCCTATCAACCATATTGGGCTTGCGGAGCTCTCGCCGAGCGGCAGCGGCAAACTCGTTTGTTCAATACACTACGCAACACGTCGCGTTGGAAACGGGCTCAGCTCCGGCTGGATGATTGAGCTGCAGATGCCTCCAGATGATCATGAATGTGAGCTTGATCGAGTCCGCTGCTACGGTGCAGCTCTCTGCCCACAAAGAACCGTTGCCACGAAAATCACCACAAGTCCTTCTGCACCAGGAGTTGTTGTTTTGTCTTCTTTGGTTGTTGTTGTATTTTTTTTTTTGGAAAGTCTGCTTCGGTTCAGATTCTATTTGACTTTCAATTCCAAGCTATCAAGGGATTAATTTTTTTCATTTTTCGACGAAAAACCGATGACGTTTGCAGTTTTGTTTGTGAAACTTTCGAACAGCAACACAAGGACGCTGTTCCATGGCAACGCACGCGGGTTCAAGGATGAAGCCTCGTTTCTTAGCAGCAAGCTACGTCATTGGTTGCCTGGTTACCGTTGACGCTGCCTCGTTTCTAGGCAGCAACAACTCAAAACCTTCACCAAAACAACGAGCCGCACATCGGACATTCGTTGCGAAGGACTCAAGATCTACTTGTAGTAGACTTTGTGAGAATAAAACGCAGAACAGATCCTCTTCCGAACAACTCTTGAAATGGTTCCCAACTCAGAAATGTGTGGCTTCTCCATTTTGGAACTTTTGCTCCCCTCCCTCCACCGACTTTCAATTTGCAGATGTTCTGAGCAAGCAATGCAGTGAATCTTGGAATTGATGAACAGTGGACGGCCACAATGCTGTCGGTACGGTTTCACAGTAACTTTGTCGCACATCTGACTTGGTTCCAATGCCACAAAGCGAGAACTGTTGAAATAAGACGTACCAAAGATGGATCAGGTTCACACACGATTTGGAATGAACGAGCAAAAGCCTCACCCTGGAAGTATGGTGTACCCGGCCGAGGGACTGGCGTGTGCGAGCATCTGCAGTTGGTGGTAGGGGTGGTAGGGTGTTTTGCGCAAGGCTTGCAGCAAGTTGGGTCTGTAGTCGGGGTCAATGCACCACAACGACCCTTTCCCGATGCTCTGAAAAAAGAGGCATTCTGTATTCCATTTTGCAAACTCGAAATGGAAATATTTATGGCCGAGTCTCGTCTGTCTACATCAACGCTCTCTGTGCACAGTGAAAGCTTCAAAGTTCCCATGGATACGGATCAACTAAGCAGCTGTCACTCGCAGAGTTTTTGTCCAATCAACGCCAATTGCACAACTGCCAACAAGAATGAAAACGTAACAAACCAGAGCTGTCCAATTACGACAAGCAAATGTGAAAAAGCATTGAATCAACTTAATCGTGGGCTGTGGTGTGTGAAACCGTGGAGAAACTTTTTCTCTGCTTGTCTGATCTTCGTTCGCCAGTTTTAAAGAATAGTGCGTCTGAGTCCGAGTGAAAACAAAGATAAACTTACCTGTCCCTTTTCTTTGTCCACCTTTTTGAAGCACTTGTTCAGCGAAAGGTTGTGTCGAACTGAGTTCTTCCATCCCGTTGGGGCGTTTTGGAAGTACGGAAAGTGAGTCAAAATCCAGTTGTAAATATCTTTGACAGGTAACTTTTTGATTGGACTGTCCTCGATGGCCATGAAGATGAGGCAAGAGAAGGAGTAGGGAGGTTTGCTGTTGATGTGTTTCTGGGGGTTGTAGGGGTAGGGAGGGTTCGAGTAATCTCCCCTGTTCATGTCATTGTTCTCTTTGACATCGTCAATGGGACTGGGACAGAGGTCCTCGCCTGGACTGATGTTTTTGAGCAAGTCAGCGTCCTGCAGCCAGGCAAGTGATGTCAACTCTTCATCTTCTTCTTCCTCTTCACCCAGTTCATCGTCGAAGTCCAGCGCCCCTTTCTCCAGCCGCAACTCCGCGAAGCAGCTGGAGCTCAGTCGGTCCCCGCCGCCGTCAGTGTCCAAGTCGAGGTCGTCGTCCATAGCGTGCAGCGCCCGAGACAGCGCGCTGCCGGGGAAACTGGCGCTGAGACTTTCGACGAGTCGCTTCCGCATCGCGGCGTCGCTCTCGTCGCTGCGATTTGGCGCCATCGCTGCTGCCGCTCTTCTTCGCCGCGCTCGCGCCTTTCTGGAAACACGTACGAGCATTGGGTCTTTTGCATGAACTGACCGATCATGTTGAGCGAACTTCAAAAGTAACTGACCCACAACATAACTCGCAAGTGAACTGTGTTTTCAGCTCAATCTGTTGTTGTTGTGCCCCTGGACCAGCTGCTCAGAATGTGAAAATCGTGCCCTAAAATCAGGCTTGAGCAGGCCACCAGTCCGCAAACTTATTTGGTCTCGAGAATCTGACGAGTACGAGGATCTTTCAAGTCAAAGTGTCCTTGTGCATGTTCTTGTCCACTGGCAGACTACACTGCCAAGCAACAAGCTAATGCAATTCTTTTGTTGCAAACAAAGGATGTGCTCATCTGTGTCCAAATGGGTGCATAAAACTGAACATGCTGAGAGACACTTTGACTTGAAAGATCCTCGTATTTCATTGTTTGTCACAGGCAATCTACGTGTACGAGGATTCTAACTCTTGCTCTCAAGCGACACTGCTCAACTCTGTGCTAAACTCGTCAACAAACCTGGAGAAGGGAATATCCAAAGTAAGTTTCAATGGTGATTGTGTTTCCTGTCTTATCAGACAAAGTTAGAAATTGAATTTCCGCATTATCTTTGCTTTTAACATGGCGGAGTGTTTCACAGTTTATTCTCAGCCTAAGTGCTACACTGTTGTCAGTTGTGGTTGGCCAGTCGTAAAAGAGGGCAACATCACACGCCGAAGTCTATTGGCTGACAACCGTTGCCCCAGCAACCGCTTCTGCCCTCATTAGAAATAGGGCATCCTCTCTTTCATGAAAGGCATCCAACACGAACCTTGACAGACGGCCACAGTCAACCAGAGCAAGTAACTTGTATCACGTCAGGGGTGGATCCAAAAGGACAGTGCTCTCATCCCCTGAGAAACTAAACTTCTGTTGCCCCAACCCCACCCAACCCTGGGACTGCTGTCACGAAGATCCTGTGAGCCAAAGGGGTTGAAGTTCTCTCCCAACACACGCGCCGCGCGCACTTACAAACACATGCAACACACACACACACACACACACACACACACACACACACACACACACACACACACACACACACACAATCATTTTCGTGACGGGTGAACTCAGTGACAGCAGACGAGACAATATTGAGTCGTGCCTTCGCAAGGAGGAAAGGATGGCTCCACCAGTCATTTGGGGTTCTCGGGTTTTCTCGACATTTTCGTGAAACAACATTTCCAAAAGTCAAAAGACAGACTTTCTATCCACAAATGGAACAATGATTTCTGAACAAAAAATTCCAAAGTGTTTTGTCTCACACCAGCAAGAATGCATTTTCACCAGACGGTGCATCTAAAAGTTACGGCAGGAAGGCACCCACAGGCTCTAAAATTGTTCCAGGTTCGTTGCAAACCTTCATTCATTGTCTTTCAAAGTGGTTGTCCAACACACCCAAACCAATTGGTGAGAACTGTTGGTCCTGTGATGTCCTTGAACATTGACTGGGAAGATCCAGAGACAAAATTGCAGTTATAAAATTCACGTGAAAACCGAGGAAAACTCCGGGTTTCACACTGAACTGACACCCCGTCGAGAAACGACACACCATTGGCCTGGCAAAACTTGCTGCTCGTTGCACAGCGATCCACCGTGGTGTTGAACACAATTTGAAGGCACAAAGAACAACGAACACTTACGTGGTTGTATCTCGGTTGAAGGTGCAACAATGCTTCACAGGTCTCCTCCTTTTTGTGACGGCAAAATTCACTCCCAATATTGCATCGTATATCCACAAATGTTGGAGGAAAGCGACGCTGGGGGAAAGGCGACCACGTAGATGAGCGAGCTGGGTCCGTGGCTAGGCCACGCTGATGGTGGCAAACTGAAAGCCACAGCGCACCAGCTGGCTGGCGCATTTGGTATCCATGGGAACAGTGCTTCGACTGAACAAAAGCATCTCTGCCACTCTCGCTGGCTTCAGCACACACGTACGCATCAGGATGTGAAAGTAACCAGACAAAAAATAGACAACAACACAACAATAGGGAAGAAATCACAAAACGAAAAAAGGCAAACCCACCCAAACTCAATCACGGTACTTTCGAAAAAGAACCCCACAAGAATCGTTGGGAAGCGCCGGCCTGAAATTTCTGTGTGAAACAAAGGAGCTATCTTTTCATAGTCTCGCCACAAATGATTTGTTGTCCACCTACCTTCCGATCGGCTTCATTTTGAACCCAAAGAAATAACCCAACATGACGCCACAGATGAGTGTGCAAGTTTCTGCACAGGCCACGCTCAGCGATGGAATGGCTTCAGTCAGTAATCCGGTGCCAGACTCGTAATCCAGTGGAACAAAGGCACCGTGTCATTACATACACGGTCTGAAAGGCAGGTACAATCAATCTGTTCTGCGAGTGACCCGTGACACAAGCCGCTTTAATCCATTCGACTCGCCTCGAGGGCACAAAGAACTCCACTTTACAAATTGTGAAGCGCAAAACGATCGTATCACCACTTGAGATAATGACGAAGCAGGAAAACCACTTGATCACAAAATCGACCTGCGATAAGCCAGTGCCGGTGTATTTATTTTCCTTACGAGGAAATGATCCATGAAATGACTCAGAATGAGCTCATACTCCTGTCACAAAAGTGAAGAGACCACGAATTGATTCCCACAAACGCTCAGTCCCCGTGCACACAGACTTGACAGTGGACGGCCACGGGCAGCAATGGCCACTGCTGAAAAATGCAACCAGGGTGATCTCAGAGATGGACTGAATTGTCAACCTAAGATGATTATTGAACAGCACGCCTCCTCCAAGCAACTTGTTGATTTTGCATACCCAGTGGCGTAAAACCGTGGTTGCAAGGAGCTGGAGACGTGGAACAATGAACACATCACCCGTCGAGCTGTCTCCCAGGGTATCTCATCAACAAGGTACAAACAGCACAAAAATCATTGGCAGCCACGTACAAATGATCCACTTGTAGCATGCCCTATTGACGATGTCCAAATCGATAAACAAGCACGCTGCTCTGATTTATGGTGTACAAATTACCGGGCTTTGTTCAATGGCAGTAAAGTTGACTGAAAAACGGGCATGAAAATGATGCAGAAAGGCATACAAGCTTCACTGAAAACAATTGTCACTCTACCTGTCAAATTTTTGTGCCTTCAGCAACATTTCAGGAAGATAGGTTGTCGGCTTCCAGTTCTTTGTGTGAGACGCCGCTGCATTCACCTTGATGCCAAGTAACGAACCAACAAACAGAGACTGATTCATGGCAGCTCCACGAGCTCTGATTCGTACGAAGATCTATATTTGTCGTGCATCCAAAGACTAAAATCCACACTGGAGCAACACCGAACAGAACAAGTTGTTTCAGAAACAGCAAGTTTTTCACTCTTTGCGATGCTCACGCATCAGCATTGAATGACAAAATTCAACTCTTGAAGCTGTTGCACCTGCACAAGGACAGAGCATCTGTGATTGGATCACACACAGACAACTAGTCGCCTGTGGAACATCTCTTTGAGCAGCTCCCAATAAGCATCCTCACCTGAGGAACAACCCCAATCAATACATTTGTTTACACCCTTTTCCATGGCAACCACGAAACAAAATGTTCTGCACTTCACCTGTTTCGACAAATTGCCGTGAAAACGAAAAAGAAAACACAATGGCCTCACGTGTTCATGTCGGACCGTGTTCAGACAATTTTTGCACAAATGTCCGGCCTTGGAACACGCGCGAAGTGTGCGAGTTTGGGGTGTGTGTTTTTTTTTCACCACAATCAAATTGAAAAGTTTGTCTGGTTTGGATCAACGACACATTGCTTGCTACTCAGTTGCTAGAAATATCGGAACACCCGAACACGGACGAAAAAACATACCGGTACCGGTATTCATGCAAGTCTCCTTTCCCATCCATACTCTCACGGAACAACCCCACAACGCGTCATTTAGCTTCAATAAGCCATCTCGCCACGGCATCGTCATGGAAACCAATCTGCAGGAGCGGCCTTCGCCAGCTCCCACAGCCCAGAAGTCCGTTCACGAGGAACAAGTATTGATCAAACACATCCGGTGCAACGGGCACCTTTCTGAGACAAATCCATCCACATCGCTCACACAGGAGCAATTGTTGCCTCCCATGGAACGCAGCGTAGGATACGATACGTACACTCCCAGACTGTTTCGAACATTCTGCACTGGAGATTGTGCCGCTTAATTTAGCTAAATGCCAAATTTAAGCAGTGAAGTGTCGCGTCTCCGCAGGGCACAGAGATTGTCAACAGACCAGAGAACTCGAGCCCTACCCCACTGAACTTACAACTTGTTTCCACCCAAAATTTTTACCAGGTGCAAAAGTAACATTTCCCTTTTGCTTGTCAGAGTTTGTGGAGGTTGAAATTTAGCCGCCTAAGGTTCAGACCTGGATTTGCTGGACTGCTTTGTTATGCACTGTTTGGTGAAGCGAGTTCTTTTTGGAATAAAATTCTGACCTGCCAAGACCACCTCAACTGTGATGTGAGCATACCCTGCAGGTAGATCGGCCACAGTCACAATGAAACCACTCTTCCCCACTGACAGGCAGAATGAGGCTCAGATGTGTTTGCCACCCCACCATGGACACCACAATGGACATACAAGGCAACGACAATTCAACAAACACTTTGATGAGGATTATCCCAGGTTTCTTTTCACTCGCCGGAGGCGCAGAGAAAGCTCTGGCGCCTTTCCACCTCATATGAATGAGTAAGTACCCAGACCCCACCCCTACCTCCTGAATACCCCATAACTGTGGGGGGGGGGAGCACAAGATATTGTAAAATTGATGGGTACTCCACCCTCACCTATTGATGTCACAAGACCAGCGAAGGGGGTCACCAGGCATTGGAAAACTTGATGATACCAGGTGACATCCAAATATTTCAATGTCAGGTGCCTCCTCCCCATTCACTTTGACTTTGGAAAATTTGCTGTCACCTCACATGACATGTCCCACTCCATAGATATCAATGTGTGTACGCTGAGAGAGCAAGATGGTGAGGCACAGCAGCTGTACATGTCTCCTCAAGGAGCCGTGCGGTCCCATACATTTGCACTGCAACTATCCTTGCAGCCCCAATACGTTTCTATTTTGAAAAACTCAAACTGTTATTTTGTTTGAAATTATGCAGAGGTATCTGAAATGCTCTTCTGTGAAGTTTTGAAAAAAAATCTTTCAGTTTTTCTTGTTTAAGACACACATGTGCACAGCCATTGCACAGCCCTGCATGGACAGGAGTTGTCCCAGCAGCCTGCAAGACCAGTGAGTCCTGTACATGTGCGGGCTGTTTACCACAGGCCTCCTCATCTTGCTTCAGCATTGAAATCTGTGGTCCCACACACATCAATGAACGTGATATCAGGTGACATCTACGATTTTCAATGTCAGGTTATCCCCCTTTTCACGTAACATTCGGAGAGGGGGTGACATCATGAATTGTGAGATTCATACTCCGGCGAGTGTTCCACGCTGTCGGTATATGCTATTGTTTTCAGTCTGATTTTCAAAGGCTCCACCCAAGCAGGGTGAATGTCAAGATGCCAGCCTTCAATGTTCATCTCAAGCGCCCTCTGGTTCCTGTCACATTCAAGATCCATCCCAGAGCCTCATTGTCTGGGATTTCACCACAAACAAAAATCCCTTCTCTTCAGAACTTTTCCTCCAGCTGTCATAACCAAACATTTGTGCTATGAGAAAAAGTGTCGTCTGTGTTTGGTGGAATTCTTCATTTGAACTTTCCCTCTCTCCTCATCAACTTGAAGCTGTTCAAGTATCAAGGCTTCCCATCACAACTTGCGTGCGCATCAAGTCACTTGTTCCTTCATGAAGACACAATGCAGTGATTCAGCATCAAATATACAGACCCGTACTTCCGAAGGTCTTCTGTCATCGCTGCCCACTCAGACCGAAACACACACACGCTTTGCCAACAGTGCACTGTTCGTCGGTGTGTCACCCGCAACTTGAGCGAGGGGAGGGCAGGTCCCAACTTTACACTGAAGGGGATAACCTGGACATGTATGAATACTTTCCCCTGCAGCCCCAACTTTTCACAGACATCCTAACTTCTCACTTTGGGGGTGAGACTCCTGTGCAGGAACTTTTCTGGATGTCAACTCTTTGGTTGTGCCAACGTTTTCCAAACAGCGAGAAGTGTGCAGACCCCCCCTCCCGCCACATGCACACAGGCATCAATGAGAATTTGTTGAAATTTTCTCAGGCAGTTGGCACAGGGAAACAACCAATCCCAAGTCTCACTCCGGTGGAATCTCTGCACAACATCCGTTTGCCCAACAAGAATTGCACTCTCGCAAGGACAATCAAATGGGCTGTCAAATTTCCGTCAACAAGTTGAAATGGATGAAGCATGCCTTGAATCCATCGTGCACAACGAGGCATGCAGAAAAAACTCCGCGAGACAAAACATAAAACGAGACTCTACCTGATAATGCGCGTCGATGCACCAGTTGTTGGTCAATTCGCTCGGACCACTGTTGGCGAAAGCTTTTTGTGTCAAACTTGCACAAAGAAGACTCTTCGTGGAGAAAAGATCCAACGATGGATCACGTCCAAAAGCAAACGGTTGCAAATGTATTCTGATTGCTATCAGGGCATAAATACACATCTGCTCTGTGCTGCTCCTTCCTTCGTTGCGCTGCTGTTGTCATGGAAATCATCAAGCTGTTGCTTGACAACGCCATCGACATCAGAGCGACTGTAGCTTCAAGCGAGCTGCTGGAAGCAAAGCCCACCCATCACCCAAGCTAAAGCGCACGTCTGGTCTGGTCTGATCGGAAGTCAAACTGGTGGTGCTCAGGAACAGCCTCCGTCGACGCCCTGTTCAACCATCCCAATGCAGAAGCCGATCCATAGGCTACCTCCAACCCCATTCCGTTTGTTTTTGCTCCGTGACACATTTTGTTTTCAAAGTTGAAGGTCAGGCCTGAGCTGAGATATCAAAAGGACTCTGTGATTTAAAATGATTCGAATTTGAAAAGAGTCCAAGCTTTCTCTCAACAACAGGGTTCTATCACCTGCTGTTTGTTGTCCATGGCAGGCCTCAGCATTCTTCATCCCCGCCGGTGCAGTTGGCCTGATGATTTCCGCACAAAACTAAAGCTCTCTTGCCATGGACAAAGAGCTGAGAAGTCAACAGCTCCCTCACAATTCCAGTCCAGTCCCAAGCAACAGGGTCAATCAACAAAATAAGAACGTGTGTTCTTCCAAAACCAAAGCAAAAAGAACGGCTTCACTGTTCACTACAATTCAAGGAGGAGCTGATTCTTCTTTCAGAGAAGACTTCCTCAGCAACAGTATTTTTCTCCAGCACAGGGCCAATGCACTCAGTTTTTATTCTCTGACACAATTTCAAGACATCCAAACATCAAATCTGTATCTTGATTACGAGATGAGATTGCCAATTCAAGTTTTGTTGTGTGGAATCGCACAAAGTGACAGGACAGACACGGGACATCCAAGCTGAGATACGTAAATTCTGTTGAGAACACATCGCACTTTAAATTGGTCGGGTGGGGTTGTGTTGGCAATTGAGTCGACACAGTATTGATGGTACCCCTTGCACGCGCGGGGGGAGGAATGGGGGGGGGGGTGATGCGATGAGATACTGTTCTGCCACAAAGTGTCCTTGCCCTTTGGACAAATCGCGCAACAAGGACGTAAAGCAATGAAACAATCGCTGGCCGCAGCGTCGCAACCGACACAAGCAAACCACCACAACAACCGAAGTTGTTGACGCAAGTGTAAGCAATAGACAGTTTTATTTTCCACAAGTCCCGTCCTCGGGTCCCTTGAATCACTATTGTCCTGCAAAGGAAGTGTGTGTGTGTGTGTGTGGGGGGGGGGTTACGAGGACAGAATTTATTCACACCTCCAAACTTTTGTCCATTGAGTTCTCTTGACTGAAATTCAATGGGAGTGGGTCACCAAAGCGGATGCTTTGGAGACAGCATACCAGGACGGACACATATATTTGTGCAGGTTGGGTATGCATCTTTGGACACCTTTGGGACTGTGATGACCACACACACACACACACACACACACACACACACAGACCGTGTCACGTTGACAAAAGAGCGACACTCACTGGTTCCACTTGCAGGTGGTGGGGAGTGTGAGCTGGTGACGTCAACCAGTGCGGCTACGTTTGAGTTTCCACTTTGCCACAGAATCCGAAAGAGACCGATGACGAAGTGCACTGGCAATAACTTGTAGCCCTGGTGCATTGAATTTTGTGTCTTCCAAGCTTCTCCTGCTCAAGCTTCCCACAAACAGGTTCAAAACCCAACTGGGCTCTTCCACACACACACACACAAATGTGTGATTTCAAGTCACTCTCCCTCCTCCTTTCTCTGGGAAGCAGGCTTGGAAGAAGGCTTGCTTCCCTAGCACTGGGAAGAGAGAAAGAAGAAGCCTTGGGTCACATGATTTTGTGGTTTGCTCAGTGAACATGATGGGTGGCAGCTTTGTTGGCTTATCTTTTTCAAACAAAAAAAGAAATCCTTGAGTCCTGGTCATGATCATTGGCTTTGCTGTAGATTCACATAGTTTGTGCCCTGGGCACTCTTTACTTGGCCTAGGGTGTCCATTTCAGCCTGCATATGTTTGTATGCCAACCTAGAGCTCTGCGAGACAGGAAACTTTAGAACAGTTTGAGCAAGACTGCAGTGAATGCAGATCGATCATTCGACCTGTTCACACCTGCTTGGCATTGTTGCTGCACTCAATCACCACCTGGTCATCTGTCCCCTGTACTGTGCGAGGTTTTATGCGAGGGCCGTGCAACTTGCAAATTGGGGTGCCTTGACTAGGATAATTTTGAGTGGCGTACTTCTGTCCAAGTTCTGATGCTGAGCGTCATTGCATCAAGAATTACAAAA
>JAAUXT010049586.1_pt1 | contig 12301 bp, 11 predicted proteins | sample 7278171 | NCBI WGS metagenome assembly JAAUXT01 (sample SAMN14350112, study PRJNA611818) | marine sediment metagenome | isolation source: surface marine sediment (1.8m) | place: French Polynesia: Moorea | collected 2018-08
AAAGTAATTTTGACATTTTTATTTCTTGACAAATTTCAACTTTGGTTCCGATTCTTCTTGGAGGGTATGAAAAATGCCATCTTTGAGAGATGGTATCGGAGCTATGAATGACAAGTGGATTAGCGGTTGCACCAGGTAAAAAATAAAGAGGTTTGTGCATAAGTTCGAATCACCGCAACGTCCAAATTTTTGGACGTTATTTTTTGTCACTGCGTCACCAATGTGAAAACCCTTAATGCGCCCCTGATCCGCGGTGTGTTCAGGGCACAAACCAACCACACGCAGCGCCGTCCTCCAGACACACGTGTCCTTTGCGAAGCAACCCACAACCAAATTAGGCATATCCATAGAAACTGAAAGTATCCATGTTCGCGATACATCTCGTTGCGTGGCACCCAACAATTCAATTCCGTGGTGTCAGGTGCTGTACTTTACCCCACATCGCTACTCCATTCAAACACTTGGGAGACTCATTTTAACCCCTTTCAGTACCATATACTCATTTCTGTGAGGAGTTGGTGTGTTCCTTGCCGTGTCTCGCCCCGGACTGAACCGGTTGACTCCGTCTCTCTCCGCTCCGAACCTGCAGCAGCTTCAGCCGCACACAGCGCGCGCCGCCTCTTCCTGTCTCACCGCTGCAGGTCGGGTCCACCGGACCTACTGCATACTGGATGTGCCACTCATTCGCCAGGGGTCGGCGAAAAAAGTGTATGTGTGGAGCCCCCAGGGGCTCAGAGTGAAATCACTGAAGTCCTAAAAGTTTTGTGCCCCTGCGACTTGACCTCGTTGGACCCATCGACCCCGGATGCGCGACAGATAACACTGTCTTGTCTGAGTCGATAGAAACACGTTTGAAGAGGATTGTTTTTTCAGTGTTCCATTTAAATCTGAGTACCATAGAAACATTCAGCTGATAAACTTGTTTGCCAAGTTTTTCAGTTTCTGTGCCCTCTTCAACGTGGTCTGTCTGCAGCAAGTTTCTCGTGAACCGCGACACGGAGTTTTGTCTCGCACGACCAGCTTCGCTGTGCTCTGGCAACCTGAACGCGTCTTCAACCGGACATCAAAACAGCGCGGAACTACGTATCTGGAGGTATCGTACACATTTGACGTCTTCTGTGCTCATACTCGTTTCCGCGCAAGCCCGTACGCTGTGTTGTGTTCGATGAGCGGAAAGATTTCAACTTGTGTGCGTGAGTGCATGTGTTGTGATGGAGAGGAGGGAAGAGAGACAAGAGAGAAAAGAGAGAAGAGAGAGAGAGCAATGTGAATTTGCTTGGATCTATCTACACAGACGTGCCAGTTCTGAACGCGTACGAGCTGTGATATCTTGGATGACGAAGCGAGGCATTCACCAGATCTCTCCTGGGAGTTATGTGTACAAGTGTCGCGCCTGATGTTCACTTTCTGCTCCTGCGCAGTTGTGCTGGTTCTCCACAGATGGCGTTGTTGGTGCGGACGCCGGTTACGGTGTTGATGACGTTTTGCGCCTGCGCACTTCTCGCGACCGTGCGGGCGTCCTATTCATACAAAGAAGTCAATGGAACCCAATTTCAATGCAAATTTGAGCGAGTGAGTCAGTTCATTATTTGTGAGCAGAGAACTGGAATTTGGTCAAAGATGGGGGACGGGAGTTCGACTCTCATTTTGAAATGTAAAGCATGGTCTACTCGTGAGACGAGCCATTTTTGCAGAGAAACTGATAATTCAAAAGAAAGTGAGAGGAACTGGACAGCCGTCCCCGTAGCAAAATGAGGGCACAGACAGGTAAACCATGGATTGGCAACACTGGGAACTGACTGCATGTATGAGATTCACATCAACAGCTCAACACCTTCGCATTGCAGGCGCCGTCCACCACTGGTCACCGGGTTCACGTCTACTCGTGCGTTGTGACTCTTCCTCATCACCACGCGACTGTCGACATGGAGACTCTCCTGACAACACTGACCCTGCAGGGCACGTGGTCGAGGGTATTTGAACAGACTGTTGAAATAGACTTCAACTTCACCAGGTTCGAATTGCTGTCTTCAGAAATGTTTCTGGAAGATCCGTTGGAGGTGGTTTCCCTCACGCTGACCCGAGCTGTGTTCACCCCATGCGAGTTGTCCCTGTTCACCCAACACTTCAGAGTTGCTGAACACTCAAGGCTATTCGTGAGTCAAGGGGACCTGGATTGCGCGCAGGACCCTCATCTCTTTCTGTATCGAACGAAAATTGTTAATGACAGAAATTTTGATTCCTGTCCGTGGCAGCACGAAGAGAGTCTTCAAACTTCCAGTGACAGCACCCTTGCTGGTCTGGCGACAATCAAGTCGTTACAGGTCTCACATTTCTCTGTTGTTGTCTTGGGTGACAGCTATCTGTGGCCTGAATTGAAGTGCCTACGTATTGTTGTCCAAGACCAGCAAAGATTTGATCAAGTTTTTGCAACCTTGACGAAAGCAGCCCCGCAACTAGCTTTTCTGCACTTCGTGTGTGAACCCATCTACAGTCCTGATTCCGGAAGTTTGGTGTTTCCAGCTCTGAGTGAAGTGTGTGCTGAACAGGAAAATTGGTGGTCCTTTCCCTGGAAGATGACAGGGACAACTTTGCCACTGGAGGCAAACGTTTTGAGCACACAAAGGGTTGATGTGCAGGGCAAATGTAAATGTGGTACTGCACCACCAGTTCAATTCACTTTTGGCCACAGTAACCGTACGATTGGGCCTCTGTTTGTAGCAAAACACGCAGTTGAAGTTGACTTCAGCAGAAACGGGTTGCGTGTTGTGCCAGATCTGACGTTCACTGGGTGCATAAATTCACTTTTGGATTCAACAAAGGGGAGTGTCGAAATAAGTTTGAACTTGAGTGTCAACCTTTTGTCGTTCTCTGAAATAGATTTGCGTCAGCAAATCAATCAAAGGAGCGTCGATTCGTGTGAGGTCAAAATCATCTCTTTGGATTTGTCCTACAACAGATTGAGTGAGAGTATCAACTGGAAAAATGCACTTTCGACAGTGAAGCATCTGAGGAGACTGTACTTGCACCACAATGAGTACAAAAGTCTCGAAGATATGTCGTTCCGCCATTTGACTCAACTGCAACTGTTGGATTTGTCTCACAACCCTTTAGGCATCAGCAAAGCTCCCCACTTTCACATTGGCATCATTGAGAATATGATTACTTCCAGGGAACAAATCCTCCATCAGAAAGTTGATGTCAGTCATTGCAATTTAACCAGGATACCAGCTTTGTTCTTGGAGTCATTTCTTGATGATCTTGATGTACACGAGTGTACAAAAGAAATTGTTGATGGGTGTGAAAGATACATCAGGCAATTGGGAGTGGACTTAAGTTTCAATAACATCACATCTTTGCCCCCAGATATTTTCGAGTTGAAGCGTTTATCTTTTTGGTGTCAGATTTCGGTTCGGTTTGAAATAGATTTTGAAGGAAACCCTCTCAACTGTTCAGACGCCAAAACTATCCACACGTACCGATATCTCACCAGCAGGTCAAGATATCTGGAAGAAGGTGGATATATCTTTTTTGCTGGACCTGCCTCCATGCCAGATATTAATTTCTATGAAAATAACCTTCAGTGTGCCCACCCACCCGAGTGGAAAGGGATTCCTTTGATGCAGATACCTGAGGTTGAGTTCGGTAGATTACATTCAGCATTGACTCACTGTCCTGAGGGTTGTCTTTGTTACCACACCTGGCAACATGGTGATGTCAGTGTGGCCAACTGTACACCAACTGATTCAGCTCCTCTCACTGAATTTCCACTGCTTGGGGATCAAACAGTGTTCCATAACTTAATTCTAGCACACAACAAACTCAAGACATTGTGTTGTCAAACTTCTGCAAGTCTTCAAAGGCTCACTTTGGGAAGTATTGTGAGTTTAGATGTGAGTTGGAATGCTTTGGAAAATGTATGTGAACAGTTTTTTGGCAAAATACCAAATGTCACACATTTGAACTTGGCTTTCAACAACATCAGAACTCTCCCACATCAAATTAGTTTTTTGAGTCATTTGAGAACTCTGGACCTAACTAGTGCTGGCTTAGAAGAATTTCCAAAAGAATTATCAAACAGTGGATCACTTGTAGAGGTGTACCTCCAAGGGAATAAGTTCAGGTGTGATTGTGATACTTTTTGGATCAGATCTTGGTTAAACAACAACACACATGTTGGAAAAGAGCCCAACAGTCTGATCTGTTTCTCAGGTAAAGCCAAAGGAAAAAGACTGATTGAAATTACTCAAGAAGATGTTGGCTGTTATGATCCTCTGAGAAACAAAAACAAGCAAATGCAAAAAATACTTCTCAGTGTCAGTGGGAGTTTTGTTGCTGTCTCTATTTTGGTTGCTGTTGTACTAAAGTTCAAAGGTCATATAAAGGTGTGGTTGTATGCTCACTTCAATTTTCATCCTTGGGACAAAGTAGAGGAGCATGTTGATGACAAGGACTATGATGCATTTATTTCATACTGTGAGGCAGATGAGCACTGGGTGTATGACACCCTTGTTCCTTATCTTGAGGCTCCACAGTGTGGGTTTCACCTCTGTGTCCATCTCAGAGACTTTGTTCCAGGTGTGGCCATTACCAAGAACATTACAACTGCAATAGAGTGCAGCAGAAGAACAATCCTTGTTCTTTCACCAAACTTTCTAAATTCTGGCTGGTGTGATTTTGAGTTTCAAAATGCCCACAGAAGAGTCTTGGAAGACAGATCAAACTACTTGATTGTTGTTCTGGAACAAGTAAATATGGAACAGATTGACAAGGCATTTAAATTTTACTTGGAAACCAGAACATATGTGGATGTAAAAGACAAGAGATTTTGGGACAAACTGTTGTACTGCATGCCAACTGTACCTGTGGACAAACTCAAGGCTGCCCAGTGGCAGGCACAGAATGATATGCAAGCCCCCACAGAAAAACGAATGGACAACAACGCAGTGAATTTTGACAGACATGATCCGGGTGATGAGATCCTTGAGATGAACCCATTGGTGGAACCCGAGCCCAGGGACAACATGCTCGCCGACCTGCCTCCCCTCTTCAGACGCATCCACACTTACGAGCAGTACAGGAACGCGAGGAGGAGGAAACTGGGGAAGGTTCACGTGAGACGAGCACAGGAGGGCGAGGAAGAGGCTCCGGAGATGGTCACTGTTGTCTGACTGACGTGTTGTACGACTGCTCATTCAGAGAACACGTGCGTGAAGTTGTTCATTTTCTCATTCAATTCTTTTCAGTGTTCCTGCTCAGGTCTGCAGCAAACACACGTTGACACTGATTGCTGGACACGGGTCTTTGCTGAAACACATATTTTGTCTGAAGTTGTGGGCGGCAGGCATTCTTTTACCATTCGTGGGCCCGTCTTTTTTTTCAAACTGCGGACAAACGAGATTGATTCAGGTTGTAAATACTGTCTGCACATATGTACCAGTTTGTAAATATACGCCTGGAAAAACACAATTTTTTTCTGAATTGTCATTTGCGTCGTTGTTGACACATCAAATGCAGGTGCACATGGCTGCCGCGAGAAGTTCTAGCGTTGTGCCACCAGACAAAAAGTGTATGGTTCAGGTAACTGCGGAACAGAAACGCGACCTGCGCCCCGTCACCTCTTGTCTGAACAAAGTCCACCAGATTTACGTTCGTGCTGATGAGTTAGAACTCTGCTGTTTGTCAAAGAGCACAGCGTACAAACCAAGTCAAAGAATAAAACTATGGTCTGTCAAAACTGAATTTGAAATTGAACGCAAAACAATGCTGAGGGTACTTGCTTTGTCTTGAGTCCCCTTGATCAAATCTTCAATGGACGCGTCTCATCTTGTATCAAAAGAACAACCGTGGCGGCTCTAGAGGAGGCTCAGTGCCAGCTCCCATCCGGACCTCCCCAAGACCCTCTTTTGCACTGCAGGCGCAAGAAGTCACTGTGGCTTTTTCATGACAACGTGTTTTGAAGGTAGTTCTTTTTCCCCTCGTAGATTCTCACTGCTCTGGGTCTGTCAAGGTGTTTGTTTGGAATTTCAGGAATACAAACGGAAGGCCAATAGACTCTACATCATCTGGGAAACAAACAAAAAAGAGGACACACGTGCATGTAGGAGTGTCTCAATATTCCGCACTTGCATGCTGATAATGCGCCAACAATGAAATCGAACTTAATCAAAGTGCACCCACTCGACACAAAATCCCTGACTCTTGTTCAGAACGATTGCCAATCACCGAAACCAGCAAAACTCCCAAATTGTAATGGCGTCTGTTAAAAACCAGAAGAGCGCGTCACCTGTGCCAGTGGATCAATTCTGCTGTGGGCTCATCAAGGCTCGTTTTACACTGGTGGACGCCTTTTGTGGTGCGCTTCTGCGCAAGTCAATGGGTGCTGAGTCTTGCAGTGACACAGGACCCATTGACTTGCGCACGGATAAGATGTGTGGTGCCTCGAGCAGATCCACGGAGAGAGTGGGACCTGGAGATCCTTCCTGAAAAATCCGTCCCGTAATGTTGCGTGTTTTTGCACGCAACTTGCATTTTTTGGGAGTTACACCACCCTCAATTCTTGGTCCTTTACCTATCCTTCGTCTGCTCATGGCGCACACATCTGTTTCACCATCGGAATGACTGACCACTTTCGACAGCTTCATTTCCTGCTTTGTTTGCACGAAGGTGAGTTGTTTTGAACCAATCGCACGAGTGTGATGCAAAAACCCGGCGCAGGTCGGAGGCCTGGTTCTCCCTCTTCAGTCTCTCGTCTGCGAAACAACAGACTGAACGAACGCCCCACAAAAATCAATCAACTTTGAGACGAACACTCAGTGAAGAGTTCGTCCGGGTGAGGGCACCAATTGATGTTCAGAGTGGGGGGGGGGGCAAGTCACACAAGTCACACTGAGAACAAATATATGAAATCTTCGTTTCTCCAGAGATGGCGTTGTTGCTGCGGACACCACTTCCGGTTATGGTGTTGATGGCGATTTGCGCCTGCGCACTGATAGTGTCCACAGATGCGGTCAAGGTGAATGGAACCAGAATTCGCTGTTCCTATTCCTCGGTAAGTGACTGCCAAGAAAGGCACACAAAATTCTTGATCAACAACAGGCACAGGAAGAGGTTTGTGTACAAGTGCTCACAAACATTCAGTCAGTGTGAAAATTAATTTGTTCTCTTTCATAGTTTTTCTGTTGATAGCCTTGAAATTCAGCTTCGTGCACGGTTATGATTCAGCAAGCAGCGCAAATTCCGGGATCTAGTCAGGAGGGTGGGTAACTGCAGCTTGAAAAATCAGGCAAAACATGTGGAAAAGTTTTGAAAAGCTGCTCATCATGGAGGGTTTCAAGCACAAGGAAAATTGCTTGCAGAATGACTCGTTTGTCCAAAAAGGCCAAGGATTCACCTGAATCCGAGTTGATTCCCACCCCTGTGGACTGATTGGTGGCCTGCCACACAAACAGCGAGATTGTTTCATCCTATCCTTTCAGTGCAGCCTGTCACTGCCACAGCATCCTGCAGTAGTCGACACCGAGGCTCTCCTCAACGAAGTGCAAGCAGCAGCGAATCGACACGCAAAGCTGCCGAGGCCGAGACAGTGGCCATGGTCCCTGACATTCCATTTTCCACTCGACACCAAACACCATTTGCTGTTTTCACACAAGTTCCTGCTAGAGCCACTCAAGGTGAGTGAGCTGACATTGCGCGGTGCTGTCCTCACAGCCTGTGAGTTCTCCCTGTTCGTGCAACACTTCGACTTCACTCAAAGTTATTGGCGACAAACGGACACGACCTGCAGTGGACCCCGGGCTCATCTCAGTCTGTATGACACACACATTATCGAGAGCGATGACCACCGGTCTTGTGTGGATCTTGTGCACAATCAAGCTTCTATTTCTCGGAGTTACAGCATCATCAGGCCAACCCGGGTTGTTGTCTTGGCGAACACATCGTTCTCCGAATCTGTCAATCCCGTTTACCGTCGACGCAGGTGGCCGAATCTGACGTGTCTTCGGTTTGAAGAACGGTGCTCAAATTTCCGGGTGTTCAATCGTACGCTGGTTACTTTGAGGAAAGCTGCTCCCAGACGGGCTTCTCTTGTTGTTGTTTCGAACAGAACCAGATTTGGTGGTTCAGATCAAAGCGTTGTGCAGTTTCCCATTCTTCGCAAGGTGTGTGGGGTGGATTTGCATTCTTTTTCACTCAAAACATCAGTGTATTTCGTTCAGCATCTTCCATATTCAAGGGCTTTGCGTAAGATTGACCTTCAGAACAAACTGTGTGAATCCAGAAAGCCAAGATCAACACAGTTCAATTTCAACTCTGGTTTCTCAAAGTTACGGAAACAGAAGCGTGAAGTTGAAGTTGATTTTAGTAGAAATGGCTTGAAATCAGTTCCACACTTCCAGCTGACAGGGTGTCCCAACAAGAACCCATCTTTTGAAGTGAGTCTGAACTTGAGCAGGAACATTTTGTCGTCCAGCGAAATGCCGGATGTTCTGCTTGAAGGGACAGAACTTTGCAGGGTGAAAATTATCTCTCTGGATCTGTCCCATAACAAACTTAGTCAGGGCGAGGCCGACCAGTTTTTGGTGCTGAAGCACTTGCAAAAACTCCATTTGGATCACAACAAATACACGAAACTTCCAGTCTTTTACCAAACGAGATGTGCAAGGCACACAAGAGACTGTGTTAGAATTTTCACTTTGCGCAATTTGGAGGCACTCGAATTTCTGGACATGTCACACAACCCAGTGGGTAACCTTGCCAACCCGTTTTTCTACCCCACTTTCTACAGCAGTTGGCCAGCCACCTTACAGAAAATTGATCTCAGTCACTGTAATTTTTCAGGGGTGTTCCATAAACTTTACAGTGTTTTCCTTCAAGGCGAATCCAAACACAAGGCAAAGTGTTCGCCAAAATTCAGTGAGAAATTGGTTGTTGATCTGACTTTCAACCAGATCACATCTCTGGCCCCAAAAGTGTGGATGAGAAAATCCTTGTATGACAAAATAATGTGGTGTGAGCCTTTGCTAACTCTGGAAATTGATTTTGAAGGAAACCCAATCAATTGCATGGACTCTCAGACTGTCATCACCTACGAGTACCTGGTAAGTGAGTCCAGGAGTTTAGTACCAGGGAGACACTCACTTCCAGATTTCAGCAGGTACGAGAACAACCTCAAGTGTTCACATCCACCGAAATGGAGACGAATCCCTCTCATGCAGATTCCTGAAGTTGAGTTCAGCAAATTATATACAGATCAGTTGGAAAGTGTCTGCCCTGATGGTTGTTACTGTTACCACAGCTGGAGACTTGGTGATGTAGATGTGGCCAACTGTACACCAACAGATTCAGCTCCTCTAACCCAATTCCCACAACTTGGAAATCAAACCACAGCTTCAGTTTTGGTTCTAGCTCACAACAAACTTGAACATTTGTGCATATATGGTGAGATAATGGTTACCCAAACATATCTACTTTGGATGTCAGCTCAAATAATTTGGTCAAAGTGTGTGGAAGTCTGTTTACCCACTTAACACAAGTGGTAGATCTCAACTTGGCTAACAACAGTGTAAAAGTACTTCCCAATGAGATAGGGAAAGTCAAAAGTCTAAGAAAATTGAACTTAGTTGGCACTGGACTTGAAGAATTACCAAGAGAGATCAAGGATATTCAGTCACTCAGAGATATTTACCTGCATGGAAACAAGTTTCGGTGTGATTGTGACACATTTTGGATGAGATCCTGGTTGAGCAATCATACCAAAGAAGTGATGGATCCCTACAGCCTTATCTGCTTTTCAGGCAAAGGCAAGGGAAAGAGAATTGTTGAATTGACCCAAGATGATGTTGGTTGCTATGAACCACTGACAAAAACAAAACAATAATTTACAAAAGTTGCTTTCATATATCAGTGGGATTTTTGTCTTTGTTGTTGTTTCTATTCTGATTGGCATTTTTATTTTACACAAGTTCAAGGGTCACATAAAAGTGTGGTTGTTTGCCAATTTCAAGTTTCATCCATGGGACAAAGTTGAGGAAAATATTGATGAGAATGACTATGATGCCTTTGTTTCTTACTTTGGAGCAGATCCTGATGAGCATTGGGTATACAATACACTCCTGCCATATCTTGAGGCTCCTCAATGTGGGTTCCATTTGTGTGTCCATCAGAGAGACTTTGTACCAGGTGTGACAATAAGCAAGAACATTGCAACTGCCATCAAGTACAGCCGCAGAACAATTGTTGTCTTGTCACCAAACTTTCTACAGTCTGGATGGTGTGATTTTGAATTTCAAAATGCTCACAGAAGAGTTTTAGAAGACAAATCAAACTATCTCATTATCATATTGCTGGAACAAGTTAACATAAACAAAATTGACAAAGCATTTAAATTTTATCTGGAAACCAGAACATACTTGGATGTGAAAGATAAAAAGTTTTGGGACAAATTACTCTATTGCATGCCAACTGTTCCAATCGACAAACTCAAGGCTGTTCAGAAGCAGGCACAGAATGATGGGGCCAATGCCCAAGTCCCACACATGGAGGTGGAGGCATTGATGGAACCCGGCCCCAGGGAGAACATGATCGCCGACCTCCCTCCTCTCTTCAGACGCATTCATGTTTATCATGAGTGGGAGAGGAAGAAAAGGATGGAGGAACGGCAGAATCCTACGAGACAAGGGCAGGAGGATGTGGAGGAACACAAGGATGAGGATGAGAATGAAGAGACAGTGGAAATGGTCATAGTTGTTTGAGGCCTCTGAACAGTGTCGTGTTCAGTCCTGAGTCACTTTGTGTCGACCGCGGGAATTTCAGTGCACGTTTCGTTCTTGTGCTTGTCTCACGATCAGTTCCAGATGGGTCAACCTTCTACGGAAGTTGTAAATACAACATACGTGTTTCCCAGTCGGTGTTACTCAATTCTTGTTGATTTATGTACATGTTTTCTCTTTGTCACAAAGTTGTACACAAACGGAAGTATTCAGAGTCCTGCCCCAAATCACCTCACGTGCGCCTGTGCTGCAAAACAAACTGCCCAACACAGTCAGAATCGACCTTCAGAGTTACCAAATGTGGAAACGCCTCCCCTGAAAAACAAACAAAACAAAACACGACAGGAATCGAGTTGTGAAACGCTCAGATAACAAGAAACAACAGGAATGGATTGCAAGAGCAGTTATCAAGATTCTTGTGCGTTTTACCTGTGCAGATCCAAGCGCTTCAGATTTGGCGCAAGGCTTGAGTGTTGCAAGCCGACCGAATATTCGTGGACGAACGTACGAGCACGTTTTGTTCGAGGTTATCAGCACAAGCCCACTCATGTTTCTGATGAATAAAGGTCTGACACGGACGGAACGCGAAACAATCGACAGCGAAGTGGGTCAGCAACTGACCCACATGAGCGTTGTTCCGTCCTGTCAACCATGAAACTGTACAAATAATGCAAGTGATGTTTGTTGTAACATGGTGTTTACCTTGAAATTAAACTTGTAACAAGACACGTTGCCAAGTGTCTTTCCTTTGCTGAGGTGTACATTCACCACGACACTGCTTCTTTTTGATGCCAGTTCTGAACATCAAGAAGAACACAAGTCATGTCGCGTTCAGATCGCAGACACGAAAGCCGGAGACGCGACGAGCGTCCGTGCGATGTCAGGAGAGCGTGGAACGAAGGGTCTACGAAGGGTCACCATCGCAAATATGAGAAACAACAAAGCTTGTTCTGAGGACAAAAAGTTCGGAATGAACTTCTTTTTCGGTGGTCACCAGGCTATCCCCCTCTCCCCTTCGTAGCGTATCTGAACCCAAAAGAAGCTCACTTGTGCTCACCCCCTACCCCACCCCACCCTTTAGCTCGTTGAATTTGTGCAAGTTGGAGATTTGGACCACTTTGATCCTGGATCCGCTGGAAAAAACACACCTGTAAAACGCAGAACACCAGTCATATCGCGTTCAGATCGCAGACACGAAAGCCGGAGACGCGACGAGCGTCTGGAGTGCGTGGAACGAAGGGTCTACGAAGGATCACCATCGCAAATATGAGAAACAAGAAATGTCCTGTTTGTTCCGTCGGATTCCGAGATGAACTTTTTTTTTCGAAAGTCACCAGGCTGTTCCCCTCTCTCTTCTTCTGTAGCGTACCTGAACCCAAAAGAAGCTCACTCTTGCTTGGGGGGGGGGGGGGGGGGGGGGGGGGGGGGGGGGGGGGGCCGGGGGGGGGGGGGGGGGGCGGGGGGGCTGGTGGGGCGGTGCTGGAGGCCCGCCTGCTGGAGGGCGTGCTGGAGGCGGGGGTGCTGGAGGGCCT
>JAAUXT010094945.1_pt1 | contig 12300 bp, 10 predicted proteins | sample 7278171 | NCBI WGS metagenome assembly JAAUXT01 (sample SAMN14350112, study PRJNA611818) | marine sediment metagenome | isolation source: surface marine sediment (1.8m) | place: French Polynesia: Moorea | collected 2018-08
ATGTGTAAGTGGATGTACACTGAGATCTTCTTGCTGCTAGAAATGAGATCTCTTGGTGTGATATTTGGCTGTGCCCTGCAAATGGTGTAAGTACTTTCATTTGCAAACACATGCCCAAATACATAACCTGAGAAATACCTACATACCTGCATGCAGAACTTGGATATTTGGATTGACAGATATTTGAAATTCACTCAATCCAAATAACTAAACACGTCGGCCTGAAGTTCTTTGGGGTGAACTGAGACATGTCCAGCCCGGACTCTGTGATGACAGCTGTCAAAACTTTGCTGATGTCCCGGGCGGACAGAGCGGTGAAGGGTGGTTTGAGCGACAGGAAAACTGGAGGAGAGGAGGAGGAGGAGCACGCCTTGGCATGGATGGCAGTCCGAGCCAGATAAAATGTCAGTGTGGCAATAGGACACAACACTGCTTCAGAAGTGGGTTGGATGATGACACGAAACCCATCCAATTTGTAGTCATTTTTGATGCCGTGCAGGTAAATCTCCAACTGGCCGTCATCCATGACTTTCACCCAGTCCCTGGAAAAAACTTTCCTGGATATTGGTGCAATGTCCGAGGGCCGAAGCATGGCACACAATGACAACAGAGTGATACTCTTCATGCATAGAGTTTTGAGATCCAATCCAGTGTTGTCTGACCACTCCCTGAAGAGATTGATGAAGGGTTGCAGTGGCATGATGCTGGTTCTCTGTAAAGGAGCAGAGGTGAAGGTTTTGGTGAGCCCATTGATGGTTGACAATCATGTCGGAGAAAAAGTAAAACCAGATCCAGTTGCCTGTCTGTAAGTGGACATTGCTGCAGAAAAATTGCGCAGCACTCCTTGAGGTCTAGAAGACTGACTGGCCAAGGAATGCAAGTACTGAGCTATGTCTGATTCTTGGACCAACTCCAGTGACATGCCCTTCTTTTGGAGAAATGCTAAAAACTTTGTCAATGCAGAGTTGCAGGTCCTCCACGTGGATGTTGCCTTGCTTCTCACAACTGCATCTGCAGCCTGAATTGACCAACCTTCTCTGACTAAACGCGACTTCCACTGAGTCTCCAGGCAAAAACTCTCCATCCACGATTCCTGAGTGGCTCCGGGTTTGTCGAACTCCTGATGAACAGGTTGGGCAGATGGGTCGGGAGCTGAACTGGAGGAGATATGCACGAAACAGACTGACTCATTAAAAATTCACTCACGTGTTTCCGGGACTGTCAAATTGACCTGAAAGTTAGTGTGCTCAGGAGACGTCAAAAGTCTATGTTGCCAAAAATTAGAGAGTCAGTTTTTGGTACTGCACGATGGTTAATTCAGAAGCAAACAAATGATGTGTTTGTCACCATCTTGAATTTCTTGTGCCCCCTCATATCACCACACACCTCCCCACATTGCTACAACCCGAGGGGGCTGTAAGAATATGTGGAAGGCTTTGGGGGCAAGCATCCAAGGGATGTCTGTCCAGAAGGCATTTTCACATGGGAGGTACTTGTAACAAAGGGACAGTGCGATCATGTGGGAGTTGTGGAAATGTGAATGTGGGTGTGTGAGAAATCCAAGATAGAGTGCCCAAGGTGTGGACATTTGACCAATCTCAGCATATGCTTATCAGGTGAATTGAACGTAATCCATGGTCAAACCAAACTTGAACTTTTGCCTTTAAAATTTTGTACTGTACTTTGAATACCTCAGACATCATTTTTCATCAAAAATAGCTCCATGGAGCTCCTGGTGATTTGAGAAGTGACTGAAACACAGCAACTGAAACACCAGTGACCAAAACACAGTGAACAAAATACAGTGACCAAAACACAGCAACTGAAACATAAAGACTGAAACACAGATGAGTCATTGCTTAAATGATCAATTTCAATAAATAAACAGTTGTGTGATTTTTATCACTTGGAATGCACCCAAATTATGTGTGCATTGAGGCTTGTCACCAAGTTGCACATAAAGCTTCCCATTTCTTTGCCAAATATATATTTTGAACACTTTCCCAAATAATGATGTGAGAAAAACAAAAAACAAGAAACTGCAAACTGTTTGCACCTGGTTGCTGAGAAGTTTTGCATCTGGTTTGTAATAAAGTGAGCATGGACATTCCATTGAAACAGTACAGCAAACTGCTTTCAAATACCTTTTGTATGAACCATAGATCAAGTCTCTCTCTTGAGAAGAACCTGAGATTCAACCTTTTATATCTAGTTGGCAGGGAGTTTTACATTTGGTTGCTAGGAAAGTTGTCACAGACATTCCATTTTTCAAAATTGTTCACGTGGGCTCAAAGACCTTTCCAATGAGCCTGAGATCAAATTTGTACCTTTTGTGGTTGCTGAGATGGGGGGGGGGTGACATATAGGTGGGACAAAGGGGAATGTCTTGCCTGAGATGCCATATATTTGTGTACATTGGCAGACAATATGGACCAATTGTCCTTGGCCAGCACCATAAGCCACTGATAACCCCTGTAGGGGTGTGTGACAGTGGGACATGGGGACAAAGGGAGATGTCTTCTCCAAGTTGGCATACAAACAAACAATTTTTTGGCACTACCACCAAGTGCTCTTCCCTTAAGGGACTTTACACAATGATACCAGTCTAACACTCAATCAATATACTGCATTTGATTATGTACAGTGACCCCAAAAATTTGAACTTTTGCCCTCAAAAACCTAAATATTCAAAATTGACAAATTCCATACTCATGCATTTTCTTTGACTCTTATAAATTCAACGATCCAAGTTTGAAAATTGTCTTCACCATGAAATTGCTGTACACATTCCTTTGGTAGACACTGCCTGTGGGTGATCACCTGGCCTGATGGCAAATGGCCGATTGAACAAATTCAGACCAAACACTTTTGATGTGATTTGGTGGGGAAAACGGAGAAAAAAAATATGTCAATTTGTCACTCCCTGTGAACAGAAAAGAAAAAAACAGAAAAAAGTTTCCTCGATAATCGATTCTTTGCTCTGAATCGGCCAATGTTTTGTGCCTTAATTCGGCCAGGGAAATCGGACTAATACCAGTCACTAAAAAGACAAGATACAAAATGTAAAAGTGAACAAAATAGAAATGGTCAACTTATTGAAGGTCAAATGTATGCTAGTGTTCGCAGGTTTTTTAGGTACAAAACAATTGTGAGAATATTTCAAGAGCAAATGAAACTGTAAACTGTTACGCCGTCAAGGGATTCCTTGGCGCCGTTGTGACGTCATCGCTATTAAATCAGGTCATCGAGCCGCGCGGCCAATGAGCGCCAAGCCCGGGTAGCGTCCGTTTGGAGAGGTTGTAGTTTTTGTTTTTCAGGATTAAAATCCTGCTGTCATACCACTCAGAAGGTGAGTTTGTGTTGCATTCCGACTGTTGTCGATATACGCATGTGCTGACGCGTTTTCGACACTTAGTTTTCAAAGATTCAGTCAGAAGGATGGTTGAAGATCTTGGCACGCTTTGTGTTGTTTTCCCTCTGACAGGAAAAATTCAAATGTTGCAGATAGGATCTGTTGCACACCCTGTGCAGATCTATTCGTTCAAAATTGTTCCACCTGACACATCTAAGAACGGTCAATAGGGTGGCTTTCAATGCGATTTGTACCTGTTTAGCCCCATCACCTTCCATTGAGAAGTCGAATCGACGAGCCATTGTGAGTGGCGGCTCAAGAGAGGGTGACCGCTTCCAACAAAGCTTCAGCACAACTGCCAGTTGACAAACAGAATCTAGACCAAGATCTCGAGTCTACGAAGCTCTCACAAAGGAAGAATGCCTAGACTATTCAGACAACAAGCACCTCCACATCTGTCTCGCGTTTCTCGAATCCTTAGTCTGGGCACTGAAATGACTGGTGAAACACCACAGGTGAATGGACTCTCGTGTTGCATCTAGATCTAGATCTTGTCTACCAGAACAAAATGTCTCAAATCCCGGTTGATTCTCCAGCAGATTTTGACTCAAAGGGTCTCGACGAACAAAGACATCTCAGTCAAAGTCTCGCAGTAGAACGGATCATCCAGTCTGGATCGAAACCTGGCTCGCTTGGGTCCGCCAGTAGATCTAGAGCCACCGAGTAGATCCACCCAGAAGCAGGGATGCACCCTTTGTCAGTTTGACTGTACCTGCAGACCCTGCGATCAGGGAACATCTGTTTGTGCGTATCAAGGTATTGACACAGTGTTTACACAGCAGATAGCAGGAATGTAAACATTGTCGTGTTGGGTTTTGTACTGCGTGCACTGTTTGGCTACTGACTGCTACTCCAATTCAAGTGCGCACATTTGTAAATTGCTTGCAAAAACAAGTGTTCGGATGTACTTACGCAGGATCAGTTGGCTGTTTTGTTTCTGTTTGTCATTGTTTGATGTTCTGAAGCGTCATGTTACGTTGGGATTGTTTGTTGACACCACACGTAGTTGAACAACGCTCTTTCATTCCAGTCGTCAGACAGCAGTTTTGCAGAACATGCCATCCAAGGTGAGTTTTGACGTTTTAACTCCACCGGCTGTTCAACGGTTTTCGGGCAAGACGTGTTGTGCGCTTTTCGTTCGTTTGGGTGGACTACGAGTGTTTCAGAACTTACTTGATACCATTTTACTCGACAACGTACATTGCAGTATTTGTTTAGTTGCGTGAGAGTTGGTGTCAGCGCTTGTTGTGCTTTGTAGTGGGTGTTCGGGCAGAAGTTTCAGCGTTTGTTGCTCGCAGCTCCAAAGGCCTTTTGCTTCATTCTCATAAGTAAGAGTAACGGCACGAACAAAAATACCCAGCAATAATGCCGTCCAAACAGTGGCTCGCTGGGGACCATGTGTACGCCCGCTTTGAGGGTTCGAGCAAGTATTACTCGGCCGAGGTGGTGAGCCATGGCTCCGGGGACAGGTACACGCTCAAGTACGAAGACGGAACAACACTCAGAGTCTCAGCCAAGGATATCGCTGTGAGTCGGTCTCTGGGCAACAAGTTTTACATCGTGTTGTGTTCGGACGTGCGCCGTTTGGGTTTGTCTTTCGTGTTGTTTGCTGTTCCTTTGCACGCACTAACACCGTTCTTGCGTGAGATATTCACACTTCTTCAATTCAGCCCCATCATCTTTGTGAACATAGTTGTGTTCTTTTGGCGAATCTCACGGATGACCGACCTCTCAGGGCTCAGTACCGCGAACAAGATGCGAAAAAAGATCCACGAGTAGACAACCGTATCCGCCTGTGTTTTCGACGCACCATGTTGTCCCGAAATTGAACACCAAAAATGGGGATGTGTTTTCTACGAGTACATTGGTGCAAGAGTACTGTGATTTCCATACAACCTGACACCAGAAATCCAAGGCAAAAGTTAAGGTGTGTTTTGTGCTTCGGTGCGAGTTGTACATGGGTGAATACGGTGTGCTGGTCGATTCGAGCAGTTGTCGGAATTTGGCATTCACGCGATGATCACAATTTTTGGTGCATCTTTGACTCACAACTGGAGGATCTGAACTGTGTTGTGCTTGCAGAGTGAGAAGAGAATGCGGTCCAGGTCGCCGAGCCGCAAATCCAAGTCGCGGTCTCGCAGCCGCGGCCGCAGCAAGTCTCCGAGCAGAGCGGCCAAGTCCAAGTCCAAGTCGAGCCCGTCACCCTCTCCGGCCAGGTGCGTCTGTCGGCTTTGTCTCCTGGTGTGCAGTGTTTGGAATAAGAGACACACAGTGCTGCAGACAAGAAAGTCTGAGCGAAACTCAACGTTTTATGATTGCTATTGTTGTTGCCTGTCCGGGATATTGTGTACAGGGGAAGTGTCCGTCTGTCTGTCTGTCTGTCTCTCTCTCTCTCTCTCTCTCTCTCTCTCACACACACACACACACACACACACCTCGTCCGCTCACGAGTTTGTGTGGTTTTTGAGCGTTGTTAAAACCTCCCGCCAGAAAATCGTCGTCATCGCACAAGCGAGCGACGCCGCGCCAGTCGACGAGCCCGTCGCGTCAGTCGGCGCGCATCGCGGCGCTGGAGCTGCAGCGCGAGGAGGAGGAGCGCGCACAGGAGAAGAAGGTCGGTGGGCGCGACGTCGTGTGAGGGCGGTAGGGAAGGGGGAAGGGTGGTGCAGAGGTGTTAGTGAGGTGAACGTCTCCAACAGAGCTTGGATATGGATAGACCTGTGCTGTTGCAACGTCGGGGAAGCTTTCTCGCGCACAAGCAGTCTCACAAAAATCAACCCAAGTCACCTGGATTTTACGATTCCCACTGCAAATTTGTTTCAGCACTGGTTCTTCAATTTGATTACATCAAGGCCGATGTCGGTGTTTGAAAATTATATATGTCAAGCGGTGTGGTCTCAGGTGAACGAAGTCGTGCAGCAGAAGAAGGAGACGCCGCGGAAGCGCAGCGCGTCGCGCGGGCGGCAGATGGCGCTGCTCGGCAAGGTGAAGGACGTGCTCGTCGGGCCGGTGCTCACGCTCGTCGGCATCGCCTGCTTGCCGCTCTTCATCGTCGCGCTCAATGCAGCGTGCAAAAAGGTACGGAATGTGTCACGAGATGCCGTGTTTGGTGCCTTCGAGTCGGTCTGGGTATCTCTGTGCAGCACATTCCCGACACTATCGCTTTGGGGGCATTGGTGATTCACGACGTGCGTGTGGACTCAAGACAAATTTTCGACTTTCAGGCGAAGTGCACTGTCAAAGAGTTGCCGCGCATCTCGACCGACTACAGAACGTACTTCAACCCGGAGGTGGTCGGCGTCTTCCTGGCTTTCGTGGCGGCGCAGGCGCTCATCTCGCAGGCGCCGATCGGACGCACTATCAACGTGCCCACCGCCAAGGGCAGGAAACTCAAGTACAGAGGCAACGGTACGGAGACTTTACTTTTGCGAAAACATTTTTACACTCGGCGGAGCCGAAGTGTATTGCTCTGGTGCTTTTGCCTCAGATTTCAATGTCGAGTGACCGGAAACTACAAACCTCTGATGTTGCACCACCCACCCCCCTCCTCTGCACGCGCAGATGTCTGGTGTGTTTTTGTCGTTGTTCAGCTGATCTCTGTTGTGCGCTGAGTGCTGGGCCACCTCGTTCTTTGGTGATGCAAAGTTGTTGTTTTACGTGGGATTGTTGATTTCTTGTGCGTCGACCTTGACTTCGCACCCGCAGTTGCCTTGAGCAGTGTTTTTCCCGTGTGGTCGGTGACGTGGATTCGACGTTGAAGTTCATTGCATTTCATGACAAGCCACAAACTGACATGAGCCTGAGAAGAAATGTGCCTCAAATGTCAATAATAACAACAACAAACAGAGCAAATAGAAACATGTCGCCCCGTTTCTCGTGCAGCGCTGTTCGCATTCCTGGTCACCCTGCTGTGGTTCGCCATCATGGCGTACAGGGACCTTCCGGTCACCTACGCGGCGCGCCACTTCACCGAGCTGCTGGGCACCTGCATCGCGTTCGGCTTCCTGTTCAGCGTCCTGCTCTACATCAAGGGCCGCAAGGCGCCGCCCAGCGAGAGATACGAGCCTGGAAACACGGGTGAGCAACGTGTGCAGCCCATCTTCTTGCAGGCTCGAGTGACCACAGTTCTGCGATTGTCAGGTTGATACACACACACCGACTTGCTGATTTGGCTGGTTTCTGCAGACAGACCGCCAGATGTCTTGGACGTGCATCACCGTGACACACATGCACGTGTTGTGGGACTTGTGTTGCCGTGCAGGATCATTGTTTGGATGTGGCACTTATATCACAGTTGAAAATGTGTGGATGTTTGGCATCCTGACGTTGACGCATGTATCACGCAGAGGGGTGCCCTGTAGTCTGCAATTTCAGGACGATGTGCAGTGAAAATTTCGGGGTCGTTTTCTGTGACAGCACACGACACTGATCCATCACTTTGTCCCGGATTTGTTTTCAGGCAACATTCTCACGGACTTCTTCAACGGGCGCGAGGTGAACCCGCGCATCGGCACCTTCCATTTCAAGTTGTTCTGCACCATGAACCTGACGATGCTCATGTGGGTGCTGCTGGAGTGGAGCTACCTGTGGGACGACTTCCGCAGGAACGGCGCCGTCAACATCCCCGCAGCCATCGTCGGAGGAGCGCACTTCGTCTACGTCTTCACCTTCGCGGTTATGGAGGTGCGAAGTTGACAACAGACACGTTCTGTGCGGAACAGCCCACTTTACGCGTCCCAATTTCAAAGAAATTTGTCGGCGTCAACATTTCATCACCCGTGCTGGTCCGAAATTGAAGTTGGCAGTGGTTTCTGATCAGTGAAAAGTTTTGCATCCCGTGTTTCGACCTTCGTGAAAATAACTGTACATCACGTTTTGCAGGAGATGACGGTGACAACGGTGAAGGAGGTGTTTGAGGGGTGCGGGTACTACGCGGTCGTCGGCCCGTTGGTCGGTCCCTTCATGCACGCCATCACCATCCGCTTCCTCGTCCAACACCCGCAGACTTGGAGCAACTGGCAGCTCGGCGCGTTCGGATTTGCCATCGGCAAGTTTCCCTTTCCCTGCTCCAGCGCGCCGACTTGCTCATCACCCTGTTGGTAGCTTGACCACGAGTCCGTGCGTGTCGACCTGGAAAGAACTCGACACCTGCGTCTTTTTTCTGAACTTGTGTTGAGTGCGTCTGTGGTTTGCAGTGCTCGGCTACTTGACCATGTGGGGCGCACTGCTGCAGAAGGCGCAGTTCAGGAAGAATCCGCACGATCCATCTCTGGCGCGTAAGTTGGACGGTCGCTTGTGTTTCCTTTGAACCAACAGATACCTTGGCCCATTCAGTGGCTGAGTCGTTTTGATCAGAAGCTAAGCACAAGATTCGTGAACATGCTTGTACAGGCGCGTCGCAAAGTGCTGCGGCGAAAACAAGACATGCGCCGCACCTGTGTCAAGGCGAAACTTTCTTGTCTCTTTCGCACTGCAGATTTGGACCGGATCCCAACGCCCAACGGAAAAGGTCTTCTGGTTGGCGGTTGGTGGGGCATCTGCCGCAGGCCGAACTACCTTGGCGACCTCATCATGTGGTGGACGTTTGCTGTGATGTGCGGTGAGCACGAAGTTGTTTTCCTGGCAGTCGTACACGTGCCGATCGTGTTGTCACCAACAACCCCCCGCGAGATGAAAGTGTCTGTTCGACGGACCAACCCACAGGACCCAGTTCATTGCTGTTTTAGTCGTTTTTGATAGCGGTGCAGATGACACACAACATGCAATCCCTGCAGGCTTCGAGCACGCCATCCCGTTCGTGGTGCCGGTCTTCACGACGCTGTTTCTCGTCGCGCGGCTCATCGAAGACGAGCGGGAATGTCGGAAGAAGCACGGCGGCGCCTGGGACCGCTACTGCCAGCGCGTCCGCTCCAGACTCATCCCCAAAGTCTTCTAGATCCACCAGCCCCAACGAGAACACTCAGGCCCAGTGTACACTGCTTGCGGTGCGCACGCATTTTTCACCTCTGATGCAACAACATCGGCGGCACGTGTCTTTGGAGTGTGTCCGCCTCGAAAACGCCAGTGTTTGTGAACCTGGGCTGAGAATCAAGCAGCACGGGAATGGGACGAAAGCGGTATGTCGTCACTCACTCGAGGAGCCGCTCTTCTGGCAGCTACTGGCGCAGTGACCCGACCGGCTGTCAACACAACAGATCCGCTTTTGGCTACCAACAATTTCTTTCAGGAATGTCAAGTGGACTCGAGAGCTCGGAATCCCTGGCGAATCAAAAAGGCCTGTGGTGCCTACCGACACGTTTGAAACGATTAACCTTTGTTCCTGTTTGCTGTAAACAAAGATCCTGCCAGTAAAATTCATTGACAATTTGTACAGTTTACACAATTAACTTCTGCGAGGCAGCTTTCTGTGCACAATGAAATTGCTCAAGCTGGGTTCTATTGAAAGCATGGGGTTGAACCTTCGACAGAGTGGACAATGTCGAGAAACGGGATTCAGGACAAGACCCAGTTTGAGCAAACGAATTGCGATATTGTAATGCATTGTATTTTGTGGGGCGTGGATTCCAACCAACGTCTGTTTTGTGTGTTCAACAGACAGCGCTCATGTAACTTCGATTTCAACGTTGAAAGGCAAGGGTGCAGTTGACCTGTGTGGGTTCTACCGTTGGCTTTCAAAATTTTGCATTCCCTCTGCTCGGTTCAGGACACTGGTCAGGGTATGTTGTGTGTGATTGCTCCCAGCGCGGTGTTTTAGCTCTTTGCCTGTTCGATCCTTTGCGCGGTCGCACCGGTTCAGGGCTAGACGCCAGCTTTCGCCAAAACTTCGGAAGGAAGAACACAATTGTGCGAAGTTTTGGTTGAAGTTGACGAAAAGAAGAACGAGGCATTGTTCACACCTGCAAATGACTATCTTGCAAAAGAAGCCGGAACGCCAAAGCATAATATGCTCTGCACAGGTGCACAGCACAGGGATGTACATTTTGTAAATCGTTGTAGAGGTTCACACACACGAAGTGAAATGAGACTGACAGATCGTACCACGAGAGGCAAAGCCTCGAGTGACGCGATCTGCCAGTCAAACTTGACTTCAAGTGTGTGGACTGACTTCTGCAGCAGTTGACAGCGGTTCCATAGCGTCGTGGCAAAGTCCGCGTGTCCCGACTGCTTCGAGATGCTGAACGATGTTTGGTATCTGACGGTGGCGTGTCGGACGTGTGGACGACGCGACGAGGTCCGCTCCAGTTCCATTTTGTACCACGTGTGTTCAAAGCAAGTTCAGGTGCCGAATGGTTCAGTTTGGTTGTGCACGGTCTTGAACCGTGGCGAGCCGTCATGCGCACTCGCTTCGCCAGATTCCTCCTCCACATGAGGCAAAACAGGTTCTTCACTGCAAATACTGTACAACCTTTCAACAAAAGAAATGTCTGTCCGTATGTTTCAAATGTGTATTTATTGCAATTATAACAATTGATGGTCTTACTTTTTGACTGCACAGCACATTTATGCTCAAAAAATGTTAATTTACCACATAATTTTACAGAAAATGAAGAAAAACAATGCGTGCTTACTGTATGTTGACATTTTACGTTTGAGTTTAGAACTTTTTAGTTTCGTTCTTTTTTTATGTGTTGTGAAAGTAGACAAAGCAGTGGTTTAGAAGTTTATGCTGTAGGTTTTTGCCCTGATCTCATCTTGTCATAATGACGTGGAGTTCTTTTTTGTCAAATGCTTGGAAAGTCAGTCTTGTTTTCCTCTGTACAGTGTAAATATGACAGGTGAGAAAAGTGCAGAATATGAAGATACTCAATTTCTCAGAAATGACTGAAGGTGCGGTGCGCCCGCTTCATCGGGTGAACTGCGGAGGCTTTCGGCATTTTTTAGTCGGTTTGGTTCTCCACCAGGATGACGAAATTCTGCCGTTGTGTGCTCAGGCTGTACATTTCTTTCAAATACGCGAGGGGCATGTCAAACGCTAGTGAAACCATCATGTACAATCAACCGTAAGTTTTCACGAGTAGCGAAACTAGTTATGGTACCATGTTGTTGGAAAAACAATAAAGTATAGTTTTTAACAGGTCGTGTTCAGAGTTTCAGCGAGGAGTTCGTGTTCACACCTTCCACGTGGCAGGGACTTTTTAACCGCTCAGCCCAATCTCTGATTTCTCCCACCACGAAGTAAATCATGCCATGGGAACAAGAAGGCAATGTCGAGAAAAGCGCGGTTCTGTGAGGGATGTTGAACGCCCTTAGCATTGCGGCACTACAGCACACCCTGCCAGGCAGTATGGGGACTCCTTAGGCCGAGGAGCAAGGCTGTAGGTTTGGCAGTTGTGCCCATACCACCCCCACCCCTCTGGATAACAGGACACCCTGGGACCAAATCTGCCTGCAAGAGGGAAATTGCCGTGGGTACAACAACTGCCCCCTCCCAGAAGTGTAGACACACGTACCATTGCACCAAGCACGAGGAAGACTTGCCTTCGATGGCCGCGCTGGAAAAAGGGTTGCAGACTGGCCCCCTTCCCCGTCAAACTTCGGAAATTTCCGTCAGGCAAAATGCTTGGTAAGATTTGCTTGACAGGAAACTTGTGATTTTCACGATTTTTCCTGAATATTTTTCATAGAGGCGCGGGGCGGATTCAAATTTCTGTTTCCGACTTACCACACGTAACAAAACTGGTGGGGAGAACACTGTGCAGATTTGAATTTGCTTTATTTCGTTTTTAGACTTTGGAAATGTCAACAATTGCACAACATCAAAGAAAACACCCAGAACGTCATTGGCCGCCATCCCCCACGAAAAGTAGCCTTCTCTAGGTGTCTGTCCAGTGGGCGGCCAGGTGAGATCAAAGGGGGGGCGGGGCGCGGCGGGGGGCGGGGGGGGGGGG
>JAAUXT010099757.1_pt1 | contig 12300 bp, 12 predicted proteins | sample 7278171 | NCBI WGS metagenome assembly JAAUXT01 (sample SAMN14350112, study PRJNA611818) | marine sediment metagenome | isolation source: surface marine sediment (1.8m) | place: French Polynesia: Moorea | collected 2018-08
TATCTCAGGTGAGACTGGCCACGGTGGCACGAATCTCTGTGTTTATTGAATGAACAGTGCTGCCACCTGTACCGCGGTGGTTCAAATTCACAGCTGGTGTGTCACACCACACGTTTTTACTTTGATGAAGATCTATCTCTCTTTCAGATTGACGGGGTGACGGGGCGAGCTGTCACCTTCAGGCAGTTGATACAGCAGGTGCGCGCCGTCGGCAGCGGACTCTGCAGGCGCGGCTTCAAGAAGGGGGATACGCTCTGCATTTTCGCCGCCAACTGCGTCGAATATCCAGTCATCTTCCAGGCAGTGAGCGCCATCGGAGGAATAGTGACGACATGCAATCCTCTGTACACACCAGGTGAAGAGAATGTCATGCGTGTCTGCCAGTGTTGCGGTGAAAGAACAAACGTTTCAGGACAAGCAGAGGTTTCTTGATATTTTCAGGTGAACTGAGCAATCAACTCAAAGATAGTGGATCCAAGTATGTGGTCACCCAGGCACCGTTCGTCAACACTGTCAAACAGGCTGTGGCCATGTGCCCAAAGATCAAGGTAGGACCCAAACGGAGAAAATAGTCTGGGGTTGCGACATATTTTGATGGATATATGTCTTGTCAGAGTGAAAATCGTCGTGCCTTCAGGACGTGTACTGCATGGGTGGACACGGCGGAAGCGTTCTGGAGTTTGAGAGTCTTTTGAGGGACGATGGCTCCAAGTTTGTGAAGGCACATATCAACCCTCGAGAGGATCTGGTCGTACTCCCGTATTCGTCAGGTTTGTGTCGTTCACTCATTCATAAAAGCTTGCCAGTCACTTGTCTCATTCTGAATGAAAGGAAATTAACGTTTTTCTTCCACTTCAATCTGTGCAAGACTGTGTGAAACTTTTTTCACAGGAACCACAGGGCCACCGAAGGGAGTGATGCTGACGCATTACAATCTGGTTGCAAACGTCCTGCAAATTGTGTAAGTCTGAAAGCCGGTAGTTTTTGGTTTTCTCACACGACTGCAAAATCACCAGCACGTGCCCTTGTATTCGCTTTCAGCCTTCGTCTGATGATCGTCACCTGTGCAGTGACTTTTGTCTGAACAGTCCAATTTCGAGACTTCCTGGTGGGGGTTCGGTCTTTCCATTTCTGGTCACCCTGATCGGCAAAATTGTCTGAATCTGGCAAAAAATATAGGATTTTCTGGAAAGGATAATAAACCTCCCTTCCCTAGTCACACACTCTCGGGTGAAATCGGACACACAAAAACGGGGACAGTTGAAGTTCGAGATTGAAAATGGGCCGACAGCTCTGCAACAACACTCAAGTGTCACATTCCTTTCAGTCATCCGGACATCCCTCTGGCGAACGAGGATGACGTCTACGTGGCCTTCATGCCGTTTTTCCACATCTACGGTATCGCTGCCATCATGTGCTGTGCTCTGTACGCCGGTGCCACCACAGTGGTTCTTCCCCGTTTCAACTTCGAAGAATACCTTACCACCGTCGAGAAATTCAAGGTGTGACATTGGCTTTGCCTTCAGAATACGCGACTGGTTTGGGACGACAAACAGATCTCTTCACAAGTCGTTGACACAAGGACACGAATGTCGAGGGGAGGGGGTGGGGCAATCAGCGTTTGGAAACAAAACATTTTTCTGAAGCAGCAATATGACTGCCAAGAACTACGTACTTTCTACAGGCTACCTTGTTGCACATCGTTCCACCTGTCGCTGTGTTACTGGCGAAGCACCCGGCCGTGTCGCGCTTCAAGCTCTCCAGCGTGCAGTCCATCTTCTGCGGCGCTGCACCGCTTACCTCAGAAACCACGCAGATGATTCAGAAACGCCTGGGCATTCCACTGATTTTTCAAGGTGAACAATGTTTTCACACAGTACAGTACTTTTTGTCAAAAGTGGTCATCTCTCGACAACCACCTGTGGATGTCGTTTGACCCGGCGCACCTGTGTTCGGTGCACAGGGACTCGTTGTTTTGCTTTCAACTGTCAGAAAGAAAATTTGTCAAGTAAGCCATCTGGATTTCTCAAGCCAAGCTCTGATGCCTGCTCGGTGCTTCGCGTCATCAAACATGGGCTGGGATTCGTTGAAACTCAAAGCTGACAAGTGAACTTTGAACTGAATCCATAATTTTGCTTTTGCCGTCTTGGTTTGATGACAGTTTGCAACGGAGGACGTTTCATTCAGGCAGTTGGGTAGTTCATGGCGCACCAGGCTTTGTTGGGTCCTGGATGAATTTTCAACATAGGTATTTCGAGGCGACGGAATGACGATGAATCTTTACTTGTAGGTTACGGAATGACAGAAGCGTCACCGTGTGTATCTATGTGCCCTCGAAAAGGCCCAAAAGACGGGTCTGTGGGCCTTGTCCACTCCAACACTTACGCCAAGGTACATAACACTTCCGGAGAGCAGTGCGCGTGCTTTGTCTTGACGCATCGAACCTGTCATTTCAGGATACGGCATGACTGAAGCAGCTCCAATGATAACCATCAGCACGCGTGATTTCAAAATTGGATCAGTTGGCCTTGTTGCGCCAAACACTCTGTCGAAGGTACTCGGCATAAGTGGGTCGGTCCTGGTGTCATGACAACACAAGCATTGGTGTCGGATGCTGCCACTGTGAACACAAGCTATGACTTTCTGGGTTGGAGCTGTCAGTTTAAGTCCTACCCCATCAACACTTCACCGTGGCAATGCGAAAGCTGATTTAGCTTGAATAACACCTTCCGAAAAATATCCCATCTTGTGCGTGAAGGTAGTTGTTGTGCGATCACCGTCCCTCTTTTTGGTGGACAGGAGTCGAAGTGGGAGTCGTGAACCCCCAAACCTGAACAGAAGTGTTTCTGAAAAATGTTTTCACCTCCACCTCGTTGATGACAATTCCCAACTTTCTTTTTTTGCCCACCGTGTCCTGCAATTGTGCGAACAAGGACCGCCGCTCCCGCGTTGAGGCTAGGCGGGTATCTGCAGTGACAAGTGTTCTTGCGTTCAAGCTGATTGCACTTTCCTGTTGGTTTCGATCAGCTAGTTTTTAGGAAGCACGAAGGCCTCAAACGAAGACAATGCGTTGTACTCGTCAATCAGAGACAGAATTTGACACGAATTAGTCGTTGGTTGTTTGAGTCCTTTTCATTGTCACTGCTTCACAGGTGGTGGACACACAGACCGGAGCTATTCTGGGTCCGAACCAGGAGGGGGAGATTTGCTGCAAGGGTCCGCAGGTCATGAAGGGGTACCTCAACAATGAGCGCGCCACGAGGCAGACCGTTGATGAGGACGGCTGGCTTCATACAGGTCCGTCATGGTGTGTGTGTGTGTGTGTGTGTGTGTGTGTGTGTGTGTGCGAGCGCGCGCGTGATGGGATACCACGAGGTTCATTGTGTTGTGATTCTCTGGTTCTGTTGCAGGAGACATTGGCTACTATGACACAGATGAACATTTTTTCATCGTGGACCGGCTCAAGGAACTCATCAAGTACAACGCTTATCAGGTCAGTGTCCCTGCTGGTTTCATAGGCTGCTGGGTCTCGTAAGAGTGAGTCCAATTGGACGGAAAGTTTCTTCCAACACAAACAACTGTTGGTCTGGTTCTTTGGCACCAAGATCTTCCACCCGTGGTACATTTATTTGCTGCTGACTCCATTGGCTCCTGTTTTTGCGCTTTCCACGGCAAGAACCTGGTTGCTCCCAGATCTTGAATCCAGCAAAGTGCGATTTCATTTCCGTGTCGTCATCTTACGCTCTGAAAAACAAACGGAAATGATCCTGCCACCAACTGACCGTTTCTGACATGAAAACGTGATTTCCGGCTCTGTATATTCGTATTTTCACTGTTGAGGTTCCGCCGGCGGAACTGGAGTCGCTGCTACTGACGCACCCAGCGGTGGCGGATGCTGCGGTGATCGGTATCCCCGACCCCGGCGCAGGCGAGCTGCCGCGCGCCTACGTCGTCCTCAAGCAGGGACAGCGCGCCTCCGCCAACGACATCGCCAAGTTCGTGGAAGGTGAGCTGGTCGGTGTTGAATCCTCGCGACACGAGAGATGACTAGATCTATCTTCCATCGACAGGTGGGAAGAAACTCGCTTGAGCGGCTCTTTGTGTTTTCGCTGCAGGTCACGTCGCTCATTACAAGCGCCTGCGCGGCGGCGTCCACTTCCTGACCGAAATACCAAAAAGTCCGTCGGGTAAAATTCTGCGACGCAAGCTGAAGGCGGACGCCATCAAGGAGCTGAAGGCGAAGCTCTGAACTCGCGGGCAGCTGCACCTTCTCGTTGTAGAGAACAGATCCCCTTCCCCGAAGAAACACAAAAACAACTCTTGTCTACTGTTCTATGTTGTGTGTTCATTGGGGGAATCCGTGATTCTCTGAAGCTGACCGGTTGTCTAAAATGTCAGCACAAAGAGCCAAACTTTTTCGTTGATCTTCCGCAAGTACGTGAGATGCATTGTTGTCTCTGATTGTGATACGTGTTTTGTGATTGAAAATTTAGATGTTATGGATATTTTTCAAGGTTGACAAACTCATGTGATGGTCATTTTTGCCATGGAAGACGCGATTTCCAAGAAACCTTTGGAATTGTCGTCTATGACTTGTTTTTCAGGTGTTTTGTGATAAATCTGTTTTTCATGGGACGGTCACAGATTTTCTGGGAGACACAAGATTTTGACTTCACAAACGAATACTTTTTTCGACGAACAAAACTGTACAGGCTGATTTGCCAAACACGACCGCGTGTGTCACATTTGTTTGAGCAAAGCAATAAAAATGGACCAGAATTTTCACTTCCATTTGTGCGAAGCATCCTTCGTTCAGTCGTGTGGTTCTCCTTTCGTATTGACTAGGAATTCAACATCAGACGTTCAAAAATACTGTCAAACGCACCAAACGGGTTTACTCTCCGGCAAGTTCCGTGTAACTTCAACGTATCTGTGCACTCATTCAGCTCGAAGGGCTCGCTACCTTGAAGAGATCTATCGGACATTCACTCGTGGGAACGTTACAAGTGGGAAACAACCAGCAGAGTACGTGACTCATTTCAGAGCAAGGTCGAGACGCCAAATCTTTGGGACGTGTCACAGGACCCTGAGGCAATGATCTCTTCACACGGTATTCTCCTCAATGTTGTCTCCGCGTTTCCGTTTCTTCTTGTTCTGTTTCTTCTTCTCGACGAACGTGGGCAGGAAGGGCACGTAGCGGGTCCAGCTCCAGCGCTTCAGCTGGTACGTGAGGAATGGGATCTCGTAGAGCGCGAGCGGGTTGCGGCGCAGACCCCCGCTCTCCTCGGCAGCCGCATCCTCGTCCTTCGCCTGCTTCAGCACCTGCTCCCGCCACTTGAGCAGCCCTCGCTCCCTCTCAGAACCTGGGACCGAAAATTGGAATGGTTTATGCTGTCGACCAAATGACAAAATTGTGGCAAAGAACGTCAAGAAATCAGGATTTGCATGCTGAAGCAAAAGGGATGAGTTCACATTGCGGCATGTTGGCGTCCCATTGTAGAACACTACATCGGGAGAACTGCACGACACCGAGTTCTTCAAGGGGATGGATGCGAACTGACCTGGGATGGTGTTGTCCAGGATGAATCCGGACAGACCCCCGACGAACATGCTGGTGCTGAGTAGAACCATAAGAATCTGGTCCACCGCCAGAGAGCCTGCATCACAGAAACAATGCCAGTCAACGACAGGAATCAAGGAAACAAGAGCTATTTTGCCTTGAATCAGCACGTTCGATATTTGAGTCATCATGTGGGTCAAATGACTGAGGTTGCTGTTGTCAGTTTGGAAATCATTGTTGTTGCTTGTGGCCAGAAAAGTTCTGTAAAAACTTGATTTGTGAACACTGTCTGAAGGTTGAACACGTCTTCTTTGGGTGTCTCTCCAAAATTGACTGATAGAAATATACCCAACTTCGCCCGGCACGGATGGGACAGACAGCAACCTTCGACAAAAAAGAACCAAAATCGCGCTCTTCCCAGCAGGACGGACGCTCCGCCAACAAGAATCTCAGCGCTGGATGCGGACAGTAGATCTACGAACTGCATGAACCGTGGGAACTGACACTTTTCAGGTGAGAATGATGAAAAAGGAGGATAGATTTACCTGTTTGTATGGCGCCTTTGTGTTCGCGCAGATATCTCGGCAGCGTGAGTCCGAAGAAGAACGAGAAGCCGATGATGAAGAGGTTGCGGATGGAGTTGAGATCGACGAACTGCAGATTCGAGATGCCGACTGCCGCGATCATACCTACGAGCAGAATCCCCGTTGTCCTTTGAGTCAGAACTTCCCAGCCACGGATGAACAGAGTGTGGTTGAACGTGTCGAACACTCGTGCGAGCGTACGTGCAACAGGTACAGCCCTCGTGTAGGGTCACGGTACGTGGCTTGTGTGATTGCAAAGGGCAACCACAGGATATATCTCCTATTCCAAGCCTGATTCGGAGGTGGGAACAACCCGCGGAACCTTCATGCCTGACATCAAGCACAAAACGTTGGAAGAATGAATCGCGCTGCCTGTGGCTCACCGAACATGACGATGAAGACGCCGCCAATGATCGGGTCGGGGATGGTGGCGAAGAAGGCGCCGCACTTGCCGAAGACACCGAACAGCACCATGATGACGGCGCTGACCTGAATCACACGCCGACTCGCCACCTGGCCTCGCCAAAACAGAGGTAGAAGTCAGATTCATGGAACCAGCGAAAAACTTCAGAGGAGCTGGTCGATTCTTGGGACTGACAGAAGCACCCCAAACGCCAATTTCACCTTGGTTATCCCAATGGCGCCAATGTTTTCGCTGTACGAAGTTGATCCGCTGCCTGTACCCCAGGCTCCAGCGAAGAGGTTGCAGATTCCTTCCATCCCCAATCCTGCAGAGAAATTCAACGCGATAAAGCAGCTGTGAGTCGGACATGTGCATGTCCCCAAACAGCGGACCTGGCTGAAAGCGTAGGACCAGGCACCTGTCATGGCGCAATGTTGACAATGCTGACTGAACTTTCACATCGGATCTGATCTGGTTTGGTCAAATCTGACTGAGGAAATGTTATTCCCAGCTCCCAGTTAATCCCTGATTCCAAGTCTGATCATCTGTATGAATCAATTTGACGCGGCTCACCTCGATTGACGGCGTGCATCGGCGGCGGCGGCACTTGACAAAGCCGCGCGCACGCGTAGTAATCACCGATGGACTCCATCATGGAGGCGAGTACGCCGGCCAGCATTCCAAACACGCCCGCCGCTGATACCGTCGGCAAACCCCACTGACCTGTCGGCGTGACCCATGATACATATCAGACGAATGACGCAAAGACAAGAAAGAAGCGCTCAGAATAAAGCGTGCTGCGGAGAGGGAGAAGTCGTGAAGTATGAAGGTGGAAGGAACACCCAGAGCCTGAGAGCTCTCTAAGAGGCTTCGGTGTCCGTTCAAGATTGTCGCAGCAGCGAGTGGGAAGCATCTGTTGAATCTGGTGGCGCTGGGACTGACCTGGATATGGGAAGCGGAACCAGGGCGCCTCCTTGAGCACGTTGATACGAAGGTGGGTGGCGGCGCCGTAGCCCCATTCGTCCGGGTTGCTCGGAAAGACGCCCGTCACCGTCAGAATGGCGCAGATGACCCACGTGATCGCAATGGCCAAGATCACCTGTGAGAAAAAATCGTGAAAAGGTCGTTGCACATTTTGGATTTTGCTCTAATGGATTGCTCGCGCATTGTCATTCAAGTCTTGAACTTCCGGTTCGGGGTTTAACGGTTCTCGTGAATTTGATTCAATTTCCTGAACATTCAGTCCAATGTTTCAGGAATGTTCTCGTTTTTGTCTCCATGCGATGTTCTTGCCGTGCACATGCCACTGTTGTCTTGCTTCAAACAAACCAGGCGGGAAGTTGGGCGTGGTTCACGCGTTAACTTACAGGGAAGAGCCTGAAGATGGGAAGCCTCTCGCGCACACAACCCTTCTTTCTCTGGATGCTGAAGCAGGGCACCTGGATGTTCTTCGTGTACTGAGAGAAGGCAGCGATTAACACCACAGTTCTGCAACCAGAAAGGAAAGCTGGTGTCTTGCAATGGTCTCAACGAGGTCACGTCATGTGTTCGTTGGGTCCCAAATGTGACGTGTTTTCATGTGGCAAGACGGCCTTTTGCACTTTCAGAAACATAGTCAGCTGACTCACACGAGAGCAATCCACCATTGTTTCTGCGCGAAATCTGCAGCGAAGTCAAAGGCGGAGAGACCGATGAGGGAGATGGTCGGCGCGATGCAGAGAGGTCCGATGAAGCGCAGCATCCACCCCATGAGCCCCGAGAACCCGAGCACGATCTGGAAGAGCGACGCCAGCATGATGGCGCCCTGCAGCTGCAATGCGAACAGTGATGAAGCGTTAGACTCGTACGTGTGCAATCATTTTATGCCCCCAGAGTTTCCAATGGATAATCCTTAAAATGTGCTGCGTTGGTGGGCGTGTGCCTTCTCGGTGTCAATTGTTCCACAAACCTCCCAACGAATTCATAATGCTCCGCGTGCAAAGTAAAAAAAAACCAATGCAGATTGAGCAAAGTCTTTTGTGTACACGATTTTGTGGTGCAGACATTCTGGTGTACAACAAGCCGAACGAAACTTGCAACTCACCTCCCTGATTCTTGGACGCCACAGTGGCTCACCCATAGCGTCCGGAACTGCGGTGGTCGTGCTTGAGTTGAGATCGAGCAGTCCGACTGTGGTGCCAGGAGCCGCCGTCGTGGTCGTGACATTCCATCCTGAATCAAACAGCGTTGAGTATCATCTGCGACGCCGAACACACGAACCACCCGAATCAAGTTCCAAAACACCCTCTGTATCTGCCTTTTCGACCAGAAGAGCTGCTCTGACTCAAGATGTCACTGACCTTCCGGACATTTCCAGGTGTCGAGGGAGAGTAGGGCGAAGCTCGGGATGACGAAGGAGAACGAGGCGCCCTGCACGATGGGCAACCTGCGATGAAAACAACCGCTCGCGTGCCAAACCATGACAAAATAAAACAACCGAGGCGCACAATTGCATGGAACTGGAGAAAATGAATCAGAACTTTGTCCGCACCTGACGCCGAGGGCGGTCTGCACCAGGGTGGCGAGGCCTGACACGACGAAGATGGTCCCGATCAGTTCGGCCCTGGTGACGTTGTCCTCGTTGCTGATGCAGAGCGCGGGCGCCAAGACGAGCGGGTTCGTGATGGTCGCTCCGAACATCACCAGGTAATGCTGCCATTGGCACAAAGTTCTAGAGGTTCAAATTTTGACTCAAAGGAATTCAATTGAGAGTGCTCACGGCTCTGGCAAAACTACCTCAAACACGAGAAAGGATGTTCTTGGCTTTGTTTGTTTTCGGAGCGAGACAATTACCTGGAAACCGAGGAGGAAGCAAAGGAACCACGGCGGAGTTTCCTCCACCGTGTAGTGCAGCGTGTGCGGATTTGCATAATACTCTGCAAATAGAAACGAGGTTTTTCTAACTTGGCTTGTCACGTTTGTTTTACACTTTGATCTGCGCATGCCCCGACCGGACCGGAAAACCCCTCAGAACATAGACACAATTTGTCCGATCAATACGTGGTTGGAATCAGACCTTCTTTCTTCTTCCTTCTGCGGGTTCCGGCCGTGGGCTGCAGCGGCGCCGCCCCGTCCTCAATAGACGCGGGGACCTCGGTCCCGGCCGCTCCGTCCTCCGAGGTGCCGGGGACGGGCGGCGCCGCCTCGTCGGGCGGAGGCGTGTTCACGTTGTAGTAGAGCGTGGGCGGAGAACCTGCAGACACGGGCTCTCCGGGGACGATGTAGGTGTCCTGCGTAAGAACAACCGTGTGTGAGGAACGAGAACAGAAACAACGGACAGGTTTAGCATGTCCTGTAGTTTTTTGCGTGCGGTGCTCCATTTGCATGGAAAACCTAAGTTCAAGAATGACAACAATGACTCCTCTTCTGCTTTCTTTTCATATTTTGTTGTTTGTGCCTTGGCAATCGGGACACGTATGGCAGAGCCCGGACGGTTTTTCAAAACAGCCAAAGTTTAGAGTTACGTGCAGCTGAACTGACGGAATCCGTTCAACTGGAACGGGAAGTATTTTCTGAACCTCTTTGCATCAATTGTTTGCTCGATCTCAAAGAAGACGCCAGAAGTGAACTTTCTGTTCACAGACGGTCTCAATTTTGTTCGAATTCCACAACCGCGAAAATCCTGCTGTGTGATTGAATGCGAACAATGTCGCAGATCTGGAGATGGTTCTCATGCAAGATAGCGCGCACACGTGCATAAACTTACCCTGGATTTGGGTACTTTGAGTTTGAGGGGAGTTCGCGGCGCTGGAGCTGGAGGTCTGTCGTCCGACATCGTTGTTCTCTATGTAGGGCCCGGGATCTGCATTTATTTGACAACCTGTTTGGCCTGCAATTTCTTTGACAAATTCGCCAGATTGTCACAGTATACGAGCGGCCGAAGCAAGTTCTTCTGCCGGGAGTTTCCGGATTTGTGCATTCTCTGCTGAGAATCTTTGTGACATCTCTTGCTGTGATTCCAAACCAAACAGAATTGGAAAAAAACACGGAGTTTGATGCAGATTGAAAAGTGGTGAATTGAATCTACTTACTTGTCTTTCTAACCACTCTACAATGCACAGAGTGTGCGTGAATTGTGATCACTCGGAAGTGTGCGGTGAATTCCAGAAGAGTCCCCAGAAAGTATGTTGTGTGCCAATTCACATTGCACCCGAGGCCAGCGAGACGTCGCATACGAGTGATAATATTGTACAGACGGGCACAGCAGCAACTGAATATTCATTCAGAAAAAGTTAGTTCCTCAAATGACAAGTCACTGGCCCTGCATGGAATATCTCGTGATGACAACAGGGGAATCTCGTGAAATTTCCATGCACGCAGTTCTCAAGAAAAAATCCGTGAAGCACACGCACAAAGAAACACAAAAATTGTCAGGTACAGAAATGACTTTCACTCAAGAGAAAAGAAGGTTGACTGAGGAAATTTCAAAAGTAAGGACGGACGAAACTGAATTTACGATCGTTTCTGCACACACCCCACTATAGAAATCACTGGCCGTGACCAAATTCCACTCAGCATATATGCCAGTGTGCTCACGGAAGAGAGCAGTGCGTCATATATTTCCAAGTACGTTGCTGTATTTACAGGATACTTTCACATCCTTCAAAATCCACCAGTGTGAAAAAAGGTCAATCGTGCATGAAAAGGACCTTGTCGTTTGACCAAATACACACAGTGCACTTGCTGAAGAGAAGGGACTGACGTGTCGAGATTTTGTAGGACAAATTGTGGCCTGTTCAACACAATTGGATTGGACACTCTGAATCTGGGCAATTCAACGCAATTGGACGCATCTGAATCAGTATACAAGTGAACGGACCTTCGCTCGCGTGGCAGAATGAAGAGAGTGGGAGCGAAGACGGTAGGTGTTCACTTTATGTACGTTTCAAACAACAAAAAATGAAGTTGTGACTGCTTCTGGTGAAACTTTTTTTTTGACAGCCAGCATTTTCAAACACTGCAGTGGTACATTTTCCTCAGTAATTTTCAGACATCCAGCGATTGCTCCAAAACAAAGACACTTTTGTACGAAACAATTTGTCCTCGTTTTCATTTTAAAATTTTCATCTTTGGTTTTTCTTTTGTTTTAGAACACCTAAAATCAGCCTTCAACCTCCTCTACAACTTTGGTTTTTGATTGGAATCAGAATGAGTAACGACACAGTATCAACGACGACCGTACTCCCCCCTTCGGAGGAGGAACAGGACTCTGACGATTCCAAGACTCACGTAGTCTCTGCAGGATTGGTGGGAGCTGTCATACTTGTGGTGGTCATAGTGGTGATTCTGGTCGTGAGAAGGCGAATGGCCAGACACAAGAACTCGAGTGACAGTGAATCCGCTTCAGATGTGGAGATGGACAGTGTTACTGGCGTGGTGGTTTACAGTGACACCCAGAGCCACGATGACATCGTGGTGACTCGCGACGGCAGAAAATTGTCTCGAAAAGAGCTCGTGGAGAGTCTGTGGGTGGAAGACGAGGACTTGAGGGCAGTGTTGAAGCGGTACACCATTGCCTCGGACAAAATAGTGGTTGGCAGCATGATTGGAAAAGGTAAAAGTGTCAACGAAAACCGTTTGGTGGAAGGAACATCCGCTAAGTCTACGAGGTTGTATCCAAAATTGATCGGATCAACATGTCCACTGGGTCATTAGCTTGTGGTCGGTTTTGACTTTGTTGCACTGGTTTGTGCGTGCAATTGATTGTCGACGCA
>JAAUXT010099306.1_pt1 | contig 12299 bp, 15 predicted proteins | sample 7278171 | NCBI WGS metagenome assembly JAAUXT01 (sample SAMN14350112, study PRJNA611818) | marine sediment metagenome | isolation source: surface marine sediment (1.8m) | place: French Polynesia: Moorea | collected 2018-08
CTCAGGCAAGGTGTCCTGCTTGTCCCATCCTGTCCCATCCTGTCCCATCCCATCCCGTCCTGTATGGGCCAATTGGTGGCTATTGGTGCTGGCCTGGGACAATTGGCCCACATGGACCATCAATGTATACATACATATATATAGCATCTCAGGCAAGATGTCCCACTTGTCCCATCCCGTCCCGTCCCATCCCAAGTGACCAACAAAGCAAACACCCCGGGACTTCGCACTTGCAGTTGCCCTGTGCACTGCTTCTCTTGTTATCGTTGTGTATGGGTGGGCGTGCTGCCATCAGAGACCGTGGGATTTAACCGACCACCACACGACCACACAACAATCCGCTTCACGTGAAGCCTGTCATGCGCAGAGGGGCATTGACCAACTGAACCCTCACCTACTGCACTGAGCCGTGCTGAGGCGGCGACGTCAAGCAGCGCCGTCCTTGCCACAACTGACCTGGGATCCCGCAGCCATATCACGTGACGCCGTCGTCCTGAGGGTGCGAGACACGGCGCGTCCAGGCAACGCACGACTGGAGCTGGAACCCCACCACGCTGGTTCCTGCATTGGGGTTGTCGCTCAAATCAACGCTGCGTGCACATGCTTTCTCATGAATATCTGCGCAAACACACTGCTGCTACCTCTGCCCAACACCCACTTCAGTGTTCGTGTCCGTTTCCAGTGCGCAGTTTCTAACAGTCACCCCACGTGGGCCGCTCCAATGCGTGAGTTCAATGTCTGTGTTGACAGGTACATTGGTCCCTTGCCAGACCTCATCATTTTGATGGTCATAACTGCGAAAGGTCAAGTCAATGCATGCACTGCACACTGTTGGAAATCGCTATGAGTATAAACTCCTTTTGCCTGACCTGGAACCGCTCTGCATGCATTCCATATTGCCATGCAGGGATGGCGTTGTACTTGACCTGAACTAGACTATCTACACTGCAAGCGTGGCGTTGCGGCCATTTTGCCATGCCAAGGACGGTGCCGCGCACCCACCACCTGACACAATGGTCCTGCAGCCGGAGACACAGATAAAGACAGTGCGCGGTATTCTGGTCACATCCCCAAGTGGGATAACCCGGGATCCCCGTGGTCCCAAAATAGCCCTGGGATTACCCCACATCGGGACCGTGGGGCTTTCTTATCTCTGTCCCCGGCGGGGGACACACGTCACTGGGACGTGGGACGGGGACGTGGGTGCGAGATCCGGGTTTCACTGCCGAGACTCGAAGGACCCGGATGAGCGCGACTCCATGCCAAAGACCCTGGGGCCCATCCCCTCCCGGCAGAATGTCCCAAATTGCCGTTGGGTTTCTTCAGAACCAGGAGCATGTGGCCTGATGGGGCCTGAGGGGGAGGTCAGACCCTCTGGATCTTGGGGCTGCACTCAACCGCACCTTGGGCCTACTCCTGGTGACCCTATGAGGCTACGGATTCTACGGCTCGTCACGAGGCCAGGGACAAGCACAGGATACCACGCACCACAAGCCCTGAAAACAGTGTGGCCCTGTTGCACACTGCATGCGTCAGGCATTGCGTTCTTGTGCTGGTAGTGAACGCAAAACCAATGACTTGTACAAGAGTACCAGCCCAGTACAGGGAGAATGGGACTCTCAAGTCCTGGTGAAATTCACTGAATGTACGAATGGGGAGGAAGGTTTGACTTTCCTTCTTCTCATCGACTCACAGACCCAAAGAGAAGGGATAAAAACTGAGTCTCAGTCTCGGTCTGACTTTCCGTCACACAGAGAGAGAGACTCAGCCAGAAACAGTTGTGTGTCTTCTGTTCGTTCTACGGCTTCGCGACCACAAATTGCAAGCAGACAACTTTCTGTTTGCTCCCTTGTTCAGCGTGCTTTCATTGCAAGTGCCAAAACAGCAGCGTTGAGTCCATCGTAGTCACACCCGTTTCTCCCAATCTTGGAGTCACAGCGCGTTTCCAGCTGCACAAATCTGAAGCAATGCAAGACAGAAACTTTGAAATCAGTCCTGCTCAACAAGACAACTGAACTAGTGCAAGACTGAAACTGTGGAATCAGCCCTCCTCAACAAAGACAACTGGTCTAGTGCAAGACTGAAACTTTTCAACCAGTCCTGCTCAACAAGACAACTGAAATAGTGCAAGACAGAAACTGTGGAATCAGCCCTCCTCAACAAAGGCAATGCCACAGTGCAAATCTGTGTTCGGCCGTCCCGAGCACCAAAGACAGATTCCCCTTTACAAAAAGGCCACCGCCTCAGCATGTTCCTCACACGGGAGACCGGGAGAGGGGGGGGGGAAGTCTGGTGAGGCCCGGCTCACATGAGATGCGCCACATGCGACGGTCGCGATTTACTGATGGGAGTGTGAGGGAGGCTTGACTTCACTTGGTGGCACTTTAGTTTTCAGAGTTAAAACACCCGAGGCCCGAAGCCCACTGGATTTTGCAGATTTGCAGAAGTCAACGCCCGCTGAGTCGCTTCCGTTGACTTGTGGCAGAAGCCGCCGCATGACGCGCCCAGTGTAACCAGAGGGTAGAGCGATGACGAAACGTGTTTGCACCGCATTCAGTGTGAACCAGCTTCACTGCTGGTTGAACCGCGATTGCCGCGTGCACAAACTTTTGGAGACCCAAACTCCAGGCTCCGGGTCCACAAAAAAGTTCCCAAATATTTTTAGGGGGACGAGGGGGTCAGACCCCAGGGGCCCCAGAGCATCCCCAGAGCCACATGAAAGCACAAAGCCCCCGCAGACACCCAGAGACACACAGGATGACGCGTGCAGTGTACATCAGGCCTGAAACGCACAGAGACGGGGTGGGGGTCTGATCGAACCTCCGCAAACATGTCTTCTCTGCATGGACGCATCATCCCACATGCACGACACACAGACGCGAATCAATGCGCCTTTACTGCGGAAGAAGGGTCGGGATCAATGTGGTGCAGGGGCTCGAACCTGCGCGCGCATACTCAATGCAGGGGAGAGGTTAGGTGAAGCAGGTCGAGTTTACTGACGTGGGGTCAGAGGTGCACGAGGATCCAGGCATTGGAGAACAATTTGTCAGGAGAAGCAAGGTTCAAATGTCCGGCAAGCCCACCCTGGAGCTTTCTCTTTCCCAGTTAGTCTTTTTCTTTGTCTGTCTGTCTGTCTGTCTGTCTATCTGTCTGTCTGTCTGTCTGTCTGTCTGTCTATCTGTCTGTCTGTCTGTTTGTCTCTCTCTGTCGCTTCCTGGCTTTGTCTCTCTCTCGCAACATTTTCTCTGTCTGTCGCTCTCTCCAGCTTTGTCTCTCTCATCTCTGTCCCGTTCTTGCGTTTCTCACTTTCTTTCTCTCTGACTGTTATGTTTCTATCTGTCCTCCTCACTGTCTCTCTCTCTCTGAACATTTTCTCTGTTTATCCCTGTCCATTTCCCGGCCCTGACCCCTCCAGTGCAAACCTAGCCAGACCCCTCCAGCCCTGGCCCAGTGTGAACCCGAAATCCAGTGTGTACCCAGCCCTCGCCACCACGGTTCTTCCCCGCTCTGACCCTTCGGTGGGTGCCACCACCCCCCAGTGTGAACCCGGCCCTTGCCCCACGATCTTCCCCTCGTCCTCTGTTTGAGTATCTGTGCAGCACATTGACGTTTATTGGGCGAGTGGGGCCCATCTCACGACGTAATTGACTAACGGAGTCGTCTTGTTCAGTGCCGAGTCCACACCAGAGGCGTCACACTGAGCTCTGTCCCTGCACATGAATCTTTGTCGGTCAGTCAGTCAGTCAGTCAGTCAGTCAGTCAGTCAGTCTGTCAATCAGTCAGTCAGTCAGTCAGTCAGTCAGTCAGTCAGTCTGTCTGTCTGTCTGTCTGTCTGTCTGTCTGTCTGTCTGTCCATCTCTCTTTCTCTCTCTCCTCTCTCTCCGCTGTGCTCTCTTTCTGTCCCTCTGTCTCTCTCTGTCTCTGCCTCTGCCTCTGTCTCTGTCTCTGTCTCTGTCTCTGTCTCTGTCTCCGTCTCTCTCTTGTTTCGCTGAAGTCCCAACTTGCTGAGGCTGCTGGTGTCACAGCTTTTCATAACCTGCACAGGGACACGCAAACCCCTGACACCTACTATGTGAACCCGCCTTGCTTGGTATCCCAGCGCCTGTTCACCTGGGCAGGATTGACGCGTACGACGCAACTCGTAACGTGAACAGCAACGCAAACGCTCCAACGCTTTCACTGTGAACCCCATCTTACTGGATTCGGCTCCAAACTGCTACAAACACCTCACGCTATTGGCTTTTACTGCACCGACGGGACAAGGTGTACAAGGCTTAATTAAAAGCGCCCAGACCTGAGCCTCTCGCTCCACAGGTGAAGGTGAGGTGGGCAGTGATGGCCGAATGAAAAACACACTGCGACGCGGAACTCAGCTTGGAGTTGTGCAGGGCTCTTGTGGAAATGAGTGTTTTCAGTGAAGAGGTGTGTGTGTGTGTGTGAGAGAGAGAGTACGTGTGTGTGTGAGAGAGAGAGAGAGTACGTGTGTGTAAGAGAGAGAGAGTGTGTGTGTGTGTGAGAGAGAGAGAGAGAGAGAGAGAGAGAGCATGGCATCACAGAGATGTTTGGTTGCAAATTCAGTGTGAAGTGTTTGAACGCTTGAAAGTTGCAAAGTTGCGTTGTGACGCGAAACGGGTCCAGCTCTTGTTTGGACTGGGTGCGCCACACCCCTTTCGTCCTCCAGACCCAAACCCTGCCTTACTTTCTACACTTGATGTGGGTTAATTCTCACTTGATTCACAGTTTGAATCTCTCCTTGAAAACCTCACACGGTTTCTGTGCAGATTGACAAAACTCACATTTGCAGCACCAGGGGTTCCACGTCCCATAGGGGGAGAAACTCTTTCAGGATTCAGTCTGCGACACGGAACACGACTAAGTGACAGGGGCATGTCAGAAGGATTACCAAATCGGCCAGATTACTCCACTTTCCCAAAAAGCTGTCAGTAGGGACCGTCCCACGTGGACAGGGTCAGATCCAGGGGCGCATCCAGGATTAGCAACCGCAGCTCCAAACGTGTGTCAGGAAAAAGAGGGGCAAGCCTTGCTCCAGGATCCCCCTGGCTCCGGCTCTGGAGATTCAGGGAAAATAGCAGATGGCTACACCCAGAGGCAATCACCCAAGGCCTTCTTCCCTCCCCCACTTCTGTCCCAAAAAAAGCACACCTATTCCCAGCCCCCTGCCTCTGGTTCAGCCCTCAATTGTCAGCCTTTGTCTCTTCTCTACGAATCTTAACTCCGTTGTCAACCTCAAGCCAAAAACCTCAGCCCCCAGGCAACCAATCTACATCAGTCCCAAAGCCCATGTGTTCTTGGTTGATCGACCCCAACCCGCTGTCCACCTTTGTCCCAAGACATGGTCCACTTCAGTCCCAGACCCCACCACTGCCTCAGATCTGTCTGCCTCAGCCCTGGACCATTGGCTTTCTGCAACTTCGCCGCGGACCCCTGGCTCCGCCCCCACCTGGATCTGCCCCGCCCAGCTCCGCCCCACCAAGCTCTGCCCCGCCCAGCTCCGCCCCACCCAGCTCTGTCCCACCTCAGCCCCAGACCCCCAGCTCCGACCCCGCAACCGCCCGGCTCCACCCCCGCCCAGCTCTGCCCCGCCCAGCTCCGCCCCCGCCCAGCTCCACCCCCGCCCAGCTCCACCCCCGCCCAGCTCCGCCCCCGCCCAGCTCAATCCCACTTACTCGGCGCGGTAGGTCCGAGAGTCTCGCTTATTGAATCGACTTCACCAATTACGGTGCCGGACCAGATGCGTCCCGGCGGAGCGGGGTTCCGACGCGTGGGCGACGACGACGACGCTCACTCCATGGACAAACCAGGCTTCACGTACGCATGCGCAAAGCACGTACGCATGCGTACACACGCACACACACACACACACACACACAGAGATCGTCTCCAATTGCAGCGCATAGTTCCAGTTCCTCAGTGTTATGCAGTGACTTCGCACGCACACCTGCACACACACAAACACACACACACCATCTCCCACTGGGATGGACAGTTCCATATCGTCAGATTTTTACGACTCTCACACACACACGCACACACGCGCACACACACGCACACCAACTGGTTCGGACAGTTTACTTTGGTTGGTTTGCGACAGCAACACAAACACGCGATCTAATGCACGTACACAAGTACACACACGTACACACACGTACACACACGCGCACACACGCGCACACACACGCACACCAACTGGTATGGACAGTTTCCTTTGGTCAGTTTGCCGCATCAACACAAACACGCGATCTAATGCACGTACACACGTACACACACGCACACTCAACCACACGCACACAAACGCGTACACACAAACGCACACACACACACACGCCGATTCCACGCATCTTCTCCAGCTGATTCGCCGAACACAATGTCTGGTGCAGTCCCTGAGTCGCTCGCGGGGCCAGTGCGACTTCATGCGGTTCTCTCAAATACGACGCCAAACAAGAGCGATGCGTTCTTTTTTCTATTAAACACAAAACGTCCACAGAAGCACACCTTTTTCTGTGACAAAACGGATCCAATGTTCCAATGTGGAGGAAATATCAGACCTAATATCTGATAGCATAATGTGGCTGAACAACGACTGTTATTGACTGACACTCAAACTTTCACCCAGACTGAGAATCTCCATGCAATCCAGCATTTGGCCAAAAACGTCATCAGTTTTGCCAGAAATGATGTGGTCAAAAGAGAGCCGTCTCGCCATTCCAAATATTGCGACCCAAAACAGACTCTCATCATCGCCATAAGGGGGTCCCTCAGACTCCATGTTGGGTGCAGCCAGCCTTATCATCCACTCTCCAGATCTGCGGAAGGAGGGCAGGGACTTCACTCCCACTATTAAGGTGGAGCCAGATTCACACTGGGTGAGTCACACGGAGTGTCCAGGAGCAGGTCCAGGAGTTGGTCCAGGGGGAGGGTGTTTCAACTCCGAAAATTTTCGACATGAAAATGGACTTGTGTTGAAGCAAAGCTTGACCTCAATGCGATGTCGTCATGCTGTGCTGATTTTCGTGTCAGAGACAGTGCCAATTGACCCCCTTTCCATGAGTTCTGTCGAAAGTCAGGGCATTGGTCCTTGTGTCCCGGTCCCAGGGACCAGTCCCCACTGGTGTGTGCACAACACACACACGCACTCGCACTCTCACTCTCACACACACACACACACACACACACACACACACACACACACAACGCCTGATCCATTCCGTGAAATCAACGCCACAACGCCAGCCCAATGAGCTGTTCACGGCGCTACGCATCCAGTGTGGAAGCGATGGCACGGCATCACCTCTGAGACGGTACACACTGCGACGCAGTTCGTGACGCGGTTGGAGTGTCGAGGGCCCTTTGGTCCGTTTCTGTATTGAAGAGCTCACGGTCCTAATTTCCCGCCACCGGCCCTTTTCGTGTAAAGCGGCGCGAATCTTCGGTGCCGTCTGCATGCGAGATGGCCGGTGGTCAGAGATTTGGGCGGGGCTGGAGTGGGAATGGTGCGGGGGGAGGAGAGCAGGCTGGGGTGGGGAGGGGGTGGAGGGGAGAGGAGCAGGCTGGGGTGAGAATGGGGTTGGAAGGTGCAGGGTGCAGGGGACTGGGTGGGGCCAGGTAGTGATGGGAGCAGGCCAGGGTGAGAACATGGTGTGGCACAGCCCTGGTAGGACACAGGGTGAGGATCGGGTGGCGGTGGGGCGGATGGAGAGGGTGGGTGGGGATCAGGAGAACAGGCAGACATGGGGTGGCGGAGGAGGGGCAGGTGACGGGGAAGGGGGATGATGGGGGTAGGAAGAGGGTGATGTGGGGACAGGGGTGTACGCAGGCGAGTTTGAAGGCATCAAGAGGTGGAGCAGAGCCAGTGAGGACCCGCCTCTGACATGTTCTGTTCCAATGCCTTTGGAGTACAGAAACCACGGAAAGTTGGGAACGAGAAGTTGATTGGGCTCTGACCTGAACTTCAGACGAACAGTTCCAGATGACGACCACAACCCAACAGTCCCAGCCAGTGGTTTCGCATTGGATGCGCTCCAGTGGACCCAGCACCGGATTCTAACCAAGACAACTGGTGTGTTTCACCGCAAGCAGCGTCTTCCGGTGATTCTGAACACGTCTGAACGAGCAGGACCCACGGTCCATCCACACCTACCAAACGGAACGCGTGGTTAGGCTGGAGTGACCCAAGGCGTGTGCAAAGAGACTGGTTCTGAGAGATCCAAAGCGTCACAGGACAGGACCCACCACTTGTTCAGCGGGACCTCAGGTTTCACGGAACTTGCTCGGTGAGACCCAAGGCCTCACAGGGTCGGGTTTACCAGCAGTGCTGCAGTGATGAGGCCTCGCAAAAAAACGTGACATCGGGAACCCTGCGTTCCTCACCGCGAAACAAACGCTATACACCCTTCCGTGACCAGTGTCTGATGACCTCGCCTGGACACACTCGAACTTCTCACGTGACCTGTTTGTTGCTTCCGTGCAACAAAACTTCATAACAGCTTTTCAGAGCGAAACTCATTGGGTCACTGTCGATTCAAAAGTTCTATTCTGTGGGTGTCAGTCCTAAGCACGTACTCCAGATGACAGATGGTCAGGTCCACGTGAACGTGTTCCATTTTGGAGTCTATACCTGTTATCTGCTCTGTCCTGCGGCACAGTAGTCTACGACGCGTCCAGTGTGCGCCCAGCCTCAGACCTGCCCCCCCCCCCGGGGTCCGGTAGTGACAACGCCCCCTTGATTAGCGTTGTCACGTTAATCCCGCGTCCTCGTTACGAGGCTGTCACGGCAACTCGCCACTTGATTCCACTCTCCTTTCCCGCCAATTTCACCCGTTTCCCGCCAATTTCCGCTGACCTTTGCACAGAGCCTGGATTGGTCGCTCAATTCAAATCTCGAGTGTCAGTTGACATTTTGCAAGGGAACTTCAAAGTTGGTGTGGGAACCTGAGTCCCCATAGTGAATGACCTGGGTTCCTCTCTCGAGAAAGTTTTAATATGCTGGCCAAACACCAGAGTGGACATCTGACGGATTTCTGAAGTCAAGGTGGATCCAGAATCGGGGCACCCTTTGCATGTCAAATTGTGCGAAATTGAGCTTGGTCCCGGGGGGGGGGTCCCAACTGGATGTAAAATTCCATCCTCCTTGGGGTGGAGACTGACCAAGACTGGGCGTACGTTCCTCGTACGGAAAAACTGGTCACCAGTGGATCTGGATCCCCCCTGATGTTGAACCACGTTCATGACAGGGTCCAGGTGTCTGTATTTGGTTGAACCCTGGTCGCCAATGGGTCTGGGCGCATCCACATGGACAGGGTGGGGGTACCGCAGGGGTTCTCTCACAGAACCAAGACCCTGATCGATAAGAGTCTCTTTGAGAGAGAATTCCATCCAAACCACAGAAATTCGGTGTCATGCGTGGGACAGATAACGTGTTTGTCGGTGCGCACGTCACACTCACCACATCACAAGGGCGTCATCGTCGCCGTGATGTGTTTTTCTGTTGACGACCCTGGACAGTTGAGTCGCCAATAGGGGTTTTCACATCGGTGACGCGCGGTTGGGCGGCGTCAGAATTTTTGATGCGCGCGTCAAAATTCAACATGATGCCCAATGGAGAGCATCAAATTATCGGTCCAGACTAATCACAGACTTTTTGACGCGAGCGTCAAAATTTTGTCGCCGCGTCACCAATGTGAAAACCCCTAATAAACTCCACACGACGAGAGTCCCGTTTGAAGGGTGGGTCAGGACTGTTGTTCCACACCCCACATGCTCAATACACAAGAGACACAAGCGCACCGATGCGCACGCTGTTCTGTTCACTGAACACCAAACAGCTTCTTTCTATTGTTCGTATCTTTCTTGTGTGGGCTGAACAATAATGTACAGAGATCAACCTTTTCCTTTGCAACTGGTTTCCCCAGAAAACACTCGGCATGTAAATGTACATCTGACGGCACATTACTTCAGTTGAGATTGGGGGACATCTCAAACCCTCCTTACGCCAGTTCAAAGCAGGTGTGGACTGTGCAGATGTGTACAGATTTGCTGTGATTGAAGATTTCCTTGCCCGCTGTTTGCAGATTACCAATCGCTGTGGGGTCGTGTCTGTGAGCTGAACACACCTTCAACTGCCGGAAAAGTGGGACACAACAGTGAACCAATCTCACAGTCAACATTCACTGAGAGAAAACACTTTACGATGGAATGACATTGCCTGCAACTTGGGCTTTCTTTTCTCTCCAATTGAATATCTTTTTCAAAGACACAACAACAAAGATGATTGGATTTATAACAGAATTAATAGGCAAAACTGCAACTGTTGTCCAGATAATCATCTCCATAGGATACTGCTTCAGAAACATGGAGACAATGTACACTGTAGAACTGGGTATCCAACAAAGTATGTTGGATACAGATACAATGATAATTTGAATTGCAAGCTGGACATGTGATGCTGTTGTGATGAAGCAGGTGCATTTTGTTTACTGTTTTTCAAACCAAGAATCAACTTGACATAAACCACAATAATGAACACCACACTGATCATTTGCCACAAGATACAAAGCCCAGTAATGACTGTTACAGTCGGGATGTTTCCAGTGGGATCAACATATGGGGAACAAAATGCAGTTGGTATTGAACTTGAGACAAGGTGTATGTTCAGCCAAGTTATTACTGTAGTTGTAACACTGAACATGACAGAAAGTCCAAAGAGGAGTACTGCTTTTTTAACAATAAATTCAGTGTTTTTGTACTTGGTATCAATGGGATGTTCAACCAGCTCCAGTCTTTGATATGACAACAAGCACAAAGATGCTGGTGAAGGAACACTAAACTGTGTTTGCAGGGCAAAAACAAGAAAGCAGAAGACACTGGATCTCCAAACAATTTCTTTGGCAACAACATTGCCTTTCAGGACAAGGTCAGTAATCCACAAAACAAACAAAGGAACTGAACACAAAATGTCTGCAATATTTACTGTGCCAACTAATATCCCAAACACACCAGTCTTTAGAATCTTATGATGATAGAGGAAAGCTTGCAACAAAATAGAAACTATGTTGGCCAAGAACACACTCAGTGATACACAATAAAATGTAATTTTCAAGCCACTGTTGAGCAGGAGACTGCTGCAAGATATGTACCATGGTAGCACAGCAGTGCACTTGGCACCTGCTGGCAATGTGCAACAAAGATGATGAAAATTGGGCTGAAGACACTTCAAGCTGATGACATCATCAAGAAAGGAACTTGTGACTTCAACAGTTTGATCGTCTGTCTTTAGGTTCCAAAACATGAACAACAAAGACAATTTTGGAACATGTGTAAATGCATTTTTAATTTCTATTATTGGATTGTGTGAAAGATTCAAGTATTTGAGATTTGTCAGGTTTTGAAAAAGGTTTGAAGTGACAGAAGAAATCATATTGTCCGACAGAATAATCACTACAATTGATTTGACCAGTGTGAAGCAGGATGAATCCAGATATGAAACAATGTTGTTGTTGACATCAACAAACTGAAGACTGATTTTGTTCTTCATCATCTGGCAAATGTTACTTAGATTTGAATTGTGAATAGTCAGTTTGGTCATGAAAGATTCAAAATGTGTTTCTGTTGTAAGCAAAGTATCTTGAGCAAATTTTAACCGAGAGTTTTGAAGAACAAGAGACTGGAAGAATAGACATTGACGCATTGTGTTCAAAGTAATTGGAACATTCACACATGATGCAGCCAAAGCTAAGCAGACACAACCAGCAGGACATTCAATACTTTGAACAGCACAAAGAAGCTCATCATCACCTGAAGGACAGTCAGGAATCTCATCACATACCTGTGCTACGTGAATGCAAATATGATACCTTTCACACTTGAACATGTTCAAACACATCCTGTATTGTAGACAACCAGAAGATAACTCATCATTCCCATTTGGACAATCCCAGAAACTGTCACAGACATAGTTCCACAAAATACAATAATATCCTGGACATTTGTGCATGATATTGCACTCATAGTCTTTACACTGACCAAGATGTGCACCTGTTAGGCATGGTATCAACATACCATACCCATTGAGCTTGTACTTGCACATGTCTGAGATGTCAAAACACGTCCAATTGTCTTCTTCACATGAAAACTGATATTCTTCTGTGCAATGCAAAAAATTTACCTTCTTAGAATTGTTATATATATTTACCATGACCACCCCCTAAGTACTGCCATGGCCTTCCATAGCCACAGCAACAGCCACAGCCAATCATATCATTCCCTAGATGGAGCCACTATCC
>JAAUXT010058904.1_pt1 | contig 12298 bp, 8 predicted proteins | sample 7278171 | NCBI WGS metagenome assembly JAAUXT01 (sample SAMN14350112, study PRJNA611818) | marine sediment metagenome | isolation source: surface marine sediment (1.8m) | place: French Polynesia: Moorea | collected 2018-08
CGTCAACGACCCGGCCGGCCCATGACCGCCGCATTCTCGGATCGAGGGGGGCAACCCCCCCCTTCCGTTCCGCTGAGGGCGCCCCATGCCCGCTGAACACTTCGCGGCCCCCAAAAAGACGCCCCCAAATGCCTCTGAGCGGCTTGAAGGCAGGCTCATGCAGGGGGCCGATGCTCTTGTCGCCCGCTACCGGTTGCCGCCGCGACCGGAAGTCGTGAGGGGCGCGCGCATCGTCGCGCATCGCGGAATCTACGACAACGAGGCCGTTATCGAAAACACCCTTGACGCTTTCGATGCGGTTGTGGACCAGGGCGTCTGGGGGATCGAGTGCGATGTGCGCTGGACCCGCGACGGCGTGGCCATCGTCCATCACGATCCCGACGGCCGGCGATTGCACGGTCACGCCCGACCGATCGCCGCCCTGACCCTGCGGGAAATGCAGCGGCTCTACCCGTTGATTCCCACGCTGGCGGCAGTGGTTCGACGTTATGGGCGGAAACGGCATCTGATGATCGAAGTTAAAGACTCCGCCGGTATCCCCTTTGCCACTGTCAATCGCTCCCTGGCCGTCGACCTCGATTTCCTGTCGCCCGGAGATGATTTCCATCTGATGAGCCTTTCCCTGGGTCTTCTGGCGGCGATCGAAGCCGTACCGCGCCATGCCTGTCTGCCGATTGCCCGACTGAACGTGGGGGCAGCGTCCAAAGCCGTGGCGGATTTCGGTTTTGGGGGACTCACCGGTCATTACGCCGTCATCGGCCGCCAGCGGATAGCGGCCCTGCACCGGCAGGGACGCTTCGTCGGGACGGGTTTCGTCAACTCCCGGGGGTGTCTGTTCCGCGAATTGAACCGCCGGGTCGACTGGCTCTTTTCGGACCGTCCGCAGGACATCCAACGCATCGTCAACCGTTATCAGGCGCCTTCCTCGCGTTTGGAACGGTCGGCCAGGTAGAACAGCACGCCGCCGATCACGAAGAGCAGCACCACCGAGCTTATACTGATGCGCGACGCCAGCTGCGCAACGGCGTCCGGGGCCATGTCCGCGGGCCCGAAAGCGCGAAGCAGGTTGCGGGCCGTCAGCCCCACCACCCCCATCATGGCCGGTCCGATGATGACGGCAAATTTGCCCATCATGTTGTAGAGCCCGAAGAATTCGGCCGAGCGCTCGGCCGGCACCAGCGTGGCATAGTACGAACGGCTCAAGGCCTGAACCCCGCCCTGGACCAGGCCCACCCCGGCGGCCAGCCCGAAGAATTCCCAGCGATGTTGCATGAAGGCCCCCCAGAGGGTGATGCCGACATAGATTCCCAGCGCCAGGTAAAGGCATCGCGGAACACCCCAGGCCTGTCCCAGGCGCCCGAAAAGGAGGGCTGCCGGAAAACCGATGAACTGCACCATGAGCAGAGCGGTGATGAGGTCCGTGGCGGCAAATCCCAGGGACAGGCCGTAGTCCACAGCCATACGGATGATGGTGTCCACGCCGTCGATGTAGGTCCAGTAGGCCAGCAGAAAAAGAAACACCGTCTTGTATTGCCGCACCTGCTTGAGGGTTGCTATCAGCTGGCTGAAACCAAAGCGTATGCCCTCGGCCAGGCGCATCCCCTCCCCCGCACCGGCGGGTTCGCTGAAACCGCCCAGGGCGATCAGGCCGAACCCCCCCCACCAGACGGCCACGGTCAGAAACGACCAGCGCACGGCCGCCGCACTGTCGGCCAGGCCGAAAAACTCGGGGCGCAGGGTCATGACCACGTTGAGCAGGAACAGCAGTCCCCCGCCCAGATAGCCGGCCGCAAAACCGAAGGCCGAGACGCGGTCGTATTGATCCGGCCGGGCCACGTGGGGCAGCAGGGCATCGTAGAAGACATTGGCGCCGGAAAAGCCGATGATGGCGGCCGTATAGACCAGGATGGCCCCCACCCATTGACCCTGGCGCACAAAGAAGAGCAGGGCGGTGCCGCCGACGCCCAGGAGGGCGAAACGCATCAGAAAAAGTTTGCGGGAGCGGCAGCGGTCGGCCATGGCGCCCAACACGGGGGCCGCCACCGCCACGAGCAGTCCGGCCAGGGCATTGCCCAGCCCAAGGCGGGCGGTGCTGAGGTTGACATCCGCACCGGAGCTCCAGAACTGTTTGAAAAAGATGGGAAAAAAGCCGGCCATCACCGTGGTGGCAAAGGCCGAGTTGGCCCAGTCGTAGAGCGCCCATCCCCAGATGGCGCGCCGGTTGTCAGAGGCGGGTGAGGTCATGCGTCATCAAGCCTTTTCGCGGGGGATGCCGAGGCTTCCCCGGCGGCCGGCGGGTCAAGTTGCAATGCCGGCGGGTAAAGGTTAAGTAGTGTCCGGCCGCAAACCGCAGCTTTCGATTCTCGCCGGCAACGCTTGCGCCCGTGAAATCTTCGACCCCGTCCGACGGTGCCGGTGAATCATAATCGCTGCGGATTTGATTCGAACCCCAAACCGGTCATTGCCGGACGGACACCTCGCAGGGCATTTCCACGGGCCGGCATGGGGTGGCGACGTTCGGGGCGGAGCGCTCAAAAGCCGTGGCGCCGCAGGGCCGTGATCATAGACATGCGACGCGCAATTAGCCGACAATTTACCTGGCCTCGACTCCTGGCCGCACTGCTCATTTTTCTGGCTGCCGGTTCGGCCGGCTTATGGTTTTACGGCCGTGCCCTGCATCGTCAGGTGGAAGAGCGCTTTGCCGGGCGTCGCTGGAGCATCCCTTCCCGGGTTTACTCCGATGTCACCTTGCTGTATCCCGGCCTGACCCTCAATCGGCCGGCCCTGTTGCGCAAGCTCCATCGCCTCGACTACCGACCGGTGGATCATGTGCCGCGTCAAAAGGGTGAGATGCGGGCCCGGGGTGCCAGTATCGATATCTATCTACACGATTTGGCCATCCCGGATCAACAGCGTCCGGGGTTTCCGGTGCGCATCCATCTGCATGCCGGACGGGTGACGGCCCTAAATGACCTCGATCCCCCGGGGAAGTCCATACCTGTCCTGATGCTGGAACCGGAAGAGCTGGCGCTGTTCTTCGGCACGGAGCGCGAAAAGCGCAAACTGGTGGCCGTCGACCAACTGCCGGCTTATCTGACGCGCGCCGTCCTGGCGGCGGAGGACAGCCGCTTCTACCGTCACCACGGGCTTGATCTGCGCGGTATTGCGAGGGCCTTTCTGACCAACCTGCGCCATCTTGCCGTGCGCCAGGGCGGCTCCACCATTACCCAGCAACTGGCCAAGAATTTTTTTCTGACGCCGGAGCGCACACTGCGCCGCAAACTCCGGGAGGTGTTTCTGGCGCTGGTGATCGAGTGGCGCTACACCAAGGATGAAATCCTGGAAATGTATCTCAACGAGATTTACTGGGGCCAGAATGGATCCGTGTCGGTCAACGGAGTCGGCGAGGCTGCCGACTTCTACTTCGGCAAATCGCCCGCCGCGCTGAGCCTGGGCGAGGCGGCAGCACTCGCCGGCTTGATCAAGAGCCCCAACATCTACTCGCCCTACCGGGATCTCGATCGCTGCCGCCGCCGGCGCAATGAGGTCCTGCGGGCCATGCACGCCAATGCGTGGCTGGATGCCGCCACCCTCGGCCGCGGACTGTCGGAACCGCTCGATCCCCGCGATCCGATTTACCCTTCGCGGCGGGTACCCTATTTCATCGATTATCTGCAAGGCCAGTTGAACGCGCTCTACGCCCCGGAAGAGCTGGCCTCGCTGGGGCTCACCATCCACACCACCCTGGACCCCTTGGTCCAGGAGGCCGCCGAGGCGGCCCTCCGGAACGGGCTTGAGCGCCTGGAACGCCTTCACCCGGATTTGCGGCACGAGGACCCCGCCCGTCAGCTCCAGGGGGCGGTGGTGGTGATGAAGCCGACCACCGGCGCCATCCTGGCCATGGTGGGCGGGCGCGATTACCGCTATTCGCAGTTCAACCGCACCAGCCAGGCGCGGCGCCAGGCCGGCAGCACCTTCAAGGTTTTCACCTATCTGGCCGCCCTCGACAAATTCACGCCGGTCACTTCGCTGGACAACACGGCCCAGACCTTCCGCATCGATGGCAAGGACTGGCAGCCGCGCAACTATACACCGGTCGATGAACCGGTGGTGAGCATGCGCGAAGCCCTGGCCCGCTCGATCAACCGGGCGACCGTCGATCTGGCCATGCGGATCGGTATGGACAAGGTAGCGACGACGGCGCAGCAATTCGGGTTCGCCGGACGGCTGATGCCCTATCCTTCACTGGCGCTGGGTGCCGTGGAGGTCCATCCGCTGGAGCTGGCCCGGGCCTACTGCGCCTTTGCCGCCGCCGGCATGCAGCCCTTTCCATTGAGCCTGCGGGCCGTTTTCAACGAAGACGGCAAACTCATCGAAAACCGCCCCATGCGTTTGCGGCGGGTCGCGGCACCGGCCAAGGCTTTTTTGATCAGTGTCATGCTGCAAAGTGCGGTACAGCACGGGACCGGGCAGGCACTGACCCATTGGGGGATTACTTTTCCGGTGGCCGGCAAGACGGGTACGACCAACAATTACCGTGACGCCTGGTTTGTAGGCTACACTCCGGATCTGCTGGCCCTGGTCTGGGTGGGATTTGATGACGGCGCCAGCCTGAACGTTGCGGGCGCCGAAGCGGCGCTGCCGATCTGGGCCGAGATCATGCGGGCCATTCCCCATCAGCTATCGGGGGCCGCTTTCCTCGCGCCCGCCGATGTGGTCCGGCACAACGTCTGCACCCGCCACGGCTTTCCGGACGTGACTGGCGGCTGCGAGGCGATTGGGGAGGAATGGTTTGACGCCGCCAACGTTCCAGTGGACGAACCGGCCTTCATCCAGGCGCAATCGGCCTGGTATCGCTGGTGGCAGCGTCTGAAGGGCGAAGAACATGCGCCCTAAACGGTCGTTGGACGGCACGCAGGCGGGGCCGACCCGTCTCCGTGAGGCGCCGCCCTTACATGACCGCCATGCCATGGTCGGGTGGGTTGCGGCGGCGGGTAAAACTTTTTGGCCCGCCGGCCGCATTCAGCGGCCGGTTCGTGGCCGATGGCTGCGGACGCTATTGAGCGGTCTGCTGCTGGTATCCTGTAAGACCGCGATTGCACCACCACCGGGTCCGGTTCCGGAGGAAGTCCCGGCCGGGATCGAAGCACCGCCGCCCGCCGCGCGTCCCGATGAGGATGCACCCCAGAAGCGCAAGCAGGCGGCCGCCGCGCTGACCGAGCGGGGGCGGCGCCTGATGACTGAAGGCCGGGTCGATCCGGCCATGCGCCTCTTCGAGCAGGCCCTGTCGCTCGCGCCTCAGTATGGGCCCGGGTACTATTATCTGGCCGAGGCCTGGCTCAGTAAAAACAACGGGTCGCAGGCCCGGGCGTTTCACCGCCAGGCGGCGCTGTACCTCGAAGACAACGGAGCCTGGGCGGCGCGTATGGACAGCCAGCGCCGCCGCATCGATCGCGCGTTTCAGGTGCGTCCCTGACCCCCGACCGGCCACATGGCGGCGGGGTGATGACGTTTCGGGTCCCGCCGACTTTTTAGGCGTGATAGCCTTTTTCCGGGTGCCAGTGCCGAATTTTGATGTGGTTGGGGAAGGCGTGCGGTTTGAAGATGGATTTGTTCAACAGCACGCGCAGGCAGTCCTGGATGCCCTCGGACATGGTGGGGTGCGGGTGGACCGATTTGAGAGCGTCGCGGATGCCCTTGTCCTGGTCCATCAGAAAGGCAATCGACATGATCGTATTGGAGGCTTGGGGGCCGGCCGCGCGCATGCCCAGAACCTTCTGTTCGTCGTCGTCACTCACCAGGATCTTGATAAATCCCTTGGTGGCGCGCATGGCGATCGCCCGCGGCAGAAGCGAGTTGGCATAGTAGGCCACCCGGTAGGCGATGCCCTTCTTCTGGCAGGTTTTTTCGTTGAGTCCCACCGCGGCGACCGCCGGCTTGAAGAACATGACCGTTGACATGTTGCGGTAGTTCAGCGGCCACTGATCGATGCCGTACATGTGCTTGACGGCGAAGCGGCCTTCCATTTCCGCCAGGTTGACCAGGGCCGGCCGGTGGGTCACATCGCCGGCGGCGTAGATATGCCGATGCACACAGCAGGCTTCGTTGCTGTCCAGATAGCCCTCGCTCGAGGTCAGAATGCCGGCCTTGTCGAGCCGCAGGCAGTCAAAATTGGGGCGGCGGCCGATGGATATCAGGGCGGCATCCACTTCCAGCACTTCCGAATGACCGTCATCAAAATCGAGAATCACCTGCAGGTAGTCGTCAAAGTGGAGAATATCCCTGAGGATGGCGGAGTGCAGGATCGTCACGCCGTTGGCTTCGAGGTTGGCGCTGATGAAATCGCTGACGTCGTCGTCCTCGTAGGGGATGATACGCTCGGCGTAATCCACGAGATAGACCTGGGTCTGGCCGAAATTGGAGAAGATCGTGGCATATTCGCAGCCGATGACCCCCGCGCCGACGATCAGCAGTCTTTTGGGGAATGCCTTGAGGTTCAAAACGGTGTCGGAGTCGATGACCCGTCGGCCGTCCGTGGTTATCCCGGGAAAGGCGCGCGGGGTCGATCCGGTGGCGATCACGAAGAAATCGGCCTGAATGTCTTCCTGGCCCCCGGCGTTCAATTCGACCGCCACGCGATGCGACGAAATGAAGCTGGCCCATCCGCGTTTAAGCGCAACGCTGCCCGGTCCCGGGTAGCGGTGCGGGGCGAAAGATTCGATCTGGGAAAGCATCTGGTACTGCTTCTCGCGTATGGCCTGGAAGACGGAGTCCCGCATGGCCTGGTAGTCCATGGTCAGGCCGGAAGCCCGATAGCCGCGTCCGGTTTTGGCCGCGCGGGAATAGTCGCGGGACAGCTCCCACATAGTCTTGGAAGCCAGGGCGCCCCACATGACGCCGGCCCCGCCGATCTCACCACCCTCGATGATGCAGACGTCTTTGCCCAGATCCAATGCCCGCATGGCGGCGGCAAACCCACCGGGTCCGCATCCGATCACACAAACGTCGTATTGATTGCGTTTGACGTCGGCCATGAAATTGATCCTTTGAACAAAATCGGTTATATGCAGACTGTATCCGCCTCAGGCGGTGTTTTTGGTTTGGTTGATAATAATAAAGCCCAACGGATGATTGTGAAGGGCGACAGGACGACGTCCAACAGTTTTTAAGGCGGCCAGCATGTTTAAAAGGGTGACGGCGGTCGGCACCGCCCCGGTATTGATCATTATCCTTATGCTGTTATTGGCGCATTTGCAACCGCTGGATATGTTGCGCATGATCGGTGCGGAGGGCGTGCGAACCGGGCGTATCGTCCTTGATCTGCTGCCCTTTGGACTGGCGCTGTTGGGGCTGGGGATCGGGATCCGCTTTCACATCGGCGGCGCGATGGTGGCCATGCTGACGATGGGCAGCGCCTATCTGGCGCTAATGCTCGATGGCGCCGGCGGCACGGGCGGCCAGACCACGCCGCAGGACCTGGGGTACACCTTGCCGGCGCTGTTGTTGTCGGGCTGTCTGCTGGCCGGCTGGGCGGAAAACGTCTCCTGGCGCTCACGGCGCGGTCAATGGGCGCTGCTGATCGTCGGGGCCGGGCTCGTGCTCTTCTGGACCGACCAACTGCAGTTGCTCGGCATGAACCTTGACCTGGGAGCGCGGCTTGAATCCCTGTTTAGGCCTTTGAACGCCGCCAGCCTTCGATACATGGCGGGCTTGGCGCCATTCGAAATTAACGGCGGGATTTTAAACTGGTCGGCGGCCATCCTTTTCCTGGTGGGGGCCGCATGGGTCCGCAGCCCATTCCTCGCCGGCCTGGGCGGAAGCCTCGTGGTGACCGCTCCGCAATGGATACAGGTATCGGGCGCCCCGCCTGCCGGACTGGCCTACGCGGCAGCCGCGCTGATGATCCTGGTGGGGGGCTTGGAGGCGGTCCACAAGCGTGCCTACCGCGACGCCCTCACCGATTTGCCCGGGCGCCGGAGCTTCGACGATACGCTCCGCCAACTCGGCCGGCACTATGCGATTGCCATGCTGGACGTCGATTACTTCAAACGCTTCAACGACCGCTATGGTCATAACGTCGGCGACGAGGTGCTCAAGATGATCGCGGCGCGATCCGCACGCATCCGCGGCGGTCGCGCCTTTCGTTACGGCGGGGAAGAATTTGCGGTGGTATTCGCCGGGCGGGCGGCTGCGGGGGCTGAAGCCGCCATGGAAGACTTCCGCCGCCATCTGGCCCAAACGCCCTTCGTGATTCGCCGCCAGCCCCGGCCCAAGACCCGCAGTCGCCAGGGGCGCCCGTCGCGACGGCGCATCCCGGCGGCACGACCCAAAGTGAAAGTGACGGTAAGCATCGGCTTGGCCCGGACGGCCGGTCGTTCCACCCAGCCCAGCGATGTTTTGAAGGCCGCCGACAAGGCCCTCTACAAGGCCAAACGCGGCGGGCGCAACCGAACCTGCCGCGCAACCTGACGGTGCGCGGCAACCACCTGCAGCGCCGGCATCACAACCAGACGCACGCAGGGGACACTCCATTTTCGGACGCCTATTAAGAAGTTTGCGATGCGGCTAGAATACCCCGAGGACGGCGGCGCACATCCTACGTCACCGTGATGAGGTGGGCCGCCTCGCGCCGGTATCGGATTCTCTGAAAGACCATCAAGCAAAGGAGCCAAACCGATGATCGAGGCTTTCAAGGGGGTACGCCCGCGGATCGGCGCCAATGTCTACATCGCGCCCACGGCCGTTGTCATCGGCGATGTTGAAATCGGGGACGGTGCCAGCATCTGGTACGGGGCGGTTGTCCGCGGCGATTTGGCCTCGATTCGCATCGGCCGGGATACCAACGTCCAGGACAACTGCACCATTCATGTGGATGCCGGGCAACCGGTGGACATCGGCGCTGCGGTGGTGCTGGGCCACAATGCGGTCGTTCACGGCTGCACCGTCGAAGACCAGAGCCTGATCGGCATCAATGCCGTCGTTCTGAACGGCGCCCGGATCCGGTCGGGTTCCATCGTGGCGGCCGGTGCGGTGGTATTGGAAAACCAGACCATCGGACCACTTGAACTCGCCGCCGGTATTCCGGCGAAGGTGCGTCGGCAGCTGCCCGCGTCGGTGCGGGACGACATTCGCCACGATGCCGCCATTTATCTCGAGCTAAGCCGCAGTTACAGGGATCGACCGCCGTCTTGAGAGGCCCCCCGGCCGCAGCCCCGGCGCGGGTGAATCCGCGCGCCGGTCCGCATCGCGGCAGGGGGTGCGTTGACCTCGCCCGATCCCATACCGGGGGGGCGGAAATGCAATGCCACCGCGGGGGGCAGTCTTGCATTCAGCGGCATTCACTGATTTAATGCACCTCAGCGCGCCTGCGCTTTGCAGCCCCAACGAAGCCCTGAGGCCCGCGGTGCGTCTGCATGCGGGTGGCGCCCGGTTGCCGTCCCATCACCGCGAGCGGATCCTGGTAATATGTCAACGGAGATTCTCATCGTCTGTACCGGCAATATCTGCCGCAGCCCCATGGCCGAAGGCCTGCTGCGGCATATGCTGTTACTTCGGGGACTGAACGCTATCAAGGTGCGATCGGCCGGTACGCACGCCATGGACGGTCGCCCGGCCGAACCGCATGCGGTCGCAGCCGCGCGTGAAATGGGTGTGGACATCTCCGCCCACGTGGCCCGTTCACTCGACCCCGAGATGGTGGCCCGGGCGGCGCTGATCCTGGTCATGGAGCAGGGGCATGCGGATTTGATTGCGCGGGTTCTGCCGCCGGCACGGCAGGCGCAAACCCTTCGGCTCCTGGCGGCATTCGGTCCGGGGGAAGATGTCCGGGAAATCGAAGACCCCTATGGCCAGCCGCTCGATGCCTATCGCGACTGCGCCCGCTTGATGCAAATATGCCTAGACGGTGTTCTGGCGCCGGACACGAACCTGCAGTTGTCGCCCTGATACCGGACCGGTCCCGTCGACCGCTCCGAAGATGAAAACAACGACGCCTATGAAATTCTCGATTCGCTGGGTTCTGATTATGGGCAGCCTGGCCATTATTTGGGCCACGCAGCTCATCACCATCACCACCAGCTACGTCTCTTCCCAACGGGCCCTTCTGGAACACGCCCAGGACATCATGCGCAACATCGCCGATCTGGCCATGGAGCAAGCCGAGAGCCATCTTTTTCATGCCCAGAGCGCCGCCCACCTCACCAAACGCCTGCTGGCCGCCGATGTGGTCGGGCGCTCGCACGACCGGCTGGACGAGCTGGAACATTATTTCGCCGACCAGCTCACCGTTTACCCCCATTTTGCCGGCATCTATTTCGGTGCGCCCAATGGCGATTTCTTCGATGTGCGTCGCAGCAGTGCGAAGATACCCAACGGCATCCGCACCAAGATTACCGTCCACCAGGACGAGCGCAAGGTGACCCGTTTGATCTGGCGGGACCGCGACTTCCAGCTGATTGCCGAGGAAACCCTTTACGACGATCCCTATGATCCGCGCGTGCGTCCCTGGTACCGCAAGGCCCTGGCCGAGAAGCGTATCGTCTGGACGGATCCGTACATCTTCTTTACGTCCCAGAAACCCGGCATCACCATCGCCGGCCCAACCTTTAATACGGCTGGCGAACTCAAAGGCATCGTGGGTGTGGATCTCGAGATCGATGAGCTCTCTACCTTCATCAGCAAGCTGCGGATCGGTAAAAACGGGCGGGCCTACATGCTCAACCGCAACGGCGACCTGATCGCTTTTCCGGACCTGAGCATGATCACCCGGCGCGGTGAGGACGCGGTCTATCGGCTGACCCGCATCGACGAGCTCGACGACGTCATCAGCCGCAAGGCGTTTACCGCCATGCAGTGGCGCTACGACGACCAGAAACGTTTCCAACTCGAGGCCCCGCGTTTTGGGGAGTTCACCCATGCGGGCCAGATTTACCACACGATGTTCACGCCCTTTTCCGAACACCAGTGGCCCTGGGTGATCGGGGTCTATATTCCGGAAAACGACTATATCGGCACGATCAAAGCCAACCGGCGGTTCAACATCGGTGTGACGCTGATCTACTCGCTGGTGGCCACCGGGCTCGTGATCGGGTTGGCCCGCGGCATCGTCCGTCCGGTGGCCGGCCTCGAAAAGGAGGCCCAGGCCATCGGCCGCAAGGATTTCACGAGCCGCTTCCCCACCGGTTCGATTTACCGTGAAATCCAGGCCACATCGGATGCATTTGCGGCCATGAAAAGTGCTTTGCTGCGCAGCAAGGAGCGCTACCGCACCATTTTCGAGAATATCCAGGACGTCTACTACGAAAGCGACATGGACGGGACGCTTCTGGAGATAAGTCCTTCCGTGGCCCATGAGACCCATTACACCCGTGAGGAGCTTCTGGGCTGCTCGGTCTATCGGCTCTACCGCGATCCGGCCGACCGCGATGCCCTTGTGCAGCACTTTCTGAACCATGGCGAGGCCACGGACTACGAGGTCGTCCTGCGCGACAAGAACGCCGAATTGCTCTACTGCGCGATCAATTCCAAACTGCTGCGTCACCCGGACGGCACGCCCGAGAAGATCGTGGGCTCGCTGCGCGTGATCAACGAGCGCAAACAGGCCCAGGAGCAGTTGGACCATTACCGGCGCGAACTGGAAGCCCTGGTGGACGAACGCACCGGCGACCTGCGCGCCACCAACCAGAAGCTGCTCGAGGAGATCGAGCAGCGCAAGCAAACGGCCGAAGCCCTGCGCAAAAGCGAAGAGCGTTACCGCACCGTTTTGGACGATATCCGCGAAGGGTACTTCGAGACCGACCTGCGGGGGCGGCTCCAATTCTTCAACGATTCGCTCTGTCGGATCCTGGGATACGGCCGCGACGAACTCAAAGGCATGGATGGGCAGTTTTTCATGGCGGAGGAATCCGCTGCCAGGATGGCCGAGGTTTTTCGCGGCATCCGCCGGGACCATGCCAACGCCAAGATCCCGGAAGTCGAGATCTTCCGCAAAGACCGGGCCCACCGCAAGATGGAGCTTTCCGTCTCGCTGATCCTGGATCATGCCGGCAAGGTCAACGGTTATCGGGGGTTGGTCCGTGATGTGACCGAGCGGCTGCAGGCCGAGCGCGAGCGTCAGCGCCTGGAAGTGCGCTTTCATCAGGCCCAGCGGCTGAAGGGAATCGGCACCTTGGCCGGGGGGGTCGCCCACGACTTCAACAACCTGCTTATGGGCATCCAGGGCAATGTGTCCGTGCTGAAACTGGATTTGGAACCGGACAGCGATGCTTTTGATAACGTGATCAGCATCCAGCAGTGCGTC
>JAAUXT010077973.1_pt1 | contig 12293 bp, 10 predicted proteins | sample 7278171 | NCBI WGS metagenome assembly JAAUXT01 (sample SAMN14350112, study PRJNA611818) | marine sediment metagenome | isolation source: surface marine sediment (1.8m) | place: French Polynesia: Moorea | collected 2018-08
AGGGGGCCTTGACGCTTCTGGGTGCCAGCCTCTCGGTTGGCGCGGCCGCCCGGGTACTTCCCCTCGGTCTGGTCGATGTGCTCGTCCTGCCTTCGAAACGAGAACAGTTCGGAGCACCGGAGCAAATCGGCAGCACGCTTGTGTTGAGACCCGGGAGCCGCGGTCAGCGACTTGGGCGGCTGGACCTCACGCTGGCCGACGATGGGCGGATCCGACGCTGGGAGCACAAGGTGTTGGCTCTGCCCGACACGGTCGCAGATGCACCCCGCATGCAGCCGTGGTACGACGGGTACACGGCAGCGCTGAAACAGGACTATTCGCAGCGTCTGGTCCGGGACAGACAAACGACGGGTGAGAGCCCTTTTCTAGGCAGTGAGGGGTGCAGTGGCTGCCACGGGACGATTTACGCCGGCTGGACGGGGACTGAGCATGCGGGTGCTTTCGCGTCACTCGAGGAAGTGGACAAGTCCTTCGACGCCAACTGTATCGGATGTCACACGGTCGGTTTCGGCGAAACGGGCGGGTTCACCGACCCCGAGTCCAGCGGACATCTGGCCGGCGTGGGCTGCGAGGCCTGTCACGGCCCCGGCAGAGTCCACGCCGAGAGCGGCGGCAGCCGGGACTTCGAGGCCGACGCCGGGCGCGGAGCCGACGCATGCCACCGATGCCACAATCGTATTCACAGCCCGTCTTTCCAGTTCGAGCGTTACTGGTCGGGGGTCCGGCATGGCCCGGAGAGCGGAGCACAGCCGAGCCCCTGAGCCCACCACCCTCTAGCCCGGCTACTCGGTCTGCACTTCGATGATGATCTGGCCGCCATCCACGGCGTCGGGTGACCGGTCTTTGGCCTGGTCCAGCAGCAGCCGTCCCCTGATACGGACCGGGCTCTCTCCGTTCCTCGGGTCCAGCAGTGCCGGCAGGGCACGGCGCATTCTGGTCAGGGGACCGGCTTCTTGGCCGGTATCCGCCAAGCCCGGCAGCCCGCGGTAGAGCCAGCTGCCCGATTGCTGCGGGGACCCGACCGGGGCAAGGGCCTCAGGCGGCAAGGTCAGGTCCAGAGGGCGCCGGGAACTGCCCCGGACCAGCGTTCGCGCCCGGATGCCCGAAACTGCTGTCGCCGGTTGCTCCGGGGTCTCTGCTTCCAGTCCGCCACCTGGCCTGTCGGCGTCCTCTGCGCGTGCGCCGCCATGGAGCGCTCCCGTGAACGAGAGGAACAAAAGCACGATGGCGGCGGATCTGACCAATAGCACGGCTGGCTGGTGTCGCAGTTACGTCAAGCGCTTTCTCTACGCGACGACTCATGGATATATCGGCCGCAGGCAGGGGAATCCTGAAGAACGCAGTTGACTAGTCCGCACGCGACTCTACTGAGCCGGAATCCGCTGCGTGATGGCCCGGTCGGGGAGTCGGCGCAGATGACGGGCGGCGTACGGCTTGCCAAAGCCCGGCATCTCCGGGTCTTGGCAGGCCTTGAGCTTGGCGGACTGGAAGGTCTTTTCGGACCGGGGCAAACGCCTTGATGTCAAGGCCGCACCTGCTTCGGCGGCGTTGTCTGTGGCAGTGGGCTTGGATCCGTATAGCCCACGCAGCGAAGGAAGATTGTCCTGGACAAAAGCTTTTCAATCGGCCACCATTATGAGGTACGCAACGTTAAGCCGGAGGTAGTGAACAGTGATGACGGGTGTCGCGATTAATTGGGCCGAGCGCGGCCACATCCCGGATCCCGTGCTTCGCCGCGGCATTCGGCTATTGCTGAAGCGCCGTCTTGCGTCTCTCGCCCTGGGCGACTGCGAGACCCTCGCCGATGGGGAAAACCGCTTCTCCGACAGCATGGATAAAGCGGTCGTGGCGCCCCTCCCGGAGAAAGCCAACGAACAACACTACGAGCTTCCAGCCGAGTTCTTCGAGCAGGTTATCGGTACCCGACGCAAATATAGCTGTTGCTTCTGGGGATCGGGCGTGGACGGGCTCGATTCGGCTGAGGACGCGGCCCTGGCCACGACCTGCGCACGGGCTGGTATCGCCGATGACATGGACATCCTGGAGCTCGGGTGCGGTTGGGGATCCCTCACGTTGTGGATGGCGGAGCACTACCCTCACAGTCGCATCACGGCCGTGTCCAACGCGCGGTCTCAGGGCGACTATGTTCGCAAGCAGGCGCGTAACCGAGGTTTGGAAAACGTCCGGGTTGTGACACGGGACATGAACGACTTCGACCCCGGCGAACGGTTCGACCGCGTGGTTTCGGTGGAGATGTTCGAGCACATGCGCAACTACCGTCGCCTTTTCGGCCGCATTCACGACTGGCTGCGACCGGGAGGGCGTTTCTTCATGCACATCTTCTGCCATCGGGACGCAAGCTATGAGTTCGAGGATGCGGGTGCCAATGACTGGATGAGCCGTTATTTTTTCTCCGGCGGTATTATGCCCAGCGACACTCTGCCCCTGCGCTTCCAGGACCACCTTCGGCTAATATCCCACTGGCGCTGGAACGGTCGCCACTACGGGCAGACGGCCGAGGCGTGGCTCAGCAATATGGACACACGACGCGAAAACGTGTGGCCGCTACTGGAGCAGGCGTACGGTCCGGAGGCGGCCGGCATCTGGTGGATGCGCTGGCGGCTGTTCTTCATGGCCTGTGCTGAGTTGTTCGCGTATGACGGCGGCCAGCAATGGTGGGTGAGTCACTATCTTTTCCAACGGCAAAAGGAAGAGGGCTGACAATGCGGTCCATCTGGAATTTCTCCGCTTTCCAGGTTGGCTGGTTTGCCTGCGTCCTCGGTGGCTCTCATCACGTTCCCTGGCTCGGGGTCGTCACGGTTGCCACCCTGATCGTCCTAAACGCCAACATGGCGATACGACCGGGGGAAGAGCTAAAGCTTATCGGTGTAACGGTACTTATCGGCGTTACCTGGGACAGTCTCCTCGTATCCGCCGGCTGGCTGGTATATCCCTCGGGCACTCTGGTCACCGGCACCGCCCCGGTTTGGATCGCCGCCATCTGGGCTATTTTTGCAACGACTTTCAATGTCAGCCTACGCTGGGTAAAGGGACGTTGGTTGCTGGCCTCCGCACTCGGCGCCGTCGGTGGACCCTTCGCTTTCTACGCCGGAGCGCGACTTGGCGGGGTTGAGTTCGCGAGCCCCGTCGTCGCCTTGACTGTTTTGGCACTGGGATGGGCAGCTCTCATGCCGCTGCTCATGTCTTTCGCACACCGATTCGACGGGTACGAAATCGAGGCCAACTTTGCACAAGCCGTAGCTTCGAGACCGTAAGCATGTTCGACCTGCACGCTTACTTATGGGGACTGGCGGCGATCGGAGGTCTAGCAGGCTTCACCTGGCTGGTGAGTGTCGCCAAGCGAAACGTCACTGTGGTTGACAGCATGTGGGGGGTGTTCTTCGCTCTGGCCACGCTGATCTTCGCGTTGACGGCGGCTTCCACCGGCCCCCGAGTGGTGTTGATTCTGACGCTGGTTGGGCTCTGGGCCGGACGCCTCTCGCGATATTTAACCTGGCGCAATTGGGGAAAGGCCGAAGACCCACGCTACCAGGCCATTCGCCGAAACAACTCCCCGCATTTCGCGGTTAAAAGCCTGTACATCGTCTTCGGTTTGCAGGGGTTGCTCGCGTGGGTCATCGCGTTGCCCCTGGCGGCCGCGGTAACTGGAACCGCGCCCCTTAACCTATTTGACTGGATGGGCATTTCGCTTTGGCTGGTCGGCATGCTGTTTGAAACCGTGTCCGACTGGCAGCTCGCCCGCTTCAAGCGCCAGCCTGAGAATGCCGGAAAAGTAATGGACCGTGGGCTATGGCGGTATAGCCGCCACCCCAACTATTTCGGCGAGTTCTGCGTCTGGTGGGGATATTACCTGTTGGCGGTAGGGGCGGGCGGATGGTGGAGCATCATCTCCCCCGCGATCATGACATTTTTACTGCTCAAGGTCTCGGGGGTCGTCATGCTGGAACGTGACATCGTCAAGCGGCGTCCCGCCTACCGGGACTACGTTGAGCGCACCAATGCCTTCTTCCCCGGACCTTCCCGTAGCCAGATAGGCTTTGAAGACAGGAGTACGGCACCATGAGCTGGATAAATCGGATGAGCAGTGTCTTATCTTGGAGCGCAGTAATCGCTGCGCTTCTCTCGATGCAGGCGGTTGGAGCCGCGGAGCAAAGGAAGCTGCGCTTCCAGGTGCAGCTGGACGAATCGCCTATAGGTTTTCACAGTTATCGCATCAGCAGGCGCGGCCCGGTCACAATCGTGGATTCGGAGGCCGAATTCAAAGTACGGTTCCTTCTTTTTACCGCTTACCGCTACAGCCACGAGTATCGAGAGGTCTGGGAGGGCGACTGTCTCACCGAGCTCAACTCGAGGACGGACGACAACGGCAAGGCTTATACCGTCCATGGCGGGCGCAGCGCAGACGGTTTCGACGTTAATGCCAAGCAGGGTCAGGCCACGCTCGAGGCGTGCGTAATGAGTTTTGCCTACTGGAACCCGGCGATACTGCGCCAAGGGGCGCTTATCAACGCGCAGACCGGCGACTTCGTGCCCGTCGATGTGGTGCCAGCCGGCGAGGAGCTGGTCGAAACCGGGAGCGGTGCGGTCATGGCAGAGCGGTATCAGCTCACGGCGGGGGAAAAGCAGATCGTGGTTTGGTACGGCCCGTCTGGCGAATGGCTTGGTCTCGAGTCGGAAATCAAGAACGGTCGAAAGCTGCGGTATGTGCTCGCGGAGGACTCAGGCGGGACAACTAGCTGGGCGGATTCAACAGCCAATTCTGGGCAGGGTGATTCGTGAGAGGCAACTGGGCGGTCGCGTTCGCGGCCGTGTTGACGACGGCAGGCTGCGCAGGAAACCACCCACCATTGGAAACCGTAGATTACGTGGATCTGGAACGGTTTATGGGGGAATGGTACGTCATTGCCTCTATCCCCACGTGGCTGGAGAAGGGGGCGCACAACGCCGTTGAATCCTACACGCTCGCCAGCGATGGTACCGTGGCGACGACCTTCACCTTCCGCAAAGGCTCTTTCGACGGCGAAGAGAAGCGCTACACGCCTCGGGGATTCGTGCAGGACAAGGAATCCAACGCGACCTGGGGTATGCAGTTCGTGTGGCCCGTCAAAGCCGACTATCGCATTATTTTCCTTACGGATGACTACACGCAAACCGTAATAGGCAGGCAGAAGCGCGACTACGTTTGGATAATGGCACGCACCCCCGCCATTCCGGAAAAGGACTACGACAACATCCTCGCTTTCCTCTCCGAGCAGGGTTACGACCTCGCCGAGGTTCGAAAAGTACCGCAGCGATGGCCGTGAGAACATTACGAGATAGCTGATTGGAAATATCAAGCACAAGCAGCAATTCAGTTGATGCAGGACTTGACCGGTTGTCCGTAAGCTTCCTCGAGTGAGCCCATCGTGTGTTTCGGATCCGCCACCTAGATAACTGCGCACAAGAGTCGATAACGGGCAGGCCCTGAGTAGGGGTCCGGGAGGGGCGTTGGCGCAGCGGCGTAGATGACGGGCAGCGCATGGAAAGCGGAAGTCCGTCATCTCCGCTTCTCGCCAGGTCAGGGGAGAGGCGGAGCCGAACGGCCATCCGGTGAATGGCCGTTCCGCCGAGCGGGCACGCCACGGATGGTGGGCCTCGGGCTTGTATCGCGGTGCAGGAACGCACCGCGATAACAAGGTCTGGCGAGATTTAGCGGAGCTAACGCCCCTCCCGGGCTCCGGTGCAGCGTTTCACCAAGCAGTAATTTAGAGTGTTTTTAAATACTCCAGAACAGCGGTTCGTTCAGCATCTGAGAAGACATCGCCGAAGAGATGACCGCCGTTGTCATGTCCGGGAAGGGAAGTGTCGTAAATGTGCTTCCGCTCCTGCTCATCCCGGGCGCCCTGCTTTCCGTACGCAAGCGCTTCCACCCGCCAACCCAATGTGGTCGGGTCAAACAACGGCTTATCGCCCGGATGCAGCCAGTGCTTCGGCCGGCTAGCGCTTTCCAGCAATGACGCAATCGTCGGCACCGAGCCATTGTGCAGGTAAGGGGCTGTTGCCCAGACGCCATCCAGCGGTGGCGCAATATACCCTAGGGCCGGCGCGGCTTGGGAGACTTCCCCGTAGAAAGACGTGTTGAACCAGCGAACGAAACGCCCAGCGTCCTTGACTGCCTGGTCGGCATACAACGGATCCGTGCCGACTTCTTCCACGGAGACGACCAGGTTCGGGTAGCTCTCGTTCTCCCCGTACGTGCCATGGCATCGCGCACAGTGGTTCTCGAACACCTGCCGCCCTTTCTTCGCGACCTCCTCGTCTATGGGAAAGGGAAACCGGGGTGGCTCCAGGGCGGCGAGATAGGCCCGAATATCCGGAAACATGCGGTCTATTCGCCGGGCCTCTTCCACAGTGTCCGTGCACACCAGAGACTTCATCATCATCATGCGGGCGTGATCGCCGCGCCCCGCGGTGTGGTAGAACATGGCGTGCTTTTTTTGCATGCGCCACCATGGCGGCACGCTGACCGGCAGAGGCGGGCGCGGCGGTGGCTCGAGCAGCGGGGCGGGGGACCACGCCATGGTCACGGGGTCGCGATGGGCCATTAACAACACGGTTGCGCTGGGGGCGGGGTTGACGCCGACGGTTTCGGTCATGATGTAAGGCGCCAGCGCATTGAGCCGGTCCGCCCATTTCAGCCACGCTGCTGTTTCCCCTGCGCCTCGCACGTAAGCCCCTGCGCGCTCCGCGTTGAGCGCCGGGTTGACCGTGAAATCCAGGGTCTCGTTGCCGAGACCGATGATGAGCTTGCCCTCGAAACGGGCTGCATGACAGCCCAGGCAGTTGGTCGTCACCAGTTCAACGCCACTTGGGGTCGTGTAGCTGCTCAGCATGTAGGGAAGCTCGGCGTTTCGACCTTCCCGTTCGATTCCGAGGTCCGCGGCCTTCACAGGCTCTGCTATTCGCCTATAGGCCCGATAAGGCATGCCGCAGGTGTCGTACCCGCCGTTCACCAGGGCCGCAAGACCCGTCGCCGGGTCGCCGTCTCGTTGCGCGGCGGCGGGCACCGGACCGACGGGTGACGACGACACGGGAGCGACCGTTTGCGTCTCTTCGGCACAGCCCGCGAGCAGCAGAAACGCCGCGGCGGCGAGGGTAACAATGTGCTTTCCTGAATACTTCATGGCTGCTTTATCGGGTCACTTTGTGGGGCGCCGCGAGCCGATGGGGCCGCATGCATAGCGCTGCATCTATAAGCTGAGGCTGGCGGATGGTCTCGGACCAACGGGGCGGCACGGGCGTTGGTGCACCAGCTTCAGCTGGAGCGGTGGGCTGTCGCCGCGTAACCGAACAGATCGGCAAAACCCCAGCCTTCAACGGCTTCGCCTCGTCTTTGCCCCGTCGCTCGAAGCTGGCCCGACCAGTACCTCAGGGCACCCACCACCTCCTGGTCCTGAACGGCTGGACGAATGTCCAGCGTCATCTCGGCCGTCGGCACGGTCAGCCGCCATTCCAAGGGGTAAGGGGTACCGTCCACGGGGCTGCGCCACTCGCGCAGCGCCTGGAAGGAGAGCGCGGCGTCTTCGTAGGCGCGCACTTTGCCGTCCGGCGCCGTGAGCACCAGCGTCACCGTTGGCGGACGACTTCCGTCGCGGCGGCGTAGCTGGAAGATTGCGACATCAGTTCCGTCGTCGAGTTGCAGGTTGAACCGGCTCCACACGACCTGTCCTACCGGCAGCGGAATATCGCCCCAGGCGTGCTCCAGCCAGCCGCTGCCGCCAACATCATGGCGCTGTGCACCGATGGCAAGGATGCCGCGAGCCTCCATGCGCGTCAGGCGGGAGGCCCGAAACGGCTGTGGTCCGTCATTGCCGCTTGGCGCGTCGGCACTGAGGGGCTGGACCCCGGTGACGGGTGCCAGCACCAGATCCAGCTCGACTGGCCCCTCGCCGGCCCGCAGGCGAAACGAGGCTTGCTCGGTCGGGCCTTGCGGCAGCTCTATCCGCCAGTCGTCCACGACCAGGCGTAGCGGTGCCGGTTTCATCCCGGCCAGGGAAGGCCCATCTCTTGAATAGCGCTCGAACAGCTGGAAAGTCTGGTCGCGGACATCGGTGACCGCGAGCTGAGCCCAGTAAAGGTGCCGCGCGGCCCACGCTGATGGGCGGGGGCTGGCGCCGGGCGCAATCAGACGCAGACGATAGAGGTTCAGCCGAAATCCGAACGGTCGGCCGTCACCTGCAGAAACGCGCCCCGCGAATTGCCAGGTTTCCAGGCTCTGGTCGGTATGCGTACCATGGTCCGTTGGGAATGCCAACGGTCCCGTAGGAAAGGGAACGCGACGCCGCGCGTCCGTTGCTTCGAGCGCGTCGAGCAGTGAGATAATCTGTGCCGGCTCCGGCGGCGTATCGACTGTCGGTGTCTCAGCCAACGGCAGCAGCATGAGGCCGATGACCAGAATTGATGCGGCGACCAGATAGACCGAACGTTTTCTCATCAGGGGATACTCTGCTCGTCTGCCCGGCGTTGCCACGTCTCCGGCTGGCTACCGCCTGGCTCAGGCCTGGTTGGGTGTCGTCATAACCTGCCGCTGGTCCAGGGGGATCGGCTTACCCACCGCGTAGCCCTGGGCATAGTCGACGCCGAGTTCACCCAACGCCGCCAGCGTGTTTTCGCTTTCAACCCCTTCGGCAATAGTCTCAATGCCCAAAGTCTGGCCGATCTGCTTGATCGCCGTGACCATGGCCCTGGCCGTGGCGTCCTGCGCCATGTCGCGTACGAAACTCGCATCTATTTTCAGAAAGTCGACGGGCAGTCGCTTGAGATACGCAAAGGAAGAGAGGCCGCTGCCGAAATCATCCAGCGCGAAACAGTGCCCATGGCTTTTCAGCTGTTGAACGAGCCTCTCGGCATGACTGAGATGTCTCACCGCCGTCGTTTCGGTAATCTCGAAGCCTATGCGCGCGGCGTTAACGCCCGCGCGATTCAGGTTTTCCTGGATAAACCGCAGCAAGCGGTCATCATCCAGACTGTTGCCCGACAGATTGACGAACAGGGCCGCATCCGAGTTATCCAGCCCACCCCTGGCGGCTGCCATGATGGTTTTTCTGACCACCCAGCGGTCCAGCTCTCTCATCAGGCCGTAGCGCTCAGCTGCCGGGATAAAGCTGCCGGGCGTGATTATCTCATGGTCACGGCCTTGCAAGCGCAGCAGTACCTCGTAATGGCTGATTGACCGGCTGCCCAACGCCTGGATGGGCTGAATATAGAGACAGAACTGGTCGTTCTCCAGGGCGTCGCGCAGTTCGCTCACGCGATGCAGCTCGTCCTGCCGGCGCGCCAGGTCCGAGTCCTCCGTGCGGAAGACCTGAACGCGGTTGCGACCCGTATCCTTCGCCGCGTAGCAGGCAAGATCCGCCTGGGCCAGCAGCTGCACCACGGTTTCGTCGCCCGACACGATAGGCACCACGCCTACGCTGGCACCAACGCCGAAACTGCGCCCCTCCCAGCGAAACCGGAAATCTTCCAGGGTGGCTACCAACGATTCGGCGAGGTCAATTCCGTTCTTCAGCGGGCAGTCCTCCAGGAGCAAGCTGAACTCATCGCCGCCGAGTCTCGACACGGTGTCCCTGGCTCTGATCCGGCCCAGAAACAAGCCTGCTATCCGCTTCAGCAACTCGTCCCCGGCAGCATGCCCCACGGTATCGTTGACCAGTTTGAAGTGGTCCAGGTCCAGGTAGCAAACCACACAGGGTGTTCCGTCCCGTTGGCAACGGGAAATGGCGTGCTCCACCCGGCGAGTGAATTCAGGCCGATTTACCAGACCGGTCAGCGCATCATGTTGAGCCTGGTAAGCGAGCAGCTTCGCTTTGCGGTGTTCCTCCGTTACGTCTCTGCCGACGCCCCTATAGCCGGCGAACGCTCCGTGCGGCGCGTACAGCGGCTTGGCGCTCAGCTGGAAGGTGCGCCGTGCCTGGTCGGGACGGGTCCAGGTCAGCTCCAGGTTATCGAAGGCCTGACGTTGGAAGAGGAGGTCGAGGCAGTCCTGAAGCTCCTCCGGGTTCTCCACGTATTTGGCAAAGAAGTGCGGCTCTCCGTGTCCGAGCAGATGCTCCCGCGGCACCCCGGCAACATCTTCGAATCGCTCCGATATGGCCGTGAACCTGAGGTCTGAATCCATTTCCCAGAACCAGTCGGCGGCCGATTCGGCGAAGTCCCGAAAGCGCTCCTCGCTCGCACTCAGCTCGTTCTGCACGCGACGGCGTTCTGCTATCTCCTCGGCGAGCTGTCTGTTGTCAAAGCGCAGCTCCAGGGTCGTGCGGAACGCTCGCTCGGAGTTTCTTGCCGTGACCATCATTCCGCCCAGGAACAGCAGTGTCAGGACGCCAAGGATGCGATGCAAGGAGTCACCCTGGGCGAGAAAGTGCACAGCGGCCGGCAGCAGGATGGGCACGGCGAAGGCCAGGTAGGCCGCGAGACGCGCTGAGAACACCGCTACCGCACCGGCGGAGATTCCAGCCAGCACCATGGCCAGAAAGACCTGATAGGGCACGGCATCGGCAGGGTAGAGGACGAAAATCGTGCTTCCCCAGGCGAGTCCTGCCATGGCCGTGCCCACCAGAAACAGGGTTTCCCAGCGACGGGCGCGATTCGCCGGCGGACGCGCCCAGTGATAAACGTATGTCAGGGTAAAGCGCATGCCGGTAATCAGCACCAGGATCGCATACCAGATGAGCAGCACGGATGCGGCAATCTGAGGGTGCATGGAGAAGGCCAGCAGGGCGCCGGCCAACAGGGTTACGGCGAATCCCACCAGCGAATTGCGATACAGGAAGGCTACCTGATCGGCGTATACCTGCTGCGAGAGAGGCAAAGAAGCCGGCTGTGGCGTGAATTCTGCGGACGCCAGGGAGAGCGACGGGCTCGCGGCCCTCGGCGCGTCGCTGGAAGCTACCTTGTTCGTGTGCATTGTTCTGTCGCCAGAAGCCCGTCATTCTTTCGCTATGGTCTTGTGCGGCTACGGCCCTAGTCAACACACAGCGGGTGCGAGGGTCAAGCAGGTGCTGCGGCAGGTCAATATCCTAGTGCCTGATGGCCTCTGCGGCGCTCCCTCGGCATTACCGTCTTGCCTGGAAAAAAATCTATTTTATTCAGTAGATTGCAAGCTTGACGCGCTGCTCGAGGCAGGCCCTGCAGCGGCTCGGAGAAAAGTCCGTCGCACTCGCCAGACGCTTATCGCGACCAGCCCGTTCGAGGCCGGCCCACAGATCCAGGATAATGTTTCCAGAGCGAAGCGACCGAGCTTACGGTCGAGAGTATTTGCAGACGGGAGGCGACCATGATCAAACAGGCATCCGGCGGCGCCGGTGAATCGTATACCCTGCTGGGCAAAGTCAGGGGAGCGGAACGGCTGTTTCTGTCCGGCCGGCGCAATCGCGAGGCGGATCTCGAGAGCGCCGTGAAATTCTTCCTCGAGTTTCTACGCGGGTTCGAGAGTCTCGATTTCGACGGCCCCAGCGTGACAGTGTTCGGCTCGGCCCGTTTCGAGGAGGGACATCGCTACTATGAGCTGGCCCGGGAACTGGGAAGAGGGCTGGCCAAATCCGGATACAACGTCATAACCGGGGGTGGCCCGGGCATCATGGAGGCGGCGAACCGCGGTGCCAAAGAAGCCGGCGGGCTGAGCCTGGGCTGCAATATACAGCTTCCCATGGAGCAGGAGCCCAACCCGTATCTGGACCACTTCATCGAGTTCGAGCATTTCTTCATCCGCAAGGTGATGCTGGTGAAGTACTCGTCCGCTTTCGTCGTCATGCCCGGAGGCTTCGGGACCTTGGATGAGGCATTCGAGGTCATTACTCTCATTCAGACCGAGAAGCTGGGTGCTTTCCCTATTGTGTCCATGGGACGGGAGTTCTGGGGCAAGCTGGCGGACTTCATTGACGACACTTTGATTTCGGAAGGGACCATCAGCTCCGAAGATACGCGCCTGATTCAGCCGGCGGAGACAGTAGACGACGCCATCATGCTCATCCGACAGGGGATTGGCGCGAGCTAGCGGCGGGCGCCTGCTCTAGCCCGGCGCGGAGCCATGAGCCACAAGCACGAGCGCGTACTTAATGCCGTGTTCAAGGAGCCTATCAGCGGTAACATCCACTGGCGGGATGTGGAGTCGCTGTTGCGGCATCTAGGCGGCGTGCTCGTGTCGGGACGCGGGGCACGCATGCGCGTCGTGCTGAACGGCGTAGAAGGAACTCTGCACCGTCCCCATCACGGCGGCGTGTGTGCCAAGCACG
>JAAUXT010033926.1_pt1 | contig 12291 bp, 20 predicted proteins | sample 7278171 | NCBI WGS metagenome assembly JAAUXT01 (sample SAMN14350112, study PRJNA611818) | marine sediment metagenome | isolation source: surface marine sediment (1.8m) | place: French Polynesia: Moorea | collected 2018-08
CAACCAAAGCTCACAGGTGAGGCGCCCAACCAAAGCTCACAGGTGAGGCTCCCAACCAAAGCTCACAGGTGAGGCGCCCAACCAAAGCTCACAGGTGAGGCACCCAACCAAAGCTCACAGGTGAGGCTCCCAACCAAAGCCCACAGGTGAGGCTCCCAACCAAAGCTCACAGGTGAGGCGCCCAACCAAAGCTCACAGGTGAGGCTCCCAACCAAAGTTCACTGGTGAGGCTCCCAACCAAAGCTCACAGGTGAGGCTCCCAACCAAAGTTCACTGGTGAGGCTCCCAACCAAAGCTTGCAAGTGAGTGTCGAGAGAAAGAAATCTTGGTGGTGTGGTCTGCGTGTGTGTCAACGCAACAAAAACGTTTCTTCGCGTGTCATCGTCACGCTGTTTCGTTTCTCGCGTCCATCGTTGCTTCGTCTCCGAACGACACTTACGGTGCTGATTTTGCTCGTTTCCGCAGACCTCAGTCGTGGAGTCGGAACAGCGAGTTCCAGCTCGACTCCGAGGACAACCGTCTCAATCTAGTCATCCTGGGGGCCGACGGGCTCGCAGACGAACTCGCCTCCGAGATCCGGGTATGCGTGCAACACACACACACACACACACACACACACACACACACACACACACACCACAGTACAAGGTTACGAACACAACGTGATCTCAAGCGCAAGTTGTAATAGCTTCTGCGTCCACATCATCTATGACGTTATCAGTCTTGTGATGTCGCGTTTGACGCCACGTGTCTTCAGGGTGTCACGTGTGTGTGACGTCACGTGTGTTTGTGCAGGTACTGTGTGTGGAGGACGAGTACACGTTGGACGGGCAGATCTACAGCCTCGACTACCGGACACTAGAGGGCGACGTCTCACTCCCGCACAACGCCTTCAAAACCACAGACTTCACGCCCAACGGTAAGTCCGCACTGCAGCGGCGCACGCATACACACGCACACACACGCACCAACCACAGTCATCATTCCTGTGGCGCATTGCTTGTCCTGTTTTCATATGCGCCCTCATCCAGTTGATGAAGAAATTGACGACTCTTTGGCAAAGCAACTTGCACACGTCAACCATCGTGTTTCTGTCACACACCAATGTAGCACCTGTTTTGCACTCCAACCAAACAACCCTGTCCAACCCAACCCAACCCAACCCAACCCAAGTCCACCCCAGCCAGACACTTGTCCTTGTCTATCGCAATGAGTTTTGTGCAGAGATGCACGCCTGCGTCACACGCTTGACGTGCTATGCTCGTGAAGATCACGCGTCTTCAAAACTGTAACGTTCTTGTTGGGGCATCAGATTGACATTTCCACCGGTTCCCCCGCGGGTTGCAGCGGTGATGCACGCGTACCGTCACTGCAACGCTCTTACATCAGCGCGTCGGTGGGATTGTGTCCTTGATGTGACATTTTGACATTCCTGCTGGTCCAACTGCAGGTTGTTTCTGCGTGTTCAACTCGGTGCCGGGGCTGCGCTACGTGCAGGAGTCCCTGGAGAAGACGCTGCTGTCGGACGTGGCTGAGGACCGCCTCCCGTTCCAGGGCCTCCCCATCGCCGTGGTGCTGGCGCACGACCCGAGCCACACCGACCGAGACCTCGCCACCCTCAGGGACGAGGGTCAGGACCTCGCAGACAGGTGAGGGACCCAGAGGGAGAGACCACGATGACACAACAGATGATGGGAAAACTGGCACAATTGGCAGCATGGTTGATGGTGTGTCAGGAACAAATCTTTTCCTCGAGCTGACCTTGGAAGGAGGGTAGTAGATCCAGAGTGACCAGCAGAGGTTTGAAGCGACAAGGACACAACTGGATCCTGACATTGCGGTGTTGACCAAGAGGATGTCAGGCGACGCTTGAAGGACAGTGCCAGTGTGTCTGTGTCTGTGTCTCTGTGTGCGAGTGGTGTGCGTGCCAACGTGCCTGTGTATGCGCGCACACAAACATTCCTGTGTGTCCATCTGTCTGTCTGCTTGTTGTCTGCCTGTCTGTCTATCTGTCTGCTTGTATCAGGCTACAAATCACGTGACTGCATTTCCCTTCAGGCTGCAGTGCCGCTTCATCGACCTACCGTCGTCTCTGATGGAAAAGACTCGGAACCGCTTCCACCAGGACCAGATCGAGCTCGCCATCCACTCGCTCGTCCAGTGCATCAAGTACCGCTCCACCTCCTTCACCGACTGGCACATGGCCGAGACCATCGAGCCTGATATCAGGTGCGTGACCCGGGGGTGGGGTTGACGCGTGAGGGGGGGGGGGGTGTGCGTGTGGGTGCGTGGGTGTTGTCTTGTCCACCACTTTGACCGACTGGTACATGGCCATTCACCCAACATCATGTGATATTGTGTGTGTGTCTGTGTCTGTGTGTGTGTGTCTGTGTGTGTGTGTCTGTGTGTGTGTGTGTGTGTATGGCTTGTGCACCGTCTTCACAGACTCGTACAAGGCTGAGACCATGCAACCCAGATGTGTGGCAGTGTGGTGGGAGGAGAGAGAGAGAGAGTGTGTGTGTGTGTGTGTGTGTGTGTGTTTGTGTGTGTGTGTGTGTGTACGTTTCCTGCACCCGCCAAACACTTTGTCTCTGACATGAAAGTTACAGCTTCACATGCGCTGCAAATCAAACAGCTCCAGTCACGCCTCCACTCATAATTGTGATGTGTTGCAGTCGTATTCACGAACGCAGTCTCTCGTCTCCGCAGGATCCTGATGTGCTTCATGTGCGGAGACCCGTTCGACGTGTCGCTGCCGCTCGCGCCGCTGCTCAACCACCAGTGCTGCTACGTCACGTCCGACGAGTACCCGACCATCACGCTCGAGACGTACCTCGATACGTCCAAGCGACGCGTCGAGGTGAGGGTGGCGCACGCATACACACACACACACACGCGGGGGGGGGGGGGGGGCGGGGACACGCGCATCAGTTCATGCATGTTGTTGGACAAAACGGAAAAAGAACATCTGGCATGTAACTGGTCGCACACCTCACTCACATACCACACACATGTGCGCACACACACACACACACACATACCACACGCGCGCATGCACACACACACACGTGTACACACACACACACACACACACACACAGCACGCGCTGTCTCACACACGTACGCGTGATGACTGGTTCCAGTAACAGACATCGAGACCGAAGTTTGAGCACAGTTGTGCTCCACGTCGTACGCAGCCCTGACGGTATATTTCCCCACCAGGTGACGCTGCTCTCGTTCCACGCGGCGTCGCTCGTGCAGGAACTCTTCAACGGCTACATCCTCGTGTACTCGCCCAAGCGCCGCGCCTCCCTCTCCACGCTCCGGTGAGTCACGTGGTCCCAGCGCGCATGCGCTTTGCAACAGTCACGTGCAAATGCTGAGGGTGAAAATATGCTGTGCAAGAGACATTCTGAAGCACCCGTGCTTGAGACTGTGTCCGAGACTGCATTTGCAATGGTGCGTCGTGCACAGCTGCCCGACACAAGTAACTCAGCAATGCGTCGACATAGGAATGCACCACTCATCCAGAACAATGGAAATCCTCACGTTGTCTCTTACGTGATGCGCCAGCTGCCCAATCAACGATTTTGACGTCATCCTGACATGAAGTTTGTCGTTGATCGCGCGTCTTGGCGGTGAGACATTGACGACATGACCTTGACCACGTGGCCTTGGTCACTTGACCTTGATCACATGACCTTGACCGCGTGACCCTGACCTCCGCAGCACGTTCGTGTCGGGCGGGCTGGACGCGCCGGTGAAGGTGCTGGCGGCGGCGGCGGCGGGCGGGGCGGACGCCTTCTTCTCGTCCGAGGCGACGCAGGGGCTCATCACCGAGGGGAACGCGCTCGCCGACCGCGTCGGGGCCAGCTTCATGACGACCAGCTCCCACTTCCAACAGCAGAGTGAGTTGGGGTGGAGGGTGGGGTGGAGGAGTCAAAAGGGTTGGGGAGGGGGAGTCTAGGACCGTGTTAGGGCTGGTTTCATGACGACCAGCTCCCACCTCCATCAGCAGAGTGAGTTGGGATGGAGGGTGTGAGGAGGGCTGGAAGGTTGAGAGGGAGGGGGGGGGGGAGGAGTGGAGGACCGTGTCGGGACCAATTTCATTACGAGGGAACAGTGGGATTGAGAAGAAAGGATAGAAACAATGGTGGGGCGGAAGAGAACAGGGGACTTGTTGCAGCAGGGCGAGTCAGGGTGGGTGGAACAGGGAGAAATGTTGGACACTCCGACAGGCTTCCAACAGCGGAGTTTGTGGAAGGGCAGGATCAAGAGGACGATTGCTACACTCTGGTCACCACAAAACTGAAGGGAACAGCAGAAAAGCCACGAGAAAGTGTGCTGTTGTGACTCTATTGCATGCCGCACCTCCTTTGTTCACCAAACTAAAGCTGTTTGTCGTATTTTCTTCACCACAGCTGCATCCTACACGCCATTCTTCAAGGAGTGTTGGGAGTCCGCCATGTGCTACTCCGGGGACGAGGACGGCGGGGTTTCCCCGGGGGTTCCCCCTCCGGGCCCCGGGGCCGCCTCCTCCGCCTCGGCCGCGCTGCTGCAGCTGCGGCCGCCGCCGCCCGCCATCCCGAAGCCGCCGCCGCCGCGCCTCGACTCGTTCGGGCACCACGGGGCGGCGGGGCCCCCGGGCCACCACGGCGCCGCGCAGCCGCAGCTCCACCACCACCACCCGGCAGCCGCCGCCGCCAAGGGCAGCGCGAGCAACAGGTGCGTGATGGGGGCCCAAGTTCATTGGGGATTTCGTCGTGCAGGTGCGTGTGTAAGACGCACTGTTTTGCACAGATTCAGCGCCAAAAGAAGTGTGTCAGATTCCTTCGGAGGAGTGTGCCAAGGTTTCAATTGGACCTCAGAGCCACAAAATCTGAGTAAATGTTGGGGTGCATCTGACGGGTGCGTCGGAAACACAAGAGTATTGTCTGCATAGTGGGTGGGCGGGCGTCGTTGTGTGTGTGTGTGTGTGTGTGTGTGTGTGTGTGTGTGTGTGTGTGCGCACAAAAGGGCGTCTGATATCTGAGTAATCGTGTAAGTGCGTGTACTGGTGAGTGTGTGTGTGTGTGTGTGTGTGCAACTGACTGACCGTCTCTTCCGCCTCTGTCGTCTGCAGCCAGAGCACGGACTCGGAGCCGGTCTACGACCAGCTGAACCTGGACGTCGGGCGCAGCGCGTCCGCGGGCGAGGAGAGCGACGGGGAGCGGAGCCGGGAGTCGCCCAGCCCGGGCACAGGTGAGTCGGGGCGGCGGGGAGGGGTGTGAGGAAGGAGAGGGAGGGCGGGGTGGGCGCAGGGAGCGACGAGGAGAGAAGCACGTCGTCGCCCAGCCCGGAAACAGGTCAGACTGGGTTTGAGTGGGAGGCGTGGTATTGGGCGGGGGAGAAGGAAAGTGGCGGGGAGCGGGAGTGGTCGGGGTGGAGTGGCCTGTTGGAAAGATGGTTGGGCCTGGGAGGAATGGGGAGCGGAGCGAAGTTGACAGTCATCCAACCCAGGTTCTGGTGAGTCGCATGGGGCTTGGTGAGGGGTGCGTGAAATGGAAGGGCCAGGTCTGAAGTGTCATGATCTGCGGTGCAGGTAGTCTGAGATGGGAATTGCTCAGCGAACACTTGTGTGGTCGATGCGATGAGGAAGGCGGCGATTGAACCTGCAGCTCACACCCGGATCTCTCTCTGCGCAGGCGGGGGTGACGGGAGCGGGGACGGGGAACAGCTCTACAGCGAGATCTCTCCGCCCGACACCGACCACCTCATCCGACCCTCCCACGTCAAGAACAAGAGGTCCATGTATGCAGGTACGTGACACCCAGCTGACGTCACACGTCACGTGCTCTGACGTCACCAACTGTGGCGGCCCTTTTCTTGCTTGGGCGCAACTTGTGTGCCATTGCAACTGCATGTGCGACAAAACCACGGAATTTTATGCCTGAACCTTACGTAAATAAGACAAGCGGCATCACTGCCTCTCTGCATGGGCCTCACTCGGGGACATTTGCCACTAAGGTTGCCACTTCAGGTACAAGCAGCATTTTGACGCCTCATCTCCCCCCCCCCCCCTCATTAACGCTCTCCCATCACTAACGCTCCCCTTGCAGAGCGGTACAGGAAGTCCTTCCCGAGCGCCTCCAGCTCTCTCGCCTCCAGCTCCTACAGAGAGGACTCCACAGACACCGACAGCTCGCATCAACGCTCCCCCAAACAGCGCTCCCCGAAACTGGGTCAGCGCTCCCCGAAACTAGGTCACCTGACGGCGGGAGACGGGAGCGAGGCTCCGTTCTGCGGCGAGCCTCATTATCAGTTCCGCAAGTCCAACAGCATGAAGCTGGCGCTCAAGGAGGGCATGTCAGGTGACTGCGCTGTGACGTCATCGTCATCGTCGTGTGACGTCATCGTGACGTCAGCGTTCGACGTTTTCTTTGCTTTGTAGACGTTACGGTGGAGCAGTTCGTGTTTCAACTTGTTTTCTTCGTGAATTTTATGATTTGCAGCTTTTGTCGCTTGCAGCTAGCTGTCAGTCGAATCTGTTGCACTGCCATTTCTTTCTTTCTGCCGTTCTTTCCATGTTTTCTCTGTCCTTTCTTTCTTCACGGCTATCTATCTGTCACTCGTTCTTTCTTTTCTTCTGGCTGCGAGAATCTTGTTGAACACCCAACTTTTAACGTCTTCTTCGTTGTTTTCAGGTCGTAGGGTTGATCTTCAACGTTCCCTGTGTTTTCGTCTTTCAGATCTGTTTCAGTTGCATGTGTTGAGCAAAAATGTTTTGTGTAAACCCCGTCCCCTACCTCCACCCCACGTTACCCTCTGAAACGCACCGCTTGTTCCAGTGCTTTCACTTGCTTGTGTGCCTGCCGCAATTGCAGAATTTGTGTGTTGAATATATTTGTGAGATATTGCAATTGTGATGAAGTCGCACTGTGTGCTTCCTTGTCGTTCTTGAGTGCAAATGTCCGGTTCTTACGAGGGGGCTTTCCTTTCTGACAGGAATACTGTTGACCTCGGTCGCAGGTATTTAACACAGATACCGCTTTGCACTGTTCACAGACAATAGGTGACCTGTCTGGCTTTAATGTGAACTTGCCAAATGTCAACAAAAACAATAACATTGCACAGCACTGTGAAAACTTGGTTGGCCTTCAATGTCTCTTAATGTACTCCTTCAAAATAGTTGCCCTGCAGGGTGGCACACTTCCTCCAGTGTGCAGGCCACTTCACAAGCACTGTGTCTTTGTACTCCTCCAAGGCAATCAGTGAGATCTCTTGGTTGACAGCTTCCTCCAGCTCTGCAATTATTCCAAACTGGTGACTGCACAGGCCTCTTTTCAGGCATGGAAAGAACCAGAAATCACTGGGGGCGAGGTCAGGGGAGTAGGCTGGGTGTGGCAAGGCTGTCCAGCCCAGGTTGGTGAGATGTTGAACAGTCAGTGCAGCGGTATGGGTGGAAGCATTATCCATATGGGTGAACATCCTACCCCTGACCTGCCCCCTGGGTCTACCTCTCCTCAATGTCAAATCTTGTGAATATCTGGCAAAACACTATTTGATTGACAGTGATGGGCCTCCTGACAAACTCCTGATAAATCAAGCCTCTTGAGTCAAAAAGAGAGACCAGCATCACTTTGGCTGTGGCAATGTTCCTGCGGGGCTTCTGGGGTCAAGGTTCCATGCTGCGCAGCCATTCCCTTGACTGTTCTTTGATGCCGGATCATATGAGTATACCCAAGATTTGTCCATTGTTACAGTCACTTTGAAGACTCGCAGCTCCCTCATCCTCAATCTTGTCCAAAAGTCACACACTGTCACTCTCCTGGCCAACTGGGCTTGTGTGAGCAGGTAGGGGACATACTTGGCACAGCATTTGCGCAGCTGTAAGTCTTTGTGCAAAATCTGGGAGACTGTGGCACTGGACAAACCTGTAGCAGCACAAATCCGAGGCAGTCACCCTCCTGTCCTGTGACACCATGTTCTCAACACACCTGATGTTCGCATGGGAATGCCCCCTTCTTGGTTTGGGCTGTCTAAAGAGGTCCATGATTTGAGTGTGTCCATTGCGAAACTTTTCCATCCAGTAGTAGACCCTGGAGTCGCTGAGCACATTCCTCCCAAAACACACTGCAAGGGCAGCTTTGGTTTGCTGGAAATTCCAGGCCAATTTGGTCGCAAACCATATGCACACATGCTGCATGAGCTGGGGTGTCAAACCTGTGCAGTGCTTCATGTCCGCACTGTTTCAGCTCTGAGAGTGAAGGTCAGACTGCCAGACAATTGACCCAGTCACTCTGAGCAGCTGTAGTCAAATGGGGTCGTTGAAGACTCACCGGGGTCGCAGGGCAATCATGGTATTCCTGTCAGAAAGGAAAGCCCCCTCGTATGTGCATTGAGTGCAAGTTCATCGTGCGCAAGATTCGCATTACGTGTATGATTCAAATACAAATCTCTGGAGTCTGAACGTCTCTCGGAATCTAAACGCTCTGACGCGTCTGTCTCTGTGGATTCTTCGCGCGCGGGTCTCGCTGCATTGTGGTTCTGTCTCAAAACTCACTCGATGATTCTGTCTGAACAGGCTGTGTACGGCACACGCGTCGTGCGCTGCGTCCGTGTGCAAGTCAATGGACGATGCGGTTGCCTTGGCAACACAGCGCCCGATGACTTGTGCAGGGACGCAGTGCACACACGACGTATTCAGTGTCTCTCAAAGTGCATTGTTCTTCTCACCAATCAACTGTCTCTCTCTCGTTTGCTCGGCTGGTTAAGGCTGGACTGTCAACTCGGCTGTAGAGCGCATGGGTAAACTCGTCAAGTCGTCGACCCTCCCGAGTAGCGGCAGCGGCGGCGGGGGCTCCACGTCCCCCGGGGCGGGGTCGCCCGCTGCCGGGGCGGCGCTGTCCCCTCCGGCCGGGGGAGCCGGGCCTCCCCCCGGGGCCCTGCCCCCGCGGCCCCCGCCGCCGCCCGCCACGGCCGCCTTCATGCCCGACGCGTCGTACGGCGCCGGTACGGCCCGAGTCTTCAGTGCATGTTGCATCGGGTTGTTGTGACGTGTTGCGCATGTTAGATTGGAGATGGTGACGTAGACCTCAGGCTTCAGAACTTGCATGATGTTCGATCAGGAAGTGTTGTGAAGTGTACGACGTCTGTTCCTGCATGTTTATCTCGTTCTGGCGGGAATCCAGTGGTGAAAGACCATGTTGGAGTTTCTCCTTGCCCCAGTCATGGTTTTGAAAATGGACGTGTTGCTAGTTGGAGCCAGATCAGTATATGGATCCACCTGTGTTGTGCGCGTTGGTGGAGTGTGGAGTGAAGTTTCGCGTGTGCGTGTGTGGCAGATACAGCTGGTGTGAAAAAGAACAGTGCAGTCTGTGTTGGTTGCTGCAGTGTTCATTTGATTGTCGTCAAGTGTGCACGTCAGGTTAGATGTGGTGAAGACGTGAAGTGTGGAAATTGGGGTTGTGATGTGTTGTGTGTGAACGTAAAACTCTAGCGCTGTGGCGATACGTTTGTGTGTGTTCGTGTGTCAAAAGTCTCCCTTTTGCCACACCGTCTGCAGTGTGAAAAGTCTGTCCACATTGCAACAAAATTTATTGTTGGACTACATTTCTTGGTGCAGCGAATTCTCAGCTCTTAGCTGTACTCACCAGAAAATTTGCCAACAGTTTCACACTGACCTCACACCGCACTCTCGCATGAGTGTGAATTCCTGCGCAAACCATTTGTGCGCTGCGTCTCACCAAGAATCTTCTCACTGTGCGAATGTGGACCAAGAACCAGACACTCTATCTGCAATGCGCAAACCGTAGATCCATGCCAAACACGAAACAAGACCCCCGGCTCTGACGGCTTTGCTCGGTGTGTTGCAGGTTGGTACGACGACCAGACGTTCGACGCGACTGTGCCGCTGCTGAGTCAGGAGGAGAACCCCGCCTACGAGTCAGTCAACAGCGCCGGGGGCGGCAGGTCACTCCCACCGCCGCCCACCGCGCCCAAACCGGGCGGCGGCAAGCACAAACCCAAGGTGAGTGAGGGGCAGGGGTGGGAAGGGGAAAAAAAGAGAGAGGAGGTGGGAAGGTGAGTCAAGGGCAGAGTGGAGTGTGGGGGCACAGGGGTGAGGAAGGTGGGGCCAGGCCACCCCAGCCCCCGCCCAAGGCGAGGGGGGAGAGATGGGGAGGGGTGAGGAGGATGCGGGGGGTCTGCGCCCAACCGTGGCCAACTGGGGGGCAATCACAAACCCAAGATGGGTAGTGTGGGCGAGCAGACAAAGGGGCGAAGGATCGGTAGCGTGGGTTGTGGGGACATGTCACTTCTTCACTGCACACACGCATACAGAGCGGAGAACACACACCCACAGTGAGAGGCAGAAATGCGATGGAATCACTAAGATGCCAAATCTGAAAGATCGCAGCGCGTCATCAAGTGCAGGTAGCACGCGACAAGTCAAATTTTCATTGCAAGCAAAATCTTTGTTTTGCAGCCGCTGGACTCGGACAAGTTCGCGAGTGTGAAGCAGGTGCTGAACCGCAACATGCACAAGCAGCACCAGCAGCAGGGCGGCGGGGCCTCCTCCTCCTCCGGGGGGCGGGGCCGGGCGGCGCGGGGCGGGGGCCACCGCGGCGCCGCCGTCCACCCGCTCCCGCCGCAGGCCCCGCTCGCCACTCCGGAGCACATCGAGATCGGGCAGGAGTACGCCACCGTCAGGGTGAGTACCACCACCAGGGGGCAGTGGGGCTCGTCCGGTGTCGCTGAGTGCAGTGTGACGCATTCACTGTTTGCACGGGGTGGGAACGGTGATGGCGACAGCGCAAGTTGGGGGAGGGGGACTTGGGTGCACACGCAGGCGTTAGATCCTCAGGTTCTTCTACCAGTCAATGGGCGCTCTGTCCCAGTTCACACAGCGCTTGTTGCTTTGCGAAAGGGCGCAACGCACGAAGCGTCCAGTTTGGATCGGACCCTTCTGCGCAGGACAGGGAGGGGAAGGCTGGTGACAAGTTGCGTCACGCGTTGCATTCCTGTCACTCAATGCAAGTCACATTGATGTGTAACAGACCGCATTCAGTACAAAACAGGTTTTAAAGTTGCGACTCTGAGTGAGTGGGCTTCGTTTGTTGACCATTTGCCACTGCTTGGAAATCTGGAATGTCACCGCGCATTGACCGTCACACCAAGGAGCTGACTAACCAGCATGTGCTGCTCTAATCTACTGTGTGTTCTTCTCCCCTCCGCTTTCAAACACAGGGAAAAGTAAGTGATGGAGAAAACACAGTGTTGAACTTTGTGTCGTGTTATATTTTCCCTCATTGGCACATCTTTATCAGTCGTTTTCTAGCGGAAAGAGACACGGCGTCTGTTCGGTGCATACGTGTTGTACGTATCTGTTAAGAAAATAACTCTTCTATCGTTTCGCACAACTTTTATATCCCTTTCCTTGTTTGTCGTTTGTCGTTGTTCTTAGGTTTAAAAAGTTGTCTCACTTGTTTTGCTCTACTGTTTGTCCCACCATTGGCACAAGAGGTGTCCACAAGTTTTGTTGTCTGTGTGAGGTGCGTGTGTTTTCACCGTGTGTTCGAGCAGGCAACGGACACAAACGTTTGGTTTTGGAGATTTGGTGTTTGAGGTGTGTTCTTGCAATTTTATGTTGTGTTGCAATGAGAGAACAAACTCCAGGATTGGACTGACGTTTCACCTGAAAGCTAGGTTGTGTGCTTTCAACAGCTGCTCACACACGCACTGTTCCCAGTGTGAGGACTTGCGATGTGCACGCACGTCGAAGCCTGACGTGATTCACGTTGTTTTCACGTTTGACGTGACGTGTTTGCAGGACGCCGTCCCCCTGGTGGAGAACGACTACGCGCGGGTTCACGACGCGCTGCCGTTCGGCAAGATCCACCGCGTGCGCACGCACAACCGGAAAGGAGAGAAAGGTACGCGATGCACGCATACCTCACCACACACGCACACACACACACGCATACCACTTCAAGGGGCGAGATTTGCACGGGGCCGATTGTAACAAGTACCCTCTTTATTTTCCGACTCGCAAAGTTCTGAAATTTGAAAAACAAGTTTCCCATTTCCATTTGACATCGCAGATCAAATCAGGGGGGCCTTTTTCGATTGCGTTTCTCTGTTCCCACGTTGTCAAACTTTGCGTCAATTCCTGATTGGCTTTGCTCTCGGTCGAACACATCGGTACGAGGATCTTTCAAGTCAAAGTGTCTCTCAGCATGTTCAGCGATGTGCACCCATTTGGACACAGATGAGCACATTCTTTGTTTGCAACAAAAGAATTGCGTAGTCTGCG
>JAAUXT010073095.1_pt1:10000-12290 | contig 12290 bp, 16 predicted proteins | sample 7278171 | NCBI WGS metagenome assembly JAAUXT01 (sample SAMN14350112, study PRJNA611818) | marine sediment metagenome | isolation source: surface marine sediment (1.8m) | place: French Polynesia: Moorea | collected 2018-08
AGGAATGTGTTGTCAAAAGATGAAAAGATTATGTGTAGTCCTGTGCCTTCTGAAGACAAATTGGTGTTTTTCATGGTGACATTGTGAAGATGAATATTTGTTGGATTGTTGGGATACTTGTTTTTCAACTTCAAATTATAGAATTGATCTGTGTAATTTTCACAATTGTTGTAATCTGTTTGGAGAAAAAATGAAGCTGTAAACTCTGCTTCATGATGTTTTGCATCCTCAGTGGCCTTAACACTTGTGTTGTCAGCATCTACAAAATTAACACTGGTGTAAACATTGCTGGCAAAAACCTTGGTCAAAACAAATATCAGTTCACTCTTCAAATGGCTTTTGTAAGCTGAATCACACAATATTTACCCATTTCCAGGCCAGTGCAGGTGAAAGACAAAACCACAGTATCACCCTCCATTAATTTCTTCATGACTGATTTCAAGAAGAAGCAAGGCTGATGCCTGCCTCCACAGTCATCTTTGTCTTCTACAAATAGTTCATTTGGTCTGTGGATGTTGACATACCAAACTCTGCCTTTTGGTCTTGAATCTGCAGAGAGAACAGGTGAGAAACACAAGATTCACCAACTACAGCAACAATGGAATTGTATTTACTCATTTCTGTTTGTATCTTGCATCAGTGAATGTTCCTTTTTGTAGAAAGACCCACTGTTTTTATCAGAATTTTTTAAATTGTGTCAAGGAAACTCATGATAAGACAATATGCACAAAGCCACATTTCAGGCAAAAACCAGAAATATACCTGGAGTCACACTGTCAGAACTTCTAACAGATGTCTGTGGTGTATCATGTGTCTCAGTTGTTCTGAAGCTTGAATGTTCTGCTTCAGATGAAAGGGACAACTGAACTTTATGATGGTATACTCCAACAAAACAGGCTAAGAAGAGCCATGGAAACAACATTTCTGAAAAACAGTTCTATCTGGTCATGGTGAAGCCTTTTATCAAAGCTTGTGCAGAAGAGATTTCATCGCTCAAAACCATTTTCAATTTGAATTATTACTGTGCATTTGATTGCAAATTTCAAAGTTTTTGTTTGCTTGGATAAAAATGAAACAATTGCAAGAAACTGTGAACCTCACAATCTACCCACTTTTTCAAATGGTGTTTCAACCCTCAACCATGATATTCCCTGCTGTTGATGTAAACTCAACAAATCCTGAAACAATTACCTTGAAAATACAATTAAAAATTCACACAAGCATCACAAAAACTGGAACAATCTCATTGTCTCTTTTTGCTTTGTTCATTTGGGCCAGACATGTGTTTCTCTGCAAAAAATTACCTGCTAATTTCAAGCATTTGTGTCAAGTGAACACTTTTCACATTCTGTTTTCTCTTTCAGTTACATCTCCCCTGCAAGACAAAACTCAACTGTGTCAATGCAATGAACACTGCTCAACAGCAGCATCTCAACTTCAAAGCTGTAATTGTAGCAGCACAAAGAGAGGCTCAAAATAGATCTGAGGATGAGCTGCACTTCAAACAGAAAACTCTGAAATATTGCTGCAAACCAACATCCAAACTTCAAAGCTGTTGTTGTGTGTGGTTTGGGTCTCGGGAGAACCCGGCCTCACACCCACCGCTGCTTGCGGCACCCTGGTCAGTTGCAGTCTCGGATCAGCTGGACTGCTGCAGTGGAGTAAGACTCAAGCATATGCTGTATAGTTTATTCACTCCTAAGCAAGAACTGCTTGTCCAGCTCAGGCTCCATGGTTATCATATTTGTGGCTTTTATGCGGCATCGCAAGGTGCCAGCCCAGTGCACAGCTTCAGCCTCCCACAGCTCCACTGAAGTGGCTTCATCGGGTACTCAGTGCCTTGCCCGAAAGCTGGATTGCACGCATGGGAAGAGCCAACTCTTCCACACGACACTGTAATTGTAGAACCACAAAGAGGATCAAAATGGATCTGAGACAAACTTGCACTTGACAGAATATTGGAACCACATTGATGGTGAAAATATGTTTTTGCAACTTTGGTCCATGTGAGGCCAATTTCAGCCTGCCTCAGGAATGTACATTTGACTCAGTGATTTTGATTTTCCCAAACCCCTGCAGCACATGACCAGTTTTGCTCATCTTCAGAAGATTCCTTCTCTGTTTCTGTTTCTGTTTCTGTCTCTGTCTGTCTGTCTGTCTGTCTGTCTGTCTGTCTCTCTCTCTCTCTCTAGACAGGCAGAGAGACAGAGAGACAGACAGACAAACAAACAGACAGAGACAGACAGAGACAGACAAAGACAGACTGAGGAAAGAGACAGACAGACAGAGA
>JAAUXT010104922.1_pt1 | contig 12290 bp, 15 predicted proteins | sample 7278171 | NCBI WGS metagenome assembly JAAUXT01 (sample SAMN14350112, study PRJNA611818) | marine sediment metagenome | isolation source: surface marine sediment (1.8m) | place: French Polynesia: Moorea | collected 2018-08
CCCCCCCCCCCCCCCCCCCCCCCCCCCCCCCCCCCCCCCCCCCCCCCCCCCCCCCCCCCCCCCCCCCCGCCGAATCGGCGATGGGAGCGTCTTGTTGTGCGCCGGTCGGACGAAGTTTCTATGGCGCGCAAGATTTTTTTTCGCGCTGGTTGAATATTGTACTTCGCGCGGGCACCAGTCGAACCAGCCTGACAACAAAGATGGCAGACGGTGAGTATTTTTCAAAAGAACTGTCGATTGCAGCTGGTCCGAAGAGTACACCAAACAGACACGAACCAGAAATGAAAGAGCAGAGAAAATAAACTGTGTCTGCAGCACAGGTCATCAATCGATTGGCCCGATCTGTGCTCTCTCGCAGCATCTCTCAGTGGCATGTCTATCAAACATGCAAACTTTTTTATCGGCTTCAGATGAGCTGTTCTTCTTTTGTTCTTCCACATCAACAGAAAAACCTTCATGAATCTATCTCCAGAGTCCAAGATTGAAGACGTTGGCCAGTCGGAGAATCCGTTGCAGGAGCATGGCATCTCTGACAATGTGCAGGTCAGTCAACGCTTTGTCTGAATCGGCGTGGGACTGCGCCGACGAAGGCGTTGATCTAGATCTGGATCCAGACTTCATATCATGTTTGTTCCACTTCGTGTGCACAAAATGATGAATCTTCCAAGGTGCGTCATCGGTGAATCGCCTCAAACTTTCTTGTGCAGAAAATAATCGCGAGCGAGAAGGATTCCATGGAGGCGCCGTCGAAGAAAGCCAAGGTTGACCTGCAGTCGCTGCCGACGCGCTCGTACCTCGACCAGACAGTCGTCCCCATCCTGCTGCAAGGCATGTCCGTGTTAGCGAAAGAAAGGTGAGGGCCACGTGATCCCAGAATAGCTGTTGATCTTCATGTCGTCTAATCCAGTGGGCGATAATTAGACGAGCGGGACGTCCGCCTCGCTCACGTTCCAGCACAGCGCGCGCATCCGTTGTGGCGAAGGGCGAATCCAGGGAGGCAGGGTCCTAGCCTCCTTAGACCTCAGACAAAAAATGATTTGCCTTCTGATTTGGTGTTGCAAAACTGCAAATCGCTCAAGATTGTATGTGGTTCAAGGGTCACTCACCGCCTGCCACCTGGGTTTTTGGTTGTGTTGTCTTTCTCGAATCGAATCATCCCGTTCACTGACATGTCAGTCACTTCGACGAACTGGTCTTAAAACTTTACAGAAACAATGCATTCTTTTCAAGAAGTCTGAACATCTGTCCGTTATTCTTTCAGACCTCCCAATCCCATAGAATATTTGGCGGCTTATTTATTGAAGAACAAGTCCCAGTACGAGCAGTGAGATGAAGACCAAAACTCGGCAAGGCAGTATCCTTCTTTGAAAGGAAACCGGTTAATGCGGTTCCGTGGTTGAGTTGCATCTCGGACAAATCTCATGCAAGTGTGTTCTCGTGACGGACAGAAAGTTCAGAAAGGCTTTGAAGACGCAAAAGGACACACCCTGGTGCAGCAGATGTCAAGGGACACACAATTGTAAAATATATCACAGGAATAAATTTATTGTCAAAGTTCATGACCAATCGTTGAGATGTGTGAATTCGCTGGAATATTAATTTTGAAAGAATCTTGATGTCCACGGTGGTAGTTTTCAGGAAATCTCAAAACACAAGCTGCTTGAAGCGCTTGATTGTTGCTCAAGTCCAAAGTGTATTTGCTGGGCTGTTTCAGTTCCGTTTGTGGTATGACGGCGGGGAGGGGGAAGTGCATGTCGTGCGAGTGTGTGTCTGTCTGTATTTGGGAAACTTGTTCCAACTGTTGCCAAAAACAGTCGGATGTTTGAAAATGTTCTGCAGTCCATTGTGGCACCAGAACATCCGTTGTTGGTTGAGAACGAGGCAGTCCTCGCAGGCTCATCTGTCGCGCACCACGAGTCGACCGGCGAGCAGCAGAACCAGTTCGAGCAGCTCGACCAAGGTCAGCAGACTGCCGCCGATACACAAACCAAGCATTCCACCAATGTCAGCTGAAATCAAAAAGATCTACTGTGCAGACATTTTCTCAACGCAAAGCATGCAAAGAGGGAATGCTGTTTGCAGCACGAGGTTTGGAAAGAACACGAGTCTTTGGAGAAGAGGTGTGAACTGAACCCACCGAAAAGAGCTGGTCCATTGTACGCAGGTCGCTGTTCCACTTTCTGCACACTCAGGTCTTCGTAATACAGTCTGAGTTGTATTATGTTGGTTCTGCGAGAAAATCGATTGTTAGATTCGCTTTTCACTCAACGGTTGCTGCGGTAACAGTTTGTTGGCTGTTGAAAAAGTGAATCGTTTCATTATTTTCATGATAAAGGTTTCGTCAGTTGGAGTCGAGGAGTTCCAGCGGAAAGGGAGCAGGTCATTTGTCAAGCAGGGTGAAAAAAAAAAATCTTTTCACGGTCAGTGTTGGATGCGAGACTGTTTGTAAAGCAGCAACTTGCAGAATTTTTAAGCGTGTGGTCCCGAAGGGTCGTTACCACACGTTTAGTGTAATCACCATCAGTCTGTATGTATGTATGTATGTCTGGATGTCTATGTAAATGTGTGAGCTACCGGGGGGCAGGGGGTAGGTCACACATTGGTCTCAGAGCATTCACAATTCATCACTGATCATGTTACAAAAAAAAAAAAAAAAATTTAAATGATCAGTGATCAACACCCAATGTGTGACCTATCCCCCCTCTGCTCATAGGTCACACATTGGATTTTTCACCTGGGTCACATATTGGCCCATAACTCAGTCATGCTTGCCCACAGTATGGTCAAACTTGCATGGTGAAGTAGTCTTGTGGTCCCCCACATGCAAGGTCACATATTGGCCCACAACTCAGTAATGTGACCTGCCCTGGTGTGACCTGGGAAACTTGAAGGCATTTATGAACTGCGAACGTTTGTGTGGACCACACACTTTTTATGCGCAGCATTCTTGTTGTATCGGAAAATTTTTGTTTCTTGTCTTTCGAACAAGAAACATGTGACAGTTGCTTTCCGTGTCCGCGTGTCGGAGGTGCTGCAGAACTCTTTCAAAGCAGATTTGAATCTCCTTGATTTTGATGTGGACCGCTTTGCTTGCTGACCTGAGCATCGTTTCCGACATGTTGTACTTGAAGACGAGTTGGTCGACGACGCTTTGTGACGGGTAGGCGGCTGTGGAGAGGAGCACGCCGAACTTGTGGGCGGAGCAGGGCCGGCGGCACAGCCGGTTCGCCTCGCGCACCGCCCAGCGCGTGTAGTTGTCTAAATGAAAAAAAAATCTTAGATTTGTCGAATCGTTGTGTCCAAAGTTCAGTAAGTTTTCAACGAGTCCATTTCTATGGACGGCTAAGTTCGTGTGCGTACCCTTGGCCTGATTGACACATTTCACTTCTTCTGTGGTGCGGCACACGTCGAAGTCACCTGCAAAATGGTCACTGAGCAAAAAGACTTCGTGAAATTGAAGGCCGCATTGCAGGCTGGTTTCGGATACAGATATCAGTTTGAACTCCTTGATCGGAAAGGCCACAAACCACGTAAAGCCAAAACTTTGAGACGTACTTGGATCGTAGTACATCCTGCAGCCGCACTTGCGTTGGATAAATTTGACTTTGTGTTCCGTCTGGCAGGCTGAGTGTGTGTAGACGTCGTAATAGTCGAGAGGATTGACGAAGTCGGGGCTGGACGTGTTCACACAGTTTCCGTACGGCGGCTCAGCCAGAAGCTCCTGAAAAGGAGGGCAGGAAGTGAGCCACAACAACAGCTCACCTCACAGGGTTCCCGAACGAAACAAAGCGCTTGTCATCAGAAACGAATCTCCGTGGAGAGGTGGGTTTTGCCTGGACACGTTTTCAAGGCAGCATTGCGCTTCCTCAACTTGGTTTTGGAATCAGGTTGCATTTTCCGTACAGCTGTGTTTGCCCTTTTCTTAACATTTCAGGCATTGAGGTGAAAACAGATTTCTGATACTGCATGCCTGTGCTGCAGACGTGTCAAAGAAATGCAGCTGTTTCTGTAGAAATTCAGAATACTTGTGCGTACAGAGCCACACATCTGTATTTTGTTCTGGCTTTTGCAATTTTAGCGTTCAAAGGACAAGCAAGTTGTTTTGGGACCCAAGGCCCTCGTCCTGACATTCACTGTATTCTGTGGTCGAGTGTTCTGAGGGTTGTTCGAAAGTTGTTCACGTCACATTTAGCGGGCGTCCAGTGAGCTGTTTTGAAGTTTGCAATTGTTTCCGTGCGTTGCTCCGACACTCCTGGAGCGGATTGTACAACTTGCTCGAGAGATCAAACAGCAAGTTGCTCCACTCCGAGTGACTGAAGACGGCGCTTTTCCATCATCGCTGACAGGCAACAGTCACCGGAGCTCTTAAATCAGGTCAACAGAAAGAAGATCGATGTTGCAACGCTGCACAAAAACGAACACTTTATACGAGCGAACACAACAGGTTAACGAGCCAACAGCTGAACGTCTTTCGACCAAAAAATGTCTGACAATGATCAGCTGCGCAACTTTCGCGTGAAGCAACAGATTGTTCATCTGCCAGACCCTGAAAGGTGAAACCAATTGAGACGGATTCAAAAACCCGCTCAACGTCAATGTTCTTCCTGTTGGGTGAGCCTGGTTGGCGTTCAGTTTGGGTCTTGAGCCCCATTCCGACAGGTTTACAATGAATTTCCAGGCCAAGCGATGAAGACAGCTGGGCTGTTGGCAGCTGCGGACACTGACCTGCCTCACTTTGATGGCGGCGCTGGCGGCGGAGCCGGGACTCACGGAGAAGCCCTTCTGTCGCACGAGCGGAACCTCCTGCTGGTCGTGCACCAAAACCTGAAACGCAACGCATCTACAGTGAAACATTCCTTCTCTGTAGAAAACTCAAACCATTGTGGCTCACAATTTGGCAGGAAAACAGCTCAGGCTTTTTGTGCGTGTTTGAGTGTCATTTCTGGAAGTTCTGATTGGCTATTGCAGTTTGTTCCCTCCTGTTGCACTGGATACCTCGCCGGGGGCAGCGAAACACGTTGCCATAGATCCTACTTATCCTACTTATCTGCCCAGCCAGTCGAGCATGTCGACGAGGCAGTAAATTGGTTGTATTCAAATGAGAAAAACATCCGCAGGTTGTGTGATATGACCATGCAGGTGAGGAGAACAAGGAAATCGACTGTGATTTTTCTAGTGTGGGTCCGTGCAGTTCTTCGCCTGCGTGCATGCATGTTGATGGAACCACACTTTAAAGTCTTGCGTTCAGAGTCCATGGATATCGCGCATTACAATCTCAAGACGTCTCAACGACACGCACGTGTCCTGCAGAATGGCTTTTGAGCACAAAGTGCTGAGTCCACCACTTCCAAAAGAGAGATGGGACAAGCTCGCGCTGTGACCTCAATTTTTGTCCCGTTTTGCTGTCACGCGCTGGTTCGTACCCGAATTCCAGATGCGTCTCCCTCGCCGAAGTAATGTTCCGCGGTCTGGATGTTCATAGTGAGCGTCAAGCCGCAGTCGCTTCCTGCGCAGAACACTCGCAGAGGCTCCTTCTCTTCTTGCACCTTTCTCGAGTTGAACGTGTAACACACGCCAACTTCGGTCAAAGTCCGAGAGAAATACTCTCGACAAGAGATTTTAGCGCCGCACCAAGAGCACGTGATGACCATTTCCTCCAGGACGTGAGCGAGGGCGATGAGTTCGGCTGTGATGTTCCACTTCTTGACGATGGTTCTCGCGGCGGGACCGGGGCCGTCGTCCTCAGGAGCGTCTCTGTAGTCCACTCGCGATTCCAACGAGAACAGCTCGGTGAGGAGTTTGGTCAAGTCTGGGGACTTCTGTGCCAGCGACTTCCTGAACTGGTTGTAGTTGCAGATGGTGACGGACGGGAAGTGGAGGCTTGGCTCGTCGTCGTCCACGTACAGGGTCGTCTGCACCGGGTACTGCAGGTAGTACAGGAGCTGTCTGATGAATATCACGAGGAAGAGCACGATTCCAGCGCAGACAGCCACGAACCAAATCAGTCTGAAAAAAAGTAAAAACTATTCTGACACTCGTATTACGAGTAAACTGGGTGGTGGTGCGAGTTCGTACGCTCAGTTGAAGTTGGTTGCATCATTGTGGCCGGATTTGGACAACCTCGGGAACTTGACAGCATTAAACACACCGAATTGGTCTCCCAGACCTTGGTGTGAAAGGATTTGGTCCTGCAGGGCAACTCGTATGTTCGCTTGGCTCGGTAATGTTGCCTCTACGCTTGTGAAAAATGTTCAGAAATGTGTGTTCTGTGTTGTTCATTTTGTGCCTGCTCAAAAGTCTGGTTGTTGCCGTTTTGTGAATCGATCTGGTTGCCCCAAAGGACGTGCCTCCAACATCATGCTGTTTGCTCAGAAAACAACACTTGTGCAGGAAAACGCCAGGAACGACGCCAGGTCGCTGGAGCACGGGCGCAGCTCCATTGTGCGCCCCAACTCGTCGTTGCTGATGGAATTGCTACGAGTGCCTGCCCTGCCCTGTCCTGCTGTTGTGATCTGGTCCTGAGCACAGGCGCGGTGAACCACACACGCACACACGAACATCGCATCAGTTTGATCTGGGCGGCATATGACCCACGGGACGTTGTTACGAGGCTTGTCCACATGAAAGTGAACATGTCGCGTTTTTTAGATAAATTTTGAATATTTTCACCGGTTTTTTTGTGGGTTGTTTTTGACAGTGTGAGCAACATTTGCGCTACTCAGTGATTTCCTGAGTGGCATGTGCACTGCATGATTACGCAATCAAAGTTGAGCACTGTCTCAGTCCTGCGGTTCACGTGTGACAGATAGGCCGTCATGAAGATCTGTTGTGCTCAGCGGCATCACATCATTGCCTGTGCATCCCGAGGCAAATCTCAAGGAGAGACTTTCCGGTTGTTGAAGGAAGTCTATGGAGACGATGCACTCTCCAGGACAACCTGCAGGTGTTGGTATTTGTGGGCCTTGCAGGGTGACAAAAGTGGATCTGATCTGGAGCGTCCAGGAAGGGAGCCGACAGCGTGCAACTTGGCTAATGTTCGAGCAGTTCAGGAGGTGGTTAACTGTGACAGGCGTGCCACAGTCAGGCAGATCTCTGCAGAACTTCACATGTCGACAGGCAGTGTTCACAACATCATGAAGAAGGACTTGCAGATGAAGAAAAAAGCACCCAAATTCATCCCCAGGGTGCTCACTCAGGACCAAATGGAAATGCGTGTCCGTGTCTGTAGGGCCAATCTCAAGGAAACCCAAGACCCATTGTTCCTGTGGTCTGTCATCACAGGCGACGAGTCATGGTTCAGTGTTCTTGAGCCTGAACAGAAACAGCAAAGTTGCCAGTGGGTTGGCCCGCAGGAGAAGAGACCGTGCAAAGCCTTGCGTTCAAGGCAGGCCAAAAAGACGATGATGGAGGTGTTTTTCAATGACCAAGGTGTGGTTCACCTTGAGTTCCTGCCTCCAAAGATGACCGTAACAGCAAAGGTCTATGTCGGTATCCTGTCAAGGCTTCATGAGGCAATCAGGAGGAAGAGACCAGTGGTGTGGGAGAAGAATCAGTACCGGATTCTGCATGACAACACGCCTGCCCACACTGCGACACCCACGTTTGCAGCGATGGTGGAAACCTCCATGCACATTGTCGAACATCCTCCGTACTCCCCAGACTTAGCCCCAGTGGATTTCTGGTTTTTCCCTTTCCTCAAAGGTGAAATCAGAGGTCGCATCTTCAGGTCTGTCCCGGATTTGCAGGACGCCTTGATGCAGATCATCAGCAGAATGCCTCGCAGCATGTTTCATGAGTGCATCCACAATCAGCTGCCAAACAGGTGGTGGAAATGCATTGCTGCAGGCGGAGCCTACTTTGAGGGTGACAACATCACTCTGCCTGCAGATGAAGACCTCCTGGAGTCGAGCTCTGACAGCTCAGAAGAGGAACAATGAGCGCAAACAGTGCGACACACTTGAACTCATGTTGTGTGGTCGCGACAGCCGTATGCTGATCAGTGCACTTCGCCGAATTCGGACAAAACATGCTCTTTTCAGTTCCTTGTGCATTGCTCAGGTGTTGCTGAAATTGATGTCTTTCATGTGCAACAAAGGAATACAATGGATATCTCCAAACTGTGAAATTTTGGTGTTTTTTCCATGTGTTGTCTTCGAGAAATCGCGACATGTTCGCCTTCATTTGGACAAGCCTCGTACGTTTGGTTGTTGGAGTGAGAGTCGTCTCACCAGAGCACCAGGAAAGATCCGTACATTCAGACACGTGGCTGATGACACACAAAGAAAACGAATGAAAGAAACCCTTGCACTTTCTTTTCACCCATTCACTGAGCAGCTGCCTTGGTGCAGGGAAATTGCTCCAGTGACATAATTCTGTGATTTTTAGGCCCACATGCCACACAGATTAACGACAGCGTTTGGATAAATCAGCCATAATTGTACTGCCACCCAGATGGATGCAATTATATACCTCGGAACAGCTGATCCAGTTAATCATTCAGATCATCGAGGGTCCGTGTTGTGGGTGTTTACACGTGTGAGTACTTCGGTCAATATCAGAACCTCCTGGATCTTGTTTACGATCTTCAGGTTGCGTGGCTGCGGGGGCGGTTCCCGAAGGATCATACCTGCGTGAGTGGGGAGTTTCCATCTCTGGGTTTTTTGCTGGAAGGAGTCGGTGTCAATGGTGGAATGAGTCAGTCTTGAATGTCGAACGGGTCAATTGATCAGAGTTTGACAAAGCCCCACAAGATCTCCTCGAAGTATAACCAACCCCTCACTTTGGTGACCAGAAGTTACCTGTTGCTGGGGTTCGTGTGGAAAGTGAACGTGAGGAATACGACAAAGCAAAATGGGGTTGGGGTTCTGTTGGTGATCTGCGATGAAGGTTCATGTAATTCCTGGAAAGTGGCTGCGGCCGTGCTGCCTTGTTCACAAACAATCAACTTGAAGCCCATCCATCCAGTGGAGTACTCTGGTGATTTATGTATGAGTACATACATGACCAAATATTGTGCTGACATTGTCAGTTGACTACTTCCAAAAATCGATCTCCAAATTTCATCGCAGAACCAGCTTTTTGTTTCTATGTCAACTGGCGTATTCGAAGTCAATGTGTTTGTGGTCAAGCTGATTTGTCCATCCTCAAACCGAAACGTGGACGAGAAAAATAACACAAAGATGCAGCTGGACCAGAGTTGGAGAGAGAGAGAGAGAGAAAGAGAGAGAGAGAGAGAGAGAGAGAGAGAGAGAGAGTGCTGACCTGCGCGGCACGGAGAAGGCCGAGTTGCTCGCCTGCCACACGCCGTGCAGCGACGTGTGCGCCGCGTGCTCCTCCAGGATCTCGGGCACCGACGGGCGCGACCGCCTCAGCCTCGCGCCGCCGTCCCCGCTCTCCACCGAGTTCGCGTGGAGGCTGTTGACCGTCTTCGGATCCATTCAAAAAATCTTCACACCTTGAGCGACACAGTCCAAGTAATGGAGACACTCGTGAGCCCGGAGTGTTCACAGTCGTAGAAGACAAAGCTCCCGGGAGTGCCACGCTTGCGTAAAATGTTCAACAATGGATTTCCTCACCAGCAAATGATTCCTCACTTTTGTGGGGTTTGACCCGCAATTCTAGTTGCACCTCCGTTGGCGAGCGAAACAAGGCCCCGTCGTCTGCAGTTGCACAATTGCCTGGTGGTGTGGATGGTCTGTTGCAACAACTGCGGCTTTATGAATGCTCCGTCGGGAGGGCAGCTTTCGCCACCTACACAAGGAGAAAGGAAGAATTTCCAGGCGTTCCACACAGAACAGAAAGAAAAGAAATTTTCGTGCGATTGTTTTTGTTGTGATTTAATGTGAAGTGCTCGGAATGAGGACAGACGAAAATCAACAACTCTGCATCAGACTTTTTTTGAGGAAATCGTTCTTCCTGCTTTATCTCAGGTGGAAATCACAACTGTATCAAATCTGCCAGTTTCCATCCCAATATCTCCTGCAATGATAAGTTCGACGAGTACAACGAAATGTTCGTCTTGAATCGTTTTGTTCGTCTTTGGAAAAAGAAAGTCTCGCATGGAAGCTCCTGTACTTCAAAGAACAGTTGAAAAACCTGAACTGGTGCTCTTGTTCCCACTGCTCAACCTGCTGGCCATGTAAGTGGACCCTCGTGATGTCCTGGAAGCAGAATTCTGATGGATCCAAGGTCGTGGTGTGGAAGGCTGAGCTCACAATGGCAAGGTCCGACCCTTGGAGACCTAAAATTCAAGGTGGTGCATTCAATTTTGGGGTCAACGGACCCGCCCAAACTTCAACTTCAAAATTTGACATGACACAGATTTGCATCTGCAGACTCCTGAAACGGCTGGAGCAATCAATGATGGGGCGAACAGGATGTTTCTCTCTGTCACTTTTTTGTTCAAAACTTTGGAGGGTTGTTTCATTGTGTGTGACGCAGCAGGTGCGATTGACATTTTTGTGCTTTCTGAGTTTACCCTCACGTCTTCATTTCACAATTAACTTTGTGAATACAGCATATTTTTCATTTTCGACCACGGAGGAGCTCGCAAACTCAACTGCCCGAGGTTCCGCTTCCCGCGAAAACGCGATTCAGTTCAAACAACGGGAGATGAACAAGAGAAAAGTTGTTGAGGAGATTTATGTTGTGTGGTTCAGTGGAAGGCAAATTGAGTTGGATGAAGAAAAACTTGCTGACAAATTTACCCCTCCGTCATCGCTCTTTCAGTTGCCAGCAAATCCTCTGCTGAGTCTGGTTCGCCTGCCACTCCGCTATGTAGTGTGCATGGAGCACTGAGAAATTTCCCTGTGTTCGGAAGCAGGCACACTGGAATCAATGCAACATCGAATGGTCGTCCGCGGGGTTCCAATGCATGGTAGATCTAACCGTTTATTTGTCAGACTTGTTGTTGCTGCTGTGCACCATGGCAATGTGCGGCAAGACGGGAAGGAAATAATCTTTGTCAAAAAAACATTCGTTGACACACACGAAGATATGGAGATTCCGTGTGTTCTCACCACTGTGTCTGACTCAGCAGATCCCCGAACACCAAAAACGAGATGGTTCATGTGACTTGGAAGGTTTATGCTGGGTCCTAAGAATCAGTGTGATCCCTTTTGTTTGGCAGTGCGAATTGGCAACGTGAGGGTGGAACATAACTTGCGACAAATACGTATCTTAAAGGTTGGAGGCGGGGTCTTGACAGCTGCGAATCTACTTGACCAATCTCTGTGTTCTATTGGTACCACCCGACAGCTTTGGACTGCCCGCTGGTTCGAGTAGAGGCTACCTTTATCGAACTCTCTCTCTCTTTGCACTCACGAGCTACCAAGCCGTTTTTGGGATGCTGTGGTGCTCAAGAGTCGTGGATGTATCAGGCCACGACCGGGTGTGAGACACTCCAGCCGCTCCCTCAAGCCAAGCTTGGATCCGTTAGACGAGTGAAGCAGCTGCAGTTGTGGATGTTGGGTGCCTGAGGTGTTCACCTGCAAAAACCTCAACCATTTGTGGAAGTTAAGTCGCACATTGTGGCATTTTTGAGCGGCGAGACTCTCCAGGACAATCGTGTCATATTTGCTGGCGTGAAAAATTCATGCACAGTGAACAGTTTGTGTACCCAAGGGCAAATCCAAGATTTGCTCAGGTGCTCGAACTCCACAAGAGGCACCGATTCCAACGTCGAACAACGTAACATGTTGTTTGTTCAATATTTGGGACTCGCGGCCCCGAATCTCTCGACCCTCCCTGGACCGTCCATGGATTCAACCCAAGTTCAAACCCAAAACGCAAATCAGCCGACCAACCAGATCAAACAAGCAAAGACATGTAGGATACAGACAATTTTTCCTGCGTCTTCTTGGCGGGTTCAGTTTCCACGAATTCAGGACGTCCGTTGGCCTTGCCTTTCAGGAGGCTCATCCTGTTGGGGTCTGTCTGCAAAGCTGTTGATGAAAAGAAATCAAAACAGTGATCTCTCACGACACAGCATTGATTTCGGTCGGACTGCGGGAGTGATCCTATTTCAGATGGCTGCTTCATTGCTCCCCTGGGAGGTCTTTCTCGAAAACGCTTGCAGAGAGATGCAAGCATTTTTCGCGTGCATCCTTTGCAAGCGCTTGCATCTTTCACGTTCAACTTTTGCAAGCGTTTCTTGATGGTGCATCTCTCTTTTCACTTCTAACTTTCGCTTGCATTTCACGGAGATGCAAGCGAAAGTTGTACATGGTCGGGGGTGGGTATAACTCACCCAAAACACTTGCATCCTTGGCAACAAACATGGCGGGAATCGG
>JAAUXT010145962.1_pt1 | contig 12289 bp, 9 predicted proteins | sample 7278171 | NCBI WGS metagenome assembly JAAUXT01 (sample SAMN14350112, study PRJNA611818) | marine sediment metagenome | isolation source: surface marine sediment (1.8m) | place: French Polynesia: Moorea | collected 2018-08
CACGGGCTCCTGGGCTTGCTCCTCGGCTGAACTGTTGATGCCGAGAAAAACCAGGCACAACAACGGCAGAACGCCCGGGAGTAGAATTCTTGTCATTGCTAAATCTCATGTCGTTGCAAACCGATAACCTATCGATACCCTATCGCATTACATCCAACGGCGCCCCCAGCCATTTCGCTGCCATTCACGCCCGGTGCCCGGGGTAACGTCCGGGTCGTATTTTAGTTTCTAGTATACGGCGGCGTCGAGCAAAAGCTCGGTGATGTCCTTATGCCAAGTAGTGTGCTTACTCTATTTTTCATCACTACACTAGCGTCCAAGCAAATGAGCAAACACGATTTTTCGCTCTATTTTTTATTCTGATGTTGATGTAGTGATTAGGAGTAATAGCCATGACCAAAGCGAAGACCAAGCCCTCGAACGACAATCAGCTGATCCAGAAGACCAGGGACTATGGGCGTCAATTTTGGCTGGCCAGCCTAGGTATCTATGCCAACGTACAGCAACAAGGTAATGAGTTTTTCGAGAAACTGATCAAAGAAGGCGAAAAATTCGATAAGGATATCGACAAGCGCGTGAAAGAGGCGAGGAAAATGGCCAGTGAGCGCAGGGAAAAAATGGCTCAAAAGACTCAGGACACCGTTTCCAACTTGCTACACCGGCTGGGCATGTCCACCCATGACGAAATCCAGAAACTGTCCAAGCGTGTGGATACGTTGAGCAACAACGTCAAGAAGCTAAGCGCGTAGGCTCCCAGCCCCATCAGAACTTGGCTGAAACGCTTATAAAGCCAAGCAGCCCAGTGAAAAACCCGCCCCCGTTGGCCTCTCGCACCCGGAGAAGCGCTGACGGGGGTTTTTTCATCTCCACACAACGGCATCCACCGCCGAGCCCGGGCAACGCCGCACGCTATAGCCATTCACTATAACAATACAACTGGCAAGAATTTCACAACTAAGGTATCCTTATCAACCGCGCGGATGAACTCAGATATTGTTCGACCTGAGCTCCAAGCATGATTCCAATCAAAACCGACAGCCGATAAACCATGAAATAGCACCGTTTCAGGGTACCTGGACGGTACTGGTAAAATAGCTACAGGAGGATAACAATGCCAAATGTAGTGCGAGGATCGGATGCGGCCCTGCGAGAAAGCCGCTCCCAACCCCTAGAGCACCTGGCAAGAGAGTATGATGGAGAACCTGCCAAGTTCGCTGAATCAGCACCACCGCCGCACCAGAAACGCCCGGCCTCCGCAGCCAAGACACCGAAACAGCTGACGGCGGATCTGCTGTTCGAGCACGCGTATTTAGCCCGCGTTCTCAACACCTTCGAAGATCATCTCACCGCTCTCCGTAACCAGAAAACAGTGGATTACACTATCATGCATGAAATCATGCATTACATTATCCACTACCCCGACCTCTATCATCACCCCCGCGAACATCTCATCTTCGAGCGTCTCCGTACCCATGACCCATTCCTTGCGGGCATCGTGCGGACCCTGGAGCGGGAACACACACTCGGATACGAGGCCGGACAGCGGCTGTTGGCGCTGATGGTCGCGGCGTGCGAATACCCAACCCCCAAGCTGGCCAGACGAATCCTCAACGGCGGCGATCATTACGTCGAGAAAATGCGGGCCCACATGCACAGAGAAGAGTCCATGGTGCTTTCCAGGATTCCCGATCTGCTCACGATGGCCGACTGCAAAGCCATTGCCATGCAGTTTAAAACCGCCCGGGACCCGCTGATCGAAGAGGCCGGACCCTCCCCCTACCCAAGTCTCCTCGGCCACCTCCAGGAAACCGTCAAATCCGTGTGCACCCATGCCTCTCCCCTAGATCACTTAAAGGGGTTGGTGGTGGTGGACTCGCTGACCGAGGTCTGTGTAGGTGCCCGTCAGGTGGCGGATATCGTCAGTACGAACGTACGCGAGACCTACACCAATAATCTCAACTACTGGGGCGCGGCACTGCAGGCTCGTTCCATCACCGATCTCTGGCGTCTTACCCATCAGGCCCTGGGCACCAACTGGCGCCAACAACAAGACATGGTCAACGCCATTACCAAGACCTGCCAGAAAACCGCCAATAACGCGGCAGGGCCGTTCAAGGCGCAACTCACCCCCCGCATGGATAAGGGAACGTAAACGCCAGCAAGCATAAGAGAAGGGTATAGCGCCCTAGAATATCGTCATCGGTGGCGAAAGCGTGCCCTTGGGCGCCTGGGCGAATTCATCCGCCGCCACACGTTAGCGCCGGAAATGCGTTAGCATGCTCCCGGCGCGGGATTTCCGCGCCGAACTAAATCCCAACGACTGCATCCCAGTAAATGTCGTAACCCTTCTGCGGTCCTCTCCAAATCCGTAAGGCCGCGGATCATCCCATGGACGATTTGTCCCTGCATAACGCTCCTCCATGTGGCAAACCCGCAGGCCATCGTCTATGTTCTCTGGTAGGCGTTTCGATCTTTACGTCTCTATTGCATAAGTCATTACCCCCAGGCGAAGAGAGAGTCACACATACGATGAACGACCCACAGGTTAATCTTACCGTCGATGGCCTCCCTGTCACCGCGCCCGCCTCCATGTCAGTCATCGAGGCCGTCTGGCATGCCGGTCATATGCAGGTGGAGGGCATCGGTTGCATGCAAGGTGTTTGCGGTACCTGCCGCATCATGGTTCGGCGCGCGGAATCCCGAGACGTGACCATAGAGCTTGCCTGCGAAACCCTGGTCGAGGAAGGGATGCAAGTCAACTACATCAAGTTCCTCGACCAGCGGCCCCACCATAATTATCAGATAGAAGACTTCCAGAGCACCTGGGACGCCTTCAAACAGATCTCCGAGACCTTTCCCGAAGCGGTCAACTGCCGCCACTGTGGGGGCTGCGACGCCACCTGTCCCAAGGGGCTCAACGTCCAAATAGGCGTCAACATGGGCGCGGGCGCCGATGCCACCGGCGTCAATCCCATTGAAGCGGCCAAGATCTTCGACCATTGCGTGATGTGTAACATGTGTACCCATGCCTGCCCCGAGCATATCGCGCCCAATCACCTGGGGCTGCTCATCCGGCGATTGACCGCTTCGATGCTGCTGCGTCCGACCAATCTGATCACCCGCCTGGAGCAGATCCGCCAGGGCGAGATGAAGATCGAGGACGAGGAGCTGGCCTGAAGTCATTCCAAGTGCTGCCAACAGGTGGGCTGAGCTTGCCCGCCACCCGCCGCTCACCCGACAGAACCTTGAACGAGACGGTATTACCACCATGGTCAACGGAACACCCTTTTCCGAAGCGCTCCAGCGTTACACCATTGCTGAAACGACTAAGACCCGCCCCCGACGCGAACCAGATCTGGACGTCGATGAACTGCTCAAACGCTACCACCCGGATCACCGGGAAGGGACCAAGATCACACTCCAGGTCGGTGTCAACCGCGGCGATCTATGCCAGCAGCAACTGGCCAAGACGCTGCAGGCCAACTCCCGCATCGACGAAGTGGACTTGGCCGGCGCACCCCTCGTGGATACGGACGTTGTGATTGTCGGTGGCGGTGGTGCCGGGTGTGCCGCCGCCCTGACGGCCGCCAAACAGGGCGCCAAGGTGCTGCTGATCACCAAGCTGCGCCTGGGCGACAGTAACACCGTGATGGCCGAAGGGGGTATTCAAGCCTGCATCGGTGCCGACGATACCCCCCAGCTGCATTACGAGGACACCCTGCGGGGCGGTCACAACCAGGGCAATCGCAAGCTGGTCGCGCAGATGGTCATGGACAGTCCGGATGTGATCCGCTGGTTGATTCAACTGGGCATGCACTTCGACCAGGAACCCAACAGTCACCTGCTGGCGGGCAACCTGCTCCTGAAACGCCCGGGCGGGGCCTCCGCCCCGCGGATTCTATCGTACAAGGATTACACCGGCCTGGAAATGATGCGGGTCCTGCGCGAAGCGGTCTCCTATCATCCGGATATCACGGTCTGGGATCGCAGCCCGGTAGTGGAATTGCTCACCAACGACTACGGCGCCTGCGCCGGCTGCGTGGTCTATTGGCTGGTACAGCGACACTACACCCTGGTCCGTTCCAAGGCCGTCGTACTCGCAACGGGCGGCATTGGGCGCATGCATCTGAACAGTTTTCCCACTTCCAACCACTTCGGCGCCATGGGCGATGGCTTGGTGCTGGCCTACCGCCTGGGGGCCAAGCTCAGGGACCTGGACTCCTTTCAATACCATCCGAGCGGTGTGGCCCATCCTCGGCATAAGGCCGGCAGTCTGGTTTCCGAAGCAGCGCGCTCGGCGGGTGCCCAGATCCTCAACGGCCTCGGCGAGCGCTTCGTGGATGAACTCAAGCCCCGGGATCACGTCTCGGCCGCCATTATCCGCGAATGCGATGAAGGCCGCGGCATTGTCGTGGACAACACCACCCGGGGGGTTTTCCTCGACATCCCCAGCCTCGCGCATCAGCACCCGGGCATTCTGGAACAGTTCGGCAGCCTGGTGAATCTGGCGGACAAGTGCGGTATCGACCCGACCGAGACCCCGTTTCTGGTCTACCCCACCCTGCACTACCAGAACGGCGGTGTGGTGATCGACGGCGACGGCGCCTCCACCGTGCCGGGGCTGTACTGTGTTGGCGAAATCAGCGGCGGCATTCACGGGCGCAACCGGTTGATGGGCAATGCGCTGCTGGAGATCATCAGTTTCGGTCGCCGCGCCGGCGTCAAAGCGGCCGAACACCGCACCGCCGAGCCCCACCGCAAGATCACCATCGAGCACGTCCATCAGTGGCAGCGGCAATTGACCCTCGCGGGCCTGCCCCTGGACAACAAGGCCCCGGCCCTGTTCCCCGACTATGCCCATTTCGACAAGCCCAAGAAAGCCGCGGCAACCGCCTGAGCCCGACCCGGGCGTAGATCATCGAGACCCATAGGCTGCGAGAACGACATGATGGAAAGAGAACAATTGAATCAGGTTCTGCTGAACCCGCAAAACCTCGTCGGCGCCGATCTGGACGCCTGGTTCGCCGTCGGCGGTGGCAAAGGCCTGGATAATGCGGTGAACAACCCCGAGCAGATCCTCCCCACGCTGGAGCAGGCGGATCTGCGGGGCATGGGCGGCGCGGGCTTCCCGACGCACCGCAAGTGGGCGGCGGTGGCCGCCCAGGAAACCGAGGACAAGTGGTTGATCTGCAATGGCAACGAGGACGAACCCGGCACGTTCAAGGATCGCCTGCTGCTGGAGAAAGCGCCCCACCAGGTGCTGGAGGGGGTGCTGATTGCGGCCGTTGCCACCGGCGCCACTCATATCGCCATCTACATCAACCCCCACGAGGCAGAGGCCATCGATACCATGCGACGGGCCATCGGCCAATGGCGGGCCTACGCCTCGGAGAAAGCGCTACGACCGGGGGTGCTCAAGTCCTTCGAAGTGGTGGTCAGCTCCGGGCTGTACATCGGCGGGGAGGAATCCGCCGCCATGTCCACCGTCGAGGGCGGTTTCCCCTTTCCCCGCCGCAAACCTCCCTTTCCCTTCGAGTCCGGCGTCCACGGCTGTCCCACCGCCATCAACAACGTGGAAACCTACGCCCACGTCGGCCATATCATCCGCAACGGGGCCCAGTGGTACCGGGATCTCGGCATCGGCCAAGCCGCCGGCACCAAGATCTTCTCCCTCAGCGGCGATGTGCTCAAACCGGGGGCCTATGAACTGCCCATGGGCATCTCCCTGCGAACCCTGGTCTACGTGTACGGCGGCGGCATGCTGCAGGGCAAGGAGTTCAAGGCGGTATTCACCGGCGGTCCCTCCAACACCATCCTCAACAAAAACGACCTGGACGTGGCGCTGGATTTCGACTCGGTGCGGGAACGTCGCTCCAGCCTCGGCACCGGCGCCATGATCGTGATCTCGGAGGGCACCGGCATCGTCAAACGGGTCACCGAGTACGTCGACTTTTTCGCCCACTCCTCCTGCGGCCAATGCCCGCCGTGCAAGATCGGCACGCACCAGATGTCGCGACTGCTGCAGAGAATCGATACCGGCCAGGGGCGCAAAGCGGACCTGGATGCGCTGATCAATCTCTCAAGGATGCTTCCCGGCAGTGGCCGCTGTGGTCTCATTACCGGTGCCGCCACGGTCCTGGATAGCTCCCTTTATAAATTCCGGGACGAGTACGAGCGTCATCTGCAGGATCGTTAGGCGTCGACCAAAGTATCATTCGCTGTATCAGTGTCCAAGAAGTACGAGAGGCCTTCGCTGCCGCTGAACTAATCGAAGATCATCCGAAAGATAGACACGGTCCCAGTCGCTTGCTATTTGGAAGGGCGAAGGCGGGCAGAACGCTGCATATCCAATGCAGCTACCCGACGAGGCCGATGATCAAGATCATCACGCTGTATGAGCTGGCGTACGAAGGACAGTTTTATATTGTGGAGAAAATAGCCAGCAGCGGGAATTGGCTAACCAGCCGCTCAACCGGAGTGCCTGAAATCGGCGCCCGGTTAGCGATAACGTTGGGCAATAAACTTTCCGGGGACGTAATATGAAAACGACTTGGATACCCTCAGATATGAAGATAGCTCCGAAATTAGATCCTTTGCTCCCTGCTCAACCAGTTCAAAAACGCCATGCCTTGCTCATCAACCCTTTTTATCCTAAACCTCCATGGCTGTGACCGATTAGCCACCCCGCGGGATGAAAATGGATAGATGAGACTCCAAGGAAACAGGAGCGTGCGCGGAGAGTGGTCGTGTTTCTTTACAGTGGTTACAACCCTGATGCCTAAACTGACCGCGAGGGACTGTTCGCACCCCGAGTCGTCTCCTACCCGCAGCGGGTAGTGAACGTACGGTAAATGGACCGGCACCGAGTACGGTGTCAGGCATTATCAGTCGCCTCGATCCACGGGCGCTCCTATTGGTTCCCTGGAGTCATTGAGGAGCGTAGCATGATCGAAGCGATTGTAAAGTGTTGTGCGGGCTTGGATGTTCACAAGATGGTGGTGGTGGCCAGCGTACTTGCCGAACAAGCCGATGGGTCCTTACAGCAGCGCAGCCGACAGTTCGGGACCTTTCGTGCGCAGCGTCAGGCGTTGTGCGCCTGGCTTCAAGCGCAGAAGGTGGAGTTGGCGGTGATGGAAAGTACAGGCAACTATTGGAAGAGTATCTATGCGGCACTGGAGTCGGCGAAGATTGAGGCGTACGTTGTCAACGCGCGTCATGTGAAACAAGTTCCGGGGCGCAAGACCGATCTCAACGACAGTCAATGGTTAGCCTCGTTGGGCCGGTGTGGGTTACTCAAGCCCAGTTTTGTAGCGCCGGTGGATCTACAACAGGTGCGGCTGATCAGTCGTTATCGGCTGAAGCTAGCGGGGCAACGTGCGAGCGAGAAAAGCCGCCTGCACAAAGTGCTCGACGATGCGGGGATTCGCCTTGGTGGCGTGGTCAGTGATATCCATGGGGTGTCGGCGCAAGCGATGATTGAGGGCTTGATCGCCGGGCGCCGCCTGGACGAACTGTTGCGTTGTAGCCGTGGGCGTTTGAGGCCCGGAAACAGTGAGCCCGGAAACAGGGGTCGGACCACGACAACACATTGATATATCGTAATAATCGCATCAAAACGGGCTGTGTTCCCGGCTTAGAAGCCCCATTTTAGGTCTAAAATGACGGTTCTAAGGATTGCGCTTAAAATACTCGCCTAACCATTAAATACACCCGACCTCCTTCGTCAGCGGGTGATTTAGACGTTAGCTGAGAAAGAGAAAGAAATGGCAGTTCAATATGATCTATTCATAAGCTATTCCCATCGCGATAGCCAGCTTGCGAAAAGCCTATATTCCAAATTCAATGCGGCTGGTCTGCGCTGCTTTTTAGCGGAAAAGGATATTGCAGCCGCTGAGCGATGGGAAAACAAAATCCGTGATGCACTTCGAACTTCTCAACGCATCCTTCTAGTAATCACACCAAATTCAAAAAACAGTCATTGGGTAGTGGCAGAGGCTGGAGCAGCATGGGCATTGGATAAGCCACTTCAGCCCTTTAAAGGTGTTGCTCATGGGACACCGCGTGCAGCAATCAACTTGGCGGTAGAAACGTGGGGGCGCTTGGGATCGTAGGTGGGTTTGGAGCGCAGCTTTTTAGGCCCCCGGCGATGTTTACGAAAGGCCGGTAGGCGGATTTGTTGCGCCAACTCGACCAATAGCTCAGCCAGCCGAGGCAGAGAAAGATCCTGAAAGAACTGCCATTCGGGCGGCGGAATGGCAATCATCATGCCCCGGTAGGTGGCACCGAGTTCCTCGGCCAGATAATAGCCCGAGACCTCGTTATCGACTTTCTCTTGGCCATGCACGTGGCGCAAGGCGGCCTCAATAACCGCCAAGGTGTTATAGGCCACCAGCGCCAGGCAAAACCCGAACAGCGCCGCTCGGGGATAGCCTAAGGTATTGATTTGGGATTCGAAATTTTTCTCCAGCTGTTGGAACGCCGTCTCGATCGTCCAGCGCTTGCGATACAACTCGGCGACCGTGCAGGCCTCCACTGTGGCCGGTAAGTGGGTCAGGATATAAATCGTGCTCTCGCCATCGCGCGTGGGCTTATTCAACTGCACCCGAATCCGCCGCCAAGTGTGCGCTTTGCCCTGCTCGTCGATGACCTCGATGGCTTGCTCGGCCACCGACCCGGTCTCGGTCTGACCCGCCTCGCGCATCGCCTCCAACGGTTTCCAGGGCAGTTGCTCGTGTTCGCGCACCCCAAAGAACGCCTCTTGGCGCTCGATCCCTAACAAGAACGCCTTGACACAGAAATTGCGATCCGCTACCCAAACCTCCCCAGCACCCACCGTCTCTAACACCAACGGCAACAACGAACGCTCCTGAGCATGACCGTCTTCACAGGGAAATACGTCCACCGCCAAGCCCAGCGCCGGGTCGTACACCACCAGCGATTTGCCCGGTAACGCCCCCCCGCTCAGCTCCCGCCACTCCTTGAGCCGATGCTCACTCGCCTCCAGACAATTTCCATCCAGCATCTTGACCTGATAGCCGGGCAGCAACGCCGCCCGTTCCGCCCCCAGCTCTTCAATCACCTCTGTCGCTTTCTGCGCACTGAACCGCACCAACTCCGCCGAAATCCCCGGCTCCAGCCCGTTGAGCTTGTTGTACACCGACTGTACCGACACCGGTATCTCGTGCTTGGCGGCTTGATACGCGACATTCACCGACTTGCGCACCCCGCACACCACCTGCATCAGCAAATCCACCACCGTGGAAAACAGCAGCTCCCGGGTGTATTGCTTCTCCGCTGTGCGCTCGAACCACGCATCCAGCTGCCCCGGATTGAGCAGCCGTTCCAACAGCCCCCGGGTCATCACCGTCACCGGACTTTCTTTAACAAAACGATCAAATAGCTTACTGAGCATCGGTCGAGCTCTCCCGCAACTCGCTTAAGAAGGGGTGCTAGAATAAACTATCCTTTATAAATAAACCACTTAGGAACACCTTTAAAGGGCTGCCGCTCGGAACCAGGCTTTCAGGTCCAGCACACTCATCAACGAAAACTCCGAACAGCGTCTGAGCACGGCGGTGATATTGACCATGAACAGGGCGAAATTGGCGGCATTGTGAACCGGCCTTTGACGGATGTTCATAAAATTCTCCAGCCCCCAATATTGTTGGGCGTCGCGAAAGTTGAACTCGATTTGGAAGCGCCAGGCTATAGTAATCAATCAACTGGTCCCAGGGCAGGTCTAAATCACTGCTGAACAAGACTACCCGTGCCGTTTTCTGAGTGTGTAGGTGGGTCTTAACCATGATCACCACGTTGAGCCTATCGGCAAACCACTTGTGCCAGACCTGCATTTGATAGATGTCGGTACGCATCCCCTTATCGGTGCTGCTCGATTGCAGATACCCCACAGGAAGGTGACCGTAGTTGAGCTTGTCACCGTATTTGCGCCGAGCGCCTTTACCGCGATACGGCCCCTCATAAGGCAAGTACAAGGCCGCGTCATAATGCAGTTTGGAAATCAGGTGTAGAGCACATTGTCTGACCATCTGCACGCCAGCGTTGTTGCCAAGTGCCCCGTCATAGACGAAGTACACCACGCTGAGCTCGGTGCCGATCAGGGCCAACAGAGTTTTCAGCGCTTGTTGCAGAAACTGCAAAAACGGCGACAACTCCACGTCGCGCCGATTGCGGTTACGGCTGCCTTTGGGCCGCCCTCGGCCCTTCTTCTTCGAGCCCTTCTTCTTCGAGCCCTGGCTCGGGGGCTTCTCTTCTTGCGGGGCCTCCTTGAGCACCTGTTCGGTCAACACCGGGTAGGACTTGCGGGCACCAACGCTGATCAGCGACAGGGTTAAAAAACTCAGCCCCGGCACCGCCTTGCCATACAACGAGCAAAAGAATCGATCCAAACCAGAGATCTTTTTCCCAGCTTTGGTAACCGTCGTTTGATCACCGCCGATCAGCACTACCTCCTTCTCTGTGAGCAAGTGATGCCGAATGAAAAACCAATGCAGCCGCAGCCAATCCAAATGAGGGTTAAAAAAACGCTGCACCGTGCGGTAACTGCCCCCTTGCTCAGTCCAGCGGGAAATCCCTAACATGGTTACCCGCCCGGTCATGGCCAGCACGGCTTCAATCAGGCAGGCCAACCGACGTTGGGTAGTCACGTCAAGGCAAGGCGACAGGCAGGCCGGAAGTGCGATAATCTCTGTCATAGCGGCTGTGGTGAATCCATTAGAGTGGGTGGGGTAAAAAACCCTATAACCTCACACAGATGACTACAACCGCTATTTTCTAGTGGTTATTTGGCGAAAGTATTGATTGAAGTAATTGATAAATTATCCTGTAGCCGCAAGCCTGAGGGGCTCTGTCAAGGTACCTTGAGGTATTCTATTAAACAGGCACCCGGTGCCAGAAGTGTGGCAAGCCGTTGACGAAAGCGTGCGGGCGCGAGCGGGTGCTGGGGCATCTATCGGTATTCGGGCACCCGACGTTTATCCATATACGGCCACGGCGTTTTGAATGTCCGCCTTGTCGAGAGAATCCCACCACGACGCAGCGAGTATCGTGGTACGAGCCGCGCAGCCCCCCCCACTCGAGCCTACGATGACTACCTGCTGCTACAATTGCCCAACAGCACGGTGGCCGATGTGGAGCTCAAGGAGGCGGTGGGCTATGAGGCGATCATGGGGGTCCTGGAGCGGCGGATCGCCAAGCCAGTGGACTGGAAGCGCATCAAGCGGTTACCGATACTGGGGATCGACGAGATTGCGCTGAACAAGGGGCATAAGGATTATGTGGCGATCGTCACCACGCGTGTGGCCGATCAGACAGTGTTGCTGGCGGTGCTGGAGAACCGGGAGAAAGCCACGGTGAAAGCGTTTTTTGCCCGTATTCCCAAGCGCTTACGTAGACAGCTGCGGGCGGTGTGCACGGCTATGTACGAGGGGTTCATCAACGCGGCCAAGGAGGTGTTTTCGAAGCAGGTGAAGGGGGTGGTCGACCGCTTTCATGGGGCGAAGTTATACCGGGGTGCTATGGATGAGTTGCGCAAGGCGGAGCTCAAGCGCTTGAAGAAGCCACTGCCCGAAGCCGAGTATAAGCCACTCAAGGGGGCGATGTGGGCGTTGCGCCGCCGCCTCGAGAATCGCACCGAGGAGGACGTGCGGTTGCTACGGCGGTTGTTCAAGTATTCGCCGTTGTTGGAGGCGGCCTACTACGCGGCGGGGATTCTGACGGACATTTTCAACCGCGCGGTGTCCAAGCGCAGTGCCCGCTACCCAATTCGACGCTGGATGGGGCTCGTCAAAGGCAGTGGTCTGCGCTGTTTCGAGGGCCTCCTGAAGACCTTGGACAAGTGGAGGGAAATCTTGAACTATTTTGTCGATCGCCAGACCAGCGGTTTTGTCGAGGGATTGAATAACAAGATCAAAGTGATTAAACGCCGCTGCTATGGCATCTTCAATGTGGGTCACCTGTTTCAGCGGATTTTTCTCGATCTTGGTAACCATCACGAGCTCCAGGAAGAGGGTACATTTGTTTGATAATCAATCCGTTGCGAACCACACAAACTACCAAAGAGCCGTTAAAGGGCGTACCCTACTTTAAAGTTAAGCTGGTCTTGCCAAGTTTGAGGATCCCACCTCCTTCTATCCTTCTTATTTATCTATAGCTGACTTTTATACTCTAGTGGCGACATCGCCTTGCTACCAGACCACCTAGAATAGCCATGTCTGTAGTTCTTCATATGCTAAACCTGCAGCTTTCCCACCAATAGGCCACATTGCAGAAC
>JAAUXT010038979.1_pt1 | contig 12288 bp, 18 predicted proteins | sample 7278171 | NCBI WGS metagenome assembly JAAUXT01 (sample SAMN14350112, study PRJNA611818) | marine sediment metagenome | isolation source: surface marine sediment (1.8m) | place: French Polynesia: Moorea | collected 2018-08
AAAAACACACACACACACAAACACACACACACACTCACACACATTGATGAATTTTGTGTGTGTCCATATTGACGGGCTTTCATTGCAAGAGGAGTTCTGTTCTTATAGTTGGTGACAGAATCACACACACGCACACACACACACACACACTGACACACACATCACACTCACACACACTTACACACGCACACTTTGCTGAATTTTGTGTGTCCAAATTGACGGGCTTTCATTGCAAGAGGAGTTCTGTTCTTGAAGTTGGTGACAGAATCACACACACGCACACACACACACACACACACACACACACACACACACATACACTTCGCGGAACATTTCAGTGTGTCAAAATTGACGTTTGCGAGCGGAACCAGTTCTCACAGGGCACCATGTCAGTCTGACCAAGCAAATGAGTGCGCCGTTTATAACTGCGACCGCCAACTAAAGAGGGACGTGTGTCACCTGTGGGTGATACACCCGGCCAAAGGAGTTCACTTTAACATGCGCTTTTAAATTGAAAAGCGCTGGCAGGCTGGAGAATTGCTTTGGTTTTCCCATTGAGCTGGGAGGAGTGTACTGTTAAACATGACAAGGACATTTCAATCTCTTTACCTGGAAAAAAGACAACGGGTACAGTTTTGTTGGCGCTGGCTGCTGTTTGTTTGTTTGTTTGGAATTTGCGTCAACTGATGGTCAAAGCGGTTGAAATTGGTGCACGGACATAGACTCTACTGTTTCACTGGATCTGCGGTCGACACGTTTTTGTGTGGAATAACTCTCGCTCTCAGACACAGGATTTGGAAATAACACCTGACGCGAGGTATGCTGCACCAGTTTCTCTTCTTTGGGGGGGGGGTGAAAAAGAAGAAAGAATCTGCATCTTCCACAGGTCAGATTCACGTCCACATCACAAAGCGCGCGTCATCAGCGCTCGTAGCGTTTCGTTCCGTTTCCATGGCCACGTTCCCGTTGACGTGTAGGATCACGAAACGCACGACGTCTGTCAGAATGAAACAGGCATCCGGATTGGTCAGGAATTTGCTGAAGGCCTGACGCGCACAAAGCCGAACAAAAACTGACGTTTCTTTCTCCAACTGAGGATCTTTCAGGTTCTTGCAGACAGAGGGAATCCAAACTTTGCCTGTTTGTCGTGAATCTTGTCTGTGATCGTGGTCATTTCAAGGGGTTAACCGGTTTTCACGTTGACGACGACGTCAGCTTTTTCTGACGTCGACAGCAACTTTTCTTGACGTCAATCTTGAATGGTCTGGACCATTTTTTGATGACCATCAATTGGGCGTCAGGTAGAAATTTTGATGTTGACGTCAAAATTCTGCTGTCTTTGACGTCGACAGCAACCAACGTGAAAACGGCTTTGTGTGCCTGAACTGTGCGTTAACTGGCCACCTGTTCCTCTGGCCCGGGGGGAAGCACGTGCAGAAATTCCCCCGTCTTTCTTTGGAGCAATGACAAAGGAAGGAAGTTTGTTCCCACATGTAGTGGGTGAATGCGCGCGTGCGTTGTGCCGTGACAAGGAGAAACACGTCAGTCTGCGCACGCACAAGTACACAGACAATGTGTGCACACGCACACACATTGTCTGTCTGTCTGTCTGTCTGCCTGTCTGTCTGTCTGTCTCTCTGTCTCTGTCTCTCTGTGTCTCTCTGACACTGCCTCTCCGCGCAAAATGCGGTGTATCTGGTGGTCGACACACACACACACGACACGACAAACACACACACACACACACACACACACACACACACAGACACACACGACACACTAGAGCGAAGACAGGTCTGCGGAATGTGCGTTGTCAGGTGCTGAGTGACAAGAGACAGAGGGTGTCGAAGGTCCGTCTTGAATCTGACCCGACTTGACCACACCCCTGGACTGACATCCCCTCTCTCTCTCTGTTTACAGGCGATAGAGAAGTTCTCGGCGAACACGCGCGCGGTGGGGGCGTCTCTGCGCGCGCTCTGCCAACGCCTCGCCGAGACGGAGTTCCCCAACGACGTGGGCGCCACTGAGGAGCTGATAGCGGAGCACAGGAGTGAGCACGGCGCTGTGGGGGAGGAGCTGGAGGCGACCGTGAAGCACGGAGAGGTGAGGGAGGAGGAGGAGGGGTGGGGAAGGAGGAGGGGTGGGGTGAGAGGGAGGAGGGTGGGGTGGGGGGAGGGGTGAGGGAGGGGTGGTTGGGTGGCAGGGAGAGGAGGGAGGGTGGGAGGGTAGGGTGTGGGTGAGGGAGGGTTGGGGGAGAGGTGAGGGAGGGTGGGAGTTCGAGAGGTGAGAGACGTGGGGCGGGGTTCGGTGAAGGAGAGCAGGGTGGGAGAGGATGGTAAAGGGTGGGGGAGAGTGGGGCAAGGGAGACGGGGTAAAGGGTGGAACACACCGTTGAGAATAGCTGATGGGAAAGTGTACGGGTCACGTTCTAACACGAAGCTGGTGTTTTGTGCGGAGGGAGACTGTTAACAGCCAGACTCCCATCACAACACTCATGACGATACTTTGTGTTGCAGGTGCTGCTCAAGTGCTTCAAGTGCATGCGCCACGACGACGGAAGCGAGTCCGAGCTTGCGTCCAATCAGCTGTCTCCGAGCAAACTCAACCACGTGACCGCCGTCGAGAGGTGAGTACCGACGCTTCCGTGTTTCCTCCACTTCCGGTTCCACTTCCGGTCGTGCGCTGTCGGCTCGCACGTCGTCGCCCCGTCACATCCAACGACGCGGTCAATCGCGCGCTCTCATGATTGACCTGCAGTTGTGCGATCGCAAAGCGCAACACTCAACTGGCCGCCTCTTTTGACCTCAAGCGCGTTCTGCAATCAATCTCTTACTCGCAAATCTACGTGCGTTCGGGGACGCTGCAATCCACGTTTCTTCGTGGGTGATTCAGCGTTTGTTACTCCTCTCGGACTACCCTGCGTGATTATGGATCCCACGTCATGTGAACACCGTGGCACAAGCGAACAATTGCAAAGAAACTTTGCTGATGGCAGAATCTGTCAAAACTGCCGCAGATACCGTTTCCACCCGTGTATAAGCCGTACCTTTTTGTCCTAAAATTGAACAACTTGCGCTGTGCGAGATGGAGACGTTCTTTTCTCCAATCAACGCCTGACTTGGTGATTGACATCACGAACCACACTCTCAGAACACAGCCAGCCCAACTCACTGTCAGGGAGTCAGTGACGCCACAGATCACGTGTCACGTTTTGTTGTTCCTTTTCGTGGCAAGACCCAGACCTGTGTGTCTGGGGTTGACAGCCATGCCTGGTTCACACTGATTGTGTCACGCAGCCTAAACTGACCTGACCGCGCAACGCAGCATGCACCGCTTGAGAAGCCTCGGACCCAACCCGTGCACGTGGCCCCAGAGCTCGTCACGTTCTGACCCGCGTGGCACGACTCGGCGCTAACAGCCTCGAGGCTCGGGTTCCTAGCCGCAGCGCTCTCTTTCCTGAAACCAATCGCAAAGAAAAGCAATGTGCTGCTTCCTCGGTGTCTGGAAAGATCAAGGCGGGATTCCTGATTCACCTTCCCGAGGAAGGGAGGAAGACAGCGCTGAGTGTGTGTGTGTGTGTGTGTGTGTGTGTGTGTGTGCCTTTTCTGGGGCCTCGCAGACAGTGCATTTCTGTTGCCTCAGTGTGTGTGTGTGTGTGTGTGTGTGTGCGTGTCTCTGTGTGTGTGCGTGTGTGTGCTGTGGTGTGTGTGTGTATGTGCCTTCTCTAGGGCCTCGCAGACAGTTCGTTTCTGTTGCCTCAGACGCACGCACTGAAGACTCGTCCTTGGCTCTCAGAGCCGGGTTGGTATTGGCATCGCTCTCAGCGGGAGACTGGAACAGTACACGAGGTACTCGATACTGCCCGCCATACCTCAGATACTTGCAGCGGATGAAAGAAAACATCTCCACCTCATCTGTTGTACTGATGGCTCTGTACGCTCAGTGCGCTGTCATCACGTGATGCGCGGTGAGCGTCTTTTAGCGACGTCGTGCGCGGCTCGTTCTCGACGTCACGTGGTCCTGAAAGGGTGAAATAACTGAAGTTCTTGGCAAGTGGTGCGTGCTCTGTCTCTGGTTGTGACACGACGTTTCTACTTCCGGTTGTGGGGCACAATCACGTGGTCACATCTCAACCGGAAACGGAAATAGCGTGTCTCGCGTGGAGAATCGGAAGAGTGACTCAGAGCGCATGCGCGTACGTGTTGTGTCCGCGTACATCGTCCTGTGCGTGTGGAGGTACCACTGAGATCTCTTGATTTGTTCCGAAGTAGGTGGACGTAAGCACGCGCGTTGACGTGATGTGAACAGAGTGTTGGCGGGTTGTGGTGTCTCACTGGGCCCACTTTCTTGCTTCTTTCGTTTCCAACATGCAGTGGTCAGACGCAACGCGCAAGTCGAAAACACTTTTGTTGGTCCCAGAAATCCAGTGTCATAATCAGAAAGAACAAAACATCACACAGGTGTTGCAGTGTGAACGGGTTGAGCTGCCCTGGCCGGACCGGAAGTGCGTTTTGATAGCGACGCTGCGCACCGCCGTCTGTTTTACTGCGCAGATAACGGATGCAGTCATCTGGTGCAGCAGAGCAGCGCTTTATCCTCCATCCATCCTCAGCGATCGCGGGCTGACACGCTGAGTATCGCAGATGCGCTCTGCGAAGCTTCAGCCTCCAGGGGAACCGCGGGTCTGGATTTTGCATTGAGCAGACGTGCGCGCGTTGAGTTCGGATTGTTCGTCTGGATGGGTTCGACTGAGTGCCTGATGCGTTGGTGTGTAGAAGGAAGGGATCTGGTTGGATTGACGTGAGATAAGTCAGATACTGAACGGACGAGTTGTGTTGTAAACGATGAGACAGGGTCCAATTGAGGGTTTTCACACAGGCTGGGCAGCGTCAGAATTTTTGACGCGCGCGTCAAAATTTTGGTGCGCGGGTGTCAAATTTCACATGATGCCCAATGGAGAGTGTAAAAAAATGCTTCAGTCCGTTCCTGGTCTCACGTCAAAATTCTGACGCTGCGTCATCTGTGTGAAAACACTAATGGGAAAGAAACGCAGCACGTGACGCGTCCTGTTTGAATCCGGCCTGGAATAGGGAGTTTAGGCTGTGAGGAAACGGTGTTGGCCACGTGGCTCGTGCCCTGGATTCTCCGTGTGAGCGTCTGCCTGACGAGATAGGAATTTAAGCCAGTCGCAGTGGACAAGAAAACGGTGAATCACATTGGTGACGCGCGGTCGTGTTTTTGACGTCGGCGTCAAACTTTGACATTGAACCCAATGGTGGAATTTTTGACGTCAGCTCAAAAAACGACCGCACGTCACCCAATGTGAAAACCCTTATTGGCATCTGGTTCAGCACTGCGTGTGCAGCGGGCGGTGACGTTGAGGATCTCGAGCTGAAAATGACCTTCATCGTGAGACGGTGTTTCCGCTGCGTCAGCTACGTGTGATAAACGTGGAGTCTTTGTTTGTACGCTGAAGAACTGCAGTGAAACAATGACCCTGTCTTCCACAGACTCCTGTTCAGACAGACCTTCTGTGAAGACAGCGCTGTCTGGTTGTTATGAGGTGCGCTATTGGAGCACAGCGTGCTGAGAGGATTTCTGCGCATGCGTTGCGTTGCGCATGCGTAGTGGCGTGACCTTTGCACAACGCTGAACTTTGTTCTTCTCTCCTGCATTATTGACTTGATTAATATCTGAGGTGTCGGCCACGTTTGATGTACGCCCGCGCCCTGCCTGCCGACCCGCCCAGGTCACGTGCCGACCCGCCAAGGTCACGTGAGTCACACCTCACACGATACTCGCAGGGAAGCGCATCCTTCCCTCCCGCTCTATATTTACCAGCCCAGGAGGCACAAAGGGCCTGAAAATACATCACAAGCTCCGTGTTAGAAAACACAACATTGGCACGGAGGCAGCCCGTCAGTGTTTGGAGATCTTCTCTGAAATTTCATGGGATTTTTGAGCTCAGACGGAGACGCCATTTTGTACAGGGTGGTGGATTTGTCATGTTGGGTGCAAAGCAACAAATTTGTGCAAATTGCAGTGACTGCTTCAGCGCGTGTAACAATGCCTGCGTTGTGGATCACGTGTTAAGTAAAGACGTACATATTGTATCTGATCACCTGGGAGATAGACTACAGGCTGTACTGCAGCCATGGAGACTGAACAACGTTACGCTGTGCTGTGTTCCCTGGAGATGTGTGTTGTGACTTGAGATCCAGGTGAACCTCGTGATCACGATGTCAAAACACCCGCAGTTCTCCGTGGTGCTCAGGGCTTGAACACAACCCGGGATTTCCGAGGATCAGCCGTGGATTTGGAGCTGGTTAAACACTCAGGATGCAACTTGGACTATGGAATTATCTAAGTCTGTGAATGAGAGCGTGGATACTCGTGTTTGACATGGACACGTATAGGTTACCATGGTTTCCTGTGAGACTTTCGTTGTGTGGATGTCGTGTCAATCAAGAGTGGCGTTTTTCTTGAAGTGACCTTGACGCCACAAGTGGATTAAAGCAGCGTTGAATGAGGCTTGTTTCCATGGGAACCTTGGATGAGAAACACGCGGCCTCTGTCGTCAGGCAGGGCGCGTGTGAAAGCGACGCGTCACGCGACACAGCGTCGTCGTCGCACCCGACTGTGACGCGACGCTGCACGCAGCGCTGCGACGTCGTTTCCATGGAGACGCGGCAGGCGCACCGCTCGTACCGACTCATCGCCCGCGTTACCGTCCAGCGCTGTCAGAGGTACGTAACGCCCCCCCCGACATACGTAACACCCCCCCCGGACGCACGTGACCCACAGCGTCGAACGTGCACACCCCAGTGTGGTGTCAAAAGTACGTGCCCCAGAAAGGTGGTGATGTCAAGGTCGTTCCTCCGGATGGTGCTAGAGGTTCGTACCCCTCCACCCACCCACAGAGGTGACAGAGGTTTCTTACCCCCCAACCCACCCACCCACAGTGTGGTGTCATAGGTAGATCTGAGATTGTGTGCTCTGGAGGAGGCTGTGACCATTTTGGAATCTTGACTTCACCGCATGCAAGCCAACAGGACGCCCATCCACCCCACGAACCACACTCCACCAGACATCTGTCCCGACCAAGGCTGTGCTGTGTCTGTGGAAAAGCGTCACTGCTGTAGCGGATGTGTGGGTGAGGGCCTGCAACCCTGGCGTATTTCCCCGTTTGTTGTGCTTGCAGGTGCAAATTACTTTGTTGTTCATTTGCAAATTGTTTGAAGGGTGGCGCAGGCTCTAGAACCCCCCCCCCGTACAGCTGCAATTTCCGGTGTGCACCCCGCGTGATTTGGAATCGCTGAGGGTCGCAACCGGCTGAGACCGAGGGGGCCTCCCAACCCTGAGATTTTGATTTTTTTTCCAGTCTCTTAGGCGTGAACTTTTGTTCTGGAAGTTGTTGTAATGACCCAGATACAGGCAAAGTGCTGAAGCGCACTGAATCAGGTCAAACAACCTCACCCCGGCACCATTATCATGGCCTTGGATGCGTGTTCACGCGTTTGGCTATTGCAGTTCGCACGTGTGCGTTTCCTGTTGGGACTTTGATCTGTATTGAAGCTGCTCAGTGAAGCGAGACGTTCATCACAATGGGGGAGGAGAAGCCGAGGGAATTGATAATCCCTTAATTACTGTGATTATTGTTGTGGTTGCGGGGTGGTTTCCATGGCGACCGTGCGGTTTGCGGGATGGACAGACGCACTGTCGGACTCGCAGCTTCATGCGCTGTGAAAATAACGATGAATTCAGTCAAGCGTGATGCAGATCTGTGAAATCTGGAGCCGTGCGTTGTGGTCGGTGTTAGTGGAATCAATTCGTGTATGATCATCCTGAAACTCCCAAGGAAACGCGAACTGACAGTCATCGTTGGTGATCGTTGAAGGTCAGTTTGACACTGTCTGTGCGTCGACAAGTCAACGTTTCCGACGCCCGTTTGGAGCTGCCCCAAGGGAGTGATGGTTGAACGAGACTCCTGGCTCTGGGCTGATTGTTGTGACGTCAGTATCTTGGGCGTGTTCCGTTTGCTTGTGTGGCTGCTGCAACGCGTGAACGGAACGCACGGATTGACGTTAGAAAGACGCGTTTGCAGCAGCGCTGTGTGTGAGAGTGTGGTGTGGCTCGCGTGCGCAGAGAGAAGAATGGACACGCATGCGCGCCTGGATGCGCGCGGGTTGCGTTGCGCGTCGCCGATTGGGTGGCAGATCCAGGGTCCACTGAGCAGTGGGGATCCCAGATCCACTGCTGGGTCAGGGATCCAGGATCCACTATTGGGTGGGGAGCCATGTGGCTGTTCTCTTCTTTTTGCCACACTCAGTGCTGAGCTCTGCATTTCTCTGCATTGGTTCTGAGCAGAAAAATGCAGTCCAGATAAGGGCTCTGTGTTTCTGCGTCACAGACAAACACAGAACTCTCTGTGTTGATGCAAATAGAATAGCTTTTGAGCGCAGAAAATTGCAGAATCGCGATGCAGAGTCTGAAAAGAATAGCCCCGGTGGATCCACTGCTTCTGTTCCAGCAGCTGCGCGATTCTGTGCGGCGTCCGTTCAGACAGTGGGTGCGTGTGTGTGTGTGCGTGTGTGTGTGTGTGAAGAAGCGTGCGTGGTTTGTTGTCGCGTCGTATTTGGTGTTGGGAGTGAAGACGATTTCCACACAACTTGAAAAAACAGACCAGATAAGAACTAGAAGGGAGTTCAAAAGCAGTTCTTCCCCGCAGAGTCCGGTTTCGCTGCAGGACTGAGTGGATCCTCAGCTGTGTGCCAGGAATTGAAGGGATTTTATTGACGACCACAAATTGAATGTTGACAAAATTCAATATTGAAATAAATCCGAGTGTCTCGATGGCGCCGTGACAGGGAATTCGTGTCTCGACTTGACTGTCGCTCCACCCAGCACAGCACAGTCAGAGGCGGCCACACCTGGAGCCACAATAGAAGCTGCATTGACTCGTCCTTGTGGAAACAGTTTTGCCGTCATCAGCTGCTGCAGGTTGGAATGCGTTTCGTCCACAGATTCATATAGGATTCAATACAGTAGAATGAGTGACTGCGCGGACTGTTGGTGTTGTGAACCTGTGTTTGTTGGGGAGTTGAGAACAGCGGACTGAACAGCTGCGCCGTGGATGGATTGAATCTGAGCTGCCTTGGTCGAGGTGAGTGTGTTTGTCGGGTGTTGATGTGTGATGTGATTCATTTTGCGGTGAACCAGAGATTTCCAGGTGTGGGTCGCCTGTGTGAGTTGAGAAAACGCAGCTTGGCTGAAGTAGTCTAGTCTACAAGGAAATTTCTCCACCTACTGCACGCGAATGTGAGCACACGTCATAAGACACGCACACACACACACACAACAACAACAACAACAACAACAACAACAACAACAACAACAACAACAACATACACACATACGCACACCCACACAACATACACACACATATGCACACATACACACACAGAGGTCCGGGGCCACACACACACACACACACACACACACACAACCATATTGTCTCGTACGCTGAGCGCCATGCCTTCAGCACGTCAGTCACGCTCAGTCACTTCGCGCTGTTGAATTCTCGTCCGCACGTCTGTCGCGTTCGATTTGCACACCCAGCAGCCAGAGTGAATTCACCGACACAGCCGTTGATGTGTGTGTGCGTGTGTGAGTATGTGTGCATGTGTGCGTGCGTGTGCGTATGTGTGTGGTGTGTGTATGTGTGTGTATGTGTGTGTATGCGTGTGTCTGTCTGTGCATGTGTGTGTGCGTGGTCGGGTTGGCGCACGTTTAGTACACACACTGCAGTGGCGACTGCGTGCTGAATGTGTCTCTCGGCTGCTTGTAAATTTCCCGAGAATGTTGTAGATTCACTCCTCCTGACAGTTGCATTGGCCCCCCACGGCTCCCCACAGCTGCTTCTGTCAGAGATATGACGCAATAATCACGTTAGACATGACAGCTGAGTCAGCAAGAATGACGTGGAGCTATGTTAAGTTATTTCCGTGATGTTTGTCTGCGGAAACGTGAGAGTGGAAGTTACCTGGGAGTTGGTGGAGGCAGCACTCTCTCCGTGTCTCTGAACTGATACCACCACCGCGGTGTTGGCTTCAGGTTCGGTTCAGCAGATGTGAACCAGGTGCAGGGAACTCGGAAATTGCGCTTTTGAATGGAATGCGATGAAAACCTCGTTTTGAATCTGCAGCAGTTTTGGGGGAACGGGGGTCAGTCGGGTCTGACGGTCGCTCTCTCTGTGTTGAACCCACTGCTCGGACGGTGCACACACACACCACACACACACATACACACGCGAGGCACTCGATCCACACACACACATGTACAACACACACACACCACACGTACAACACACACACCACACACACTCGTGCGCACACACACATCACACACGCACTCGCGCACACACACGCACATGTGTGTACACCTACAAATGCACACACACACACCACACACTCGTGCGCACACACACGTGTGCACACACACACACACACACACACACACACACACAGAGTGCTAAAAACGCACTTGGGCAAAACGCACTTCTGCCAAATCTGACACGGGTCGGGTGATAGCGTCGGATCGGACGCACCCAATTCGTGTGTGACGCAAAAAAAACGAATCTGCCGTGAACAAACCTGGAGAAACCATCCAGTTGATCTCTGCGTTGCGCAGATATGGCGCATTGTTCCAATTCCACAGCATTAGCGTTTTTAAAGTCACGCGTACCCTCCAGCACAACCTTTAATTTTGACAGATCTGTTGCAGTCTGACTCGTAAAGTTGAGGAGCGCAGAGATGGACGTGTGAGGGTGGGTAGGAAGCGGCAGTTGTTCGGGTCGGGTACGCTCTGAGAACGTGAGATACGGCCGGCGTCATTGGTGAAGACGGCAGAATACTCAGCAGTGGGGCAGGAAACACGTGTGCACGAGTTGGCCGGGTCAGGTTTTGACATCAGGGACTTTATGCAGGACGTTTCCGTCAAACGTCACACCACTCACCAACATCAAGTGGTGTGTGGTGATTGGCCAGTGCCATGGAAATTGTGCACAATGTAATCAATTTGTGTGCTCTTTTCGACGTTGGCGTTGGTGCGACGTGCGCCTCAAATGCCCTGCATAAAGTTCCTATTCTGAGACAGCTTCCGGTCACGTGCGTCTGCGTGGGGTCTCAAAACGCGTTCGTGTGGCCTTCGTCTGAACTGCGCACAACTCAAAACACGAGCACGTGTACACTACACCACACACGCACACACCCAAGTGCACACACACCCACACACGCATACACACCACTGTGTATCAGGGCTTGCGCTGTTCAGCAGGAACATCCGGGCAGTGGTCATCGCACTGCCATTGAAAGGTCACGTTGCTTGGAGACAGGCACGTTGCTTGGATACGAGGCACGTTGCTTGGATACGAGGCACGTTGATTGGAGACGCAGCACGTTGCTTGGAGACGCGCTCTGTCGGAGAGTGTATTTTCACCTGCTGAAGGCTTGGCAGATGTACCGTATAGATACGTGGCGTCAAGGCGATTCGGGTGAAGGCTCCAGGCGTGGTGCCAAAGCGCTCCATTCTTATCGAGGTGACCCGGGTTCGAGTGCTGGTGTGAAGTGGACGTCATGCTGATCTGGTAAGGTGAAGATCCGCGTCTGTCCAAAGTCGGGTCTTTGTGTTTGCCACCCCACCTCACCTGAAGAAAAAAGACTTTCACTGGACTAGGACGCCTTCGGTCATTTTGCAGATTCTTCTCTTTGCTTGGTCGTGTTGTGCAGTGGGGGATGTGCCTTGATCCATCCAGACTCCACCGGAAGTGGACCCCCCACTACATCTAGATCTGGACCCCCCACTGCGTCTGGATCTGGACCCCTCCCCCCACTGGATCTGGATCCACCCCACTGGATCTGGATCTGGACCCTCCCCACTGCATCTGGATCTGGGCCCCTCCCCACTGGATCTGGATCTGGGCCCCTCCTCCCCACTGCATCTGGATCTGGACCCTCCCTCCCCACTGCATCTGGATCCACCCCACTGGATCTGGACCCCCCCACTGGATCTGCCCCCTCCCCACGCACCGGGTTTGTATCTGATTTACGCCGTGTTTACGCTTCGCTCCTTCACGTTTTAACGGCGTGACGACTGTGGCGGCGCGGAATGTAGCGCCTCCGAGCAGCGCGGGGGGCGGAGCGTGGGGGGGGGGCGTCTGAGCGGGGCGGGGGGCGGGGGCGCTGGGGGGGGGGCACCGAGCGGGGCGGGGGCGCTGGGGGGCACCGAGCG